>Ga0214192_1000077_pt1 | contig 55187 bp, 54 predicted proteins | sample TroBogEpilimnion_44_FD_153030 | JGI IMG/M metagenome (GOLD analysis project Ga0214192, IMG submission 153030) | Freshwater microbial communities from Trout Bog Lake, WI - 29JUL2008 epilimnion | ecosystem: Environmental > Aquatic > Freshwater > Lake > Epilimnion/Euphotic zone | place: Trout Bog... | reverse complement strand
CCAATGTGTTAACTAAATTATCACTCTTTTTTTCTTTTGAAAGTGGACTTCTCTTCTGGCGCAGGGGTGGACTAGTATGCTTGGCGCAGATTCTTTTTTAGTGGACTAGTATGCTTGGCGCACAACATGAAAGTAATATCCGAGTCTAGAACATCAATATCCATATCCATATTTTTCAATTGAGGAAGATCTGGATCGTAGCTAAAATCAAGGTTTTGAATCTTGGCTTTGCCTATTAAGCTATCTTTAGTTAGTATTTCCCTTTTAATATCCAGGAGAAAATCCATTTCTGTTATATGACCGTTTTTTACAAATTTTTGAAAGAATTCTACCAATCCATTATCAGGAGCTATTTTTTCAAAGATAGTGTAAGCGCCCAGCGGTATGTTTTTTCCAGTAATTTTAACTTTCCCACTATCTTGATCGCTACTCGCTTGTAGGAGGCTAGAATTATCAAAATTTAAGTCAAAAGCAATGTAATCGGCTTGTTCTGATTTGCGATTAGAGTAAGTTACGAGTCCATTATTGTAAGGTTTATTATGAATATCTGTTAAATCAGAAATAACAATTTCGCTAAAATTTAGCTGGGTGGAGTAATTATTTTTAAAAATACTTCTCGTGAATTTTCCAAAATACTTAGCATCAACAATTAGTTCATCCTCATTGTTTGTGATACAAATTCTACCAGGATCTATAGTAAAATCAAAAAAATTTGGTGAGAATTCAATATGTATGTTCAAGTCTGAAATCATTAATTTTCCGGCTCTTGATAGAATTATTACCTCTTTGGAACTAAGAGTGCTATCTTGAAAATGTAATCCCACTAATTTAACATTTAAAAAATATTCTAAGATAGTTTTGATTGGTTGATTCAATTTGCCCATGGTCGCTCCTAAAAACAGACCGTAGAATCCGGCGCAGACCAGAATAATAAGTGCTAATATTTTGGACAAGATTTTCATGGAGTAGTTTCTTCTTATGATATAGCTGTAGATTATAGGAGTTTTTACTAATATTAGCTATAGTGATTTGCTAATCCTCTGTTTAGGTTTTATTTTATCTTATGATTAACAGGTAAAATCAATATATGATAACGATAAACAATCAAATGTTATGACATGCAAGTAATCAAAGTACTAGTGCCAATAGTTGGTATTTTTCCCCTAGATTACAGCACTGAAAATGCTTATCAAGTGGGCGACCTAGTTGTAGTGCCATTTCGTAATAAAGAAATTACCGCAATCGTATGGGAGGTGAACTGTCCTAAGTCCACAAGAGTTCTTAAATCAGTTATTAATAAGGGTTTTTTTGCGTCCAGATTGTCGGTATCAACTCTATTAATGATAAAAAGAGCGAGTAGTTATTATCTTACTGAACTTGGAACAGTTGCTAAGCTGGTGTTACCGGTGGATGTTAACGAATTGCCGATGAAAATTAATGAGCAGACTCTTAATTTTGATCGGCCTTTGCTGCCCCTGTCACCAGAGCAAGCAAAAGTGTTGAGGCAAATTGAAAATAGTAAAATTCCTGTATTGGTAAAGGGGGTCACTGGTTCTGGTAAAACAGAAATATATTTTCATGCCATAATGAATTACTTAAAAGCTGGCAAGCAGGTGCTAATAATGCTTCCGGAGATTTCTTTGAGTAAACAAATTATTTCTAGATTTACCCACCGATTCGGTTTTGAACCAGTCATTTGGAATTCTAGAGTGTCTAAGGCTCAGAAAAAAAGAATCCTTAGGGGGGTTATCGTTGGCACAGTAAGAGTAGTAATTGGTGCTAGAAGCGCACTGTTTTTGCCATATAAAGATCTTGGAATTATTGTCGTGGATGAAGAACACGATAGTTCATATAAGCAATCTGAAGGGATATTGTACAATGCAAGAGATATGGCAGTACTTAGAGGATCGATAGAAGCTTCTCAAACTTTGCTTGTGTCTGCAACACCGTCAATCGAGTCATTATATAACTCCATGATTAACAAATATAAATTAATAGAGCTTAGTAATAGATACAACGAAGCAATTCTTCCAGAAATACAAATTGTTGATATGAGGCAGGAGTCTTTGCCTAAGAATAGTTGGCTGTCTGCTCCAGTTATAAATGAAATAAAATCAACTATAGGAAAAAAGCATCAGGTGCTCATTTTCTTAAATAGAAAAGGTTATGCTCCTTTGATGCTGTGCAAGGCTTGCGGCTATAGAGCAAATTGTAAATCTTGTTCAGCTTCAATGGTTTTTCATAAAGAAATAAACCGTCTTGAATGTCACCATTGTGGAAGCGTTGCTTCTATTCCTTCGTGCTGTCCAGATTGTGCTCAAGGTGAAAGCTTGGTATTGTGTGGTCCAGGAATTGAGAGGATAGGTGAAGAAATCATTAGATTATTTCCTAGTTCTAAAACCGTTGTGGTTAGCAAAGATCAATCTTCATTTGATGGGCAGATGCAAGAATTGCTAAAAGCAATGGAGGAGGGGGAGATAGATATTTTAATTGGTACACAAGTTATTACTAAAGGCTATCATTTTCCGAAATTAACTCTTGTGGTAGTTGTTGATGCAGATGTAGGATTTGTTGGAGGCGATCTTAGAGCATCTGAGCGCACATTTCAATTATTAAACCAAGTAGGTGGGCGAGCGGGTAGAGAAAATGTAAAGGGCAAAGTGATGCTTCAAACTTATGTACCTGAGCACAAAGTTATTGACGCTTTCGTCAATAACAAAGAAAGCGATTTTTTTGAAGAAGAGCTTGTGTCGAGAAAAAATGCCGTTATGCCACCATTTGCCAAGATAGCTGCTATTACCATTACTGGCAATAATCCTACTAAAACAAAAGAAATAGCAAGGAAGTTCTTATCATTTGCTCCCCGAAGCTCTGCTAGAATATTAGGACCAGCCGAGGCAGGGCTTTATAAATTATCAGGCAAATATAGGTATAAAATACTAGTAATAGCTCTAAAAGATTTTAATTTGCAAAAATATTTAAAATTATGGAAAGATACTGCGATTATTCCGCCAAGTTTTCAGATCAAAATTGATATTGATCCACAAAGCTTATTGTAGCACTAATTAAAAATAGAGTTCTAGATAGAAGTGGTAACAGGGAAGTTGTTTGCTTACTTAAAATTTGTAGCATAACTCTTTTTAGGAAGTTTTGGCTCCTTCGGAGTGATTATTTCATATGTTAAAGCTTTTTTATTTGCGAAATCAATAGCTTGCTGCAGGGTTGAGAACAGAATTTTTAGTTCATTAGACATATCGGTTGATGAAGTCCTGCCCATAGTAGCTTCCTTAAATTTGCAGCGTGGCTGTTTGACAAACTCTAGTAACCATTTATTATCAGCATGTGCTGATTGCATTGCTGATTTGGCGGGTTTAAGAATTCTGACTTGCATATGAAAAATAAATAATGTTTAATTAATTAAAAATGATTTTATCCCATGACACAATCTAAAGCTATTGAAAAAATGAGTTTTGAAGCGGCGCTTGCTGAACTTGAAGAAATTGTAAGAAAAATTGATACAGGTGAGGAAGACCTTGCCAGTGCCGTCGAGAATTTTGAGCGCGGGGTATTGCTCAAGAAGCACTGTGAATCTATGCTAAAAAACGCTAAGCTAAAAATCGAAAAGATAACAAGCGTAACTGATAAAGAAGTGCAAACTGTTGAGGTTGATCTTTAGTGATTGTTAGTAGCTTTTTAAGAATGAAATTAATTGCTATGATTTCTTTAGCAATAATCACTATCACTATAGCCAATATTATTGGTAGTTATTTAGTTTTACCTGGGCAATTACTCGAGAAAAAAATAGTTATTATTAAAGCGGGTCTGTCTACTCATGAAATTAGCTTCCTTCTGGAACAAGAAGGGGTTATAAAGCACAAAGTCTTATTTGAAATCATTAGTAAATTATACGGGGCTTTTAAACCCCTCAAAAGTGGGGAATATGAGTTCACAAAAGCTATTTCCCCATATCAAGTACTTACAAGGCTTGCCCGTGGCAAATCAGTAGTTCACAGGTTTACTATTGCAGAGGGAGAGACAGTTAACGAGATTATTACAAAAATAAATGCTGAACCTAGGCTGTTTGGACAAATTAATCTCAATATTCCAGAAGGTTATCTAATGCCATCAACTTATTTTTATACGTATGGTGATTTGCGTGAAAAAATTATTGATGAAATGCGTAAGGGTATGTCAAAGGCTCTGGATGCTGTGATGCTGAAACTTGAAGAAGATTCGCCTTTGAAGACTAGAAGAGATGTGCTTATTTTTGCTTCTATAATAGAAAGAGAAGCTGGTAATGACAAAGAGCGGCCACTAATAGCTGGAGTCTTTATCAATCGATTGAAGAAGGGAATGAAGCTTCAAGCTGATCCGACGGTGATTTATGCTGTAACTGAAGGAAAATATAAGTTGAATCGGGCCTTAACGCGCATAGATCTGCAAATTGATTCAAAGTATAATACATACAAAGTAGAGGGTCTTCCACCGGGGCCAATCGCTTGCCCTGGTATGGCTTCACTTGAAGCTTCCGTATTGCCAGCAAAAACCAATGCGTTATATTTTGTTGTTGATGGTGCTGGCGGACATAGCTTTTCTAGCACTCTTGAAGAGCATAATATGTATGTACAGAAATTTAGGCAGCGCCTGAAGGAACAAGATATTCAATAGGTTGATTGTAAGAAACTCAACCTAGCGCTTGGAATCATTTAACTCCAAGTTTTAAACCAATAATTCCTATCAATATCATACCAACAAAAATAATACTATTGGTAGAAATAGGGTCTTTAAGTATTAGTAAACCATACGCAAATACCCCTACTATTCCAATGCCCGTCCATACTGCATAGGCAATGCTCATAGGAATGGTTTTGGTTGCCAGTCCTAGGAAAATAATACTAAGACCCATTGAGACTATTACTAAAATTAAGGGAAGAGTAATTTTTAGTCCATCGCAATATTTTATTCCCACGGCCCAGAATATCTCAAAGATACCAGCTATTAATAGATATAACCACGCCATTTAAATTAACCTATGGATTTATAAACTAATTATCTGAGAATAAAATCAATTTTATTGCCAATCATAATATCAATACTGTCTGCTGCAGAAGGTGCTGGCACTAGCTCTGTTTTAATCTGGATAAACTGATGGGGAGACATGTCAACGTTACTATTCTGATCATCAATTTTTGACTCAACGATTTTGCCGTTTTTATCAAAAAATCTGATTCTGACTAAAGGCATTTTTACTATTGTGGATGCGCTGTTATAAATTTTGTAGCTAATAGTTATTTTGTCTAGGTCCTTCTGATTTTGTACTTGAACATCTTTAATGCTTAAATTATTGCTATTAAGGAGGGTATTAATTCCAAGGCTAGTTGGAAAAACCATAATCAGCATAAAGATTATTAATCCTATCATTACAACCGGCATCACATAAAGATATGGTTGAATTTTAATAGGTAAGAGAGCTGGTAAATTTATACCATTGCCTAAAGGAGTTGCTGCAATTGGTTGTGTTATTATCGGTTCAATTCTCAGCTGATCAGCTAGTTTGTAATGCCAGACATGAGAACATTTTGAGCACTTAACTTTTCTGCCTTCTTTGCCAATCTGTTCGGGCGTTACTACAAATTTTGTATCACATTTTGGGCAGGCGATATACATATGTTATATACTAATTGGCTTTGCTATAAATGAATTTTGACAAAAACTATTTACGTAAGAATAAAATACAGCTATTTATATTTGTATTCAACCTTAAAAAGATACGATATAGCTCTTCATGGAAAATTATATTACAGCAATTGAAGAGCTTTGGCAAACAAGAGATACTATAAGCAAAAACGAGGATCAATTTGCTAAAGGAAAGTGTATTATAGATGATATAATTTCTTTACTTGATCAGGGGCGTATTAGTGTTAGTTATAAAAAAGGTAGTCAATGGCTCATTAATGAATGGGTGAAGAAAGCAATATTGCTTAGTTTTAAAACATCTGAAATGAGAATTTTTGATGGAAGTTTTGCAAAATGGTACGATAAAATCGAACCCAAATTTGCCAATGGTGATGAAGAACAAATTAAGCAATCTAATTCAAGGTTTGTACCAGGTGCTTATATCAGAAAAGGAGCGTTTATCGGCAAAAATGTTGTAGTGATGCCTTCATTTATTAATATAGGGGCACATGTTGGAGATGGGTCATTGATTGATACATGGGCTACGGTTGGATCATGCGCATATATTGGAAAAAACTGTCATATCTCGGGGGGAACAGGCATTGGTGGTGTGCTTGAACCTTTGCAAGCTAACCCAGTAATTATTGAAGATAATTGTTTTATCGGCGCAAGATCAGAAATTGCCGAAGGAGTTCTAGTAGAGGAAGGTTCTGTCATTAGCATGGGAGTGTTTATTGGTGCTTCCACTAAGATAGTCAACCGTAGCACGGGTGAGATTATTTTTGGTAAAATTCCTGCTTACTCTGTTGTTGTGCCGGGTTATTTGCCAGCAAAAGAACATGGAATGCCTGGACTTTCATGTGCCGTGATAGTTAAACAAGTGGATCAAAAAACTCGCCAGAAAACAAGCATCAATGAACTGCTTAGGGAATAATGAGACAAATTATTATATTTGGTAGCTCTAGGAGTTTTGGAAATACAAGAAAAACCGTAAATGACATAATAGGACAAGCTAATGTGGAGTTGGTAGACTTAAATAACTTGGATATTACTCCATATGATTATGAACATTGCAATCTATCAGATGATTTTATCCCACTTATAGAACGTATAGTGACTTACGATAAAATTATTATAGCTACCCCAGTATATTGGTATTCGATGAGTACGCAGGTAAAGATTTTTTTAGATAGATTTAGCGACATTTTAACAATTAGAAAAGATCTCGGGCGTAAGCTTCGTGGAAAAAAATTATTTGTATTAGCAAGCTTTAATTCCTCATATCCAAGGGGATTTGAGGATACATTTGAACAGATATGTGAATATATGGAAATGGAGTATCTAGGGACAAGCTTTGTTTATAGCGGCACAAAAAACTTAGAGTTTTTGAGAAATAATATCTCTCAGGTAGAAAAGGCAAAATTGATGCTTAGTATAGATCAATATCCATAAGAATCTTCAGCTTCCCTTATTGCTTTAGTAAACAACCTGAAAAAATTATCTGTGGTTTGTTTTGCAAGCTCCTCTGAGCCCACCCCTTTAAGATCGGCCAAAAATTCAACTACATATTTAGTATAAGAAGGTTCATTGGTTTTGCCTCTTTTTGGAACAGGGGCAAGGTAAGGAGAATCTGTTTCAACAAGTAATCTATCTAGGGGTACATATTTTATAGCCTCCCTTAATGATTCGGCATTTTTAAAAGTAACAATACCGGAAACTGAAATATATAAGCCAAGATCTAGCATTTTAGCAGCAAATTCTTTTGATGCTGTGAAGCAATGAATTAACGCGGGAAACTCTTTATGCTTCCTGTGCTCTGCAATTATACTGGTTGTATCCTCTTCTGCATCACGCGTATGAATAATTACAGGCAAGCCATTTTCTTGTGAGGCTAGGATATGTTGTTCAAATGACTTTCTTTGCAGCAGATGATGCTGAGCATCTTTATTGTAAAAATAATCAAGCCCAGTTTCACCAAGTCCTATAACTTTATCATCGGAGCTCAAACGAAGTAATTCTGCATAAGATGTTATTGTTTCAACTTCACTAGGGTGAACACCAACGGATGCATATACATTATCAAATTTCTTTGCGATAGAGAGAATATTTTCGAAATTATCTAGTCTTGTGCATATTGTTTGTAGGTATTTTACTCCACACTCCCTTGCACGATTTACAATATTATCTGTGCTGTCATAGTCATTAAGCATATCGAGATGGCAGTGAGAATCTACAATAATCATTTTTCAAACCTCGGAAATATAGGTATAGGCTGCATGATTGCAGATGATGGTTTTAAAGCATATTTTTTGTTCAAATGAGAAAATGATCTTTGATCTTTGGCTACGTTTAGCTGATCAAGGATTTTTGAGGCTGAATCTGGAACGAATGGCTGCAACATGATGCCAATAAATCTTAGAGATTCAAGTAAATTATAGAGTACTTGATTCATCTTAATCGTATCCGTGTTTTTAAGACTCCAGGGAGCTTCTTTATCTATATAGATATTAGCTTGGTCAGTGATATGAATTATATTATCCAGGACTTTATTTATTTGAAACTCCTTCATGGCAGTAATATTTTGTTGCTGAATTGATAAAATATCAAGTAGCAAAGGAGTGTTATACGCTTCATCGATATATGATGGTAATACAGGGGGGATACTTGCGTTACAATGTTTGAATACGAATGAGCTTGTGCGCTGTAAAAGATTGCCTATCTTGTTAGCAAGCTCGCTGTTATTTCGTGTAATCAAATTTTCTTTTGAAAAATTACCATCATTGCCAAAAGTTACTTCCTTCATTAAAAAATATCGTACCTGGTCAAGGCCAAATTCTTTGACTAAGTCAAACGGGTCTATTACGTTGCCTAAGGATTTAGATATTTTCTGTCCTTCATTAGTCCACCAACCGTGAGCCACAACAGATTTAGGTAACTCAAGACCAGCTGCCATTAAGAATGCCGGCCAATATACGGCATGGAATCTTAGTATATCTTTACCAACAACGTGGGCAGAAGCTGGCCAATATTTTTTGGATTGGTTCTTTTTATCTGGATAGCCTAGAGCCGATAGATAGTTTGTCAATGCATCGAGCCAAACATAAATTACATGCTCGTCGTTACCGGGAACTTTAATGCCCCAATTAAAACTGGTACGAGAGACAGACAGATCCATCAGACCGCTTTTAACGAAGCTAATTACTTCATTTCGTCTCGATTCAGGAATGATGAATTCTGGATGGCTTTCGTAATATTCAAGTAATTTATCTTGCCACTTTGATAAGTTAAAGAAATAGCTTGGTTCTTCGATCCATTCTACTGGCGCTCCAGTCGGTGCTAACCCTTCCTCAGTTAATTCTTTTTCGGAATAAAACGCTTCGTCTCTAATTGAATACCAGCCGGAATATTTCCCAAGGTAAATATCACCGTTTTCTACTAACTTTGACCAAAAATGTCTTACGGCTTCTTTGTGTCTTTCTTCCGTAGTTCGTATGAAATCGTCATTAGATATATTTAATGTTTGCATCATTTGACGAAATATCATTGATGTTTTATCAGTAAATTCCTGGGGTAATATCCCATGTTTTTCAGCTGATTTCTCAACTTTTTGACCATGCTCGTCTGTACCAGTTAAGTACTTTACGTCTTTGCCAGATAGACGCATAAATCTGCTGATAACATCGCAGGCTATGCTTGTGTAAGCATGACCTATATGCGGCACATCATTAACATAATAAATTGGGGTAGTTATGTAGAAATTTTCTGCGACAGACATTATTTATAATCTTTAAGTTTAGTGATATAAAAATAGGTTTAAACTAAACTATTATCAAGCTAATTCACTGATTTAAGCGTGTCGTTAATAGCTTTTAATAGGTCTGACTGTTTATAAGGTTTGTATAATATAGTAACATCAGAGATAACATGCCTTTTCAGCTCTTCTTCTTGTGAGCCCAAGCCGCTTTGAAAAATGAATGGTATATTGGCAAATCGTTCATCTTCTTTTAACTGGGAATATACCTGGTAGCCATTTATACCAGGAAGCATAATGTCAGATAAAACAAGAGCTATATCACTTGCATATCTTTTTGCCAGCTCAATTGCTTCGTTCCCGGAGAAAGCACCAATAAGTTTGTAATCAGTAAAGTTAGGTATTATTAGTTCGGCTAAAGTATGGCAAACTTTCTCGTCATCAATAAATAGTATTATGTTTCTTTTTTTCATAAATTAGACGTTAATCAGATTATTTTATAGGAATGTAGAATGCTATTGTAGAACCAATGTCTGAATTGTTTAGAGCAAAGATTTTACCCTTATGTGCCTCAACGATTTCACGGCATATTGTAAGCCCAAGGCCATCACCATCTATTTCTTGATTAGCAGAGCCACGAATAAAAGGTTCAAATATACTGCTTAGTTCTTCTTTGGCAATACCAATTCCTTCATCTTTGATAGATATAAGACAAACAGGAATTTCATCAACCTTATCTAGCCTAGCAGAAACAATTATTTTACCGTGATTTGAATAATTTACCGCATTAAAAATTATATTAGAAAGTAATTGGCTGATCCAAAATTTGTCTGCCATTGTATAGCACTTTTCATCGTTTGTCTCAAAACCAATTGTTATTTTGTTTTTTGTTAAGTTCAGATTTTTACTTTTCTCTACCGTATTCTTTATAGTTTGTATAAGGTCAATTTGTTCAAAATTAAACTCTATTGCATCCTTGTCGCTTTAATTAGTTAGGATTGAGTTTAAGAGAGAAGTAAGGTTGTCGCTTGTTTCGACAAGAACAGATAAGTATTTCTTTTTTTCAGAATTGCTTAAATTATCCCAGTTGTCTAAGAGGTAACTCGAGATACCTTTGACTCCATGAATTGGAGTTTTTAATTCATGACTTAGCTTAGATAAAATAGAAACCACCACATTCTTTGGCTTAATATTTTTTGCCATAAATTACTCAATGATTTTCAAAAATTCATGTTTTTAGTCTAGTAATAATACTAGTATTATTACTTATTTAAGGTTACAATATTATAGAATTTAGCCATATATATTTTATATATAACATAAAATATATTAATAAAATATATAAAAATCAAGAAATTATATTGATGTGTTGGGGCGATCCACCGTAATACATAAGAAATTGAGCTTTGAGTCTGAAGCTAAATTCAATCATTTGGCGTAACATTACGTTATTCCTGGGTTTTGCCTACGAATCTTGTGTTAGATAGAAGATCCATGACTTGAATTTGGGATGATTAGCGTTATTTTTTATAAAATAGAACTTTGCGAAGGAAAGACTTATTAGTTATTGTGATTTTCTCTGAAATAAGATATAATTCTTAGTAAATATATTTGGTAGGTAAATGCGACAATTTATTACTTTTTTGATTACTATTTATATATTTTTTGTTGCTTCTGCTGCTCTAGGGGCAGAGGATGCTTTGTATGTTGATATATACATTAAGGATCATAAATTTTCTCCTTCTGTAATAGAGTTGCCACAAGGAAGAAAGATTATTATTACAGTACATAATCAAGATCTAACAATTGAAGAATTTGAAAGTATAGAGTTAAAAAGAGAAAAAATTGTTCTGGGTAATTCAGAAACAAAGATTATTCTGGCTCCGTTGAAACCTGGGGAATATAAATTCTTTGGTGATTTTCATCAAGATACTGCTCAAGGAAAAATTATTATAAAAGAGATAGCTAAAGAGGCTGAAGAAGATGTTTAAAATAGCTATTGTAGTTTTTCGTGAATTTCTTGAGATAGCATTATTACTTGGCATAATAATGGCAGTTACAAAACCTGTAAAAAACTCAAGAACATATATAGTACTTGGAGCACTCATTGGTATAGTGTTAGCAGCAATATTTGCCCTATCTACACGAACAATTTCAACAAGCTTTGGCAGCCTTGGCGATGAAATTTTTGACTCGTGTGTAATCCTTCTTACAGCAGCAATAATAAGCTGGACAGTCGTTTGGATGCAGGGTTATACAAAAAAGATTAAGAAAGATTTAAGTAAACTGTCAGAAAACATAACCGCGGGACGTGCCAGTCAACTTATGCTAGTTCTGGTAGTTGCAACAGCAATACTGAGGGAAGGCGCAGAGGTTATCTTATTCGTTTATAGCGTTTCTTCTGTAGAAAGTATCCAAGGTACCCAGTATTTAATAGGGATAGGAATCGGTGCCTTTTTTGGTTTAACAGTTGGTGTAGGGCTGTATTTAGGGCTTATGAAACTTGCTGGTAAATATGTTTTTAAGATTTCAACAATTTTACTTACCATGATTGCTGCTGGTTTGGCGGCTGAAGCAGCTGGCATCTTAACATCTTCAGGATTTATACAACTCTACTCTGATCAGCTTTGGGATACCTCTTGGTTTGTTAGTAATGAAAGTATAATGGGTAAAATATTGAATGTCATTATGGGGTATGATTCCAAACCAAATGGCATGCAACTTGTGTTCTATCTTACAAGTATATTAATAACTGTTAGCTTAATGAAATTAAGATCAATTATTTCACATAAAATCGATGCTTAAACTTTTTATAGAATTTATTCCGTTGATAGCTTTTTTTGTTGGTTACAAAGTTGATGGTATTTTTACTGCAACGTTATATACGCTTATTGCCACTGTTGTTAGCACAGCAATTACACTTGTTTTGGGGCAAAAAGTAAGTAAAGTTCACTTGATAACTAATGTATTACTCCTTGTTTCAGCAAGTCTAACTTTATTTAGCGGGAATGCTATCTTCATTAAAATGAAACCAACTATTTTGTATTGTATATTTGGTTTCGCGTTTCTCATTACAAATTTTAAATGGGAACCAGCAATAAAAGTAGCACTTGGCAATGCAGTACAGTTAGAAGACGATATATACTGGTTGCAGTTGAACATAAGATTTATGTGGCTATTTTTTACTATGGCTGCAGTTAATGAATTTGTTTGGCGTACTTTTCCAGAAGAGACTTGGGTTAACTTTAAGGTATTTGGAGCTTTACCAGCCACGATTCTTTTTCTTGCGTTCCAGATACCTTACTTGATAAAGCATAAGGCTCCAGATTTTCCAGCACCGCCCAAAACTTGAGCATTTTCAGATAATTCAATTACCCAATTTAAGCATGCATTGGGTAATATAAAGATATGGTCGCCAAAATATCCTTGACTTAAAGTAGTTTATCTTTTAATTTGTTTCTCATTATGGCGGATGTAGCTCAGCTGGTTAGAGCACCAGATTGTGATTCTGGGGGTCGCCGGTTCGAAACCGGTCATTCGCCCCACTTGCAATAAGTTAACCAGTTTATCTATCATTAAAATTTGTTAAAGAATTGTAACGTTTATTAAGTAATAAAGACACTATTCTGCACGCTGCACAAAAAGTAATTTTATTATGCTCCCTTAGCTAGCCTTATTATGTTGTTTCTCCTTTTATTTTGCACTTGTAGCTCAGCTGGATAGAGCGTTGCCCTCCGAAGGCAAAGGTCGTTGGTTCAACTCCAATCAAGTGCACCACTGTAATCAAGTTCCTTTCTCTTAAAGTTATGTTTTATACATACCTTATATGTGATTAATTGTAAGGAATTAATCTCCAGGGCCTTTGGGGAGATTGATTTCAATTTCATCTATTGAATTATTTACAAAGCTATTGGCTAATAAGCGCCTATTTCTAACGGGCAGAGTGCAGTAATCCTGCCTCATTATTTCGCCTCAAGCATAAAAGATGAATAAATCAAGTTCAGCGGACGAGATAAAGTTTAGTATGATGTGTCTTACCGTTCTTGTTGGCTAGCTTTAGGTTTTGTCACTCTTTTCTCGTGGTCTACAATACCGGCCTTGTCTGCTATAGCCCCTGCTGCTCTCTGCACTTTGGATCTATCGTGATCAAGCTTCATACCTTTCGTTGATTCCATTTGATCTGTATAAACTTTGGCTAGAGCCATTCGTCCGACTGCAGGCACGCCTTCAATAGGTTTGCCATCGGGTGGGCTGATAACATTCATCATAGCTTTAACTAGTTTATCATCCCCATCACCTATTGCGTTAGAGATAGCTTTCAAAGCTTGTTCGGGAGTTTTGTCTTTAAGCATCGCAAGAGCTTCTTTATCTTTATCTACCTCAGGTTTTGGTGCCGAAATTCCTAGTACTACGTTTTTAATTTCTTGTGCTTTCTGTATAACTTCTGGACTTACTGTAACGCCTGTAATGGGATTAAGAGTAATAATAACTGTTTCAACAGTCTGACCCATCACCAATTTCGGTGGTTTAGGTTCCTCTAAGGTAACTGATGATGTGACCGTGACTGTCTCAATAATAGGTCCCATTTCAAGTTTAGGGGCTTCCACTTTGACTATTTCCTGCGGTATAATTCCTATAGTTGGAGTAACCTCTGTTAGCTCGGGACCTGATTTTGGTTTCTCATAACCATACACCTCTGCACCTCGATCAGTTTTTGTCAGACCGGCTTTTGCAGCTCCCAATTCTGCCTCAAATTTCTGAGCATCGGTAAGAGGTTTCTCTTGATCCGGGCCTGGTTTTGGAACTGGTTTTAGATTCTTTTTCGCAGCTTCCAATTCTGCCTCAAATTGCTGAGAATCGGTAAGGGGCTTCTCTTGATCCGGGCCTGGTTTTGGAACTGGTTTTAGATTCTTTTTCGCAGCTCCCAATTCTGCCTCAAATTGCTGAGAATCGGTAAGGGGTTGTACTTGATCAGGGCCTGGTTTTGGAACTGGTTTTAGATTCTTTTTCGCAGCTTCCAATTCTGCCTCAAATTGCTGAGAACCGGTGAGGGGTTTTACTTCATCCGGGCCGGGTTTTGGTATTGGTTTTAGATTCTTTTTCGCAGCTACCAATTCTGCCTCAAATTGCTGAGAATCGGTAAGAGGTTTTACTTGATCAGGGCCGGGTTTTGGTACTGGTTTTAGATTTTTTTTCGCAGCTACCAATTCTGCCTCAAATTGCTGAGAATCAGTAAGAGGTTTTACTTGATCAGGGCCGGGTTTTGGTACTGGGTCAATAGTAAATATCTTAGCAGTTTGCAGGACGGGTGGGTCAACAGTAATTGCCTGTTGCAGGACTGCTGATTGAGTAGTAAATATCTTAGCAGTTTGCAGGACGGGTGGGTCAATTGTAACTATTTTAAGCATTTCTGCTTGCAGTTCTGGCCCTACAGTACGTGGTGGAATACTTACGGAATCAACCGCTTGCCCTAAATCCACACTTAAACCGTTATTGATGGCCACTTGTTGCATCATTTCTTTATATTTACCTTGAGTTACAGGCAGAGTATAAACCTTTCCATTACGCTCAATATAACCAATAGCATTATCATCAGTACCCATAAATTTTACGGGCACTGGGGAGCTCACCTCAGTTAACTTGCCAGCATCATCGTAGTGAGCAGTAAAATACACCGCATCCTTTGCCGAAATATTGTTACCATTTTCATCTTTCACGGCCATTGAAAAATGCGCTGGCCCCTTACCATCTTCAAGTTTTTTTGGAAACTCTATTTGTCTATAACTTTTAACAGTTCTTGTCGTTCCATCTTCAAGCGTAACTTGTGTTGGTGCAGCATTAACAGTAGTTTCTTTTAGAGAGGCAACAATATCTCCTGCATCGTTCTTGATTTCAGCAATACGAAATTTGGTGCCTGTTTCCTGCGCCCACCCAACATTTTTAAAAGTATCTATCTTGTGTACTTCCCTGTAACCCTCGACCTCAATCTTATTCATTGCTGATTGAGCTTCTTTGGTTTTCATCACTTCTTTTGTGGCAGCCTTCCCCTCTTTTGTTCCCAAGTAAGCTCGTATTTCTTCTGGAGTTTTTTTGTTAAAGGCAACCCCATCTTCTACACTCATTGTCTTTGCAATCTCTCCTTGCAAATAGGCTTGCTGCTTTGTTATTACGTTATCACGAATAGATTGAGTGATTTCATCGCTACTAACTAAACCCATGGTGTCTAGTGCAACTTCTACCTCAGGCTTTTTTAAAGTAACATTCTCTACCACAGGACTCACAAGAGCTTGCTTAGTGGGATCGTTTTCATGATACTTATTAACTAAGTCAAGAATAGGTTGTGCTTGCTCTGGTGTTAGGTTTTTGACAACGTTATCAAGGTATTTTGTTAAAGTTGGTAAGTCATCCTTATCCCTAATATGGGCAACACTTTGACTTAGTTCAGCTACCATCAATAATTCTGGGGCATCTAATTTTCTACCAGCTAACCCTTCTAACTCTGCAGTAATTTGTTTATTAAGCTCATTAGCTTTAATAGACTCCTTAAATGGTGCCAGAATAGGGCTTACAAGAGCTTGTTTAGCTGGATCGTTTTTATGATACTCTTCTATACGGCTACTAACAGTACTGACGTGTCCTGGTGCCATTTCAACAAATTCTTCAAGAGCTTTGCTGAACCGTGCTGGCCCGTCAGGATCTCCAATATTTTTTAAGCTGGAGGTTAGTTCCGCTACCTTTTGCATTTGGAAGTCATCTAATCTTGAAGATCCGCCCAAATCTTTGATAACAGCCCCCAAAAAGTCATTAGCTTTAACAGGTGCCAGAATAGGACTTACAAGAGCTTGTTTAGCTGGATCGTTTTTATGATACTCTTCTATACGGCCACTAACAGTACTGACGTGTCCTGGTGCCATTTCAACAAATTCTTCAAGAGCTTTGTTGAACTGTGCTGGCCCGTCAGGATCTCCAATATTTTTTAAGCTGGAGGTTAGTTCCGCTACCTTTTGCATTTGGAAGTCATCTAATCTTGAAGATCCGCCCAAATCTTTGATAACAGCTCCCAAAAAGTCATTAGCTTTAGCTTGTGCAAGCTCGACCTTATGAACTTCTTCAAATTTACCAATAGCCTCACTTACCATGCCATGAGCGCTACTATCTATGGGATGATAGCTTGCAATTAGTGCGGTAACAGGACCGAGTGTGCTGGCCTTTAGGCCAGTTTCCTCAAGGAGTGATTGAAGGCCTTGATTTAACGATTTCAAAGCTTGCTCATTATTAGAAGACAAATCTTCGGCTAGGGCGGTTACCTGCTCTGCTTGATTTCGAGTTAAAGGTTTGCCTAATGCTGTTTGTAACGCAACAACGAGCTCGCTCTCAAGCTTTTGTTGTGGAGTTTTTGGTGGTTTCATTATTAAAGCTCATAATTAGTGTTATTTGGCATATTCTACATACGCTCAATTATGAACTAATGGTATTTTATTTCATAATCTAATTCAACTAATTACATCAAATACTAATCATAATGTTATTTATATTTGACAAAAACTCTACGTTTGTTGTCATCAACTATTTCAATGTTAATTGCAATGATATCATTTGGCAAAATTGCCTTTATAAGTTCTGGCCATTCAATAAGGCATACATTAGCAGTCATAGCTTCTTCAATTCCTAGTTCATAAATCTCAGAAGGATTTTTAAGGCGATAGAGATCGTAGTGGTAAATAGAGCAATCATTCCAATCGTAAATTTGAAGTAAGTTAAATGTTGGACTTGTAACATTTGTTTCAGGTCCGCATAGTTGTTTGATGATCTGCCGGCAAAGGAATGTTTTGCCGGCACCAAGATCCCCACTAAAGGTTATTATATTGCCTGGTTTAATCTCATTTGCAATTTGAATAGCTAAATTTTTAGAATCTTCTTCATTATATAGAATATATTTTCCAGCTTGAAGTGACATTTATCTAACAATTTGAGTTACGAATGTTGGCCTAATATCAATATTTTTTGCATGCATAGAGAGTGCAATTAGCTTATCTGTCAAAGATTCATGCATTTTGTGAATACCTACTGAATTACCAGAAAGTACTAAAGCCGAATGAATTCCAGACCTATTCGCGCCCAGAATGTCAGTTTCAAAAGTATCGCCAATCATCAATATTCGATCTTTACTTATTTGGGGTTTGCGTTGAAAAACAAGGTCATATATTGATGTTTCTGGCTTACCAGTATAAATCACACTGCCACCATGTTGTTCTATTATCTTGGCGAAATGGCCAGGACAGTAGCGCAAAATACCATGTTTTGGTATAGTTGTATCTGGATTAGAGCAGATATTTAACAAATTTGGTATTTGTGCTGCCCTTTTTAAAAACTCATCAAACTCGTGAATATCTTCATGCTCATCACGAAACACACTTAGCAATAATATATCTGCTTCATTTATATTGTTGATAGCTAGATAATCTATTTCAAGCAAAATGTCGTCATTCCGATCTGAACCAAGATGGAATATTTTGGGAATTTGGTCATTTAGTGATGATTTTCTGTAATCAACTATAAGCTGTCTTGCTACATCTCCTGACGTGATTACCATCGGGGGTGTTGCATCCAAAACGCCCCAATTTCTTAAATTTCTAGCCACTATGAAGTCTGGCCTAGGTGCATTACTCAAAAAAATAACATCTTTCTTTTTGATTATTTTATTTAGTACTTCGACTACTCCTGGATAGGTTTCTCCTCCTTCTATTATAACGCCCCATAGATCAAATAAAAATAGATCATAATCATCAATGCATTCTTCAATATGGGTTAAGTTTAGTTTAGTCATAATTCTCTCCATTTTTATAGTATTTTTCCTTTTAAAAACTACGACCCTATAGTATAGTGAGCCCATAGTTTTTTATCACGTTAGGGATACAAATGTCAAATCTACAAGAAGTTAAATCGTCAGACTATGATGCAGACTCCATTAAAGTTCTAAAAGGTCTAGAAGCTGTTCGTAAAAGACCTGGTATGTATATCGGCGATACGGATGATGGTTCTGGTTTACATCACATGGTATATGAGGTTGTCGATAACGCTATAGATGAAGCACTGGCTGGTCATTGTGATCTTGTACAGGTAATTCTCAATAAGAATGGCTCGGTAACCGTTCGAGATAATGGTCGTGGTATTCCTATTGATATTCATGAAGGTGAAGGAGTGTCGGCAGCTGAAGTGATTATGACTCAGCTCCATGCAGGTGGTAAATTCGATCAAAACTCATATAAAGTGTCTGGTGGATTACATGGTGTAGGTGTTTCCGTGGTAAATGCCCTTTCAGATTGGCTGGAGCTTAGAATTTGGCGGGACCAAAAGCAGTATCTTATTAGATTTAAAGATGGAGCAGCAGAAGCGCCATTGAAATTAGAATTTGATAACGTGGCTCAAAAGGGTACGGAAGTCACATTTATGGCTTCTGTAGAGATTTTTAAAATCATCGAATTTCATTTTGTTACTCTTGAAAATAGATTACGGGAACTTGCGTTCCTTAATTCTGGTGTACGTATTCTATTGATTGACGACAGGTTTGATCCAAAACAAGAAATCGAATTTCTATATGAAGGTGGTGTTCAAGCTTATGTTGAGTATATTAATCGTAGTAAAATTGCTCTTCATCCATGTATCTCTTTATCTTCAAGCGAAGATGAAAGGGGTATGAGCCTTGATTTTGCAATGCAATGGAACGACTCTTATCACGAAAATATTCTTTGTTTTACAAATAATATTCGCCAACGTGATGGTGGCACTCACCTATCAGCTTTTAAATCTGCTTTAACTAGAGTTATTAGTTCTTACGTTGATAAAAATGGTTTAGCAAAGAAAATGAAAGTAACTTTAGCGGGGGACGATTCAAGAGAAGGTTTAGCATGCGTTCTTTCAATAAAAGTTCCTGATCCCAAATTTTCATCTCAAACAAAGGATAAGCTTGTTTCTTCAGAAGTAAGACCAGTTGTTGAGTCAGCGGTATACACAAAGCTTCTGGAATGGTTTGAAGAACACCCTATTGAAGCAAAAGCTATCGTTGGTAAGATAGTTGAAGCTGCTAGTGCAAGAGAGGCCGCACGCAAAGCAAGAGAGTTGACCCGAAGAAAATCAGCTCTAGAAATATCAAATTTACCTGGTAAATTAGCCGATTGCCAAGAAAAAGATCCAGCTCTATCAGAACTTTTTATAGTTGAGGGAGATTCCGCTGGCGGTACTGCAAAACAAGGTAGAGACAGAAAAACTCAGGCTATACTTCCTTTGCGGGGTAAAATTCTAAATGTTGAAAGATCTAGATTTGATAGAATGCTTGGTTCTGAACAGGTTGGTACCTTAATTACTGCTCTAGGAGCCGGAATAGGACAAGAATTAGATACAAATAAAATTAGATATCACAAAATTGTTATCATGACGGATGCGGACGTTGACGGATCTCACATCAGGACTTTGCTGCTGACCTTCTTTTATCGTCATATGTTGCCTATTATTGAAAATGGATATTTATATATAGCTCAACCTCCTCTTTATAAAGTCAAACGCGGCAACTCTGAAACATATCTGAAGAATGAGCAAGCTTTGCAAGAATATCTTATTAATAGCGTTCTAAATGACACGCATATTGAACTTAATGATGATAATTTTTTAACTGGCGAAGCTCTGAAAGATTTACTTAATCAAATTACTATTTTAGGTGAGAGACTAAATTCGTTATCAAGAAAATTTGATCCATTGATTGCCGAATGTTTAGCAATCAACGATCTGCTTACCCCGGAATCTTTTTCTGCCAATAAAGCTCCTGTGCTTTTAGCAGCTTTGTCGCTTCTCAACCAAGGAGAACTTGAGCCCGATAAAACTGATTGGGAAATAGCCGTTCTGAGTGACAGTATAGAGTTTTATAGATTTGTCAGAGGTGTAAGGATTAGCAAAATGCTTTATCGTGCTCAAGCTGAATCTCCTGAATTTGTTCAGATTAATAAGATCGGCAGTGCATTTAAGAATTTATTTATTGGTGGGTGTAAGATCACAATTAAAGGACAAAACTATAATTTATCAACGCCAAGCAAATTGCTTGCTTTTATAATTGAACTTGGGAAAAAAGGTCTAGCTATTCAACGGTTTAAAGGTCTAGGAGAAATGAATGCAGAGCAGTTATGGGAAACTACCCTTGATTCTACAAAACGTACCCTATTACAGGTAAAGGTAGGTGATGTCGATGAGGCTGAGCAAGTAATCTCAACATTGATGGGAAGTGTTGTTGAACCAAGAAGAGATTTTATCAATGCTAATGCATTAAACGTTACTAATTTGGACGTATAGACGCTGTCTTATTTGCCAAATGTAAATTCTGATGGGCAGGGGGATGAGTGGTTAGTAACAAAGCACCAATTACCCGTCAATTTAGCACACACAAACGTATTTATAGCAAATATAAATAGTCATTCCTAAAATAAAATGCAAAACTTTAAAAAACTCAATTGAAAATTATGGAAATAGGTATTTTATCACGAGGCCCAACAATTTATTCAACACGTAGATTGATTGAAGTGGCAGAAAAAAGGGGTCATACTGTTACAGTAGTTGATCCACTTAAATGCTTTATGAATATCACTGCTAATAAGCCAGATGTGCACTATATAAGTGATAAAGTAGAGAGATTACTAGAGTTTGATGCAGTAATTCCACGAATTGGAGCATCTATTACAGTATTTGGCACGGCAGTTTTAAGACAATTTGAAGTAGCTGGAGTTTATGTATTAAATGGTTCAGTTTCTATCACTAGATCAAGAGATAAATTAAGAGCGCATCAACTTCTTGCTAGGAAAGATGTGGATATACCTGTTACAAGCTATGCCCACTCAGGTAGTGCTACTAGAAGCATCATAAAATCTGTTGGAGGTGCCCCGTTGATAGTTAAGGTGACTGAAAGTACCCAAGGAAAAGGGGTGTTACTTGCAGAAACCACTAAGGCAGCAGAAAGTTTAATTAATGCGTTTTTGGATTTACAAGCTAACTTTTTAGTGCAAGAATTTATTAAGGAGTCTGCGGGTAGTGATATACGTTGTTTTGTAATTGGTGATAAAGTTGTGGCAGCTATGAAAAGGCAAGGTCCGGAAGGAGAGTTTCGGTCTAATCTGCATGCAGGGGGCACCGCCCACCCAGTAAAAATAACTCCAAAAGAGCGAATAATGGCCGTGCAAGCTGCAAAAGTTTTGGGACTTAAGGTAGCTGGTGTGGATTTGATCAGATCTGCTAGGGGTTCTCTTGTGCTCGAAGTAAATTCATCTCCAGGCTTAAAGGGGATAGAGGGTGCAACAGGCAAAAACGTTGCAGATGCAATCATTGAGTTTATTGAGAAAGATATTATTAAAAAATCAAAAACTAGAATATTTATGAAAGGATGATTGTTCATGACCAAAGTGCTAACTATAGATGGCGTTACGATAAAAAAAGGTGAAAGAAAATACCTTGAAATGCATATTGCGAAGCTATTTGATAATACTGAGATGACTATTCCAGTTGAAGTTATCAGAGGGAAAGAGGATGGCCCAACTCTTTTCATTTCTTCAGCGATTCATGGTGATGAGATAAACGGTGTCGAAACTATTAGACGATTATTGCAACGTAAAAAATTACTTTCATCCATAAAGGGTACGCTGATTGCAGTACCTATTATTAACGTATTTGGTTATAACCGTAACCTTAGATATCTACCGGATAGACGCGATTTGAATAGAGTATTTCCTGGATCAAAGAAAGGTTCTTTAGCTAGTCAAATTGCTTATAAATTTATGAAAGAGATAGTAGAAAAATGCGATTATGGCATTGATTTACACACTGGCAGTGCTCATAGATACAACTTGCCACAGATTAGAGCATTTCTAGATAATAAAGAAATAAAAGCTCTAGCTGAATCTTTTGGAGTCCCTGTTGTACTTCACTCCAATATGAGAGATGGCTCACTGCGGCAAGCCGCAACCGACAAAGGGGTAAAAATATTGCTATTCGAAGGTGGGGAAGCTCTTAGATATAATGAAGAGATAATTCGTTCGGCTGAGAATGGTATTCTGTGGACAATGTGTAATATAGGAATGCTTGACAAAGAGTTAGTCAAACGCAGAATTCCCAAACGTCGGGAAGTATTTCATGCGGCGTCCAGTCACTGGATTAGGGCTCCTCACAGTGGTAGTCTTTATGCTAAAAAGAATGTAGGACACAAAGTTAAGGCAAATGAAGTGTTGGGATTTATCTCGGACCCACTAGGCAAGGAGAAACATTATGTTAGAGCTAGAGAAACTGGTGTAATCATTGGAATAACAATGATGCCCCTGGTAACTAATGGCGATGCTTTATTTCATGTTGCAACTTTTGAGAATGCAGAAGCGGTTGCCGAGGGCGTAGAAGATTATCAAGAGGATCTTGAATGAAAGGGGATCCATTATTAATTGGGTGGAGGGAATGGGCTAAGTTACCAGCACTTAACATACCCTTAATCAAAGTTAAAGTTGATACTGGAGCAAAAACTTCTGCGCTTCATGCTTATGACATACAGATTATAAAATTAAATCAAAAAGAATTTGTGGAGTTTGCCATTCATCCAATTCAAACTAATGACCAGATATCTGTTCCATGTCGAGCAGAAATAATTGGGATGAAGACGATAAAAAGCTCTAATGGTCATAAACAAATAAGGCCAGTTATTCATACTCCAATTAAGATAGGTAGTAGGAGTTGGGATATTGAGGTTACTCTTACTAACCGAGATATTATGCACCATCGTATGTTGCTGGGTAGAACCGCAATGCTTAATCTTCTTATTAATCCTTCTAAATCTTATTGCCAAGGTGTTATTTCTAAAAGCATGGCTTTGAATGAATATATTAGTAACTAATTTTGGTTAAATATTATGTCTAAAACACCCAATGAAGATTTTGGACCATCGCGTTTAACATTTCTAAAAAATACATTTAATTATGTCAAAGATTCCGCGCCTGTTAAAATAGTTACTGGTAGTGCAGTGGGGCGTGTTATCGGGGTAATTACCGTACTGGCAAGTGCTACTGTGGCGACTGTTCCTGCAACTATAGTTGGACTTAGTGCCATTGCGGTAGGTGCTACCATAGATACTATTGATACGAGAACCCTTAGGTTATTAAGAAAAGAAAATTCTCTTTTAACAAAGAATAGAAATGCCCGGGAGCGGCAGGATGAGTTACTTAAAAATGAACCGATACTTTCTAGAATTTTAGAAGATAAGTTATACATTCCAAGCCGGACTAATCAAACTTCCCTAACGAAAAGATATATAGATACAACACCTAATTCATCTATAAATGTTAGTTCTTATGGTAAAGCTTTACTTAAAAATTCTATTGATGTTGTGAAAAATGTGTCTAGTGCACTTTTTGCGCCTTCTCTTATAGGAGCAGGTAAGGTAGGGAAAGCTGCTTTGGGTCTTTATGGTGAAAGTAAAAAACAAGCAACTAAAGAAGAAATAGGCCTACGATTTAAACAAAATATTGATCAAGAACGAAATAAGCCAGATGCCCCAGGGTACGATGATTTAATTGAGCTTGCACAAGCTACAAGAGAGCAAAGGGTACAAACCTTGGCTATTCAAAAAATGGTGAACGAAGGATCATTTCGTGGAACAAGTGCTGAGAAAGTTCTGGCCGCTTTTGAAACAGCAAAACAAGAAGTGCTTAAAACGGAAAAAGTAATTCAAGATACTAGAGGGGTAGTTGGAACAGTTAAAAGCTATAGTAAAGATTTTATTAGAGCTCATGATCCTCTCTCTAAATATAATAATCTAGATCAATTAAAGACTAGCTTACCAGAATCTAGTAATGATAAAACTCCAAAATCACCTAGTGCTAAAGCGCTACAAAAGGATAAGAGTCAAGCTCAGGTAAGTGCAATTAGCGCTGCAAAAGTAATTAAGAAAAAATTAGTCCAACCTAAAATAAAATTGTCGCGTAAGAATAAGCGTAAGCGCTCAAAGCCTAAAAATCGACAACGCTAAGCGGTAGAGCGCCAACAGTTTGACATGTCATGATTACGTATGTAGAATCGCTGTATATTTTTTTATACGTGTTATATATTAAGAGGTTTTTATGCGAGTATTATCTAGTAAAATTCAATCAAGGCTTAATTATAAGTTGCTTAGAGTAACACTAGGAATAGCGCTTATCTTTCTATCTGCACAAGTGCAGATACCAATAGGTCCTGTACCAATAACATTGTATAGTGTGGGTGTCTTGATCATAGCACTATGTTATGAGAAAAAGGAGGCCATAGCTTCTATGGTTGGCTTTATAAGTCTTGGAGCCCTGGGTGCTCCTGTTTTTTCGGGTTTTAAGAGTGGTGTATATCATCTAGCTGGACCTTCTGGAGGATATATATTTGGTATGATTCTTTGCGTATATTTGGTAACTAGTATGCGTGAGAAATTTGGTGAAGGTAGTTGGGCAAAGCTAGTGCTTTACAGCGCAATTGGTTCTGCCTGTTTGTTTATAATTGGCGTGCCACAACTTGCACTTTTTGTTGGTAGCGATAAAGCACTAGAGGTGGGTTTATATCCATTTATTATCCCTGGTATTGTCAAAGCGATTTTTACGGCTTCTTCTGTGAAATTGCTGAAAAAGCACATAATATGGCAGAAACAATAAAGTTTAGACCACATCATTTTATGTGTACCCTAGGTTTTCAAGGCAAAGGGTACTCCTTGGGTTTTGTCCGTAATTACAAGAAAATAGTTCAGCAACTAAACGACGATGAAGAAACACAAATTGAAGTAGTGCCATTCATGGACAGCATATGCTCTGCTTGTCCAAACAAAATTGATGAAATAATTTGCAAAGTACAAGATAAGATCAGCAAATTAGATGTTGCTCATGCCGCTGCTTTATCACTTAAAAAGGGAGATGTTTTTACTTGGAAACAAGCTAAAGAACAAATCAAAACACATATGAGTGTTAAAAAATTTCACATAGCTTGCCAAGGCTGTTCTTGGAAAGAATATGGAGTTTGTCAGCAATCTCTTGAAGATTTGATAAGTCAGATTTAAGAAAAACATTACCATTTTTTAATGCTTGCAATAAATCAGAAAAGAGCAGACAATGGCAACATGAATAAAAATTGTACTAATTTGATGACGCCATATAACCCAAAAATCCGTATTTCAGAGTATGGGTTTAAGGAAGAACTGCTTAACATTCTGACTCATGGGGCCGGTGCTTTATTGAGCATAGTAGGTTTTGTGGCTCTTTGCCAACAAGCTAATTCTAAAGGTACATCTCTGCATCTAGTGAGCTATATCATTTTTGGAAGCACTCTAACCGGTCTCTATCTCGCATCAACTCTCTATCACTCCTTTTCTAATACGAAATTTAACCAGTTTTTTAAAAGAATTGATCACCTGTCTATATATTTCCTAATTGCTGGAACCTATTCTCCCTTGATGCTAGTAGGAATTGAAGATTCTGTTGGGTTGATAATGATAACGGTGATTTGGGGATTGGTTATTGTAAGTTGTATTTTTAGATGTAGTAAAAATAAAATTTTGCAAAGGATAGCCTTTATAAACTATTTGCTAATGGGGTGGTTAGTATTGATAGTACTAGATAAATTATTCATCAGTCTTTCAACAAGAAGTATGTATTTATTAATTGCTGGGGGATTATTCTATACCGTAGGAGTGATATTCTATCTCTGGGAAAAATTACCATTTAACCACTCAATTTGGCATCTTTTTGTCCTTGGAGGCAGCACATCTCACTATTTTTCAATTTATTCCTTGCTTGCTATTGAAGTTTAAATTGACTTGATTTGCCTAGCCATTTAGCAGCTCGACATTACCACCAAATGCGGTTGTGTTGACAGTTGTTGTGCGCTCAGTCATAAATCTAAGTAGATAATGAGGTCCTCCAGCTTTAAAACCTGTTCCAGACTTATTTTGCCCGCCAAATGGTTGGGACTCTACTTTTGCTCCAACGATTGAACGATTAGCATATATATTGCCTATTTTCATTCTAGCTCTGATATATTCAATTTTTTCTTCAACCCGTGAATGAATACCAAAGGTTAAGCCGAAACCGCAATTATTTATTTCATCAATGACCTGGTCTAAATTCTTTGACTTAAATTTGGTGATATGAAGTATTGGGCCAAATTTTTCATCAGAAATATCATTAATTGATTTTACTTCAATGATATGCGGGTAAAAATAGCAACCATCCTTTATAGTCCCATTCTGTGGGTGAGCAAATATTTTAAAATCTTTAGTACTCATATCTTGGATATGTTGTTCCAGAGCGTCTTGAGCCTTCTTATCAATCACGGGGCCAATATCCATACTAAAATCAGCAGTATCGCCCACTTTTAGCAATTCAGTAGCGCCCTTGATCATCTCAAGCAAATCATCATAAATTTCTTCCTGTACATACAACATTCTAAGAGCCGAACATCTTTGGCCAGCAGAGTAAAAAGATGATGTAAGCACGTCATCTGTAACTTGTTCAACAAGAGCAGAACTATCAACAATCATTGCGTTTTGTCCGCCTGTTTCAGCAATGAGGGGAACTATACCATTGCGCCTAGCTGCAAGAACAGAATTGATGGATTGAGCTGCAGAACATGATCCAGTAAAAACAACTCCTGCAATTCTCTCATCAGCCACAACAATTTTACTTATGTTAGATGAAGGGGTGATCACAAGTTGTAATACAGATTTTGGTACGCCAGATCTGTGCATAAGCAAAGTGGCAAAATTAGCAATAACAGGTGTTTGCGTAGAAGGCTTTGCAAGCACTGTATTACCAGAAACAAGTGCAGCCACAATTTGGCCAACAAAAATTGCAAATGGAAAGTTCCATGGGCTAATGCATAAAAATACACCGCGTCCATGCATGCTTAGGGTGTTGCGCTCACCAGTAACGCCTGGCAACCTTCTCTCCGTCATGATGACCCGTGCTTCATTAGCATAATAGCGACAAAAATCGATAGCTTCGATGACTTCATTTATTGCATCATGAATCGATTTACCAGCTTCTTTTATCAATATTGCATATAGTTCGAACTTATTCTCTTCAAAGGCTTCGGCAATTTTTTCTAAAATACAGGCTCTTTTATCAACTGGAAGTCTGCTCCAGTCCTCGAATGCTCTGCTGGCAGAATGAAGAGCAGTTTGGATCTCTCTCTCAACAGCATTTGAGATTGATGAAAATTTCTGAGCGCTTTTTGCTGGACAAAAACCATCATTACTATGCTTATCGCTAATTATTTCTTTGCCATCTATGATAGAGCCTATGTTATGTACTTTATCAAAATAGCTTGTTACTTTCTCTTGTATGTAATCATAGTTACTTTTGTAACCTAAATCATATCCCATAGCATTCTTCCTGGTTGGATATATTTTTTCGGGCAAAACAATCTTATCGTCATGGTCTAACATACCTAATACCTTATCACTTACGTCATATACAATTTCATTAATTGGAATTTCAGTAGAATTTACTTTACTCACAAAATTTGCTGAAGCACCATTTTCTAGCATCCTACGCATAAGATAAGCAAGTAAATCTTGAGTAGTTCCCACTGGTGAATAAATTCTAACATTTCTATGGTTTTGCAGTTCTTTATGAAGGGCATTACCCATACCATAGAGTTTCTGGAACTCAAATTTCTTATCACCATTTTTATCTTTGGCCAGCTCAATTATAGTTGCGGCTGTAAGTGCATTATGCGTTGCAAATTGAGGAAAAATAAACTCAGTATTTTCTAAAATTTTTCGTGCGCAAGCTATGTAGCTCAGATCGGTATAATCCTTTACTGTAAACACTGGATAATGTTTGAGGCCCAGCTCTTGAGCGCGTTTAATTTCGGAGTCCCAGTATGCACCTTTTACTAATCTTATTGAAATTTTTTTCCCCATATCTTTAGCAAGATCAATAATATATTGCACGGTGCTCATGCTATTTGTTTTATAGGCCTGAACTACAAAACCTATACCATTAAATCCTTTAAATGAGGTGTGTTTGATCAACTTTGTTAGGAATAATAAATATGCATCTGTTCTAAAAGCTTCTTCTGCATCAAAAGTTATTGTTAAATTATGATCTCTCATTTTTTCAACTAGTGAAACTACTTTTGGCAGAAGAACATCCTCCAGCTCTTGCATTTTTGCTAACTCAAACCGAGGATGCAGTGCAGTTAATTTTACTGAAAGATTTGGTCTATCTTCAATTTCTTCGCTAGTATTAGGAAAATCTTTAGCTATAAGTTTAATCGCCTCTTCATATTGCTGATAATAAGTCGCAGCTTGCTTGTTAGTTCTGGCTGATTCACCAAGTAAGTCAAAAGCAAATTTATTTTTGGGAAAAGCAGTTTTTCTTATCAAAGCTTCATGCATATCATTTGCAAAAACGAATTCTTTGCTTAAAGCAAGAATGGTTGCTTTTAATATTTTGACAAAATTGGTTGACCAACCCTCTCCAGAAGCTTTGAAATGGTGTTCTTAGACTTAACAAGGTCAGTAAATTTTCCAGAAAAATATAGGCCAAACGAAGCTATAATAGTTTTAATGGATTTACTTCCTTTAAATAAGAACGCTTCCCAATTTTTGTTTGATAATTTGTCTGCAATGAGTTCTGCGCTTACTTTGGAATCTGGAATCCTAAGCAGCCCCTCAGCAAGGCCTAGTACAGCAATACCTTCTTCATTAGAAAGGCTATAGCGCTGAAGAAATTCCTCCATTGAAAAACCACGGGAGGCTCTTATTTTTGTAACAAACTTTTTGCCCATAGCAAGAACATTCTGTTGTTCAGCTTCACGTAGCTTAGCCATTGGCAGTAGCTCTTTTACCAATTCATTTTCACTAGTGTCTTGTTTTCGAAAGATTGCAGAAGTCATTAAATTTGTATGTTAATATTAGAGAGTTATAAGGTGACCTGTTTCTTCGCTAATTCGGACTTTATAGTCTTTTAGCGATCTATCTTTATAAAAACATAAGGCTATCAACCCCAAGATAGAAGTACCAATTATATAGTACACACTAGATGTTATAGTTCCTGTATTTTGTACCAACGACTCAATAACATATGGTGCTGTTCCACCAAATATACTCGTAGCAGTATTATATGAAACAGATAAAGCTGTATTTCTGATGGAAGTTGGATAAAACTCAGCTTGTAACGCAGGTTCAGGGCCGATATAAGTTGCAGCCATAATAGCAATAACAATTTGTGCAAATGCTACGGCAACAAATCCGGAATTCTCAATTACATTTAGTAAGAATGGAGTCGCTGTGATGATAAACACCAAGTTAAAGACAAATATTTTTTTTCTACCTATTTTATCAGATAACCAACCAGCAAACAGAGTGATAAAGATCATTATTACGTAACAAAAATTAGCCAAGTGACTTACATCAGCCTCAGCAAACCCACGATTTAATTTTAAATAGGAAATTAAATATATAGCTTCTAAATAGAAGATTATTGACCCAGTAGCGTTGATAAAAATAGAAACAATCATATCAAACCAATATTTTTTAAAAGCAATTCTCAGAGGTGATTTTGTGATTTCGCCCCGATACTGTGCTTCAATAAATAATGGTGTTTCTAAAGTGTTTTTCTTAATATAAATCCCAACAAAGTAAATAATTATTCCTACAATAAAAGGTAATCTCCATGCCCAGTTGTCAAATTGTTCTGGGGTAAAAGTAGTTTTTACAATAAATGATACGAGTGAACCAAGTAAAATTCCTACACAAATACTGGCCATAGAAATACTTCCAAAAAAGCCTCTCTCTTCTTTATTTGTATGTTCAATGATAAAAGACACTGATCCCGTTAGTGCGCCTCCCATTGAAAGTCCTTGTAACATACGCACAACAATCATCAAGCCCGTTGAAACTATTCCCCAGGTTTCGTAAGTTGGTAAGAAACCTATAGCGGCGGTTGGTATTGCCATACACATTATCGATGAACTTAAAGCAATTTTTCGACCAAATTTATCGCCCACAATACCAAAAAAGATACCACCCAGCGGCCTCATTAAATAACCAATTGCAAATACTAGAAATGCATGAAGTAATGCGCTATTCGGATCATTTTCTGGGAAAAATTTGGCGCCAATAATCGGTGCAAAATGCCCAAATAGAGCATAGTCGTACCATTCAAAAGTATTGGCTACCCCGCTGGTAAATACTAACTTCTTTTTATTCATTACCAACTACCATTTTTTATATAATAAACTATTCTTACTACATCATCAAAATAACATTTATATGTTATTTCAACTTTATTAATATTTAAGAGTATGAAGTTATTTTTTATCTGCCCTCTTTTCTAGCTCTTTCTTCTCTGAATAAATAATAAACAAGGTTGATGGTATAACCACTAACGAGCCAAGTATGGTAGCGTCTTTAGGTATTTCGTGGAATACAATGTAAGCAATTATCGCAGAAACCACGAGCTCGAAATAACGATATGGCGCGAGGGCGGTGGCATCTGCAAGAGAAAAGGCTTTTAATAAGAAGAATAATATTAAGCTACCGCCCGCTCCTAAAATAAACAACAAAACTAATTCTTCTAATGTTGGTATTAGCCAATATTGTAATGCAAATGGCAAAGCTAGAGTCGCAGTAACAATAGCAGAATAAAAGAGCATACTGATCATACTCTCTTTAACAACGAATTTTTTGTTAATAATATCAAGACCAGCAAATAAGACTGCTGCTCCCACAAACACTAGTATTTGAGGGTTAAAGTCAGAGGCGTTTATGTCAAGGGTAATTATTAGCCCAATAAATGCCACTATTGTTACCAGCCATCTTTGCCAAATAATATTCTCGCTCAGAAAGAATACTCCTAATACCAGGACAAAAATTGGAATAGTAAATGTGATGACTGTACCAGTAGTAACCGGGGCGATTGTTAAGCCATAAGTCCACCCAGCCATTCCTAAAAATAAAAATAATCCTCTAAAAAAATGTACCATTGGCCGTGAAGTTTTTAAAGTTGATACTCCATAATACATTACAAAGGGCAAAAGGATTATAGTACCAAACATAAACCTAAAAAAAGTAATTTCATAACTGTGAAGACGCATACCAATATATTTGGAAATCACATCATTAATAGAGCTGCTTACCAGGCTTAGAATAAACCAACTAACCCCAATAAAATAAGAACGTAGTCTAGTATCCATTTCAAACCCCATTGTATTTAAAGATGTAATTATATAGCATTAACTTAAGTTATATACGCTTAATTATTTTAAAAAGTTGGAAGCAGAATATAACAAAACAGAGAATCAGTGCAAGGAATTTTTCAAAAAATGATGTTGCATTAATCACACCTATTGATTTCATAGAGGTGTTCAGTTGCCCAAAGCATCTTTTCATGATAGATACTTCTAGCTGTTTCAGTATAGAATGGTAGCTTGGGTTATAGCAAAAATTTAAAATTTGTTTGTATTATGAAAATAGTAAGAATTATATCTGTCATTGTTTTTTCATCCTTTGTAGCATCAGTGAATATAGCTTTTGCAGCTCATGATGATTATTATGCTAATTACTACGAAGATGAGGGTGATCTTCTGTTTAAAATTCGAGGCTTTTATCTGACCACCCCGTCAAAACCCAAAAAATTTCCAGCCTCTGTTGCAACAAAAGAGAAGCCTGGGGCTTTAGTTCAGTTAGGGTATGGAGTTGATACGGCCACTACCTATTTCTTTACTGATAACATTGCTGCCGAACTATCTTTAGGGATAGGGATGATGAAAGTTAAAAGTTCAGCTTTAAGCAAAGCCGCATCTCTAGGTGATGGTACAGGGGTTGCTGGTAAAAATAACCAAATCATTATTGTTCCTGCTGCGGGAACTATTCAATATCATGTGGCACCTTTTGGAGCAATAAGGCCTTACGTTGGTGGCGGAATTCATGGCACATACATGTATACACGCTCAAAGGCTATTAAGGTCTCAACTGGTTATGGTCCAGTAGCGCAAATAGGCGTTGATTTCATATCAAAGGACGATACGCTATTCACCGTTGATATCAGAAAATATTTTTTAACATCAAATGTTACATTTAAGAAGAGCTTTTTAGGGCCAAATAACCCTGCTGTAACTGATATTCGCTCAAAAGTGGATTGGAGTCCTCTAGTTATTTCTGCTGGGTTTGGATTTAGGTTCTAATCTAAATTGTTATAACCGAGGAGAGCCTAGAGTCAGATTCTACAAAAAGTCGTACTGAATATTTCAGTACGACTTTTAATTCTTGAACCAGTTGTTGCCAAGAGCGGAAACTAGCCTAAGAGTTTTACCCCATAATTCCACTGCTTTTACTGACCATTAAAATCTTTGGTCGCAATTCTTGCAGTGGCAGAAATTCTATGGCTCGTGAGTTAAAATATATGGTGTTCTCTTTAATAGAAAATAACCATAGGGTGTCTGCTCTGTTTCTTGAACCAGGGGCACTAATAGCTATTCCACAATTAATTGAATATTTGATAGTAATAGTCCTCGGTTGAATTCGTTGATTTGCTGCCTTAGTTTTTTCTAAAGATCACTGTGCTTTTTCTAATTTTCTAAAATTCAGAGAGTATTATAGAAGTTAATAGTTTTCAACTACGTGTTTTTTGACCCATATTCTGCTTAGAGGATTCTAAGAGTTTATCCGTGTTAGACTTCGGTTTTTTAGAACTTAATATATCGCCAATAACATTCTTTCTTTTTTTAGAGCTATTGAGATGAATATTTTCTCTTTTTCTTAGTTGAGGTTTAGTTTTTGACTTAGGCTTATCTGTCTGTATTTTGTTAAGAAGCCCATCGAAATCTGAAGTCTTGAACTTATAAGCAACAACGCTTTCAGCTTTAGACTGGCCTTTTTTCTGGTTTATATCTACTTTAAGTAGATCAATAAAATCTTTCTTGATTACCGAAGGAGTGGAGGGGTCATTCAGCATATCCACCATTTTATTCATCGTTGCTGTTCCACTGGTTAATTTGCCGTCAGAACGAGAAGTTGCCGCGGCTGCTACAAATTCAGATAATATTTCTGTTTTGTTCTTTCCTGTCCAAGTTTCAGGTTTACAAAATGATAACAAATTGTTAGATTTTTTTTCTTTCCCTCCTAAGATTTTGTCTTTCCACTTTGAAATAACTCCCTTGCTTTGAGTTTCTTCAAAAACCTTAAGCATAAACTCTTTTCGATCGAGATTTTTATCAGGATTAGTTCCAATGTCATGATTTTGAAAGTGCCTAGCTGTTTGAATAGAGCCCTTAATATGAAGATACTCAGCCTTGGCTTGTGCTTCTGCGAATGATAACGTACCAACATCTTTAGTATCAAGTATCACGGCGTTCAAAGCATTCTTGCGCAAGCCTTGATAGGTTTTATTTTCTTCCTTTGAATATTCAAAATTTCCACCAACTTTTGCAAGGAACTTAAAAACAACGTCCATAAGGAACTTCACAATCATACTAGGATTAGAAATTTTTTCTTGAGCACTATAAACAGCTACATGAGCTGCACTATCCCTGCTGTCTGAGCCGAATGCTAAAGCTAATGTTCTACCCTTCTTTTTGGCTTGCTCTATTTCCTCCTTGGAACCAGTAATATCCTCAATACCGGTTGGAGACTCTTGCCCTTCAAAGTACTTTTGCGGAAGATTATCCCTGTATCCACCATCAACATATTCAACCCCATTAATCTTTACTGGTTCAAATACGATTGGAATTGATGCCGAGGCGCGACAGGCGAGAGCAATCTCAACATCTGGGGTTTTTCTAGCATCGAAAATTGTAAGTTCACCAGTTCCTCGATTTGTAGCTGTAACAACTAAATCCTTGAATTTAATTGGGTCAATCAAATGAAGTAAATCTAGATCTTTGAAATATATAGTACCAGTCTCTTGTGCACGCTTATTCAGCTCGGCAAATTGTACTCCATCAGTATCTATTACTGTTTGTAGCTTAAGCTTTTGCTCTCTTAAGACCTTAAGTTGTTCAAGAGCCGATGGACTTTTATCCTTTTGCAATTTCTCTATTTCTTGTGTAATAGACTCCATTCGTGTCTTACAAACTTCCATTATATCTTTATCTTTTAGGTATTTAGTAACATTGCTACTAATTGTGTCATGCATTAGTTGATATAGAGGTTTACCATCTTTATTGACGATAAAGCCCTCACCGAGTAGTTTCTCAAAATTTGTTTCACCAGATATTTTTTTGAAATCTTCAGTACTTATACCGGTGGCAATAAGTGCTGCTGTAATTGCTCCAGCCGAGCTACCTGCTACCGCCTCAATTCCTCCTAATACACCCGATCTATCAAGCTCTTCATGAACCCCAGAATAAATTGCTCCTTTAGCTCCCCCCCCACTAAAAGCAGCGTATTTAAATGGTTCATTTTGAGCGGCTGTTAGCTTTTTCAACCTAGATTCTAGTTCTTCCTGGTAAGAATTTTTTGTCATGATAACCCTATATATTAACACTTTGTATATATTTAACTATTCTATACACAAAGCTGCTCATCTAACAAACTATTTCTTTACATGACATATAATGCTTTTGCTGATATAGTGTAATTTTCCGACGAAAATTCATTTAAACAACAGTTCAATAGTCAATGCAATTCATAGACGAAGCAAAAATTTATATAAAAGCTGGGGACGGCGGGAATGGTGCAGTTAGTTTCCGACGTGAAAAATTCATTGATCGTGGCGGACCAGATGGTGGAGATGGTGGTGATGGTGGTAGTATTATTTTTCGCAGTAATTCTCACTTAAATACTTTGCTTCAATTTCGTTTTAAACGTCATTTTATGGCAGATAGTGGGCAAAACGGGAAGGGACGGAATAAATCTGGTAAAACTATGGAAGATTCAATTCTTCAAGTGCCGGTAGGAACTCAGATTTTTTCTGAAGATGGTCATTTGTTAATTTATGATTTTACTACCGATAATCAAGAATTTGAGATTCTTAAAGGTGGTTTAGGAGGGCTTGGTAACGCTCATTTTAAATCCTCCACCAATAAATCTCCTCGCAAGCGTACGGAAGGAGAAATTGGTGAAGAAATGAACGTAGCTTTAAAACTAAAGTTACTTTCTGACGCTGGTTTAATCGGATTACCAAATGTGGGTAAATCGACTTTTCTTTCAATGACCTCAGCAGCAAAACCTAAAATAGCTGACTATCCTTTTACCACTCTTAAACCAGGTCTTGGTGTTGTTTATATTAGCGATGAAGAATTTGTGCTTGCAGATATCCCTGGGCTTATAGCTGGCGCCCATGCTGGAAGCGGGCTTGGTGATAGGTTTCTAAAACATATAGAACGTTGCGGAGTTCTCTTGCACATTATTGATGCAACTCATGAGGATATTAGGCAAGATTATTTGACTATTCGAGAGGAATTAGAATCCTATTCACCATTGTTAAAAGAAAAAATGGAAATTATCTGCTTGAATAAAATCGATAGCGTATCGGAAGAAGAGCTTTCAGAAAAAACAGAGATTTTAACCAATCTTACGGGGCAAAAAATCTATCCAATTTCGGGGTATACTGGTAATGGAATTGAAATCGTTCTGAAAAAAACCCTTGAATCCATTAAAATATGGCAAAATCCGGAGAAGTAAGAATAGTTATTTAAGTTGACTTATACAATTGCTTAGCTGCTTTGATACTATTTTTATGTCATATTTTAAACATAATTTTGTATAAGCCTCTTTGGCACAATTTTTAGCTTTTTCTGGATTATCAACAAAATAAGTTAGCTTTTCCGCTAAATCTTCTGCTGAATTTACTGCAGCTAATAAAGCATCAACACCATGATGTAATATTTCTCTTGGCCCTTCGCAATTAGTTGACACTATAGGCTTGGAGTATTCCATTGCTTCAAGCAGAACTATGCCAAAAGGTTCATGAATAGATGATAGACAAAAAATATCTATCTCTGCAAAAAACTTTTCTTTATCCTTAATCCAACCAGCAAAAACAGTGATGTCTCTTATACCTAGTTTTTTGGCTTTATTCATTAACTGAGTTTCTTCTTCACCTTCACCCCCAAGTATCAGCTTAATATTATGTCCTCGGTTTTTCAGTATTGCTATAGCATCTAAAAGATATTCATAGCCTTTCTGTTTGACAAAGCGGCCATAACTACCAATTACTATAGGCTTATGAAATTCTGACTCTTCATACTGTAGGTTGATTCGAAGCATGTTTGAGATTTGAAATATCCTATTACTTTCGTAACCATTATTAATCATATATTCTTTCAAATGATCAGTAATTACAATTACATACTCACATTTCCTCAGACGCTTATAGCTATAGTTATGTGCAACGCCAACTAGTAGTACTGATCTTGGTTTTAGAGCGGCTGCAAAATTTATTGCTCTTCCACCATGTCCTATAATCACATCTGGCCTATATATAGCGATCAAAATTCTTAAGTATATTTTTGATATAATACACCAAGAAGTCAGCGTAGGGAGTTTAATGGAGTCCGTAAGCTGATCATTTATTTGGGCGTAAGCACTGGAAATATTGATAACAGTGTGCCCCGCATCCTCGAGAGCCGCGTTATAATCTAAATATGCTTGCTGAATCCCGCCTAGATCTCTACTAACCATGATATTAAATATTAGCATAAAAATGAGCCTGCTGGTAGTGCATCTGGTGGCCTGATGTATAATGGTTCAATAGGTGCATTACGCCCCTTATTTATCATATCATCTGCTAATCTTGCAATATGAAGGGCTTTTATAGTATAAAATCTTGGAAGTATGATAAGTCTCTCTATATCTTTGATTTCACTATACACTGATGCTAAGCCGCTTCCTGCACAAACATTAACTCCAGAACAAGATTGTATAAGCTGCCTTATATCCTTATTATCAACTAATATTGGATTTGATAGATGGTTGCTTCGATCAAAGATTTGTACATATTGCTGATTTCTGTAGGCATTTAATATAATTATAGCATTTTCAAAATCTAGTACTTGCTGGGTCAGTCTATAATAGGCTGCCTCAAAATTAGTTATGCCAATAGCTCTGATATTAGTAGCGTGAATAATCCCTTTGGCAGCAGCTAAACCAATTCGCACTCCGGTAAAACTTCCCGGCCCTACCGTCACCGCTAAATAGTCAAGATCTTGATATTTTAAATGCGCGTTTATAAGAACGCTCTGCACCATTACCATCAACCGTTCCGCTTGCATTGATGGGCGCAATTCCTGTTCAAACGAAATTACCTCTTGCCCAAATGAAACTGCAACAGAGCAACTATTATTTGAGACATCAAAACAAAGAATTTTATTCATAATCAATTGAATTATAAGGATTTCTGCAGTATACAATACTATACCAATAGATGAAAAACAATAGATCTAATATGAAAATAATCGCTGGATCAAGTAACCCACAGTTAGCATTGAAACTAGGATCAGCGCTGCGGCTCGAGTTGCTTGATACAAACCTCAGTAAATTTAATGATGGTGAGCTTAAAATTCAGGTTCATGGTTTGATCGGTAAAGAAGTGCTATTGGTGCAATCTACTAGCTCTCCAGTTAATGACCACCTTATTGAACTATTGCTACTTGCTGATACTGCTAAGCGAGCAGGTGCAGAGAAGATTATCGCTGTCATCCCTTATTTTGGTTATAGTAGACAAGATCGATCTGATTATAAAAATGGTCCGATTTCTGCAAGTGTTGTGATAAAGATGATTGAAGCTGCTGGAATTACCGAGGTTATAACTCTTGACCTACACTCAAGTCAGCTTGAGGGTCTTTTTAATATTCCTATTAAAAACCTGAGCACATCTAGTATATTTTTTCCAATAATTCAAGGCCAAGCAAATAATATCATTGTTTCCCCAGATATTGGAGGAATATCAAGAGCAAGAAACTACAGCTCACTACTTGGAACAGATCTTGCGATTATAAATAAAAGTAGGGATTTGAATAGTGTATGCTCAATGAGTGAGATTATAGGCGATGTTAAAGGCAAGCGATGTATTATTGTTGACGATATAATTGATGGGGCAGATACAGTTTGTCTTGCCACAGAACTTTTGCTTACAAATGGGGCAAAAAGTGTTACAGCAATTATAACGCATGGTGTTTTATCGGGAGATGCATTAGCAAAGATACAAAAATCAGTGCTGAAACATTTATACATATCAGATTCAATTAACAATTCAACTCTCGCGGGTAAAATTTCTGTTTTACCTGCTCATGAGCTATTAGCGGCCGCTATTAAGCAGGTTTAAGACAAAACATCTCTTAAATTACCTGACTGGTTTGGCACATGTTCTCGGCCTATGATTCCAGATAACGACGCACCTTTTTTGTAGTTATGCTAACTTGAGTCATAGATAAATGATGACTTACTTTATATTTTTATAAAAACAATATATTTGAAGAAAAAGTCATAATGGCAATTTTTGTTAGAGAAACAAATACGAGAGTATCTAAAATCTTCCCTTAGAAATAAAAATATTACAAACTAAGATTTATTTGATTAGATCATTCATTATTATTTAATATAATTAAAACTCTTTAGTATAATTACTGAGACAAAGCCTATTATGAATTAAAAAAAGTATGATTAAATGAAGGGAATGATATTTACTGAATTTTTTTCTATGGTTGAAGAAGTATTTTCAACCGAAGTATTAGAGAAAATTATTAATAGGGCCAATTTACCGAATAAAGGTGCTTATACATCTGTAGGTTATTATCCTGCTGAAGAAATGGTAACCTTGGTAAGTGAATTATCAAAGGAGACCTCAATATCTGTGAGTGATTTGCTAAAAAGTTTTGGAGAGTATCTTTTTTCAAGATTTACTTTAATTTACCCTAGTTTTATTAATAAATTTAATAATATGTTTGACTTCCTAGAAAGTATAGAGGGATCAATTCATACTGAAGTTTTAAAAATCTATCCTAACGCAGAGTTACCACGAATAATAACCAACCGAATAGATGACCAGAATTTTGAGCTAATTTATAAGTCCAAAAGAAATCTGCATGACCTTGCTTATGGTTTAATAAAAGGTTGCATAAAACTTTATAAAGAAGATTTTTTAATACAAGCTGAAAATTTATCGGATAATCAAGGTAATTTTACTAAGTTTTTAATATATAAAAATAATGCGCAACTATAAAACCCTTACGTTGGAACAATGGGAGTTAAAATGGGTTCGTGAAAATAGGGCTCGTATTGAATCAGAGAAATTATTTGAAGATATAAGTAGGCAATTATTTGATAAGGATGAAAATCTTCAACAAACTTTAAAGCAACTCCAAGAACAATATATAGAACTTGAAAGAGCAAAAGCAGAAGCGGATTTAGCAAATCATCATAAATCTGGTTTTTTAGCCAGTATGAGTCATGAACTGCGAACTCCAATAACTGGTATAATTGGCATTACTGAATTACTTCTTGATGCGGAGTTAACTAACTACCAGAGAAATTATTTGGATAAAATTATGCTTTCAGCTGCTAATCTTCTGGAGCTTGTTAATGGAATTCTTGATTTTTCTAGAATAGAAGCAGGAAAGTTTGTACTCGATCCAACACCATTTACTCTTAAAAAAATTGCTGAAGAAGTAGTGGATTTAGTTTCAATTAAGGCTTTAGAAAAAGATTTAGACATTAGCCTAAATTACCACCAAAATATCCCTGAATTTCTTATCGGTGATGCTTTGCGTATTAAACAAATTTTGTACAATTTAATTGGAAACGCAATTAAATTTACAGATAAGGGGCATATTTACACTAACATAGAAAAAATCTCACATAGCGACGATGGCATAGTACAGCTAAAAATCTCTGTTGAAGATACTGGTATAGGGCTTACGGAAGAACAACAAAAAATAATTTTTAAAGCTTTTACCCAAGCTGATTCTTCTACCACCCGTAAATATGGAGGCACTGGCCTGGGCCTGGCTATATCTAAGGAACTTGCTCATCTTATGGGGGGTACTATTGGGGTAGAGAGCGAATTTGGGAAAGGCGCAACCTTCTGGGTGATCATATCACTTCAAGTGGATAAAAAATTAGATAGTAGACCACAGTTAGTATCAAGTCTTAATCCTTATAAGCCGGTTCAAAAAGAAAGATTATCTGATAAAAAAATATTAGTACTTATTGTTGAGGATAATATGATTAACCGAGAATTTACAACTGAAATGTTGCATAAGATAGGGTGTGAGGTATTTACTGCTAATAATGGTAAAGAAGGAGTCGAGATTGTAGAAAAAAATAAAAATATTAATTTAATTTTCATGGATTGTTTAATGCCTATAATGGATGGTTTTGAAGCAACCCGACAGATTACTTTAATGAAATTAGAAAAAAAGATTCCCTTTATACCAATAATAGCTCTTACTGCAAGTGTTACTAGGGCAGATAGAGATAAATGTATTGAAGCTGGTATGGATGATTTTTTAAGCAAACCAATTCATCAAAGTGAATTAAAGGATATGGTTGAAAAATGGGTTACATGATTTTATAGGTAGCTAAAAATAGAAGATTCTAACAACTGTGGAAGGCAACTGATAATTTAAAATACCTATTGCAAAGGTAAAAATAATTTATAGTTATTTAAATTGCCTTAGCTATTCTTATATAATCTTGTGGCGATAAATTTTCTGCCCTAAGTGTTTGATCTAGAGCTAATTTTTGAAGAATTTCTGTAATATTTGGTATTATTTTTCCCAAAGATGATTTTATCATTTTTCTTCTGCCAGAAAAAGCGGCTTGAGTAATTTTCTCAAGTCTATCTCGAACTATTGGCTCAGGGACCTCGTGTTTTGGTACTAATCTTACAACACTCGACCATATTTTAGGCTCAGGGTAGAAAGCTTTAGGACTAACATCAAAACATTTTTCTACTTCACAAAAAATCTGACAAAAGATTGAAAGGCGACCATAAGATTTACGGTTATGGGAAGATACTATGCGATCAACTACTTCTTTTTGCAGCATCAGAGTCATACTGTTTACATGCTCAATTTGATATAGCCAATTGGTTAATAATTGACTACCGATATTATAAGGAAGGTTTGCAACTATATCTATTTTATTATTATTGATCTCCGATAGAGACACCTTCAAGGCATCAGCATGCTTAATCTGGAGAATTGGATATGAGAGTTTGATTTCTTCAAGTAGCGGCAAGCATCTGGTGTCGGTTTCTATAACGCATAAATCTTGGGGGGTTGATTTTAGTATAGACCTCGTCAATCCAGCCGGTCCTGGGCCTATTTCCAGTACGTTCGAAGATTTATCAATTTGAGAGAATTTAACAATCTTATCGCATAAAGATTCATCAAATATAAAATTTTGTCCATACTTTTTGAGGGGAGCAATACCGTGTTTACTTGCTAGTTTCGCGATGGACAGAAGCATCTATAGTTTCTTAATTTGAAAGCATCATTTTAATGTAAGCTTTAGATTTTAAATCCTTAAAGAACTTTGTTGCTTTTTGAGACATTTTCTTATTAGACAAGAATGTTTCTATCTTACTTAAGTCTCCTGAAGAAACGGTCGACGCTTTCTTACACACGAATACTAGTTTATATTTGTTATCCTCTTTATATACGCTACTAGAAGTTCCAACTCTGGTATCTTGAATAATCGATTTGGTGCTAGGTGGCATATCACCTAATTTTCTATCAAATTTTTCAGCATCAGCAAAACTATCATAAAGTTTTTGATCAACTTTATTGCAATCATAAAGCCTTTTCTTCAAATCTTGCATTTGTTTATGATCATTAGACTGGTTGCCTTTAGACGTAAAGATCCATGCTTCGACCTTAAATTCTGGAGTGGCAGTATTTATAACTGCTACATCTAGCTCGGAAGGAGAAACAGAAACAGAGTTTGATAATGATGAAATGATATGGTGCTTAATAAGCTCACTAGCCATTTGTTTTCTAAAGCTCTCTATTTCCAGACCGCGCTCTTTCAGAAATGCTTTCATACCGCCTTTAGGCATATTATTTCTTTGTTCTATTGTGCTAATCGCATTATCAATTTGCGCTTCTGTTATTTTTCCTCCAACGCTAGCAGCGTGTTGATTCAGCAGTTCTTCTTCGATCAGAACATTGATAAGGCCATTGTTTAATTGTGCATCAACTGATGGATTTGAATTATCGATGTTGTTAAGTACCAAGACCATTTTTTTTCTTGATTCAAAATCATATTTTGTAATTGGTTGATCATTGACTAACGCAATTATATCGGGTAAAGAGGCAAAAACTCCATTAGAGAAGATAATAACAATAATACTGATTAGTTTTTTCATACTTATATTCCCTACATATTTATAGCTTTTAGACCAATCATAAAGGTCTTAGTTCTTGTTTTCTTGACGCCTCTTACACTATCCTGCAAGAAATTATCTGTAACCGTGCCACTGATACTAACACAATCAAATAAATATGTCACCTTGATACTTCTTACTAAAATCTTTGTATGATTTGTTGAAACATCCAGCCTTGCTCCGGTCCCTACCCATAGATCTTTTTTAAGCTGATAATTCACATCAAAATTTAGTTGAGACATTTTGTCTTGCTCAGGTTTAAACTCATCTTTAGCAAAATATTTTGATATGTTGTGAAGCTCAGTAAAGGTTGTTGTAGCATTAAACTTCTCTGCCGAAGCCATTATTCCAATTTCATTTCTAATAGGTCTTAGCTCCTTATCTCGGCGAAATCTGTAAAATATCTCAAAATTATCTTTCAAATCAAGGGTGGCGTTACCTACATAGTCTGAATTTCCGCTTTCAGAAACGTTATTCTTATGAAACAATTGACCAAGAAATGCATCAACATAAATATGATTAGACATTAATGACGAATTAATACCATAACTAAGTCTTGTGCCATAATCATGGTGGTCAATACCACTAAATCTATTAGGGAGGAAAATGTTATTTTCTGAAAGTTCATTCCTATTTGAATCCACTAATGCAACTTTATTAAACCTATTTTCGAACTTCCTGCCTAATACTAACATGGCGGTAGGTTCAAGTTTTAAACTAGATTCACTAAATGATTTAATTAAAGGATACCGCCAGCGGGTTCTGAATTCTGGTATATTTCTATATAAAACACGTTGGTGCTCTAGTAATGTATTTTTATCTATAGAGTCTACCCAGTATAGGTCTCCTCGGTTTGCAATGGAATAGGTCATCATGTGCCCATTATTTGTAATGACATTATTCATTAACTCTAAATCTAGGGAAGTTCTTGCTAAGGCTAGGTTTTTTGGCTCTTGGTAAGCAATAGTATTACTTTTAACATTGAGCAATATAGTTTCATCCTCATTAAAACTGTAGACTTTCTTAGTCTGAACACTAGGGAAAACAAATGGAATTTGTATTTTTTTCTCGTTCACTCTCAAATCTTGAAAATAATAACCCTCTAAAGAAAAATAATCTCTTGTATCAACAGTGTTAGTATAAATTTTAGAAGTAAGATATGAGTCAAATATTTCATGATAATTAGTAAGGTAAGCTTTGTCTGATGCCCTTTTAATATCGAAACCAAAATTCACTCTGCTGCCTACAAAATTTCCTTTAGCAAAAACATGGTAACGACCGGGCCTTGAATCCTTATTTCCCTTTTTTCCATCTGATTTACTTAGCGGTGGGTTACCAAAACTTCCCCTAATATCATAATAACCATTTTTTAGTTTATGGCGGAATTCTGTCTCAAATATAGTATAGTATCTTGATACTCTTGGACTAATTGTTGCATCAATATTAGGCTTTGGACGAAAATAAAAAGGAATTAATAAATTATCTTGTTTTATTTGGGGACCAAGAATACCTGATTGGGCTTTAGCGTTTGGAGATGGATGAGAGAAATAAGGCAAATAAATTAAGGGTATTCCATAAACTTCAAAAAATAAATTTCTATAAGTAATTGTCTGCTTATCGTAATCAATGTCAGTTTTACCAGAACTTATCTGCCAAATTGGTGTTTTGCTACAATTGAATTCACAAGGAGTAAAAACTGATTTTTCTAAAATAACTCTGTTCTTTTTTACCCTTTTTGCACTTCTTGAAACAATGACAACATTATCCTCAAGTTTTGCCATAAATTCTTCGATGATACCTTTTTTTAATTTATCTTTAAAAACTGCCTTTTCTCCGTAAATTGTCCTGCCCTTTTCATCGATTATTCTTACATTACCCTCGGCATACACCACATCTTTGTCCACATCATAATGCATAACGTCCGCATGGAGTATGTATTCGTCCATTTGGATAAACACATCACCTGTGGCGGTAATAGTATTATTATTAGCATCATAATGGGCTTCTTTTGCCTTCATATTTGCGCCCTTTTGGCGCGAAGCGTAAGCAAAATTAGTTATGAAACTAAGTAATAAAATTGCAATTAATAATTTGCAAAAAAACTTCATTTAAATTAGTCTATTCAAAGTAAAATATTCTCGATCATACATGATGTTAGACGATTATTTAACAAATAACGTAAGCAAAATTGATTTTTCTGTCTCTGAAATTTCTAGCAAGATTAAATGGCTGCTAGAAAACAATTTAGGAACCGTTAGAATCAAAGGCGAAATTTCTGGATTAAAAATTGCCACCTCCGGCCATGGCTATTTTTCTTTAAAGGATGAAAATGCGATTCTGGCAGCAACTTGCTGGAAACCTATTTTAGCTAGGATTAACTTCAAACTAAACGATGGTTTAGAGGTTATAGTAACCGGTAAGATCACTGCTTATGCTGGCCAGTCGAAATATCAAATATCCGTCGAATTGATAGAGCCCTCTGGTGTTGGCGCTTTCATGAAAATACTTAGTGAACGCCGCCAAAAGCTAGAAAAAGAAGGCCTATTTAGGCATGAATATAAACAAAAAATCCCTTTTTTTCCTAGAAAAATTGGTATCATCACTTCAATCACCGGCGCTGTAATAAAGGATATAATTCACCGTATTTCAGACCGATGCCCCACGCATTTAATTATTTGGCCAGTTAGTGTTCAAGGAGAAATATCTGCTGGGGAAATATCAAATGCTATAGATGGCTTTAATAAACTACCTCTTACTTTAAAACCAGATTTACTAATCATAGCAAGAGGCGGCGGGTCTATTGAAGATTTATGGTCCTTTAACGAAGAAATTGTAGTAAGGGCTGTTTTTAACTCTACCATACCAACAATTTCAGCAGTGGGTCACGAGACAGATTATACATTAATTGATCTTGTTTCTGACGTTAGAGCTCCAACACCAACTGCGGCAGCTGAATTTGCTGTCCCCGTTAGTGCAGATTTGAAATATACATTAAATCTCTTTACTGAGCGTATTTCTAATCGTTTTGCAGATTTAATAAAATATTATATGCATAGACTAAATAGTAATGAACGTATTTTACAACAAATTCAAAGTACTATAAATAATAATATTCAACGCCTAGATGATCTCTCATTTAGGCTGGTAGGCGCACTACCAAACCTGCTGAAACAGAAGCAATTATATCTTGTGCAATTCTCAATTGAGCGACTTAGGCCTACTAAAATACTTACCTATAAATATTTGCAATATAAAAATATGAGTAAAAACCTTTTAGGTAAGAAAGACTCCTTGCTTTTTCCTATTGAACACAAATTAGCTTTGAATTCATCTTTATTATCAAGTCTAGACTACAATAATGTTTTAAATCGTGGATTTGCTATGTTAAAAAATAGTGAAGGTAGGATCATTTCGTCTTTGTCTGATGCTCAAAAAAGTTCATCTCTGCAACTCAAAATGAAAGATGGAGAGATGAACGTTGTTAAACTCACGCCCCATCTTTAATCAATTACCATAAATAACTGCCTATAAATTATCTACTATAGGTTAGAAATCACCGCCTGTTGACAATAGAAAAATACTGTGCTAACACTTAAGTAAGTAAATACTTAATTGACATGTTTACTTATTATTTTATAAACCACGAATTAATAATTTAATATGGAGGGCTTATGGGTGTCATGAATGACATAAAAGAAACTACCAGGAAAGTGACAAACACTGTCGTAGATAAAACTGAGGATGCAGTAGGTATTACGAAATCTCCTAAAGAATTAGCGAAAAGAATCGTCGAACATCTTAACCATCGCGAATATAGAGAAGTTGGTAGTATGTTAAGCTCTGAGGCAAGAAAATATCTTAATAAAATGGGATTAAAGGATAATGAATTAGCTAAGGAGAAATTGGATGATTTTGACAAAGCTGTTAAAGATTTAGCATTTGATTTAAAAGATCGTAATTATCAAGAAATAACAGCAAAATTTGAAGAATTGGAAGAAATGTTACCTAAAGAGTCTATAAAATCCTCTCCTTTATTGTATTCTGTAAAAAATATATTAACGGATATAATAGATACTTTTAAAAAGCATATAAAAAAAGGTACAGAACCTGAGTTTGACGATATGCTAAAAACTTTAGAAAAGTCATTTAGTAATTTTACAAATAAAAAAAAATAGTAGATTTTTAAATAAATAAGGAGCGTCATTATGAAGAAATTTCAAACCCTGTTGGCAACAGCTTTATGTTTAAACTTAATAAGTTGTGGATATTCTGGCGGGCAGACAGGAAGAGAAGGTTATAAAAATCAAGGCGAACAAATGGAAGATACTAAAATAGTAAATTTTATTAGAAATAAATTTCGCAATGATCCTCTAATTCCAACTAGCTTAATTCATATAGCAGTAGATAGAGGAATAGTCCAATTAAGTGGTTTCATACGGACATATGAAGAAGCTAATCTAGCTGTTTCAAGTGTTAAGGGAACTCCAGGGGTAAAAGATGTAATCAACAGCTTAGTTGTGTTATCAGGTGGAGAATATGCTGCTAGAAGAGCTACTGTAGAGAGGTATAATACCGCAAGATAATTTTTGCATTACTAAATGTGAGTTTATATGTTTTTTGCAACAATGCTATCACTTAAGAAAAGTAGCAAAGTTGGAATTGTCTGTATTTAATTAAAAAGGAGAAAAGTTATGTTGTTAAAAAAATTAGTTATGTTTTTTATTTCATTAGTCATTGCAAGCGTAACCATATTCAATTGCTCTAAAATTCTTGCCACTCCGGCAGAAGATGAAGATATAACAGTTAGTATAAAAGCCCTGTTAATAAGCGAGAATGATATCCCTAGTAATAGTATAAGTATATCAACAAAAGATGGTGTTGTAAGTCTTAAAGGCACGCTAGATACTGCTTTGCAAGCGCATAAAGCGGTGGAGATTGCTTCTAGTGTTCACGGGGTAATTGATGTAGTCGACACCCAACTAAAAATAAAAGGGAGTCAATCACTACTTGCTGATGCTTTAATTACCGCGAAGGTTAAAGGGAAAATAAGGCATCTATATACAAATGGTAAAATAGCCAGCGGATACGACTTGCATGTAGAAACCACTGACCAAGTAGTACACATATTTGGCAAAGTTATGAGAGAGGCAGATATCGATACGGTAGTAGCTGCAGCTAAAGAAGTTAAAAAAGTAAAATCTGTTAAAACCAATATGAAAGTATAATAAGCTGCTATAAAAGTATAATCCACCCGGCGGGGTCAAGTTTAAGTAAACAAGATTTATTATTTTATGTCTGTTACTTAACTTGACCCTAGTCTCATAATCTTCATAACTATAAGTTCCTATTTACGTTTGTTGTTACTAAATTTAAAACAATTACTTGACTATTTTAGTGGGGTAAGTTAACATCTATAACTAATCACACAATATTCATGGATAACCATATGATGTTAACAACTAAGAGTCGTTATGCAGTAATGGCAGTAATAGAGGTCGCAGCAAACACAACCGGCCTTCCTATGAAATTAGCTGATATCTCAGCGAATCAAGACATTCCACTAAATTATTTAGAGCAAATATTTCTCAAACTTAAAAAGGCAGATCTTGTAAAATCTGTTAAGGGGCCAGGTGGTGGTTATCAACTTAATATAACTTCTGATCATATTACCATTGAAAATATTATTGATGCGGTAGATGAGAATTTAAAAATGACTAGGTGTTCAAAAGACAAGAATTGTAGAAAAAATGGTATAAATTGCCAAACTCATGACCTATGGAAAGGGCTTAGCAAAAGGATTCGTAGCTATTTTGCAAGCATCTCTATAGCCGATGTAATGAATGGAGAACTTAAGGTATAGTATAAATGAAACCGCTTTCGGGTTTAAATCAGACAATATATCTGGATCATAATGCAACAACACCTTTGCACCCAGCTGTAAAAAGCCGGATGGATGAATATGCGTTATTACCTTTAAATCCTTCCTCGATTCATTCAAGCGGCAGAGCTGCGAAGTCAATCCTTGAAAATTCTCGCAAATTTATAGCAAAACTTATGGGATTTGAAAGTAATTTCAGAAATTATCAGATCACATTTACATCTGGAGGGACTGAGGCTAATAACATTATTATGTCCAATTACAAAGATGGTGAAATATTTATCTCTGCCACGGAACATCTGTCAATTTTAGCTTACAGCAAGCTTTTTTCTAATTTTACAGTAATTCAAGTTGATAGAAATGGTATCTTAGACTTAGACGATTTACAGCAAAAATTGGCAAGTTCTACAAAACAAAAGAAATTAGTTTCGGTTATGCTAGCAAATAATGAAACTGGTGTGATCTCACCTATAAAAAGAACAGCTAAAATTGCCCATGAGTATGGTGCAGAAATTCATAGCGATTGTGCTCAAGCTGTTGGCAAGATAGCTGTTGATATAATAGATATGGATCTAGATTTTGTAAGCATTTCTGGTCACAAATTTGGTGCGCCCCTTGGATCAGGAGCCTTAATCAATAAATCTTCACTTCATCTTCAACCAATATTTATTGGTGGTGGTCAAGAGAGGGCTTTGCGTCCTGGAACCGAGAATGTATGTGCCATTGCAGGGCTTGGAGAAGCAGCTTTGATTGCGTTTGATGAATTAGACAAACGCAATGAGAGCATGAAGAAATTGCGTGATAGGCTTGAGTCTAATTTGTTAAATAAGTTTCCAGATATATCTATTGCTGGTATAGATACTGAGCGCTTACCTAATACTAGTTTAATAATTAATCCAAAAATTACGGCGCAAATAATGTTAATTGCTCTTGATCTAAAGAGTATTGAAGTAAGCTCGGGTTCTGCATGTTCTTCTGGTAAAGTTGGAAAATCTCACGTTTTATCGGCAATGAGTTACTCGGAGGATGAAATTAAGTCTGCGATACGGATATCATTAGGCTATACAACTAGCGATAAAGATATTAATAATTTTCTTGAGATATATAGCGAATTAAATAAGTAAACAATATGAATAACCTAGCAAAACTAAAGCAAAAAGTGATTGATGAAGGGGGAAGGATTCCAATTTATCTGGATAGTCAGGCAACAACACCAACTGATCCACGAGTGGTTGAAGAGATAATGCCTTATTTTACTCACAATTTTGGAAATCCCCATTCAAGAAGCCATCAATATGCTTGGGAGGCAGAAGAAGCGTGCGAGCTTGCAAGATCCCAAGTAGCAAATTTAATCGGTGCTGTATCAAAGGAAATAATATTTACTTCTGGAGCAACAGAGTCAAATAATATGGCTCTCAAGGGGATAGCAAAATTCTATGGTGGTAAGAGAAATCACGTTGTAACCCTTGTAACAGAACATAAATGCATTCTAGATACTTGTCGTCATTTAGAACAAGACGGTATTAAAGTAACATATTTGCCTGTGCAGCCAAGTGGACTAGTAGATTTAAAGCAACTTGAGGAGGCTGTTACTGAGAACACTATGCTTGTCTCGATCATGGCAGTTAATAATGAAATAGGAGTTATTCAGCCACTTAAAGAAATTGGAAAGATTTGCCGCCAGAAAGGCGCGTTTTTTCATACCGATATAGCTCAGGCATTTGGTAAAATTCCAATTGATGTTAATGAGTGTAATATTGACCTTGCAAGTATTTCAGGTCATAAAATACACGGGCCAAAAGGTATTGGAGCACTTTACATTAGGCGTAAACCAAGAATACGGCTTACTCCTATTATAAATGGCGGTGGACAAGAGAGGGGCTTGCGTTCTGGAACACTTGCTACTCCTTTAGTGGTTGGCTTGGGCAAAGCGGCATTGATTGCTTCACAAGAAATGGATGCTAATTATAAGCATGTAAAGAAGCTGTTTGATAGATTTGTTGGCACAATCCAAACTAGTGCTGAAGAAATCTATCTTAATGGCGATAGAGAGAAACGTTATCCTGGTAATGTAAATTTGAGCTTTGCTTATATTGAAGGGGAATCGATGATTTTAGCTATTAAAGATCTTGCCGTATCTTCTGGCTCAGCTTGTACGTCTTCATCTCTAGAACCTTCTTACGTGCTTAGAGCCCTTGGAGTAGGAGAAGCTATGGCTCACACTTCGATCAGATTTGGCTTTAGTAAGTTCACAACTGAAGCAGAAGTTGATTATGCAGCTGCGTTAGTACTGTCAAAAATAAATACCTTAAGAGAGTTAAGTCCCTTGTGGGAAATGGTGCAAGAAGGGATAGATATTAATGAAATAAAATGGGCAACTCATTAGAAAATTAAAGAGAGATTAATATGGCATATAGTAACGAAGTAATCGACCATTACGAAAACCCCCGTAACGTGGGAACACTGGATAAAAAAGATGACTCAGTTGGCACTGGACTCGTAGGAGCACCGGCTTGCGGCGACGTATTAAAGCTACAGATTAAGGTTGATGATAATGGTATTATTGTTGATGCCAAATTTAAAGCATTTGGCTGTGGATCGGCCATTGCTTCTAGCTCTCTTGTCAGTGAATGGGTCAAGGGCAAAAATGTTGACGAAGCTCTTGCTATTAAAAATACAGAAATAGCTAAGCATTTATCGCTTCCACCAGTAAAGCTTCATTGCTCAATGCTTGCAGAAGATGCAATTAGAGCTGCCGTAACTGACTATAAAAACAAACATAAAAATGACTAACACTAAGCAGGTCATGACTCTCACCGGAGCGGCCGCAACTCAAGTTAAAGTTCTATTAGCTAAGCGAGGCAAAGACTCATTAGGTATTAGAATCGGGATAAAGTCTGGAGGCTGCTCTGGATTAAAATATTTTGTAGAATATGCAGACGAAAAAGGGCATTTCGATGAAATTATCAGTGATAAAGGCGTAAATGTGCTTATTGATCCAAAAGCCTTGATGTATCTTCTTGGCACAGAAATGGATTATATGGAAGAGAAATTCAAGTCAGGATTTACCTTCACTAATCCAAACGAAAAAGGCAAATGTGGCTGTGGCAGCTCATTTAATGTATGATATATTAATTTTTGAACTCAAGACCACCCGCTTAAGTTAGGATAACTTTATTATAGTTATGGAATAAATCAATAGCATCATTGCTATTATACAGAACATTAAAGTGTAATTCTTTTGTTGTCTTTTTGAAGGTTTCTTCATAGTTAATCTTGCTTATGAGTCAATAATTCATAATACCCTAATTTGGTGCTCAAAAGGTATGTTTTTTTCAAATTGATATTTAAGAAAAAATACTGTATGATCACAAATCCTAAATTTTAAGAAAAAAGAAAGAATAGTTAATGGCATTATCAATAAGAAACATTGCAATCATTGCCCACGTTGATCACGGCAAAACAACACTGATCGATAAAATGCTATCCCAAAGTGGCTTATTCCGAGCTAATCAATCGGTAAGTGAAAGAGCTATGGACTCTAACGATCTTGAAAGAGAGCGTGGAATTACGATTTTGGCAAAATGCACAGGTGTTGATTGGAAAGATACTAAAATTAATATTATTGACACGCCTGGGCACGCAGATTTCGGTGGTGAAGTAGAACGTATCTTAAGTATGGTTGATGGAGTAGTGCTTCTTGTCGATGCAGCCGAAGGGCCAATGCCCCAGACTAAATTTGTCCTTGGAAAAGCGCTAAAACTCGGTTTAAAGCCAATTGTTGTTATCAATAAAATTGATCGTAGTGATGAAAGAGCGGATGAAGTGCTTGACGAGATATTCGACCTTTTTATGGCTCTGGAGGCAACTAACGAGCAGTTAGATTTCCCTGTAATTTATGCTTCAGGCCGTAATGGTTGGGCAGTAAAAGAGTTGGAGCATCCAAGAGAAAATCTAGATGCATTGTTTGATACTATAATATCTTATGTTAAACAACCGGTATCTGATATTCATTCTCCATTCTCAATGATTGTTACAACAAAGGAATATGATGCTTATTTAGGTAGAATTTTAACTGGTAGAATAGAATCTGGTATTGCTAAGATTAATATGCCTATAAAGGTCATGAATTGTGATGGGATGCTAGTTGAAAGCGGCCGAATTACTAAAATGCTAACCTTCAAAGGTCTTGAAAGATTACCAATAACCACAGCGGAAGCTGGAGATATTATCGCTATTGCTGGTCTTGAAAAAGCTAACGTTGCAGATACGATTGCAGCACCGGAGGTTGAAAAAGCGCTGGCGGCTCAACCAATTGATCCACCGACACTTTCAATGTTATTTTCAATCAATGATTCCCCGCTTGCCGGACGAGAAGGTGATAAACTTACTTCGAGAGTGCTTAGGGCTAGATTGATGCGTGAAGTTGAAGGGAATGTTGCGATTAAAATTTCTGAAACAGCCCAATCGGATGCATTTGATGTTGCTGGACGTGGAGAGTTGCAGCTTGGTGTATTGATTGAAACAATGCGTAGAGAAGGTTTTGAGCTTTCAATTAGCAGGCCGAGAGTATTGTTTAAAGAGGATCCAGAAACAGGCGAGAGATTAGAGCCAATGGAAGAGGTTCAGATTGACATTGATTCTGAATTTGTTGGTAGCGTTGTAGAATCAATGAATTTACGCAAAGCGCAAATTAAAGATATGCGCGAAACTGGCGCAGGGAAAAGTCGTTTAATATTTATTGCTCCATCTAGAGGCCTTATTGGTTACCATGGGCCGTTTCTTACAGAAACTAGAGGCACTGGTGTTATGAGCAGAATATTTCACGGATATAGTCCTTATTGTGGAAAAATTGAAGGACGTAGAAATGGTGTATTAATATCCATGGAAGATGGTAACGCGGTTGCTTATGCACTTTGGAATCTTGAAGATAGAGGCAGTATGCTCATTGGCACGGGAGTACCTGTATATAAAGGAATGATTATTGGAGAGCATAATAGAGATAATGATCTAGAGGTAAACCCAATCAAATCTAAACAATTATCAAATGTTAGAGCAAGTGGGAAGGATGAAGCGATAAGACTTTCTCCACCGAAATTGATGTCGCTTGAACAAGCAATTGCCTACATTCAGGATGATGAATTAGTTGAGGTTACACCCAAATCTATTCGTTTGCGTAAACGCTACCTTGATCAGAATGAACGTAAGAGAATGTCGAGAAAAGATTGACATCATTAGCCTAAATGCTTTAACCTGAAGTATTGGGTTACTAAATTAATAATATAGTAACCCCTTATTTAATTAGTATGGTTAAAGGTAATGTCAAAGCAATCTGAAAATGCACCCGTTCCGAGTCTGCCTGATAGGTATACGGAGCTACGGGGTAAGATTATGGATGGATCTATTTTACTTGAAGAAACCAAGCAATTATATAATGAATTTGCTAAGCTTACGCCAGCCGAAACAAGAGCTAAAGTAATTGAAGCAATGAATAAAGATCTCCATTCAGAAATTTCTAGTGAGAAATTTCATAGCTTTGCCTCCAAGTTAGTAGAAGTAGAAAAGCAAATCGTAACAGAAGCTCACCCAATAAAAGATACAGATTCGCCTGAAAAAAGGAAAGCTGGGATGCAAAAGAGATGTGCTGAGTATATGAGAAATACATCTCTTGCCAAAAATGTTGTGCTATATGAATGTACTAAAAACGGATTTGCAAAAGATATATCTGAGTCTTTGTTAAAAGGCGATAAAGAGGGCACGAAGAAGCATCTTGCTAATCTAAAAATTCCAGATTACTTGCAAGAACATTACTCATCAATAACACAATTTTATAAAGAAAATGGTAATGAAAAAGGTGCAATGACTAATTTGGTTTTTCATATAATAAGTACATCGGTTACTCAGTATGGTAAAGCAACTATTCCGCCTGGTCCTGAATATAATAACTTTGTTAAATCTTTAGACACTGTAAGTAAAGAAGTGTATTCGCCCAAAATTCCAGGGTCCTATAACAAATTAGGATCCCAAATTCCAGGATATACACTGGAAACTGTTGCTGCAGAAGTTGAAGTTAGTGCTAAGTCGGCTCCAGAAAAAAGTAATCCAACCTTTATGGATAGAGTAGGAAGTGCTATAAGTTCTTTCGTTAATAAAATTAAGGGACTTGTTGGGATTAAAGAAAAATCTGCCACACCAGAGCCTCAAAATATACAAACTTCTGTAACTACGCATATTGTACCAAAAGATCCGAAACAACAAAGTGTAGCGCCAGAAAAAATAGTAACAACAGCGATAGAGGGACCGACTTCAAGACCTAGATCGAATGCTGTATCTGAAGCAGCTTCTTTAAGAAAGGGATTAAAACCAACTCTTTCTACAGAGAGTACTACTACCTGTTGTGCGCCAAGCATACTAGTCCACTAAAAAAGAATCTGCGCCAAGCATACTAGTCCACCCCTGCGCCAGAAGAGAAGTCCACTTTCAAAAGAAAAAAAGAGTGATAATTTAGTTAACACATTGG
>Ga0214192_1000076_pt1 | contig 55275 bp, 51 predicted proteins | sample TroBogEpilimnion_44_FD_153030 | JGI IMG/M metagenome (GOLD analysis project Ga0214192, IMG submission 153030) | Freshwater microbial communities from Trout Bog Lake, WI - 29JUL2008 epilimnion | ecosystem: Environmental > Aquatic > Freshwater > Lake > Epilimnion/Euphotic zone | place: Trout Bog... | reverse complement strand
AAGAATCGCAGTCTTTTCTTAACAGTCAACAGTTGCCTGGCATTGGCAACTAAATCAGGAAACCAACCATGCTGGATTTTTTACTGCATTTAGACCATAGTCTTGCCGAGTTAATTAGCCATTACGGCGAATGGATTTATTTATTACTGTTCGCGGTAATTTTTATTGAGACCGGTCTGATTATTATGCCACTACTGTCAGGTGACTCGCTGCTATTTGCTGCTGGTACTTTTGCCGCAGCTGGTTCATTAAACCTTTATATTTTGTTAGTTGTATTGTTTATAGCCGCGGTTTTAGGTGACAGTTGTAATTATTTGGGCGGCAAAAAAGTGGGTATGCAAGCCTTATCTTGGCGATGGCGTAACAAAATTTTGGTGAATCCTGAGCATATTAATAAAACGCAAACATATTTTGATCAATATGGCGCAAAAACCATTGTGCTGGCTCGCTTTATACCCATAGTGAGAACTTTTGCGCCATTTGTAGCCGGTATTGCTCGTATGCCTTACGGTATTTTTATCACTTATAATTTGATGGGTGGCTTGATCTGGGTATTCGGATTGACCTTAGCTGGATTTTATTTTGGTCAACTGCCTTTTATTAAAAATAATTTTGAGAAAGTAGTACTGGCTATTGTCTTTATTTCCTTTATACCTGTCTTTCTTGAATTAATTAAAGCAAAAAAAGCATCTAGTTAAGGCTTGAAACAAGCATTTTAGTTTCAAGAATCAACCGAGTATTAAACTACTAATGATCAACCATTTATTTGTTGATCTTCAATCAGCATAACTACTCGGTTTTTAGGAAAGCTTAACGTAAAGCTTTACGTTAAGTGTAAGTTAAACGGTTGCTACTGCTGCCAACCACCACCTAGCGATTTATAAAGATCGACCATTGCATTAATTTGCTTCTGTTTAGTATCAATCAGCTCTCTTTTAGCTTCCAAAGCATCCCTTTGAGTTAATAGTACATCGAGATAGTCTGCGCGAGCATTTTTGAACAGTTGCGTAGATATATCTATTGAGAGTACTAATGACTCCACCTGCTTTTTCTTAAGTTGATAATTTTTATCTAGATTATCTATATTTGAAATTTGATTGGCTACTTCTGCGTAAGCGTTAATAATGTTTTGTTCATATTCATAAGCCGCCTGAATCTGTCTTGCATTGGCGTTTTTATATTCTGCGATAATGGCATTTTTATTGACCAGCGGTGCCACTAAATCACCTGCTATTGACGCCGCTATCGACTCAGGCGTGTTTACCAAATATTTTAAAGCGAACGCATCAAAACCAATCCCTGCTTTTATACCAAAAGAAGGGTAAAAATTAGCTCTAGCTACGTCAATATTTAAATTAGCCGCTTTTAACTCCAGTTCCGATTTTCTAATATCCGGTCTGTTTTGTAGCAATTGCGAAGGAATACCGGCGCTAAGCATTTTGGGCTTTATGTCCATAAAACCCGCTGATGATCGCTTAATGGGCTCCGGTGTTCTCCCCAATAAAAAGTTTATTCTGTTTTCTGCAACGGTTATCTGCTGTTTTATTTCATAAAGCCTACTTTGATTTTTTGCTACTTCAGCTTCGTAACGTTTAACCGCAAGGGTATTTGATCTTGCAAACAACTGCAGCTGTTTTACAATTTTCAGACCATTTTGTTGAATTTCAATATTTTGTTCTAAATTGCCAAGCTGATTATCTAGGGTAATCAACTCGTAGTAGGAATGCGCTACTTCAGCCACCAAATTGGTCAATAAAAAATTCTTACCTTCGGTTGAAGCCATGTACTCAAATACAGCTACCTTGGTGGAGTTTCTGAGTTTTTTCCAAACGTCAATTTCCCATGTAGAGAAAAGCCCAAATTGATAATCACCTAGAAGTGTTGGGAAGGCACCATTAGCTATTTGCAAGTTATCTTCAACAGTGCCATTACGCGTGTACTTGCCAACTTTATCTCCTCCGGCTCCGGAACCAATATTAACAAAAGGCAAATATGCCCCTCTACGCGCTTGAATCTCATTCTGCGCAGTGCTAATTCGTTGCATAACAATGTTAATTTCTTTGTTATTAACAATGGCTGTATCAATCAATCTCACTAAGTCAGGATCTTCGAAAAAATCTTTCCATTTAACATTAGCTGAATTGGTCTTTTCTAAAAGATCCGTTTTAAAGCTGTCAGGTAAGCGAGTATCTTCTTTTTTAGTTGTCAATTCCGGGATACCGCAGGCTTGCAACATAACGCCTATCAAGCCTAACGCTGTGAGATGTAAAATTTTTCTCTTTTTCATCAAGCGCACCGTAGTGATAAGTTTCGGTTAAAGGTTCACTTGCTTCGTCTCTAATCAAAGATTTTCCGTCTATCATTTTGGCGAATATGTAATAAAGCCCTGGAATAAGAACTACACCAAATATAGTTCCAAAAAGCATACCCCCAAGTGACGAAGTACCAATGGTTCGGTTACCTACTGCACCCGCTCCCGTGGCAATGACCAAAGGTATCAAGCCGGCGATAAAAGCAAAAGAAGTCATTAAAATAGGTCTAAATCGAGCTTTTGCACCTTCGATAGCAGCCTCTTTAATAGACAATCCCTGAGCCTGTCTTTGCACGGCGAATTCGATAATCAATACCGCATTTTTGCCGAGCAAGCCAATTAACATAACCATACCTACCTGAGAATAAACATCGTTAGCAAGACCCAATGTTTTCAATAGTAGGAAAGATCCAAAAATACCGGCGGGTAGCGAGAATAGAACAGCTAATGGTAAAAGGAAGCTTTCGTATTGTGCCGCTAAAACTAAATATACAAACACGAGTACTATTCCAAAGATGACTACAGCTTCATTACCTCGAGCGGCTTCATCGAAAGACAGACCTTCCCAGCCGATATCAAAACCTCGTGGCAACGTTTTATCTGCAACCTCTTTAATGGCATTGATTGCATCTCCTGAGGTATACCCTTGTGCCGGCATAGCACGAATAACGGCTGAATTGTAGAGGTTATAACGGGTAATCTCATTAGGACCTTGAGTTTTCTTCATCGTCATGAAGGAAGAATAAGGCACCATCTTACCGTCTTCATTTTTCACATAATAATTCAACACGTCCTCAGGGAAACGTCTGAATTCGGGCAAAGCTTGTGTGTAAACTTTGAAAAAGTTATTGAAGCGAATAAACCCTTGCTCATAAGTACTACCAATCATAATATCCAGATTATCCATCGCTTTGTTGATGGAAACACCTTTCTGCATAGCCAGTTTATTGTCGATCAAAAGCTCATATTGAGGATAATTAGCCGCATAAAAAGTAAACAAGCCAGTTAACTCTTTACGCTTACGCAGATCTGCCATAAATTGCTGGTTAATTTTGTCAAAGGTCTGGTAGTTGGTATCTGTGGTCTTATCTAATAAGCGCAACGCCAAACCAGATGCGGCTCCATACCCAGGAACAGCAGGAGGTTCAAAAAATTCAATGATTGCACCAAAATCATGGACTTTTTCTTCCAATTCCCTGATAACTTGTTGCACAGAGTTTTTACGTTCAGACCAGTCTTTCAAGTTGATAACGCATGTACCCGCATTGGAGCCGCGTCCTTCGGTGAGTACTTCATAGCCAGCTAAAGAAGAAACCGATTGTACCCCTTCAATTTTTCTGGCTGCATCTTCCAACTGTTGAGCTACTTTATAGGTCACCTCAATTGTTGAACCGGGAGGTGTTTGAATAATTGCATATATCATCCCTTGGTCTTCACCTGGAATAAAACCAGATGGCAAGGTGAGATTTACAGAATAAATGCCGAAGGAAAATGCCCCCAAAACTAAAACTGTCACAATCCGTCGGGTTACAACGATATCGAGCAATTTAACATATCGCCCTGTTACCTTTTCAAAAAGAAAGTTAAAGGCATCGATAAACATACTGACAGGCGTTTTTCTTTTCGGCTGACCATGGGTATTTTTAAGAATCATAGCGCACAAAACGGGCGCCAGCGATAAAGCAACAACGGCTGAAATGATGATCGACGATGCCATAGCTATAGAGAACTGTCGATAAAATACGCCAATCGGTCCGCTCATAAAGGCAATGGGAACAAACACTGAAGTCATTACCAAAGTGATAGCAATAATGGCTCCGCCAATTTCCCCGAGCACTTTTTTGGACGCTACGAACGGACTGCAATGTTCAGCTTCCATTTTTGCGTGTACCGCCTCTACCACCACAATCGCATCATCGACCACGATCCCGATAGCCAACACTAGAGCAAAAAGTGTTATCAGATTAATTGACAGCCCAAACGCCGACATCACGGCAAAAGCGCCGATTAACGAAACAGGTACTGCCAGAATGGGAATTAAAGTTGAACGCCAATCGCCCAAGAAAACAAATACCACTAAAGATACCAACACGAAAGCTTCCGCCAAGGTATGTAGAACTTTTTCTATAGAAGCATCAACGAACCTAGAGACATCGTAGTTAATCTCATAGTCCATACCCTCAGGAAACGATTCTTTCAAGGTTTTCAATTTTTCCTTGACGTCCTCGATAACTTTACTAGCGTTACTACCATAGTTTTGCTTAAGCACAATTGAAGCAGATGGCAACGAATCTTTATCTGAATAAATATTATAAAATTCGCTGTTTAAATCGACTTTAGCAATGTCTTTAAGTCGCAGTATCTCGCCTTCAGAATTTGCCCTGATGATTATATCTTCATACTGTTCTGGCTTGTTATATCGACCTTGATAAATCAAAACATACTCTTTGGACTGAGCACTAATCCCTGTACTTTGACCCAATCGACCCGGACGACCGATAATACTCTGATTGGCAATGGCATCCATCACTTCTTCTGTGGAAACGCTGTAGGCTCGCATCCTGTCCGGATTCATCCAAATCCGCATCGCATATTGCCGACTACCCAATATTTTAGCTTGGGCAATACCAAAAACCCGCTGAACTTCTGGAATAACATTAGCATACGCATAGTTAAATAAAAATTTCTCGTCCGCGTTTTTATCTTTACTGAAAAGGTTAATGTACATGAGCATGCTAGGTTGCACCCTTTCGACAATTACCCCTTCTAACTGCACTAACTTTGGCAGCCGACTCATCACCTGATCCAAACGCGTCTTCACGTTAACCATTGCTATGTTTGGATCAACTCCTAAATCAAAAAGTACTTGAATAGTCGACTCACCGGCACTGGTCGCATCCGAAACGATGTATTTCATGCCTGGAACACCGTTGATGGCACGTTCTATAGTAATCAGTGATGACTGTACTAATACATCAGCACTGGCTCCAGGAAAGGATAATGAAATTGTCACACGGGGCGGCGCAATATCCGGAAATTGGGAAATTGGCAATGTTCGCATCGCCAAGATACCCATGAATAGGAACAATAGCGATAACACTATCGCCATAACAGGTCTTTTAATAAAAATATTAAACATAATTAATTACCGGATGAAGGGTTACTCTGTATATAAATGCAACTCTGAGCGAACCTTTTCGGGCAACTTGAGATCAATTTTTACTTCTTCTCCGGGATGCACTTTACGCAATCCTTCGAGCAAGATTTTGTCATCTACCTGTAAACCCTCTTTAATAATAAATAACTGAGGTAAATCGGCTTCAATCTTAATGAGTCTTTGTTCTAGTTTGTCTTCTTTGTTGATGACATAGACATAGGTTTTATCCATAACTTCAAACACCGCTTTTTGAGGTATGATTAAAGCATTTTTGTAGGGCTTGACCATAATGATGGTGCCCGTTTCGCCATGTCTAAGCAGCTTGTCAGGATTAGAAAACGTAGCCCGGAATTCTATATTTCCGGCGGTATTGTCAAAATCAGCCTCAATGGTTTCAATAATGCCAGTTTGATTGAAAATTTGACCGTTTGCCATTTTTAACTGCACTTTTGTAGGGGCATCATTATCTTTTTTGTGCATTTTATAGTCTAGATATTCGGCTTCGGGTACATTGAAATATACCCACAACTTACTGGTGTCAGAAAGTGTGGTCAACAAGTCTCCTTCATTAAGTAGACTGCCGTTTCTGACCCGTAAATGATCCATAATGCCGTCAAAAGGTGCATTTATATCAGTAAAGCCTAGATGGGTTTCCGCTAATTTCACCTCAGCTTCTGCTTTTTCTAGTTTTGCTTTTGCTAATGCCAATTCATTCGTCGACACAATTTTTTGGTCAGCTAAGCCTTTAGTATTTTGGTATTCGATATTCATAGTGCTAGCTTCTGCTTTCGCTTTAAGCAAATCAGCCTGATATATATTAGGCATGACTTTAAACATCGGCTGCCCTTGATGTACTTGTTGTCCTTCGTCAACAAAAATATTCTGTAAGTAGCCCCTTTCCAGTGCCCGAACCTCAATATGTCTAATGGCATGAATCTGACAAACATATTCTTTCGGAATAACGGTGTCTTCACGGAACGGAGTAGTTGCCTCATACACCGGCATTTCCTCAGTCTTTTCATTATCTGCTTGATTGCAACCAGTCAATAGAGTGGTCATTAAACCTAATATTACAAATGCTTTAGTGATCATTTTTAGGATACTTATGGTGCTTTGAAAAAAATTTTTAATAAAATAAAGAATAAGTAACAATAAATATTAGCTTTTTTATTTTACTAAGTTGTTCTGGTCGAAATAGGTCTGGCAATGGTCAAAAATGGTGCAAAAAATTTAAGGATTAGTAAAAAATAGTGCAATTGCTCAGATATTTAGCTAAATAATTGGCAATACTAAATCAATTATTTAATCTGACTTTTTTCACGCTTATCGAATCAGATAAAGCACGAATAATGCCAATTAAAAATAAAAAACAACGATAAGAAAAACAACAGCAAATTAAAATAATTATTAACGCTACGATTTAACTTAGTTCATATAAACCTCTATGATGGCTTATTTGAACCAAATTTTTTTAATACTCGCTCACTGAAAAATTTATGCTGTATACAGAGTTATTACTTGCTTCGAAGTACATTAAGAATGTCCTTGCCTAAAAAGCATTAAAGTTGTTAAGGCAACGACGAGGGATAATCTATTGTATGTAGACATTATTGATTTCTAAATATAGATAATCAAACCATCCTTAGTCACAAAGATTAATAGATAAAATTTACATTAAGATCGGCAATCAGGTGTGGTTAGTATTAACCTAATAATAAATTTTTTATCAGTTGGCTACGTTTTTGACTGACTATTTAATCAACCACTGTGTCATTTTTGGCAAAATTTGCCATGTTATTTAACCGCCGAGACTATATCGCTATACAGTTAATCGGCGATCATTCATTTACTATTTTTCTTAAAATCTTACAATTCCACTCTAATACCAATCTCCATCACTTGATCAACGGGAATTCTAAAAAACTCTATAGCTGTTGAGGCATTGTGAACCAAAAACATAAATAGTGAACGTCGCCACTTTGGCATCTTACTATTACGTTTAAAGGTGATGTTTTCGCTACCCACGAAAAATGAAACATATTTTGGATCTATTCCTAAGCCTTCCTCAATAGACAGACTTAATGCCCTACGAACATCCTGTGATTGCTGAAAACCGTAGTACAACTTAACCCGATAAAAATTGCGATCTTTACCAAATGAACGAATTTTTACCCGTCTGGACTCTTCTACATAAGGCTCGTCGGTGGTGACAATAGTAAGAACAACAATTTGTTCGTGTAAAGCGTGATTGTGTTTAAGATTATTCAACAATACCGGTGGTACTCCATGTAAAATTCTTGTCAAATAAATGGCTGACCCTTTAACAGTGGTCAATTGATGCTCTTCTAGATTTTCTTCGAGTTCTTCAAAGAGGACTTTTCTTTCAGCCATGTGTTCTGCCAATAAAGCCCGCCCTTTAATCCAAGTTGTCATCACAAAAAACAATACTGCACCAACCAATAATGGTAACCAACCGCCTGAAAGAATTTTTAAGGTATTGGCAGATAAAAATAAGAAATCAATACTTAGAAATACCACCAAAAAAAGAATACTGGTGTATGTTTTCCACTGCCAAAGAGCTTGAATGACAAAAAAAGCCAGTATGGTAGTAACCATCATGGTTCCTGTAACAGCTATTCCATAGGCTGAAGCTAATGATGTTGATGATTTAAAGCTAAATACCAAAATAAAAACGGATACCATTAAAATCCAGTTAACAGCCGGCAAGTAAACCTGCCCCATTTCTTCTCCAGATGTATGAAGAATGGTCATACGCGGACAATAACCGAGCTGTATAGCCTGTCTTGTAATAGAAAACGCACCGGAAATTACCGCTTGCGAAGCAATCACCGTAGCTACTGTTGATAATACCAGCAAAGGATAAAGTGCCCAGTCTGGTGCTAATAGATAAAAAGGGTTTTGGATAGCTTCAGGATGTTGCAGTAATAAAGCACCTTGACCAAAATAATTACATAGCAAAGCAGGAAAAACAAAACCAAACCAAGCGTAACGGATGGGTTTAAGCCCAAAATGCCCCATATCAGCATACAAAGCCTCGGCTCCGGTAATTGCTAACACCACTGAACCCATAATTAAGAATCCTTCCCAACCCATTTCAAAGAGCAAATTGACTCCATAATAAGGATTCATCGCCATAAGTACTGCTGGTTCTTTAATTACATTAGATACGCCTAAAATAGCAAGAATTGCAAACCAAAAACACATAACGGGAGCAAACATTCTCCCCACTGTAGCCGTGCCTTTTGCTTGTACAAAAAATAACAAACTAAGTACTGCAATAGTAATCGGTATTACATACTCTTCTAATCGTGGCTCGATGACTTGCAAACCCTCAACCGCACTGAGTACCGAAATGGCAGGAGTAATAATACTGTCACCATAAAACAGAGAAGCCCCCAGCAAACCAATAGTGATAATAAATTGCTTGCGACGAGGTTTATCTTGAGAACCAAACAATGCCAATGCCATTAGCGCCATAATGCCACCCTCACCTTTATTATCAGCACGCATGATAAAAATGGCGTACTTTATGGTAACAATCAAAGTGAGTGACCAAAAAATGAGTGATAACACCCCTAGTACATGAATTTGGTCAATAGGTAAATCACCATGAAAGACCTCTTTGACCGCATATAACGGACTGGTACCAATATCGCCAAAGACAACGCCAATGGCACTTAACGCTAAGGTGGTGAGTTGTTTTCTAGAATGATTTTGTTGAGTTCGTGACATGTAGAAAAATAATAGCTAAACACAATCTGCCATTTTACTCTTGACTACTGCTAATCATAAGAACTATTTGAATATAGCCTTTTTCCGTTTGATAATCAGCGACTGCGAATGCGATTTAACTGTGCATCGGGTTTATGATGCTTTTAGGGCAATTTTATACTGATAGATTTGATTGATCTGTTTATAGAATTGATCCTATTTATTATTAGACTTGCTTCTGTTAGTTCCATAGGTCTTATGACCTGTAGTGGCTCGATTATTATCCAGACCCGTAAATTTTGTTTTGAAAACTTGGGCTTTATTTAGGGTGGCTGTGTTCGTACCCTTAGGCTGAAACGAAGGCACTAAATGTTGTTTGCCATTGCCAATTAAATCTGCTCTGCCCATATCCTTGAGAGCAGTGCGTAATAATGGCCAATTTTTGGCATCATGATAACGCAAAAATGCTTTGTGTAAACGGCGCTGTTTAACGCTTTTAGGAATAAAAATATTATCCGCCTGATAGCTGACCTTATGTAAAGTATCCTTACCGGAATGATACATAGCGGTCGCTATAGCCATTGGCGAAGGTAAAAAAGCTTGCACCTGATCAGCGCGAAAGCCATTACGCTTTAACCATAATGCCAAATTGAGCATGTCCTCATCGGTAGTGCCTGGATGTGCAGCAATAAAATAGGGTATAAGATATTGTTCTTTACCGGCTTCTTTAGAGTATTGATCAAATAGGGCTTTGAATCGATCATAAGTCCCAATACCAGGCTTCATCATTTTTGATAATGGTCCTGATTCAGTATGTTCCGGAGCTATTTTGAGATAACCACCCACGTGATGAGTAACCAATTCTTTAACGTATTCAGGTGACTCCACAGCCAAGTCATAACGCAAACCAGAAGCAATAAAGATTTTTTTAATTCCGGGTAAAGCTCTTGCTCGTCGATATAATTTAATCAAATGACTATGATCAGTATTCAGATTTGGACAGATCCCCGGATACACACAAGATGGTTTTCGACAAGCCTCTTCGATTTTAGGATCTTTACAGGCTAATCGATACATATTGGCTGTTGGTCCACCTAGATCAGAAATATGTCCGGTAAAATGTGGAGACGTATCACGAATAGCTTCAATCTCTCTAATAATAGAATCTTCTGAGCGACTTTGAATAATACGACCCTCATGTTCGGTTATCGAACAAAAACTGCATCCTCCGAAACAACCTCGCATGATATTGACAGAGTGCTGAATCATCTCAAACGCTGGAATATTGGCTTTGCCATATTTTTTATGAGGTAGACGAAAATAAGGTAAATCAAAAACACCGTCCATTTCTTTAGTCGTTAATGGGATTGGAGGTGGATTAATCCAGATTTGACGATGACCATGTTGTTGAATTAGCGCACGTGCATTACCCGGATTAGTTTCAGCATGCATTACTCGTGAAGCATGAGCGTATAAAATTGCATCATTTTTAACGGCTTCGTAAGCAGGTAAGCGAATAACTGTTTGTGATCGCTTACTTTTAATTAACTCACGATCAAAGTGTATGGTTTTTTCCAGTAAATTGTCATCGACCGATTTTACAGCACAAGTCGGCTGTTCTTGATAAGGATCAACTGGAAGCATCGGTATTCCTGGCTTATCAATATCAGTAGAATCTTTAACCAACCAATCTTCAGGAATATTTTTTACAAAATGTACGGTACCGCGAATACCTGTTAATTGACTAATGGTTTCACCGTTAGCTAAACGATGTGCAATTTCCACAATTTGTCTTTCTGCATTTCCATAGACTAACAAATCTGCTTTAGCATCTAATAACACAGATTTGCGAACAGTATCCGACCAATAATCATAATGGGCGATACGCCGCAAACTGGCTTCAATACCGCCTATAATGATGGGAACATCTTTGAAAGCTTCGCGGCAACGATGAGAATAGACATTAACAGCACGATCAGGACGTTTGCCAGCCGTGCCATCAGGCGTATAAGCATCATTAGAACGAATTTTTTTATCTGAAGTATAGCGGTTAACCATGGAATCCATGTTGCCACCGGTAACACCAAAAAATAAATTGGGACGACCCAGTTTTTTGAAGTCACTAGCACTTTGCCAATCCGGTTGAGAAATTATACCCACTCTAAAACCTTGTGCTTCCAGTAAGCGACCAATCAAAGCCATACCGAAGCTAGGATGATCAATGTAAGCATCACCGGTCACTAAAATTACATCGCAACTATCCCATCCCAGTTCATCCATTTCTACTCTGGTCATTGGTAACAAAGGAGCCACACCGAAGCGTTGAGCCCAGTATTTGCGATAACCAAAAAGATAGGGGGCATTAGGTAGAACTGTTAATATCATAATTTGATAATTTCTTTTAGAGTACTGGCGTTATGTTTTTTTATATTTTTTAGAAATGTAGGAAATTCTATTTGATAACTCTGTTCTAGAGACATCGCTAGAACTCTCAACTCAGACATTGAATACAAATTCGTCGGATCGTTAAATGCGAATACAATGATATTATTACCATTTTGAACCGGTAAAAATAAAGTTTTCCAATTGAAACATTGTCCTAACCATTGTGCAATCTCTTGAAACTGTGGGTTAGCGGTTCCTCCCCACAGATTTATTACCAGTATACCGTTATTTGTGAGTAACGACTTGGCCGCCTGAAAAAAAACTAGCGTACGTACCGATGCTGCGACGCCTTCGTGATCAAAAGCGTCGATAATTAACAGTCCGAACTGCTTAGCATTATTGGCAACACGGCAAACATAATCTCCACCATCTGCGACGATTATTTTCAAACGATTGTCGAAAGGTAGTCCAAAATGGCTACGAGCAATTTTGACAACACTTTTTCTGTATTCAATAACAGTTAAAAAACTAGCAGGAAAATTTTGTAATAAATATTTACTAATAGTGCCCGCACCTAAACCAATCATCAGCACATTTTCTTCCAAAACTGGTTTAAACAATTGCCAACAAGCCATTGCCCGCACATAATCCAAAACCAGTTTGCTGGGTTCGGAAAGCAGCTGACTGCTTTGTTTTGATGATGATCCAAAATGTAATGATCTTATTCCTGCATCATCCACAACTTCTAATAAACCATCATCATCATGCATTTGATAAATCAGCAAACCGCCATATTTATACATATTTGATTAATCCAATAATCAGCCTCAAAGTAATTAAAGCACTTCCATGACTAAAAAAGGTCCCCCATAAGTTAGGGCAAAATAAAATATTGCTAAACCAGTGCTTTTAAGCCAATGAAAAGCGAAAATTTGTCTGAGAATATAGCTAATAATAGCTAAATACCAAACAACCAATAATCCTCCTAAATAAGTTGGATAGTCTTCATATTGCGTACCATGTACACGAGCATCATAAATTTCAACCAGAATACCCAAAGTAACAATAACGTTTTCACAGATAAATATCGCCGTTAATAATTGCTTAAACATACCAATACGCTTTGTCAAAAAAACTAATATTGACAATAAGCCTAAAGCAACAATTGTTCTCATAGCTACTTCTAATGTTGCATCGGCAGGATCACTGATATTTGCTTCTACAATGATGCCTGACACCAAATAAAAGAGAACACATTTCCATAAAAATGATGAATGCGGATGCAAATCTACAGGATTATTATGAAACCAACAAAGTCGAAGATAAGAAAAAAATAATGACATAGTGTGGAAGAGATAAGTTTTTGAAAAATTAATTAAATTTAAATGCACTATCTTAAACATCATCTTTTAATTTTCCAACGTTTAGGCTAGGAAAATTGAGATAGAAGTCAATTTTTATGCCTGATTAATGAGAACTTTTAAAAAATAATCCGACAGATACTCTAAAAATATTACAAGAATCTTTAATACATAAGCGTTAGACCAATATTTGATTATGTGATTTTTTACAGCTTTAATTTCTTTACATGCGAAATTTCTAAATTCACTATAAAATAACCCTATTAACCATTCACTTTTTTCTTAAAAATATATGAACCAAGACGCTATCAATCTTATAGAACAATATTATAAAAGCTTTAATAAAGCTGACATGGATACTTTTTTAAGCTTACTAACTGACGATGTTATTCATGATATCAATCAAGGCAAGCGTGAAATTGGTAAAGCTGCTTTTGAAAAATTTATGGGTGGAATGAATGATAACTATAAAGAACAGTTAGTTGATATGGTTATAATGGCAACCGAAGATGGAACAAGAGCGGCTGCTGAATTTGTAGTTCTGGGTGAATATTTAAAAACCGACGAAGGATTACCACCCGCACAAGGGCAAAAATATCGCCTTCCTGCCGGTGCATTTTTTGAAATCCGTGATAACAAAGTTGCTCGCATAACCAATTACTATAACTTACAAGATTGGATTGCTCAGGTTAGTCAATAGATAAAACGCCAAATAATGGGCACTGTGTTTTATGTGCCCATAGCCCCATTCAAACTTTGTTAGCAATCATTAATGTAACTCTCGATGGCGAACGATAACATTAAAATATGAATGTTTGAATTGTTTAACCAACGCATCGACCAAATAAACAGATCGGTGCTGCCCACCAGTACAACCGATGGCAACCGTTAAATAACTTCTACCCTCAAGCTCAAAACGTGGTATCCAGCGTTCTAGAAAATCAATAATATCCTTGGCTAATTCACTAACTACCGGTTGCTCTTTTAAAAAATCAATGACAGGTTGGTCTTTTCCAGAAAAAGCTCGCAATTCTGGAATCCAAAATGGATTAGGTAAGCTTCGAGCATCAAATACAAAATCAGCATCTAATGGTACGCCATGTTTATATCCGAACGATTGGAATTGTAAGGAAATATGTTTAACATTGCGCTCCCCTATTTGATCTTTAATCAGTTCGCGTAATTGATGATAATGGGTACGACTGGTATCAATAACAACATTGGCGTGACGAGCGATGGGCGTCAACATCTCTCGCTCCATCTTCAATGCTTCTTTAAGAGGGATATTTAAATCTGTTAACGGATGCCGACGACGAGTTTCGCTATAACGCTTAAGAAGCGTGGCTTCTTCTGCCTGCATAAAAATAACATCACAAGCAATGTCTTTGCTTTTAATTAGCTCTATGCATTCAGAAAAATTAGAAAGACTTTTACTCTGATTTCTAGCATCAATGCCTATAGCAGCTTTTGCATAGGTAGACTTATCTTCTAACATCACATGACTGATGAAATCTTCAAGCAAAGTAACGGGCAAATTATCGATGCAGTAATAACCACAATCTTCTAGCGTTTCTAGCGCGATACTTTTGCCAGAACCTGATAAGCCACTAACAATAATCAATTTCATCAAATAATGATTAAAAGTTACAAATCCTGAACATTAACACTTTTTAAAAAAAATCGCTAATTTTCTATTTAATCGAAAAATTTGAGTATGCTAATTAACTCGATCAAGCAATTTAAAATCGGTTTTGACTTTTGCTTGCGATACAACAAGAAGTGGAATCGCAAGCTTAGCAACTTAATTTAACTTAAAATTAACTTTAACCAATATACATTAACTGTTAATGATCACAGTATATTGAATATTTTAAGTTTTATGGCTATTTATTTATCGATGGCTGGCAGTTTTTTCTTTATGTTTAGTAATCTGACGATCCAATTTATCAACCATGTTATCAATGGCTACATACATATCTTCCTGATGATCTTCTGCAAATAATTTAGCACCACTTAATTGCAAAGTAGCTTCTGCTTTTTGAACTAATTTTTCTACGGCCAAAATAACATGAACATCTGTCACGTTATCAAAATGACGCGCTAATTTTGCAAATTTTGCGTCGACATGCGCTTTTAAAGCTTCTGTAATTTCTAGATGATGGCCTGTAATAATGACTTGCATGTAAAAAACTCCTTTGGTTACTGATGATTTTTTGAGTATCTCAAAAATAAAGCATTATAAAATGCGTTTTCTTTGACTAGATGATGCAATCAACATCGCTTCACGATATTTAGCGATAGTCCTTCTCGCAACATGGATACCTTTTTCTTTTAAAAAGTCCGCTATTTTACTATCACTTAACGGTTTTATGGGATTTTCATTTTGAATAAGTTCTTTAATAATTGCCCTAATTGCTGTAGATGAACACTCCCCTCCCCCTTCGGTTCCAACATGGCTGGAAAAAAAGTATTTAAATTCAACAATACCATTGGGCGTATGCATGAATTTTTGAGTGGTCACTCTAGAGATGGTTGACTCATGCAGTTTTAATTCTTCTGCTATATCCCGTAACACCATGGGCTTCATGGCAATAGACCCATGTTCTAAAAAAGATTTCTGCTTTTCAACAATGGAACGCGCCACACGCAGCAAAGTATCATTGCGACTATGCAGACTTTTGATAAACCATCTTGCTTCTTGTAGATGATCTTTCATACAGGCATTATCTTTGCTGTTATCTGCTCTTTTGATCATTGCAGAATAAAAAGGATTAATGCGCAATTTAGGTGCTGTATCTGGATTAAGATTTACTTGCCATTGTCCGTTTTGCTTAACCACGTAAACATCAGGTATCACATATTCAGAATCAGCCTGTTGGATTTTTGAACCTGGCTTTGGTTCTAATGTTCTAATCAAAGCGACAACACTATCTAACTGGTACTCTGTCAAATTAAGTATTTTCATGAGTTTAGATTGATCTTGTGTAGCCAACAGATCCAAACATTCAGTCACTACCATTAACGCTTCTGTTTTATAAGGCACAGAATCAGGTAATTGTAATATCTGTAAACGCAAGCAATCCGCCAAATCTAATGCCGCCACCCCTGCCGGATCAAAATGTTGAATACGATGCAAAACAGCATTAACTTCATCAAGATAAAGCTCATCCAGCTGCGTCTGTAATGACAGAAAAATATCTTCTGGTTTAGCTATCAAATAACCATCTTCATTAATAGAATCAATAATGGTCACTGCTATGGCATGATCACGCTCAGAAAAAGGTATCATTTCTAATTGCCACAATAAATGATCTATTAACGTGGGTGACTGGCTTCTCTGTGTTTCGAACTCAACCAATTCGTTATTACTATTGTTACTTCCTGATTCGATAACAGCTTCATAAATGTCATCCCATGATGAATCAACAGGTAATTCATCCGGAATATCATCTTGTGAGCCTTCACTGGTCACTGACTCTGTAGATTCGGTTTTTTTTTCGGGTAGAATTTCTGTGAACTGTAAAGTTTCGTCTTCAACCTGTTCAAGCATTATGTTCGATTCAAGTGCTTGCTGAATTTCTTGCTGAATCTCCAAAGTAGACATCTGCAGCAATTTAATGGCTTGCTGCAATTGAGGGGTCATCGATAATTGCAGACCCTGTCGAAGATGTAAGGTTTGTTTCATGACTCGTTTTCTTAATTAATTACTCTAAAGACTAAAATTATTGCCTAAATAAACTTTACGAACTTCTTCATTTGCGACAATCTCCGCAGCAGCACCCTCGGCAATGACTTTACCGCCGTTAAGTATATATGCCCGATCACAAATCTTTAACGTTTCTCTAACATTATGCTCAGTAATTAAGACCCCAATTCCCCGCTCTTTTAAGTGAATGATTATCTTTTTTATATCTTCAACTGAAATAGGATCAACTCCAGCAAATGGTTCATCAAGTAAAATAAACTTAGGATTGGTCGCCAAAGCTCTTGCTATTTCAACACGCCGACGTTCACCGCCTGACAAACTTAGGGCTTGTTGATCGCGTAAATGTAATACATTAAATTCTTGCAATAACTGTTCAATCAGCAATTCAATTTGATCTGAGTTTAACTGGGTACCAATTTCCAATACTGCACGAATATTTTCTGCTACTGTCAATTTTCGAAAAACAGATGCTTCTTGAGGCAAATAACCGATACCTTTCTGGGCTCTCAAATACATGGGATGATGAGTCAAAACTTCTGTATCCAGATTGATTTCACCACCATCAACTTTTATCAAGCCTACGATCATATAAAAGCTTGTAGTTTTACCAGCCCCATTCGGCCCCAACAAACCAACAATCTCACCGCTATTAACGTGCAAACTGACACCGTTAACCACTGTTTTTTTATGATATTTTTTTACTAGCTGAGTAGCTGTCAGAGTCGCCATATTACTTTGCTTTAGGTTTTAAAATAACATGAACACGTTTAGCATCCGACGATTTTTCACCTGCACGTACTAAAGAGTTTTTAATATCATATTGAATCAGTTTACTAGCATAGGTGGCATTTCCTTGTTTAACAATGGCATTGTCAATCATGATGAGCAGATTGTCCTTTGGATAATATTCGCCAGTCAATGCTTCACCTATAATATCCTCACTACCTGCATTAGGGGTCTGTTTAAAACGAGAGGGGTTACCTGTAAATAGCAATTTTTCAACTTCGCCATTTTTTAGATACACTATCAGTCTATCAGAGTTAACACGAATACTACCTTGTAAACACACTACATTACCTGCATAGGTACTGGTAGCAGTAGAATCATCATAAGTAGCTGTATTAGAGTCAATAGTAATAGGTTGTTGCGCATCACTTTCCAACGCATAAACAGCATTAGCAAAACAACAGGCTATCACTGTTAGCAAATACCCGTAAAAAAGATTTTTTTTATTTTTTTTCATATCTCCCTTTTACATCAGCAAGTAACTGTAAATGAATTGGCTGCACAAAAATCAGTTTCATGCCAGTGCCGGTTGTTACATTGGGTGGACTAAACAATTCCACTCTTTCTGATGTTTCTGCATAACTGGTTTCAGGTGTTATTTTTAGGTTTCTTGTTGTTATCGTTAACGGTTTAAGACTTTTAGCTTTTGCTCGATTAATGACAACTTGTCCATTCAGAGATAGATTTTTTCCATCACTTGATAAGATAGCGGACTCGGATTTAACAATCCAAGGTGGCAACTTGTCATTTTCAAAAATAATCTGAGGTTCATCTAGATGAGTCGTACCATCATCTTGGTAATGTAACATTCTATCAGCAGTCAACTTACTTTTTAGAGTGCCTGCTGTACCCATCTCCCACTTAACATAATCTTTGCTAAAAAGATCAGCACTGTGTGCGGGTATCGTCATGTGTTGTTCATCTATGTCGGTCACTTTTACTAAAACCCAAGTGAGTACTGCTAAACAAATAAGCAACCAATAACCAGATTTGCCAACAAAAATTTCATTGTAAGTACGCATCGAGTATATCGTCAAAACGACCCTGAGCTTGCATAATCAGATCACAAACTTCTCGAACGGCACCTTGTCCGCCACAACGAGTTGTCGTCCAGTGTGCGTATTGTTTAACAACCGGATTAGCATCATTGACGGCAACGGCTAAATTAACTCTGCGCATAATAGGCAAGTCTAGTAAATCATCGCCAACATAGGCGATTTGTTCTGTCGTAATCTTTAATTTTTCAAGCAGTTCTGCAAAAGCAATTCGTTTATTTTCAAAGCCTTGATAAACATGTTCGATTCCCAAACTTTGTAAACGCAAAGCAACAGAGGTCGATTTTCGCCCCGAAATAACCGCAACTTCAACGCCTGTTTGGCGTAACAGTTTAATACCATGACCATCTTGAGCGTTAAAGGCTTTATATTCATTCCCTTGCTGATCAAAGAAAAGCTTACCGTCTGTGAGTACGCCATCAACATCCAAAAGCAGTAATTTCAGATTTTTGGCTCTGTTTATTATGTCTATCAAAGTTATACAATCCCTGCACGAATCAAGTCGTGCATATTCAAAGCACCCACTACACATTCCTCATCATCAACAACCAACAGCGCGTTAATTTTCTTTTGTTCCATAATATGCATCGCTTCTGCCGCTAAAATATCAGCTTTAATAACGGTGCAATGAGCCGTCATCACCTCTGTAATCAACGTGTTGTGAATATCTAGGTTCTTACCCAACATACGACGTAAATCACCATCGGTAAATATTCCTATTAGGCGATTATTAGCCTCGACAATCGCGGTCATACCTAACTGCTTTTCAGTCATCTCTAATAAAGCATGACTAATTAATGCTGACTCAGGCACTGAAGGCATAGCTGTACCCACATGCATGATATCACTGACACGCAGCAATAATCGTTTACCTAAACTGCCTCCTGGGTGCGACAATGCAAAATCATCACGCGTAAAACCTCTCGCTTCCAGCAAAGATACAGCCAAAGCATCACCCATTACTAAAGCGGCTGTGGTACTCGAAGTCGGAGCCAAACCCAGTGGACACGCCTCTTGTTCTATTAAACACAGCAGTGAAACCGTTGCAAATTTAGCTAAGGTTGAATTGTCATTACCAGTAATGGCAACCAAAGGCACATCCAAACGTTTAATAATCGGTAATATGGCTAAAACTTCTGCTGTTTCACCTGAATTTGACAAGGCAATCACAACATCTTGCTGGGTAATCATGCCTAAATCACCATGACTGGCTTCACCGGGATGCACAAAAAAAGCCGGCGTGCCGGTGCTAGCTAAGGTAGAAGCAATCTTGCCACCAATATGCCCTGATTTACCCATGCCAATGACGACTACACGTCCTTTGCAATTAAATAATAATTTACAAGCACTGACAAAGTTTTCATTAATTTGTGTTGCTAAATTAGCAACCGCTAACGCTTCTGTCTGAATAACAGCTAGACCTAATTCTAAGAGCTTATCATCATTTAGCTTCATTGTTGTCTCCAGACATAGCTTGCTTAAGCGTAACGCTGCTCGAATAAATCTTAATTAAATACTGCATTGAGTTACGATCGCTCCGATTAGCTAAAACTTAAATGTGTTAGATTATAAAAAATTATTTATTATCTCATGCTTCTGCGCTCTATTAACAATTAAAAAAAATAGACTATTCAGATTATGAAATTCATTAAACACTACAATAGATTGACTTAGCTAGGAATAGTCGTAGAGAATAACCACTTTAACTAGCAATAACGAAAATCAACGCATGGATAACAGCGGTTTCCAGCCCAATCAACTTGTTTCTATACGAAATTTATCGTTTTCTCGCGGCGACAAAAAAATTTTTGATAATATCTCATTGGATTTCGAGCGTGGTAAAATTACCGCTATAATGGGACCTAGCGGCACGGGTAAAACCACTTTACTTAAATTAATCGGTGGACAACTATACCCTGAACAAGGCTCTATTTTTGTCGATGGTCAAAATGTGCATAAACTCCGCAGGAAAGAACTTTACGATATGCGTAAGCGTATCGGTATGTTATTCCAAAGTGGTGCTTTACTCACCGATATGAATGTCTATGATAATGTCGCTTTTCCGTTACGAGAACACACTCACTTACCCGAATCAATGATTCGTACACTGGTGTTGATGAAACTTCAAGCCATTGGGTTAAGAGGGGCAAAATATCTAATGCCTAACCAGTTATCAGGTGGTATGGCTAGACGAGTAGCACTTGCAAGAGCCATTGCACTTGATCCCAATATGATTTTGTATGACGAACCGTTCACCGGACAAGATCCTATTTCAATGGGTGTTTTAGTGCATTTAATCAAATCACTTAATAATGCCTTAGGCTTGACCAGTATTATTGTTTCTCATGATGTTGAAGAAACATCAGCAATTGCTGATTACATTTATGTCATTGCTGACGGCAAAATCATTGATCAAGGTACGCCAGAAGCCATCAGACAATCGCCATCGGCATGGATACAGCAGTTCATTACCGGCGCAGCTGATGGGCCAGTACATTTTCACTATCCAGCTAAAGATTATATTGATGAGTTATTGTCTTCTGGAAAACGCTATTAAGGTAAGCTTGTGATTCAATTTTTACAACATTTAGGTGAAAACACTTTATCTGGTTTTACCAAATTAGGTCGTGCTAGTTATTTCCTTTTGCAAACCATCAAAGGAATCACTGATGTTTTGGTTCGTCCCAGATTATTAATCAACCAATTGTATTCAGTTGGCGTGTTATCCTTTTTGATCATCTGTATTTCAGGGCTTTTCGTGGGAATGGTTCTAGGACTACAAGGCTACTATACCTTATCTGATTTTGGTGCTGAAGAAACATTAGGCGTCATGGTTGCAGCCTCTTTAGTCAGAGAACTCGGACCGGTTGTTTCGGGGTTACTTTTTGCAGGTAGAGCAGGCTCTGCACTGACCGCAGAAATTGGTCTTATGAAAGCAACCGAACAATTATCGGGCATGGAAATGATGGCCGTTGATCCGATTAAACGCATCATTTCGCCGCGTTTTCTAGCAGGCTGTTTATCAATGCCTTTACTTGCGGCTTTATTCAGTGCCATCGGTATTATAGGCGGTGAATTAGTTGGTTCTGGTTTATTAGGTGTCGATGAAGGTGCTTATTGGTCACAAATGCAAGCCAAACTTGATTTTTTTGATGACATTATCAATGGCATTATCAAAAGCATCGTATTTGGCTTTGTTACTTCCTGGATTGCATTATTTGAAGGTTATGATGCTCCACCTACTTCTGAAGGTGTCAGTCGCGCTACCACTCGTACTGTAGTCAATTCTGCTTTCAGCATTTTAGGTCTCGATTTTATTCTTACTGCACTGATGTTTGGAGATAATTAACATGCAGCATACCAGTACTCAGGATACGCTTGTTGGACTTTTTGTCGCAGCAGGTATTGCCGGACTTTTTTTTCTTGCTCTGCAAGTGAGTAATTTAAGTACTTTTTCTGAAAAGGACAACTATACCATCAGTGCAAATTTTGAAAACTCTGGTGGTTTAAAGGTGCGTTCTCTTGTCTCCGTCGCGGGCGTTAAAATTGGTCAAGTTAGTGCTATCAGTCTTGACCCTAAAACGTATCAGTCGATAGTGACCATGAGTATTGATGCCAAATATAACAATTTACCTGATGACACCACAGCCAGTATTTTTACTGCAGGTTTATTAGGGGAACAATATGTCAATTTAGAACCCGGCGGTTCAGATACTTTTTTAAAAAATCAGGGCAAAATAGACATTACCCAACCTGCGATAATTCTGGAAAAAGCCATTGGTCAATTCCTGTTTAAAGCTGCGGAAGAAAAAAGTGAATAAGCTTGAAATTATTGAACGCGGCACTGGTTATTTTATTATTAATGGCGATTTAACCTTTTCCAATATTGATAAAAATACCCTCCAAGCCTTGCCCTTATCAACATCGATACGAGCTATTACCCTCGATCTGAACCAAGTTGGACTCACCGACAGTGCGGGTTTAGCTTTGATGATCGAATGGATTAAATATGCCCGTAAAAAACGTATACAAACTGTGCTTAAAAATATACCAGAGCAATTGCATAACATAGCGAAATTGAGTGGTCTTGATAAAATCGGTTTTTTAACTACTCACACAGATAGCATAATCTAACTCACTATACAGTACACTTATGGACAAACTGATTATTACCGGCGGCAAACAACTCTCCGGTGTACTACGCATATCCGGTGCCAAAAATGCGGCACTCCCCATCTTGGCTGCTACTTTGTTATCGGAACAACCGGTCACTATTGGCAATGTTCCACACCTGCATGATATCACCACGACCATGGAATTACTGGGACGCATGGGCGTTCGCTTAATGGTCGATGAAAAAATGAATATTGAAGTCGATAGCAGTACCATCAATAGCTATGACGCTCCTTATGAATTAGTAAAGACTATGCGAGCTTCGATTTTGGTGTTAGGTCCATTATTGGCTCGGTTTGGTGAAGCGCATGTTTCCTTACCGGGTGGCTGTGCCATCGGTTCTCGTCCCGTAGACATCCACTTAAATGGTATGATGAAAATGGGTGCCGATATAACAGTCAAAAATGGTTATATCCATGCCAAAGCTGATCGTTTAAAAGGTTGTAAATTGGTTTTAGAGCAAGTAACCGTTACCGGCACAGAAAACTTACTGATGGCAGCAGTGCTGGCTGAAGGTACGACGATTATTGAAAACGCCGCCAAAGAACCCGAGGTGTCTGATTTAGCCCATTTCCTCAATAAAATGGGCGCGCGTATCAGTGGCATTGGCAGTGATATTTTAACCATTCATGGCGTTGAAAAAATTGGTGAAAACAGTATCCATTACAACATCATGCCTGATCGCATTGAAACCGGAACTTATCTAGTAGCAGCCGCTATTACCGGTGGTAAAGTTAAACTAAAAAATACTCGACCCGATATCCTTGATGCAGTATTAGATAAATTAACTGAGGCGGGTGCAGAAATTACGACAGGTACTAATTGGATTGAACTGGATATGCACGGTAAAAAACCTAAGGCAGTATCCCTGCGTACCGCCCCTTACCCTGCTTTCCCGACTGATATGCAAGCACAATTTATTGCCTTAAATACCATTGCTGATGGTGTCGGAATTATTACCGAAACTATATTTGAAAATCGCTTTATGCATGTTCAAGAATTGCAACGTATGGGCGCTAACATCAAACTAGAATCGAACACAGCTATCTGTTCTGGTATTGAAGGGTTGACCGGCGCACCCGTTATGGCAACTGATTTAAGAGCCTCCGCCAGTTTGGTCATTGCCGGTCTAGCCGCTCAAGGTGATACACTGGTAGATAGAATTTATCATATTGATCGTGGTTATGATCATATCGAAGAAAAACTCACTCAGTTAGGCGCTACCATACGCCGTGTTCCCCGATAAGGTTTTTTATGTTAACCATTGCCGTATCTAAAGGTCGAATCTATGAAGATGCGCTGCCTCTTTTAGCAGAAGCAGGCATTGTTCCGACTGATGATCCTAATACCTGTCGCAAATTAATTTTGCAGACAACTAATCCCGAAGTACAACTCATTATTATTCGCGCAACCGATGTGCCCACTTTCGTAGAATATGGTGCTGCTGATATGGGTATCGCCGGCAAAGATATTTTGCTGGAACATGGTGCAGAAAACTTGTACGAACCGCTGGATTTAAATATTGCCTGCTGTCGTTTGATGACCGCTACCCATAAAGATGCGCCACCGCCACAAGATCGTATTCGCGTCGCCACCAAATATGTAAAAACAGCTCAACGCTATTTTGCTGATTTGGGTATTCAAGCGGATATCATTAAGCTATATGGCTCTATGGAATTAGCACCTCTGGTTGGTTTAGCTGATTGTATTGTCGATTTAGTGGATACTGGCAATACCTTACGCGCCAATGATCTAGAGCCACGTGAACTGATTATGAATATAAGCTCGCGCTTAGTGGTCAATAAAGCGGCGATGAAAATGAAAAATGACGCCATTGTTGGGCTTATTAAACAATTTGAACAAACACTTGCCCGCCGCTAATCTTATGCCAGAAAACATTATCAATAAACTCGACAGCCGTTCAGATAATTTTAACGAACAGCTACAACAATTATTGGCTTATGACGAAAGCGACGATTTCGATATTCACAAAAGTGTATTAGACATTATTTCTGATATTCGTCGCCGTGGTGATGCTGCCTTATTGGAATACACCAATCGCTTTGATAACCGTTCTGTTCAAGTAGCTAGTGAACTGAGTATCAGCCAAGACGTACTTAAACAAGCCTACGAAAACTTACCCGCTGAACAAATGCAGGCACTAAAAGCCGCTGCCGAACGTATTGGCATTTATGCAGAACAGCAAAAATTACAATCATGGCAATACACAGAAAGTGATGGCACTCTTTTAGGGCAAAAAATTACCCCGTTGGATAGTGTTGGTTTGTATGTGCCCGGCGGCAAAGCCTCTTACCCCTCTTCCGTATTAATGAATGCAATCCCGGCCAAAGTAGCCGGGGTTAAAGAATTAATTATGGTCGTGCCCACGCCTAATGGAGAAACAAATCCTCTGGTACTCGCCGCTGCTTATATTGCCGGTGTCGACCGTGTTTTTTCCATAGGTGGTGCCCAAGCTGTTGCTGCACTGGCATACGGCACAGCCACTATTCCTAAAGTCGCTAAAATAGTCGGTCCCGGTAACATTTATGTGGCTACCGCCAAAAAAATGGTCTTTGGTCAAGTCGGCATTGATATGATTGCTGGACCTTCTGAAATTCTGATTATTTGTGATGGTCAAACCAATCCAGACTGGATTGCCATGGATTTATTCTCACAAGCTGAACATGATGAAAATGCACAAGCGATTCTCATCAGTGATGACAGTGAATTTTTAAGTACCGTTGAACACAGTATTCAGCAATTACTGCCCACCATGGAACGTCGAGACATTATCAGCACCTCATTACGCACCCGTGGCGCACTGATTAAAGTGACTAATCTGGAGCAAGCAGCGGAAGTAGCTAATTTGATTGCACCCGAACATTTGGAGCTGTCAGTTGCTAATCCAGAAGACATTGTAAAAAACATTCGTCACGCTGGCGCGATTTTTATGGGACGTTACACCGCTGAAGCATTAGGTGATTACTGTGCCGGACCTAATCATGTCTTACCGACGTCTAGCACAGCGCGGTTTTCTTCGCCTTTAGGCGTGTATGACTTCCAGAAACGTACCAGTTTAATCAACTGTTCTGAATCAGGTGCCGATACTTTGGGTAAGATCGCCTCTATTTTGGCACGCGGCGAAAGCCTGACCGCACATGCCCGTTCTGCCGAATTTAGAATTCGCTAGTTAATACTTTGCCCTGAATTAACAATATGCCAGAAAATCTTGCCAGTCGTCTATTTCGTCCACAAATTTTAGCCTTGTCAGCGTATCACGTTGCCAATGCCGAAGGTTTAATTAAACTGGATGCCATGGAAAATCCTTACAGCTGGCCTGAAGATATTAAAACACAATGGTTGGCAACGTTAAGAGATTGCCCTATCAACCGTTATCCTGATCCTGAAGCCAAGCAATTAGCATTAAGCATTCGGCAACATGATCAAATTGATGAACAATTCGGTCTGTTACTGGGTAATGGCTCTGATGAAATTATCCAAATATTGCTCATGGCACTCAATGCCGATGCCTGCGTTTTAGCCCCTACCCCCTGCTTTGTTATGTACCAGCAACTTAGCCGTTGCTTGAATCTAAATTATCAGGGTGTACCGCTGTTAGCCAATAGCTTTGAGCTTGATGTTGCTGCTTTATTAACAGCAATGACTGACTTGCAACCGGCAATTACTTTTATTGCTTACCCTAATAATCCCACGGGTAATTTATTTGATGAACAAGCCATCTTGCAGATTATTGAAGCCAGTGCTGGTTTAGTCATTATTGATGAAGCTTATGCGCCATTTGCTAATGCCAGTTTTTTAAAGCATTTAAATGCTTATCCGCAATTGCTGGTAATGCGCACCGTCTCTAAACTGGGTTTGGCGGGTTTAAGACTGGGTTATATTACCGGTCAGCGAGCTATTATTGATCAGCTTAATAAAATCCGTCTGCCTTATAATATTAATAGCCTGACTCAGTTAAGCGCCCATTTTGCACTCAACCATAAAGATTTGTTTGCACAACAAACACAAGCCATTTGCAGTGAGCGTTCAAGGGTTTTAAGCGAACTGAATCAAATTGAAGGTATCAATGCTTATCCCAGCGCCGCTAATTTTATCTTGTTAAGCACCCCTGACCAGCAAGCCGATGCTATTTTTAATGGTCTTAAAGAACAGGGTATTCTGATTAAAAATCTTAACCCACAAGGTGGTTTGCTTAAGAATTGTTTACGAGTAACCATTGGTACGCCTGAAGAAAATACTGCGTTTTTGTCTGCTTTAAAGAGTTGTTTTAAGTAGTTGATAAGCTAAACTGGTAGGGCGAATAAATTCGCCCCTACACGTGTGCTCATAACACCTTACCAAGCGATGCAAACTTGATGGGTCACTCGAAGGACTGCTTCTTGATGAAAGCGGGATTGGTATTCTGAAACGATTGCTTGGAGAGAATTTTCTGCTCCCTTTTCGGCAGAATGAATGATGTTTAAAATGTAGGTTTTTTCTGCTATCAGTGTTCCTTGTACCGACAACCACTGACCGGAGGCTTGCCAAACAGTGAAGCCAGAGGGAAATTTTGGGGTAACGACTGTTTTAATGAAATCTAACCATTGTTGATCGGTGACAGTACCATCTGGTTTTTTTGTGCCAAAGTATAGCAAGGTATTGTTGGCTTGCTGCTCACCCATTTTACAGGCTGGATTGGATACCGAGGAACAACCCAGTAATGCTGTTGTTAGAGTGAAAGCAATGAATAAGGATCGCACTGGAAGCATTTTTGCAATTTACGCAAGCGCACAAGGCGAATAAATTCGCCCTTACAACTAAAGTTGTAAACTAAAATTTGGTATTGACGGCGTCAACCGAACTGTTGAGTGGATGGCTTTATATTATGGGGTTTGTTGATTCCGATATTTATTTGTACCCCCAAAAATACCCCCAACACTGTTAAGTTAGGCTTGCGTCCATCTGGCATAAATAGTATCAGCGGAAAGATCAGCTCCACAATCCCATTCAACAAAATACTCACCGTTGTGAATTCGCTTAAATTCATTAACATCTTTTAACGGTGCAAACGCTTCAGACTCCAAATAAGGCTTAACATCAAATAATCCGGAGCATCCATTTTCAGCAAGTATATACAACAAAAAGTTGTCTTTTGGTAAGATTTTTTCGATTTTCATTGATCCAAACCTCTAATTGGAAATGGTTTTTTGCCATTAACAGCCAATTGCCAATCCGCCAACAGATCGTCCTGATGTATTTCAATCCATGCAACCACCAGTTTATGCTTGTTTGGCGGCAACGCTCCAGCAAGAACAGCTCCATCTTGAATTGAGTACACTGCAACCTGCCCTTGATATTCGGCATGAATATGAGGCTTGGCATGTTTTTCCGTATCATAGAAAAACATTCTGATAAGAATGCCATAGAACATTGAAATAGTAGGCATAACACAATATCATGAAGTTCAAGGATTAATAATTATGGTCAGGACAATAATTTGATCACCAAGTCCATTTGTTACTAATTTGAGTAGCAGACTCTCAGAATGCTATCAAATTATCAGAACACATTTGTACCTTTTCGCCTCACGGTATTATGTCCTTGTCCTCTTCTACACGCCAAATGAAATATCCGTTCGAAAGAGCTTCGAATTCTTCGGATTTTCTTTTCTTTAGTTCTGCGTTGAGATTTATCTTTGTAAGGTTAGGTAGCAAATCTGAGCGGCGCAGATACCTAACATTTTTCTTCTTTGGCTTCATGTTAATTACCTCGAAGAAACCGTTTTATATCAGTTCTGCTTGCGTTCGGTAAACAATAGTCGGAAATTTTTCGCTCACTGCCATTCAGTGCCTTATAAAATGCTTTCAAAGACTGATCTTCGTATTGAATAAGATGGCATTCTCTTCCGTCATCTAAACATTTAATCCAGTGACGAGCGGTATTGTTTCGCTCATACCGCCAGTCAAGAAGTTTATCTTCCACGTCAGAAATGGCATTGACAACATCAATTGCTGATCCAAATCGTTCCTCAGGTTTGGTTTGAAGGCATTTTTTAATAGTATTAACCAGCTTCTGAGGAATATGCTCCGGATACTGTTCTCTATTTGGGAATCGACCATTCCTAACAGCAAACTTAAACTCATCTCTTTTCAATAAGCCATTTTCAAGAAAGGCGGCATACTCTGTATAGAAATTATCATCCCCTACACACATCCGGTGCATAGTTAGTCCCATCTGATATATATCAAACTGTCGAGTAAAATCCTGATTACCAAATGCTTCAGGCGGCACCATTTTTCCATATATTCTATCTTGACCAGCAACACCAGAATATGATGTCTGCTTAGCAAGGCCAAAGTCAGTCAATAAAGCTTCACCTCTGTCAGAAAGCAGTACATTATCTGGTTTTACATCGAAGTGAATTAATCCTTTTGAATGGATATTATGAATTCCACTTAAAATCTGGGTCGAGGCAACAATAATTTCTCGAACGCTCATAGTTTTTTCTGCTAAACGCGATTTGAGTGATCCGCGGCGAAATAATGGCATGGCCAAATAAACATGTTCTGAATCATGGCAAGCATAATGTATTGGCACAACGTTTGGATGAGCGCTTATATGAAGCAAACTTGCTTCCAAGAAGTACTCGTCAATGTCTTCAAATGTGGACTTTGGGATCTTTTTTACGACGATTTCAGCATTTAATTGCAAGTCTAGTGCTTTGTATACCTTTGAATTTTTTCCTTCTTGACCAATCTCATCAGCAAGCTGAAAACTCAACTCAGCAGTATTTGGTGTTTTAAACATTGCTTGCCCCTATAGCAGCAAGTACTGCCTCCCTTTGTTCTTTTGTTAATTCAGCCCATTCTTCAATAGTATCAAAGATCAACTCTCCATCCACATACTTTTTGAATTTCTTTCTTTCTATTCCCAACCTAGCTGACAGGCTAGATATTTGTCCGCAAAAATATGATTCGAGCATACTGCTTGCAAATGCTTCTTGAACGACACCTTCAATTTCGACTCGATGAATTGCAATTGTTTGAGAATTACTCTCAATTATCCGGAGTGCAGCACGGCGAATACTATATTCCCTAAGCACATCAAGTACGTTGTTTCTCACATATTTAAGGGACTCAGGCACTGATAAAGCATTTGGAATCTTTATGTCTTCCACGTTAAGTAGCTGAGAATTATCTGCATCATACACTGCAATTGTTATCGCATTTGGCTTTGCTCTTATACCTAACGTGTTCACGAGGTCTCCAAAAATACTTGACAAAAATTTTAGATGATTTTTGTTTGTCTCCACCCAATCAATATAGTGACTTATTCAGAAAACTTCTGAAATTCATCGAAAAAACTACTTATCATGCCATTATTGTAAAATATCAATCAGGGTCGATTTTCGCGTTCATTATCAGATTAATTCAGTTTTATATCAAACTCCTCACACCTCCGCCAATTATCCACCACCACCTGCCAACGCAAAACACCACAAACATCCCCAACCAAATGCTTACACTCTCGGGACTGCACAAACCCAGCTGTATCACAATGCCTGATGCGTAGCTTGTCTTCCGCTAATTGCAGGGCGTAGAGTAAGATTTGCTGATTGTTGGCGCAATTGTCTAAAAATTCATCAATAATGTCCTGATCGGTTTCCTCTATAGCCTCCAGATAGGTCAGCAGTTTGGTTTTGCCGTTCGCGGACCACATAATCCGGATTTTTTTGCAATGCGCCATTTTCGCTTGTGACCGGTGTGACTGTTGTTACCACCAGGTCTGACTAGGACTGCAACGGTAACACATCGGTTTTGGCAGGTATAGGCGTCATAAGTAAACGCCGGTTGGCAGGTATCCACCCAGCAATAGCGCACCGTTACTTGCGCCGTACCGGCAATCAGCAAGACTTTAACTAATTGGATGATTTGCAGATGCGTTGGCCCCAAATCCCAGTCAACTAGGACATACAGCGCTGATACTTACCAGACCAAGCCAAATGCTGATTCGGACACAGGTATTACCAAATCCCAAACGCTAGGATTTTTCTGCCAATGTCTGGCGCGCGACCAGCAGTTGCATCCGATACAGATAATAATTAGCCAGGGAGGATTAGCCGATTGCAGTTTGACTTGCAAGGCTTTACCAAAGGAAAGAATTTTCTTTCGATTAATTTCCAGCATCTTAATGAGGATTGTCAATCAAAGCCTTGATGTCATCTACACGCCAAGCTGTAATTCGTGACCCCAGTTTCACCGGCGCGGGGTAGCGACCTGTTTTAACGCCCGCCCACCAGGTCGATTTACTCACCGGAATAATGGCCGGTATCGGCGGTTTGGCTTTGGGATTGCCGACTATCTGCACCAAACGCAGATAACCGGCTTCAGGTAATGGGTACATTTTGGGTCTCCTTGCATTGTAAACATGCACTCTGGTTTTAGCTGGATATTGTCCGGGCAGAATTTTGTTTTCGGGCTGCAAAAAATCGCGAATTCGCAATCTTTTGCAGCCTACCGAAAAATAATTGGCGGCATACTCGGTAACTGAATTAGATGCGGATAAGTGGGGAAACCTAAAAACCTGTACAGGCATTTTGGATAGGCTATCCCTTAGTATCAGGGATTTACTGTTTAAAAAATATTGAAAAACCGACTGGTAAAACCCTGACTAGGGTTTTGGAAATTTAAAACACATAGGGAATTTAACTAGGTCATTTTTAGTTTTACCCAAGTTAAATCCCTACATAGTCAGGAATCTTGACCATAAATACCTGAACAGGTTTTGGCGTAAACGAGCAATACTCATAAAACATTAACCCGAGGCATTTAGCTGAAAAAACCATGAATCGAAAAGATCAATCCTTGAGAAAAACTTAAATTTCAAGCCTATGAATTCAAACAGAAAACGAAAAAAATCGCTAACAATTGACCTTATTAAAAACTTGTATAGGGATTTATTAAAAATTTCGAATAATCCCTATACAGGGAAGACCAACCATAAAATACGAATGTCACTAACAATTTATTTTTATAAAAACATGAAGATACAGCTCAATAATTACTTAAGGATTTATGAATTATCAAATGACATACAACCAAAAAAATCCAGCCGATTTAACCAAGCCATCCTCTTAGGGATTTGCAATCACAATTCCAGAAGTTAAGTATTAGGGAAATGCAAAATGCCTGAAGATTTACGAACAATCGCCAACGAACTAACGGAAGAACACATTTTTGCCTGGATAGAGCAGCAGATTGAATTATTCCATCAGCAAGCCAGGTTGTTGGTTGATGACTACTGGCTAAGATTGGCGCAAGGCCAAAAGCAACACAGTAAAGAGGAACGCTGCCATATCGGCGTCCGCATCAGACGCCGAGAAGACTGTCAGTCATTCAGCATAGAATGGTTTAAAATCAAGAAAATCCACAAGGACATGCAAAAAAAGGTTGTGGCTATCCACATCCGCAAAGGACGTGGCTATCGCTACCCGTTGGACAGAATGCTAAACTCAGAGCCGGAATGGGCGGCTGACCTGATTACCAAACTTGAGGTTCAATTTGCCGTCATACGGAAGAAAATCGACTTGTTGGGGAAAATTCGTGATGGCGTAAGGGGTTATGCTAAATTGGGTGATATTGAAAACTAATCGTTCACAATGGCTTTTAAAAACACCTAATTTAAACATTCATTGTGCTAACATTATCAGGTAAAGAATGATGGGATATGTAGGTTAGTTTTCAATGAATCGTTTATATAACAACACCGCGAATAAATTTAAAGGAATAATCAGTGAGTGATGTTATTAAAACCAAGATTCGTCAACTGTATGAATTTTTAAAAGAAGCAAATCAACTGCGTTTCCGGCCTGTAAGAATTCTATCAGAGCAAACCAAAGTGATTCGGATTGCAGACATGCCGAATCATCCGGCTATGCAACTTTTTAGGCCGGTAAAATCAGATTCCAGTCAAGAAATTTCCGACGTTCTGCTCCGTATAAAACGCCCTAAACTCACCAAATGCCCCGTACCACCATCCATTATTAACGATTGGTTACTGCCGAATTGGGATGACCCTGCAAAGCCGGCACAAATTCTTGAAAGCCAGAACAGTAAAGATTCCGAAGGCCAAACCATCACAATCCATTTTGATGATGACCTGCAACGCCAGGATCAATTTTCGCTGTGGCTAGTACAACGTGATGAATGGGTAGTACCAGAATTGCTTGCCAGAAAAGCATTGCATTTTTTTGAAAAGTTTTATGAGATTTATTCCGCATTGGAAAAAGATGGTGAAGACCTGGAATTACTGGTAGCAGATGGTCATCTGGTTTGGCAAACCGATTCAGCTATAGATGGTCAAGTTATCGTTCACCATCCAGTACTGCTCAAGCGTGTGGAGTTGCAATTTGATCCGGGCATCCCTGAATTTACAATTCATGATACAGATCGGGAGCCGGAGCTTTATAGCAGCTTGTTTGTTGATTTAGCCGAAATCGCTCCTGCCGCTATCAAAAATCGAAAAAGCGAACTGGAGACAGCCTCATATCATCCCTGGGGATGGGAAGACACAGAAGCATTTTTGCGGGCGTTTATCCAGACCATTTCGCCTATCAACGGCGAATATCTGGAAGAAAAGCCTAATGACAGCGCCAATAATACACCAAAGTTATATCGCGACATGGTATTGGTACTTAGGAAACGTATTGCAGGCCTATCCAATGCTGTAGATGCCATTATCAGTGATATTGACCAACAAGAATTCTTTCCGCCAGCCCTTGCTCAAATAACCGGTACCCTTGAGGAATGGCAAACCAATACTTTAGGCGGCAATGATTTATTAAACCAAACAGCAAGAAACAACGATTTATCAGGCTTTAATGACGATGACATTTTGTTGGCGAAAGAAGCCAATAATGAGCAAATGCAAATTATTCGCCGACTCGAACATAGTGGATCAGTCATCATTCAAGGGCCACCCGGCACAGGCAAAACTCACACGATTGGAAATTTAATCGGGCATTTGCTCTCCCAGGGCAAATCAATACTAGTAACGGCTCAAACTGCAAAGGCATTACGGGTTGTTCGCGATAAAGTGCCGGAAGGGCTTCAACCATTAGCGGTATCAGTCTTAGGTAGTGACCAAGAAGCCCGCCGCCAGCTTGAATCAGCCATCGGCTCTATTACCGAACGATTAACCACTGAAAACGCCAGCAGCCTGTTCAATAAAGCCAATCAATTGGAAACTGAGCGCAAGGATTTAATAAGCAAATTAAAGCTACTAAATCATAAACTGAGAGTGGCTTTAGAAAATGAATATCGTGAAATTGCCGTTTCAGACCAGCGATTCAGCCCATCGGATGCCGCTAGATATGTTGCAAATTATCATGGTATTCATGACTGGATTGCCTCACCGGTTAAATTAGGCGCCGATCTTTGTTTATCCGAACAGGAATTTATCCGTTTATATGCTCTAGGGACAAACTTTACCGCAGAAGAAGAATACGATGCCAACTTGCCTTTACCGGAGCTGGGTATGCTTCCCTCTGAACGGACCTTCCAGGTTATGGTTTCTGATTACGAACACCTAACCACTATGGATTTATCAGCCGGATTAGACAGATGGCAAAATGTTGAATCCGATAGCGAATCATTGGAAAAACTTGCCCAAGAGTTGAATGCAGAATTTTCTGATGATATACGCCGCCAATCCTGGCGACCATTCGCAATCGTTGCAGGCATACACGGAGGAACCGAACGCGAAGTTTGGGAACGCCTAATCAGCAACATAGAAAATGCCGTTGAAGCCAATTCCAAACATGCCCTAGTGTTGCATCATCGGCCTAAATTGTCGGACGAATTATCGGTATACACACAAAATCAATTAGCTAAAGACATTTGCAATTATCTTGAAGCCGGTGGCAAGCTAGGTTTTCTGCAACTAAGCACTCGCAAGGAATGGCGGCAATTAATTAAATCTGCAACGGTAACCTCCGGCAAACCCAATCATCGTGACCATTTTGAGGCGATCAGCTTTCTTTCTGAGCTTGAGATTCAAAGATCAAGCTTGGAGCTGCCTTGGGATTCCATGATAGGTACGCATATTCAACAAATGTTCAACAGTCTGGGCGCAACTCCTGAATTGGCTTGCCGGGGCCTGATACCTGAAATCCGCCGCTGTCTGGATTGGCATGTAAAAATCTGGCAACCACTAGCGGAAAAATTAAAAAATCAGGGGTTGCTGCTTGATGAGCTAATTGCCACACTGCCTAGAGAGGTAAGCTCAACCGCTGAATATGAGACCATAGATCATTTAGCTAGCAATATATTGCCCGATCTACTAATTAACGAAATTGCCAAAAGAAAACTTAACGAATGCGAATCCAGCTTTAACCATTTGACGAATTTAGCCACTGCAATTGATCCGTCCTCTGCCAATAGCGGTTGTATCGGCAAAATAATAAATGCTGTTCAATCACGCAATCCAGGTGCATATTCCGCAGCATTGGAATACACCCGCAGATTACACACCATTAAACCGCTGGTAGTTGAAAGAGACAATTTTCTGGAAAAACTTGCTCTAATAGCCCCTGGCTGGGTAGAGCAAATTCGTAATCGTGTATCCCCTCATTATGAAGGCAAAATTCCAGGCGAACTAAATGCTGCCTGGACTTGGCGACAGCTCAACGAAACTTTGCAGGAAAGGGATAAGCTTGATGCCCAGCATTTGCAAAGGGAAATTGATCAAACCCGTGACACCATTCGTCAAATTACCTTATGGTTAATTGACGCCAAAGCCTGGGGCAAACAATTGGAAAGGTTGCAGGGGCAATCTTCAATTCAGCAAGCTTTGGTTGGCTGGCTAGACACCACTAAGCGTCTGATTTCGACGAGACAAATTGAAAAAAGGCATACGCTGTTATCTGAGTCCAGAAAACTTATGCGGAAATGTGCAACCGCCGTGCCTGTCTGGATTATGCCAATTTCATTTATGGCTGAAAGTTTTGATCCGCATACCACGCGCTTTGATGTTGTCATTATTGATGAAGCCAGTCAAGCAGATCTAAATGCTCTGATACCGCTTTATTTAGGCAAACAAATCATCGTGGTTGGGGATCATGAACAGGTTACACCTCTAGGGGTCGGCAAAGGCCAAATCATGTTGGAAAACCTGCGAAAATCCATGTTGCAGGACATCCCTAACTCCCATCTATTTGATAATTTATCCTCGATTTACGACATTGCCCGGCAATCTTTTGGTGACGCTATACGCCTGGTAGAGCATTTCCGCTGTGTGCCGGAAATTATTGCTTTTAGCAATCAGCTTTCTTATGAGGGCAAAATCCGGCCATTGCGGGAATCCAACTCCACAGACATTAAACCGGCCTGTGTCAATTGCCAAGTTGATGGTATTCGTGATGACAATAATACAAACACCGCTGAAGCTGAGAAAATCATTGCCACCATTAAAGCCATGCTTCAGCATCCTAAATATGCCAAAAAGACAATAGGTATTATATCCATGCTGGGCGACCAACAAGCTCAACTCATCCAGTCCATGCTGCATAAGGAAATTTCCAGCATTGATATTGAGCAACGCCGCATACAAGCTGGTATATCCGGTGAATTTCAAGGGGATGAGCGTGACATCATATTTCTTTCTATGGTGGACAGCCCAACAAGTGAAGGCCCGCTTCGGGCGACTGGTGATGGGGCCTTTGAACAAACTAAAAAACGCTACAATGTGGCTGCCAGCCGGGCGCGGGATCAGTTATGGGTAATTCATTCGTTTGACCCGGACATACACCTTAAAAGTAATGATATACGTCTCAGATTGCTGCAACACGTTCATGATCCATTAGCGTCATTACGGGCTTTTAATCAAGAAGTCGGTAAAACCGAATCGCCTTTTGAGCGAGAAGTCTTAAAACGCATCGCAAATGCTGGCTACCGCGTTAAATCTCAATGGCAAGTTGGATATTATCGTATTGATATTGTCGTTGAAGGCTCAGGCAAACGCTTGGCGATTGAATGCGATGGCGACCGTTACCATCCAATGGATAAATTGGCTGAAGATATTGAACGGCAAACCATTTTGGAGCGGTTAGGCTGGCAGTTTGTCAGAATTAGGGGGAGCGCTTTTTATCGTAATCCGGAAAATGCGATGAAGCCGGTATTTCAAAGGCTAAATGAATTGGAAATTTTGCCTGATGCACATCTTAATGAAGAGCCTTTGTCAGATTTATCATTGATACATGAATTGGATGATTTTATTCAGCAGACAAAACCAGTATTACCAGTTATCTAAAAATCCACGCTTTATTTTTAAACAATAAATACCACATTCAATATTATAAAATACTAAATACCGCATATAACTTGCTTGTAAATACATTAAGCCGGGCCAAAATTGTAATTTAAATTAAACGTTGTTTTTTTATAACACTCTTAACCGGATCTATTCCAAACCAAACAAACAGTTGGAGAAAAAATTGAAAAAAATTACCCGTATAAAAGTCAACAACTTATTTGGTTTCCTAAAACATGATATACCTCTAAATCAAGATGGAGTAACTTTTATTCATGGGCCGAATGGTTGCGGCAAAACAACCGTGCTAAAGTTAATAACTAGTTTTTTTGAGTGGGATTTAATTACTTTAAATGAAATTAACTTCGAAAGTATGGAATTTCATTATGAAAACTCAAATTTTGTCTCAATTAATAAATCCTTAGCAAAAGAAAAATTCGAAGATGAAGACATAGTCATAAACACACTAATTTTTAAATTTTTTGAGAAAGGAAAAAAAAAACATACTTTCAATGCAAACAAAAATCTAAAGGAATTTAAATTTCCACTTTCAAAAATAGATGATTACATACCATTTATCCATCAAATAGGACCAAGAATTTGGATTGATGAAAGGACAGATGAGAAATTATCCTATAATGAGTTAATAGACAGATATGCACATAGACTTCCGTTTTACACTAATAAAAAACGTCCTGAATGGCTATATTCTCTACAAGAAAATGCAAAACTGCATTTCATTCAAACTCAAAGATTACTAAAAGTAACTAATGAAAGAAGGTCGCACAGAGAAGAAAGAAATGTATCTAACTATATTGAAATATATTCGAATGAAATAAGAGACAAAATCTCAGAACAGCTAGCTAATTCCGCAGCCGTTTCTCAATCAAAAGATAGATCATTTCCTCAGAGATTATTGTCATTAAAAACCGAAGAAAGCCTTTCTGAAGAAAAAATTAGAAATGATTACAATATGACTGAATCTAAAATTCAGAAATTAATGGAATCAGGATTAATTGAACAAGAAAAAAATATTGCACTTCCGAGTAAAAAGTTCGAAGAAACCGAAAAAAAAGTACTTTCGCTTTATTTACAAGACATAAATGAAAAACTTTCAGTATTTGATGATTTATTGATCAGAATAGAAACATTTTTAAGCATTATTTCACAAAAATTAAGGAATAAAACTTTTAAAGTTAGTCAAAAAGAAGGTTTCTTGATAGAAACTACACAAGGAAAATATCAACAACTCAAACCCACCCATTTATCATCTGGTGAACAGCACCAAATTGTTCTTTTTTATGAGTTAATTTTTAAAACTGGTGATAATTCATTTTTTCTTATAGACGAACCTGAAATTTCCTTGCATATTGATTGGCAGCGACAATTTTTATCCGATATATCTAAGATTGCCCACTTAGGGCAACACTCTTTTTTAATAGCAACTCATTCTCCACAGATTATTGGTACCCGAAGGGACTTAGCGGTATCACTTGACGGGGGAATTTTGAATGACTAGTTGCTTGCAACAAAATGCAGAAGAAATAGTAACTGAAATTTCTATGTCACATTCTAGAAAGCCTTGGTTAGTTGTTGAGGGTGTATCGGATGCCACTTTTTTTTCTTCAAAATTTTTATTTGGAAATCCTATAATAGTACCGGCCTATGGCTGGGAAAATGTTGTTGGGATTATTTCCAAGATTATTGAAGAAAGCATAGTGGCATCAGTTTTTGGCTTTATAGATAGAGATTATAGAAATGAACTGGGTTTGTCGGTAAATGAAAAGTTTGTTGTCATTACAGACTTTAGAGATTTAGAAATTTCATTGTTTGAGTCTGGCTGTTTACATAGAATATTATTGGAACTTGGTTCAGCAAATAAACTGCCTAAGTTACCGTGTGGATCAATTCATATTGAATATGTTAAAGAAAAAATATATTCCACAGCGTTTAAAATTGGAAAACTAAGATATTACAGTCTAAAAAATTCCTTTAATTTTCCAATTCAAGATTTAGATTTCTCAAAATTAATTAACCCAAAGAGTCTTGAAGTAATAAACGAAAAGCTTATTGCTCAATTAAACTCTAAAAGCAAGCATAAAATTAATAATGAAATCTTAGAAGCCGCATTTTCTCATGATTTACCAGAAAGCCTTTCTGATAACAAGTATATATGTAGCGGACATGATGTCATAGAGTTGCTTGGAATATCTCTAAAAAAGTTATTTGGATCAAATAACTCTAGCATTGTTGCCAGGGAACAATTAGAACAGCTATTTAGGATTGGATATTCTCAGCATGAATTTGAGCAAACATCAATGTTTCAAAAACTCAATGATTTATTAGGTGCTTATACAGCTAGATAACACTCAACCCAATAATCAAAAAAATAGGATTAAAGTTTTGATCTATCAACCCATTAGATTTGATATTAACCAATTTTTAGTTAATAAAAAATGGAATATACATACCAATTATGCCTTCAAAACATCCAAATAATCCGCCCAAGCCTGCATCATCTTCACACGTTCCTGCAAATGGGCAGTCCGATTGTAGGCTCTGCCATTTGGGTCTTTAACGGAATGGGCAAGCTGATGTTCGATAAAATCCGGCCTAAAACCCAGCACTTCATCCAGAATAGTCCTGGCCATAGCTCTAAAACCATGTACTGTCATTTCATCCTTACCAAATCCCATGCGGCGTAAGGCAGCTAGTAAGGCCACATCTGACATGGCTCTGGAGCCATTAGGCGTTCTGGCAGATGGAAATACAAATTTGCCGTTGCCGGTTAGCGGGTGCAAATTTTTTAAGATAGCTAAAGCCTGTGTGGATAGCGGAACAATATGCTGCGTTTGGGTTTTAGTTACCAGGTATCGCCATTCTGCATTACCCAGATTGACATCCTGCCATTGCATGTTTCGTAATTCACCGGGGCGCACAAATAGCATAGGGGCAAGGTGCAGCGCGCATTTTACAACGAAAGAGCCGTTATATTCATCAATAGCTCTCAGCAAGGACTGAGCTTGCTGGGGATCGGTCATGGCAGCAAAATTTGTGGAATTTACCGAGGTTAACGCGCCTTTTAAGGCCTGACTGATGTCTGTGTCCAGTCTGCCGGTTGCGACTGCATATCTAAAGACCTGGCTGCTGGTTTGTAATGCCCTATGAGCGGTTTCTATGGCGTTTCGGCTTTCAATGCGGCGTAATACTTCCAACAGTTCCGGCGCTTTTATTTCAGCAATTGGCCTGCCGCCCAGCCACGGGAATAAATCTCGCTGTAATAAGCGCATGGTGCGTTTTTGGTGGCTTTCCGAACGGATGGTCATTTTCTTTTCGTACCATTCCAGCGCCAAAGCCTGAAAAGTATTTTGCCCAGCACCCAGTTTTTTGATTTTACGGTCAAGGCCTGGGTCTATGCTGTTGGCAAGTTGTTCTCTGGCTTGGTCGCGTTTGTCACGCGCTGATTTTAACGATGTTTCCGGATATACCCCCAGTGCCAGCGTCTTTTCCGTACCCCCAACCCGGTATTTCAGGCGGAAATATTTAGAACCGTTGGGGTTAACCAGTAGAAACATGCCCTTTTCGTCAGCAATTTTGTAGGGCTTTTCTTTGGGCTTTGCGTTTTTGATTGCGGTATCTGACAATGGCATTGGGGGTATCTCCTGACCAAAAAGAGAATATGCCCCCAATAATACCCCCAAGTACCCCCGGATTTCAATAGATACCCGTACACCCCATCGGACAATAAAAAACCCGCCAAGCTAGACATCTTGCGGGTTTTTTGACTTTATCGTACGGTATAAAACATAAACTTGGTCGGGACGACAGGATTTGAACCTGCTACCACTTATCCCCCAGACAGGTAAATAATAGTTTTTTGTCATTCGACGACATTCAATAATCAATATAATTCTCTTTAATTACATCAAGTTATTTCATATTAGTGTCCGACAATGTACAATGGCGTACGCTAAAATACAAAATAAATGTTATCCCAAAAGTTATCCCAAAAACTTTGGGATAACTTTTTAGAGATATTATACCGATGGCTATCAACAAACTTAAAGATCTGGCGTTTAAGAATTTAAAAGCGACCGACACGGAACAATTGGTTACTGATGGCGGTGGCTTATTTGTGCGGATTCGACCGGTATCAAAAGGTGGCGGTATTTCTTTGAGATTTACTTACCGATTTGAAGGCAAACAAAAATGGGTTGATTTGAAAGCTAAGAATTTGCCGGATGCACGGGCTGAACGCGATACTTACAAAAAATTGCTGAAAACAGGTGTTGACCCTATTCTTGAGAAAAAACTAGCGAAAGAGCGTAATCGCCAGCAACAGCTTGAGGAGCAGGAAATTTTAGCTAAACTTAAGGCGCGGGTTACGGTGAACGATTTGTTTATCCGTTGGCTTGATACTGACTTGATTCATCGGAAAGATCGCCAAGAAATTGTTAGGATGTTCAATAAAGATGTGTTGCCTGTTTTGGGTGATCTGTTTGTTGAAGATGTTCGTAAAAGTCATATTACTCAAGTAACTGATGCGTTATTAATTCGCGGCGTTAATCGCATGGCTAAACTACTGCTTGGCTTAATGCGGCAAATGTTCCGTTTTGCGGTTGACCGTGACATTATTGAATTTGACCCCACCGCTAGTATTAGAAAAGCCAAAATTGGCGGTAAGGATGTGGAGCGTGACAGGGTTTTGAGTGAGGATGAAATAATTAATTTGGCACGGCTAATGCCGGATGCGGGTTTTATGAAGTCAACAGAGTGCGCCGTCTGGATTGCGCTATCTACTCTGTGCCGTATTGGTGAATTGTCCAAGGCTCAGTGGGCGGATGTTGATTTTGAGAAAAGAATCTGGAAGATACCCGAAGCTAATAGTAAAAACGGTAAGGCACATACTATTTATTTGTCTAATTTTGCCTTAGATCAATTTAAGCTTTTAAAAACTATCTCTAGTAGCCAAAGGTGGCTGTTTCCAAACCGCGACCATTCGGATCATGTGTGTGATAAGTCTATTACCCGACAAATTGGCGGGCGGCAAACTGAAATCATCTACAGCCACCGTTCTAAACATTGCCAAGCTCTGGTTATGCCTAACGGTAAGTGGACTCCGCATGATTTGCGCCGTTCAGGCGCAACACTCATGGGCAAATTGGGCATTCAAGGTGATGTGATTGAAAAATGTCTAAACCACACCGAAGAGAATAAAGTTAAGCGTATTTATCAACGCCAAGGTTTGGAACAGGAACAAGCCGCTGCGTGGCGTACATTGGGTGAACGGCTTGATTTGTTAGTGAATTATGCGGGTTCAAATGTTGTGGTATTTAAAAAACAGGGGTAATGTTTGGAAAAGTATTGCTGCTCTCAAAATGGTTTTACTTTGTGAGAATCCTAGTGAAACAAAGACTTCTGGCAATTAATTTGGCTATAATCTGCCCTAAACTTATCTGCCGTCTAACTCTTAATAGCGCAATGTAACACAAAGCGGATGGCTTGCCGCCCTATCTGCCCATTGCCTTCATGGTTTTGTTTAACCCTATAATAAATGACTGACGGACATTGTCGCTGTTAATTAATCAAAACATCTACCGAAAAGCAAACTTCAAGGAACTATAAACTAATGATGGAACTGATACCCCAAGGCATAGCAAAAAATTTAATCGCTGTTAGCGACGATGGCAAATCTATTACTTACCTGCACCAAAACAAAAAACGCAACTACAGCAATCCTGAAGAACAGGTACAAGCGGAAACTTTTTTAAAACTGGTGTTGGAATACGGCTACCCCGTTGAGCATATCGAGCAATTTGTCACTGTTAAAATGGGGAGCAGCAGTAAAGAAGCTGACATTATTGTTTATAAAGATGCTGCTCATACTCTGCCTTACATCGTTATTGAATGTAAAAGCCAAGATGTTTCTGAACAAGAATTTAAGAAAGACGGCGTAGATCAAGCTTTTAGTTATGCACACGCTCTGGCAGGAACGACTAAATTTATCTGGGCGACTAAGGGCAATAAGGAGGAGTTTTACCGCTTTGATAAAGATAAAAATACTAAAACCACTGAAGCGGATATTCCTTATTATGGCGATACCGCTGCTAAACAGTTCAAATATGCTAAAGGTGGCTTTTACACCGGTAAAAGTAAAGGTCAAGATACTCAAATTAAAACGGGCGATTTAAAAACTGTTAGCGAAGCCGAACTGACCCGTGTTTTTAAACAGGCGCATGATGCGCTCTGGGATGGCGGTAAACTGCACCCCTCGCAAGCTTTTGACGAATTCGACAAACTGATTTTTTGTAAGGTATGGGACGAAAAAAACACTAAAAAAGGGCAACCGTATACTTTCCAAATCACTGGAGGCACAAGCGACGACGATGCCAAAAATCTTGCCCAATTAAAAAAGGACATTGACGGTCTTTACAACATCGGTAAAGTTAAAGACCCGCAAGTCTTCAATAAACCCATCGATCTTGAACCGGAAAAAATCAAAACGGTGGTTGAATACTTGCAAGGTATCAACTTTCTGGAAACCGATCTTGACAGTAAGGGTAAAGCTTTTGAAACTTTTCTAGGCACTTATTTTCGCGGCGAATTCGGGCAATTTTTTACGCCGCGCAACGTGGTTAAGTTTGCTGTGGATGTTTTGCCGATAACACACGAAAGCAAGGTGCTGGACACATCCTGCGGTTCAGGTGGTTTTTTGTTGTATTGCTTGGATAAAGTCCGTAAACAAGCCGACTTAGAATACGATACTAGCCTTCCTAAAGAAGCGGTGGAGCATTACAATCATTGGCACGGCTTTGCTGAAAAAAATCTTTTTGGCATCGAAATCAATGACCAAATTAGCCGCGTTGCCAAGATGAATATGATTATCCACGATGATGGACATACTAATGTCATTACCTTTGATGGTCTTTACCAAATCGAACACATTGCCGAAACTACCAAAAACCAAGACTTTAAAGCAAACAGTTTTGACTTTATCGTTACCAATCCGCCGTTTGGTTCAATCGTTAGACAATCGCAAAAATCTTATATGTCTAGCGATGGTAACACTGCACCGTATTATGATTTTTCGCTGAAAGAAATTAACTGGATTGATGCTAAGCTCAAAGGCAAACACACTGCTACTGGTCGCGAAAACCAAAGTACAGAAATTTTATTTATAGAGCAATGCTACCGCTTTTTGAAAGTGGGCGGCTTGCTTGCCATCGTTGTACCAGATGGCATTTTGACTAATAGCAGTGCGCAATATGTGCGTGATGGTATCGAGGAAAAATTCCGTATTGTTGGCGTGGTCTCGTTACCGCAAACCGCTTTTACTAACACGGGCGCGGGTGTTAAAAGTTCGGTGCTATTTCTTAAGAAACACGACCCAGAGACTACCGCACACATTCGCCAGACAAAATGTGAATTGCAGAATGATTTAACACATCAGAATAATTTTATTGCAAAAGCAAGCGAACTGGAAAAACAAAAACAAGCCTTATTGAAACCGCTCAAAGCCAAAGACGAAGCCACCAAAGCAAAACGGCAGGTTATTTCTGAGGCATACAATGAAAAATTAAACGTTCTAAAAGAAGAACTGGAAGAACGCTACCAAGCTGAAAAACAAGCAAAATTGCCAGATTATCCCATTTTTATGGCGATTGCTGAACACATTGGCTATGACGCAACTGGCAGAACGATTGCACAAAACGATTTACCGGAGATTACGGAAGAATTGAAGCGATTTATTACCGCGATTGAAACGGGGCAAGACTCTTTTTTTGTCTAAGCCCTTCCGCTAATCCTAAAAAAATATTTTTAGGGCGGAAGGGCGATATAAATAATAGATTAGACCCGTATTATCACAGGTTTGATTTTAAAGAATTACGAATAAGGTATAAAGCCGCTGGTTTTTATTTTGTTGGAAAATTAATTGCTTCTTGGGATAGGGGGGACGGTCCAAGAGATGGTTTTTACACTGATGATAAGGAAAACGGCGTTTATTTTTTGAGAGTGAACAATCTTAAAAAAAACTCTATAGATTTAACAGATGTTAAATTTATTACTAGGACAGTGCATGAAAAGACATTAAAACGAACACAGGTTACTGCGGGAGATTTAATTTTTGCAATAAGCGGCACTAAAGATAACTTAGGCACTGTTTCTATAGTTCCAGACTTTATCAGAGAGGCAAATCTTAACTCGGCATTAGTTAGATTAAATCTAAATGAATCACTAATTAACAAGAAATACTTTTGCCTACTTTTTAGTTTGGGTTTTGTTAGGACTCAAATTGATTATATTGGAAAAGGTGCTGCTCAAAATAATTTGAATAACGACGAGATTTCACAAATTCAAATTCCGATCCCATCTATTGAAGTTCAAGATGACATAGTGGCGTTTTTTGAGAAATCATGTTTTATAAAAAAACAAAAAGAAGCCGAAGCTGCCGCACTATTAGCAAGTATTGACGGCTATTTATTGAAAGAATTAGGCATTTCTTTACCTACGCCTAGCACTCCGAAAAAGTTTTTTTATACCCGTGCCAATAAAGTGACTGGCTGTCGGTTTGATCCTTTTTATCATCAAGTTGAGTTTGATAATATAAATTATGCTCTAAAAAACTCGATCTTTGAAACACATACATTAGGTCATTTAACATTGGATTTGAAAAATGGAGCTGAATATAGAACCTATTCAGATGATGGCTATCGTTATTTAAGGGTAACTGATTTATCGCAATATGGCATTAACAATAAGAGCATGCGATTTGTAAATATTCATGAAATTCCTGAACGATTGAAATTAGATTATCAATGTATTTTAATTTCCCGCTCTGGCTCATTAGGACTTGTTAATATAGTAACCGATGAAATTATTAATTCTATTTTAAGTTCTCATATTTTCAAGGTTAAGTTAAATACAAAATTAATATTACCAATATATTTAGAAAGTTTTTTACGTTCAATCATTGGGCAAAAGTTAATTTTTAGGGAAAATAATGGTGGTGTAATACCAGAAATTAACCAATCAGCACTAAAATCAATAAAAATTTTAGTTCCCCCAATCGATAAACAAAACGAAATTGCTAACTACATCAGTGCCCTACGCACCCAAGCCCAAGCCTTGATGCTGCAAGCCTCTGTCGAATTAGAAGAAGCCAAACAGCACGTTGAAGATTTGATTTTAGGAGAGAAGCCATCATGTCTTTAGAATTTAACGACATCCTGCTTTACTCTGATGTTAACGGCAAGGTGAAAATAGATGTTATCTATGAGGAAGAATCGTTTTGGCTTAGCCAAAAGAAGATGGCGGAATTGTTTGATGTGAGCGTCTCTACCATCAACGAGCATTTGCAAAATATTTTTAAAACCAATGAGTTGGAAGAATTTTCAGTTATTAGGAAATTCCGAATAACTGCCACGGACGGAAAAAAATATAACACCAATTTTTATAATCTGGATGCCATTATCGCCGTGGGCTACCGCGTCAATAGCCACCGCGCCACGCAATTTAGGATTTGGGCAACGGCAACGCTGAAAGAATTTATTATCAAAGGCTTTGTGCTGGATGATGAACGGCTTAAGCAAGGCAAGCGGTTCGGTAAGGATTATTTTGATGAGTTATTGGAACGAATTCGAGAAATTCGCGCCAGCGAACGGCGGTTTTATCAAAAGATCACGGATATTTACAAAGATTGTAGCGTTGATTACTACAAGGATGATCCACAAACGCTAACTTTTTATAAAACAGTGCAAAACAAGCTGGAATGGGCGATTACGGGCAAAACTGCCGCTGAAATCATTCATGACCGCGCTGATGCTGAACAGCCGAATATGGGCTTGCAGACGTGGAAAAACGCACCGACTGGTAAGGTGTTAAAAAGTGATGTGTCGATTGCCAAAAATTATTTGATTGAAAAGGAAATTAAGGAGTTGGAAAGGATTGTAGTGATGTATTTGGATTATGCGGAATTGCAAGCTTCTAGAAATATACCCATGAAAATGGCGGACTGGGTAGAAAAGCTGGATGCGTTTTTAGCTTTTAATGGTTATGAGATTTTGCAGGATGCGGGAAAGGTTAGCCATGCTGTAGCGGAAAAATTGGCGCACCAAGAATATGGCAAATTTAGGGTGGTACAAGATAGCAATTTTGAAAGTGATTTTGATAAAACTTTGAAAAAGGTTATGGCTAAAAAATAATTTTTAATGCTTTTTTGTTGTCAGTATCGTGCAATGTGGATAGCTTAGTTCTGTAAAGCGTTATACTGTTGGTTATTTGATCGCCAGTGCTTTTTCTTAAGCTGTTTAGGCGGTTCATTTGGTTTTTTCTTGGATGTTATTCAGCTCATCAGGCGGACGATGGTTAATTGTAAAACCCGAAGGCAACATCTAAAAACTACGCAAGCTTTTAGCTTGCCGGACACATTAAGTGAAATTGTTCCTTTATGTCAGGCTTTCCAAAGAAAACCTAGAAATTATAGGATTGAATCTGATGAATGGCATGTGTTATGTCATAAAGGTGGCGGTTTTACTCGTTGGCTCAATCAACAGGAGTTCCCCAGCCGATTTATTGCCGCTGAATTTTCGGCTTTGGCGGCACGGGCTTATCTTGCCTTGGCGGAACTCGACCCTGCACAAATCCCCTGTTTTTCTCCGTTAAGCGTCACTGATGTTGTAAAGTGGGCGCGTCAAGGTCATGTGCTGATACCGTTTAGTATTCCTTTGCCAGGTGCAGCTAACCATGCTTTGTTTAGACAAGCTTTAGTTGATTTACAACGCTGGAAACCCAGCGATTTACCGAAAGGTATCACCGGACACGGTGATCCTGTTCGGCGATGGTTTATTAATCGGATGCTTGAGGAGTTTTATTATTCGTTTGCGTTAGCACCATCAACGAGTGCAATCAGGGAGGTTGTGCAGTTGGTTTGGATAAATGTTGATGCTAAATCAATTCGTTATGTGATGGATGACGAATCGCTTAACAACGCGGAAATTAAAGCTAACAGTCGACGTAAATTTGATAATAACGCCAAGACGGTCACACATGAAAGCATTATGCGTTTCTCTGTACAGGCTAAAAAGTCTTCTGTCCTGCAAAAAGCTTTGCCACAAGATGACCAAGACATTTTGAAAGCGGTCGGGGAATTACTTAGTCATTTATCCGATGAAAAAAGTAAGATGCGGGCATTATCGCTTATTAAGGCTATGCAAGATGAATTGGACGTTGTAAAAGATGATTTACAAGATGAATGGAATTATTTGTAGAATGAGTTAAGCGGCTAGGGAGTAAAAACGCGATTTTTTCAGGTTTTGCTCCTCTATTTTAAATTTGGTGTTAAAACCTTCGATACTATCCATTGTTTAATCAAATCCGCTACCGTGCGGAAAGGATCAATAATGGTTACTGCAACTTCTCTTCCCGAAACGGGCTTTTTACGTTTGCCACAAATTATTGGCAATCCTAAAGCTAATCCACCTATTCCTGCACTTATCCCTGTTTCTAAAACAACATGGTGGCAGGGTGTTAAGTCTGGCAAGTTCCCCAAGGCTATCAAGTTGGGCGAACGCACCACTGCATGGCGTATTGAAGATATTCGCGATTATATTGATAGGCAAGGCGGTGAGTTAAAGACACTTACTGATAACTCTTGTGTTGAGGTCAAGAACTGCAAAACTAGCCGTAGTCAGCAATAATGGCTAAGCGTCCTAATCCTAATTTGGCAAAAATCCATCGTAGTTATACGGTGGAGGAAGTGGCTAATTTATTTTCTGTCCATAAAAATACGGTTCGCTCTTGGGTTAAAAATGGCTTGGCAACGAATGATGATAAAAAGCCTATGTTAATTATGGGCGATCATTTAAGGCTATTTTTGCAATCTAAACGGGCTGTCAAAAAACGCCAGTGCCGCCCGTTTGAGATTTATTGCGTTAGGTGTCGATTGCCGCAATTGCCCGCTGAAAAGATGGTCGATTATCTGCCTATCAACGCTGTGACAGGGTGCTTGATTGGTCTGTGTCCTTGTTGTAATAGCATCATTAACAAATATTCTAGCATTGCTCAATTGGAGGTTATTAAAGGTGAATTGGACATCAGCTTTCCGAAGGCACTGAAAGGATTAAACGAGAGTAGCCATCCCCTCTTAAACAGTGACTTTATATAGTGAGATAAAACGATGAACAAACACAATGCTGTCAACGAACGTATTAAGCGTAAATATTTCATCTTTTTGAAGGAGGCTAAACGGCAAAACGAGAGTTCTGTTGATGCGGTTGCTAAGTCTATCAGCCGCTTTGAATCGTATACTAAATACCGTGATTTTAGGGCTTTTCATTTTGAGCAAGCGGTGGGTTTTAAAAACTATCTTGCCAAGCAAGTTAATCAACAAACGGGCGAAAAATTGAGTAAGGCTACGTTGCATTCGACTCTGGGGCAATTGAAAGCTTTTTTTCAATGGTTGGCGATGCAGACTGGTTATAAATCTCGTATTAATTACACTGATACGGAATATTTTAATTTGTCTGAAAAAGAGGCTCGTATTGCCACTGCACGGCGTGAAAAGCCTGTACCGACAGTTGAGCAAATAAAGCATGTGATTGAGACCATGCCCAAGCAGTCGGTCATTGATCGGCGTAATCGTAGCCTGATTGCGTTTACTCTGTTAACAGGGGCTAGAGATAGTGCTATTGCCTCGATGAAATTAAAGCATGTCGATATTGTGGGCGGTAGTGTCTTTCAGGATGCTAGGGAAGTGAATACGAAGTTTAGTAAGACGTTCACGACTTTTTTCTTTCCGGTAGGTGACTCTTTCCAGCAAATTGTTTGTGATTGGGTCTGTTATCTGAAAGAGGAATTGCTATGGGGTAATAATGATCCTTTGTTTCCTAAAACGCATGTGGTTAACGGCACGGATAGGGTTTTTGCTGCATCTGGTATTAAGCCTGAACATTGGCTTACTGCTTCGCCGATTCGGGCAATTTTTCGTGAAGCGTTTGAATTAGCCGGTTTGCCTTATTTTAATCCACATAGTTTTCGTAAAACTTTAGTGACTCTTGGGCAACAACTTTGCCAATCGCCAGAAGAGTTTAAATCTTGGAGTCAAAATTTAGGTCATGATGATGTTATGACGACGTTATACAGTTATGGCGAAGTGCAACAGCATCGGCAAGGTGAAATTTTGCAGCAATTAAAAACGCCACGTGTATCCAATAGCCAAAATATTGATGATTTAGCGAGGGCTGTTGCTAAGGCTATAGCTAACCAGAATTTACAAAGAGGGGTTAATTATGATTAGGTATTTTAAGCTCTTTTTTAGCCGCCAAGCTCATGTTGCCTGTTGTAGGCTGATTTGTATCATCACGCCACCAGCTCATCAACGGTTTTCTGCGCTCAAGGTAGTTGGTTCTATTGCAAGCATTGCGTACTTCGTGCTTGTCAGTGTGAGCTAAGACCACTATCGATAAGCTTTATGGCAGCAAAGGCGTATCGAAGATAAAAACGACTCATTTGTAGTAGTCGTTTAAATGTTATCCCAAACGTTATCCCAAAAATGGATTTTTATGATTTTACTAAAAATGAGTTTTTCTATCTTGTTGATTTTATTGGTCGGGACGACAGGATTTGAACCTGCGACCACTTATCCCCCAGACAAGTGCGCTACCAAGCTGCGCTACGCCCCGATTTTATAAAATTTTAAGATACTTAGCCCACCATTATACTGCATTCTTGTCGATAGTGCTGTTATTACTATGCCAGAATGTTAAGTATTTCGTCTAATTCTTCTGTCAATTGCTGTATCTGCAACTTAACATTGGCAGCTTGCTGATGATTGTTGTTACGTGCCAAATAAGTTTTGGCAGCATCAATAGTATAGCCTTGTTGGTACAGTAATGATTTAATCTGGCAGATCAGCATGATATCATCACGCTGATAGTGACGCCTGTTGCCACGCTGTTTAACAACCTTCAATTCAGCAAATTCTTCTTCCCAATAACGCAAGACATGTGGCTTTACTGCACACAAATCAGCGACTTCAGCGATGGTGAAGTATCGCTTATCCGGTATATCGGGTAATGGGTTGTTATTCCTCGGCTCCAGCATAGGCTTCTACTCGAGCTTTCAGTTTTTGCCCTGACCGAAAAGTAACTACGCGTCTGGCGGTAATGGGTATTTCTTCGCCTGTTTTTGGGTTTCTGCCGGGGCGGCTGTTTTTGTCGCGTAGCTCAAATTTTCCAAAACCGGAAATTTTGACCTGTTGTCCCTGTTCCAGAGAGCTTTTTATTTCTTCGAAAAATGATTCGACAATGTCTTTGGCTTCGCGTTTATTGAGTCCTAATTCATCGAAAAGAGCTTCTGCGAAGTCTGCTTTAGTTAATGCCATGTTAATCCCTCAGTTTTGCACTCATTTTGTTGGTCAATTGTTCTAGTAGTTTGTTTAATATAGCATCAATTTCTGACTCTGTGAGCGTTTGCATCGTGTTTTGCAGAATTAAGCTTAAGGCGATGCTTTTATAGCCTTCTTCAACACCTTTACCGCGATAAACGTCAAATATCGCTATATCTTGTAATGTCGGTTCGTTAGCCTCTTGAACACAGTTTATGATGTCATCAGCTTTTATGTTTTCTTTGACGATTAAAGCTAAATCTCGACGCACTGACGGATATTTTGATAACGGTTTAAAAGCCGGTATCCGCTTGTTCAAGAGTTGGTTTTGATCTAGTTCAAAAAGAAAAACTTGGCTATCAAAACCTAATTGTTTTTCTAAACTGGGATGTAACATGCCTAACCAGCCGATGTGTTCTCCAGTTACTGATGTAATCTGGGCACTTTGTCCGGGATGTAATGCGATGTGTTCAGCGGGTGAAAACACAGCCTGACAGCCGGTTAAAGCAAACATGGCTTGTATATCTGCCTTGATGTCGAAGAAATCCAGTTTTCTGGTTTTCTCTGCCCACTGTTCTGGATAAGCACTGCCCAACGCTAAGCCGGCGAGCATTTTTTGCTGGTTTATTCCGTCTGGTTGTTGGGTAAAGCGTAAACCGGTTTCTTGTAAACGTACCCGATTTTGTTGGCGATTGGTGTTATGTAATGCAGCTTTAAGTAAGCCACACCACAATGTGGTTCGCATGACTGCCAACTCTGAGGAAATCGGATTTTTTAAGCGTATGACTGCATCATTGGGGGCAATAATGCACTGAATGTCTTCATCCACAAAACTATAAGTAATGGCTTCTTGATAGCCTCGGTCTACCAGTAAATCTTTGACTCTATCAATATCAAGTATCGCTTCACTGGCAGCTGTTAATTGCGCGCGCATCACAGGACGCGAACTAGGCAAATTGTTGTAGCCGTATATGCGAGCAATTTCTTCTATTAAATCGGCTTCAATAGCGATGTCAAATCGGCTTCCTGGCGGTGTCACCAGCCAACCAATGTCTTGTTCGGCAACAGTCATTCCCAGACGTTTGAAAACATCCAGAATAAAAGCATCGTCTAAGACCAATCCTAATATTTTTTCAACACGTGCTTTTCTAAGGGTAATCGCTAAGCGTTGCGGTATGGTTGCCTGATCGCTTACTTCTGTAATTGGACCGGCTTGACCACCAGCAATGGCTAATATGAGTTGACTCGCCCGCTCTATTGCGCGTGTTTGTAGAGTAGCGTCAACACCTCGTTCAAAACGATGGGAAGAATCTGTGTGTAAGCCATATTGACGTGCTTTACCTGCCAAACCTTGCGGTGTGAAAAAAGCACATTCCAGAAATATGTTGACGGTTTGATCGTTAACCGCTGAGGCACTACCTCCCATAACGCCCGCCAATGCTAATGCCTGTTTATCATCAGCAATGACTAAGGTTTGCTCGTCTAAGGTCACAACTTGTCCGTTTAACAGGGCAAGTGTTTCTTGTTGTCCTGCATAACGTACGGTAATGCCGCCCTGTAATTGGTCAGCATCAAAGGCGTGTAAGGGTTGTCCGAGTTCCAGTAAGACATAATTGGTAACATCTACGACGGGACCTAAACTTCTTAAGCCAGAGCGACGAAGTTTTTCTTGCATCCATAAAGGTGTTTCTGCTTTTGGATTAACGCCTTTAAGTAAACGACCCAAATATCTTGGACACGCTGAGGAATCAGTAATATTGACTGACAGAATATCTTGATGCTCTACGGTTACAGGCTCAATAGCTACGGTGTTTAAAGCCATTTTATTGAGCACTGCAAGCTCGCGGGCAATTCCTTCTACACTGAGACAATCGGCTCGATTAGGCGTGAGGTCGACTTCAATAAGGTTGTCATTGAGTGCTAAATAATCTCTTATATCAACACCTATGGGGGCATCTGCTGCCAGTTCCATTAAACCATGAGCGTCAACTGCTAAACCCAGTTCTTTTTCTGAACACAGCATACCGAACGATTCAACGCCACGGAGTTTTGATTTTTTGATTTTAAAATCACCGGGTAATACAGCACCAATAAGCGCCGCCGGAATTCTTAAACCCACGCGCACGTTGCTGGCACCACAGACTATTTGTAATGGTTCATCTGTACCTACAGCGACAGTACACACTCGCAGTCTATCGGCATCAGGGTGCTGTTGCATGGCAAGTACTTCACCGACAACGACTCCCGAAAATTCGGCTGCCGCCGATTGTACTGAATCCACTTCCAAACCTGCCATTGTTAATTGCTCAACAAGATCTGTTGTGCTAATGGCGGGATTGACAAATTCTCTTAACCAGGCTTCACTAATTTGCATGTGTCAGGACATCCCTGCTTAGTTAAATTGTTCTAGAAATTTAAGATCATTTTCAAAAAATAATCTTAAATCATTAATTCCGTAGCGTAACATCGCTAATCTTTCTACGCCCATGCCGAACGCAAATCCGGTGTATTGTTCGCTGTCGATATTAACGGACTTAAATACTTCAGGATGAATCATGCCGCAACCCATGACTTCGAGCCAACCGGTTTGGCTACAGACTCGGCAGCCTTCGCCATTACACATGACGCATTCTATATCGACTTCTGCGGAGGGCTCGGTAAAAGGAAAATACGACGGACGAAAACGTACCTGAATGTCCTTTTCAAAAAACGCTCGCAAAAATTCGTAAACAATGCCCTTTAAATCGGCAAAGCTGACATCGGTATCCACCAAAAAGCCTTCAACCTGATGGAACATTGGAGTATGGGTAATATCGGAATCGCAACGATATACTCGACCCGGTGCAATCACTTTAAGCGGCGGTGTCTCTGACTCCATCACTCTGATTTGTACAGGTGAGGTATGGGTTCTAAGTACGGTATGCGCATCGAAGTAAAAGGTGTCGTGCATAGCACGTGCAGGATGATGCGCAGGAATATTCAATGCACCGAAATTATGGTAGTCATCTTCTATTTCAGGACCTTCCACAACAGTAAAGCCGACACTGGCAAATAGTTTGCTGATACGTCTGAGAGTGGTGGTCACTGGATGCAGCCCAGCAGCCGATTGACCTCGACCCGGTAAGGTGACATCAATGCTTTCACTGGCAAGTCTAGCCGATAACGCCATGGTTTCTAGCGTTAGCTTTTGGGCTTCCAGCTGTTGTTGTAATTGATCTCTTGCTTGGTTGATGACTTGTCCCATCAAACGACGTTGCTCTGGTTCTAAGGAGCCTAGAGTTTTCATTTGTTCGGTGATTAAGCCTTTTTTGCCCAGATAGTTAACACGAACCTGGTCAAGTTGGGCAAGGTCTTGTACTGCCGCAAGCTCTTGCAAGCTTTGCGCGAGAATTTCTTCTATGGTAGCGGACACAGCTTAAGCTCGCTAGTTAGTTGGACGGGGAAGTCGATTATTGTTGTATTTTAAATCCTGCCCAAATACATGAGCAGGATTTTCATCGCTTTAAATAAATTAAAGTGAACTTATGAAAGCGGACTAACGTTAGCTTTAGCGATTTTGGCAATCTCGCCAAATGCTTCGATATCACGTACGGCAATATCGGCTAGAACTTTACGGTCTATGGCTACATTGGCGTTAGTCAAACCGTTAATTAAACGGCTATAGGAAATTCCGTACAAGCGAGCAGCCGCATTGATACGTACAATCCATAATGCGCGGAATTGACGTTTTCTCTGTTTGCGGTCGCGATACGCATACTGACCGGCTTTAATTACCGCCTGTTTGGCAACTCGGTAAATGCGACTACGGGCACCGTAGTAACCTTTAGCTTGTTTTAATATTTTTTTATGTCTTGCTCTGGCTGTTACGCCACGTTTAACTCTAGGCATTAGTCAATCTCCCTGTTAGCTATAAGGCATC
>Ga0214192_1000075_pt1 | contig 55702 bp, 75 predicted proteins | sample TroBogEpilimnion_44_FD_153030 | JGI IMG/M metagenome (GOLD analysis project Ga0214192, IMG submission 153030) | Freshwater microbial communities from Trout Bog Lake, WI - 29JUL2008 epilimnion | ecosystem: Environmental > Aquatic > Freshwater > Lake > Epilimnion/Euphotic zone | place: Trout Bog... | reverse complement strand
TATCCTCAAGCGCAGCGTCTGAAACCACATCCACTAAAGCCGGTATTGGTCTTGTGCGTCAAACTTCTTACGGCGTTGGGTCATTAGTATTTTATAACAATGGAACAACGTCGGCTGGTGATTTTACGACATCTGACGAACGTATGCGCATTGACTCCTCCGGCAACGTAGGTATTGGGACGAGTTCGCCAAATGCAAGTGCTATTCTTGACGCGCAATCGACAACAAAGGGTGTTCGTTTTCCTAATATGACAACAACGCAAAAGAATGCCATATCTTCTCCAGCGGCTGGTCTTGTTGTATTTGACACAACCCTTGCTAAATTGTGCGTTTACAGCGGTTCGGCTTGGCAAACTATCACATCAATCTAAGGGGACGTAATATGACGCTTGATTTAACTATCAATGAAATCAATCTTATACTTCAAGCACTTGGCAATGCGCCATACGCACAAGTGTTTGAGTTAGTGCAGAAAATTCGTGAACAGGCTCAAGCTCAAGTCCAACCCGCTCCCGTTAAAGAGGAAACCCATTGATGACTATCACCTACACATGGTCGTTCCCGACTCTCACCGCATACCCTACTTATGAAAGCCAGACGGATGTCGTGTACACGGTGCATTGGGTTCTTACCGGCACCGATGGCACTTATACCGGCTCTGTTTACGGCACTGTTGGCCTGACCTATGTGGCTGGTTCGCCTTACACGCCGTATGCCCAGCTTACCGAAGCTCAGGTTCAAGGCTGGACGACGACCACTCTTGGTGCAGAACAGGTTGCTGCTTTGGAAGCTAATATTGCCGCTCAGATTCAACAGCAGATTTCGCCAACAAGCGTTAATCTACCACCGCCTTGGGGCGCATGATGTTCTCGAAACGTCCTATTTTGATATTGGAGTCCGATCATGTCTGCAACTGACAACATCGACAGTGGAATGAAGCATTTTATGGACTGGATATCGATCTCAGCGACGATTACGACGCTATTGGGCTGGCTAACACCCCTTGGTGCATTGCTGCCCATTATGTGGTACAGCATCCGAATATACGAAACTGAAACTTTTCAGCAGATTCTAGGCCGTAAGAAGGATATCACCAATGGCAACGACGACTAATACTGGGTTAAATCAACCTGTATATAATAGCACGTCGCCCACGTGGGATCAGCCGTTAAATTTTAACGAAACTATCCTTGATGCCGTGCTTGGTAATACAACTTCTGTTGCCATGCCTACTGGCGCATCTGCTACAACTACGCTTACAGGGCCAACATCCACTGGTTCACTTGGTCAAACTCAGGCCATGCGTATTGTTCTGACGGGCTCGTTGTCGGCTAATCAGATATTGCAGTTCCCTTCTGGGGTTGCTGGTAAATGGGTTATTTATAACACTACATCTGGTTCATTTTCAGTGACAGTATCATCAGCCGGTGGCGGTACTGCTGTTTCGGCCCCACAGGGCTATAATGTATCTATTTACTCTGATGGCACAAACATTCGTTATACTGACGATGGATTGACCAATAACTTTGCTACGTTGACAGTGCTTGGTAATACCTATCTTGCAACCACGTCTGGCAACGTAGGCATTGGGACGAGTTCGCCAAGTAAGAAACTTGAAGTTTTTGCTTCCGCTAACAGTCTTCAAATTGAATCTGTTGTTCGTAACGATCAATCTGGTACTGGCATTGCTTCTATTGGTTTCAACGTATCCTCAAGCGCAGCGTCTGAAACCACATCCACTAAAGCCGGTATTGGTCTTGTGCGTCAAACTTCTTACGGCGTTGGGTCATTAGTATTTTATAACAATGGAACAACGTCGGCTGGTGATTTTACCACTTCTGACGAACGTATGCGTATCGACTCCTCCGGCAAACTGCTCATTGGCACTACATCATCAATAACAACAAATAACGGAGAAAGTCCTTTTACTCAAACAGCAGGGACAGATTCTCGTTGGGCCTATCAGGCGACTGTATTTGCTAATTCGGCTGGAACTCAAGGCGGCTTGTATTTGGCAAAAAGCCGAGGAACCAGTGTTGGTTCTTATACGGCAGTTCAAAGCGGGGACAATTTAGGTCGCATTGCATGGTCTGGTGCTGATGGCACTACAATGTCGTCCCCGTCATCAGCAGAAATAATAGCTCAGGTTGATGCCGCAGTTAGCACTAATATTGTTCCCGGACGATTGACGTTTAATACAGCAAACACATCAGGAACATCAACTGAGCGTATGCGTATCGACTCCTCCGGCAACGTAGGCATTGGGACGACTTCGCCAAGCACTCTTTTGACCGTTAATGGAACAGTGACGGCAACGTCATTTTCTGGTGCGGGTACGGGTCTTACAGGAACGGCTTCATCGTTAAGCATCGGTGGAAATGCCGCAACCGCGACGAATGCAACGAATGCAACAACAGCCGGAAACGTGTCTGGAACTGTAGCAGTTGCCAACGGTGGTACTGGTTTGACATCAACGCCAGCTAATGGTGCAATTGATATTGGAAACGGAACAAACTTTACCCGTTCAACTATTACAGCTGGTTCAGGTATTACTGTCACGAATGGTGCTGGTTCAATTACAATTGGTAACTCTTCACCCGGAACTGTAGTTGGAACAACGTGGACCAATTATACAGGAAGTAGGGCGCTTGGAACCACATATACCAACACCACTGGTAAGTTAATCTTCGTGTCAATCTACATTCAGGTAAACGGGGGTGCTAGCACGGCAGCATTAACTGTTAATGGAAGTCAAATTGCCGATAACAATGTGGGCGGTGGGTCCGGTGGGTTTACGGTCTTTGCTGCTGTTCCGGCAGGAGCAACCTATTCGGCAATCGGTGCCAGCCTTTCAACATGGTATGAATGCGTCTGATGAAATTCACATGGACGTTCCCTCAGTTCATTGTATCGCCGACATACGACGGCTTGACCGATGTTGTTACAGCGGTGAATTGGGTATGCACCGGCACCGATGGCACGATCTCATCGTCGGCCTCGGGTACGGCCAAGTTGGGGACGCCAAATCCTGCTGAATTCGTGCCATACGCCGACATCACCTATGACATGGCCTACTCGTGGGTCGCTGGCTGCATTAGCATATCGGCGGTCGAAAACGAGATTGCCAAGCAAGTAGAGCAGCTATCGCAACCTGTTTCGCAAACGCAAGAAGCACCATTTTAAGGGGAATAACATGGCTTTTGGTATCGATGACGCAATTAACGCAGGACTACAAATCGTCAACAAATTTATTCCAGACCCCGCTCAAAAAGCAGAGGCGGAAGCAGCTTTACGGTCTTCTTTGCAGGGATGGGATGCACAGCAAAACACGGTGAATGCAAATGAAGCACAATCGTCTTCTATTTTTGTTAGTGGCTGGCGGCCTGCTATTGGGTGGGTTGGCGCACTTGGCCTCGCATACCAATACCTTCTGCGTCCAATCGCCGTTGGGGCGGGGTGGCATGATTTGCCTACTTTGGATCAGTCCCTTATGGAATTAGTAACGGCCATGCTTGGTATGGCTGGTTTGCGTACTTATGAAAAGACATTAGGCGTCCATGCAAAGTAACTGGCAGCCATGCTTGACGCTCGTGCTTCAAAACGAGGGCGGCTATGTTGATAATCCAAAAGACCCTGGTGGCGCTACCAATCTTGGCTGCACCAAGGCGGTTTGGGAGCAATACGTCGGCCATGCAGTGACGAAAGATGATATTGCAGCTTTGACGCCAAATGATGTCGAACCTCTCTATCGCAGCAAGTATTGGGATGCTATAAACGGTGACAATCTTCCTGTAGGGGTGGATTATGCCGTCTTCGATTTTGCCATCAATTCGGGGCCGTCCCGCGCAGCGAAAACCCTTCAAACGGTTCTCGGTGTTAATGCGGACGGAAAAATTGGGGCAACTACACTTAGTGCTCTTGAAGCGGCAAACCCTCGTGATGTTGTTACGTCAGTCTGCGAAGCCCGATTAGCGTTTTTGCAAAGTCTTGCGACTTATGATACCTTTGGGCGGGGATGGTCTAAGCGTGTTTCAGATGTGGAACAAGCAGCTTTTAACTTGGCTAGGTAGTCATGGATTATAATACTTACGTCCAACAGATAGCTACAATGTCGGTGGTTCCCACAACGGATACCAACTTTCAGATCATTTTGCCTCAAATGATTTCGTATGCTGAATTGCGTATGCAGCGCGATCTGGATTTTTTGTCTACACAAATTAGCACATCTGCCTACTCACTTACATCTGGCAATAATCAATTAACGCTTCCAACATTTCAATTTATTGTCCCACAAACTTTTGAAGTGTTAGACGGATTTGGCAATTCAATTCCGCTTTTGCCAGTTGCTAAAGAGTTCATACAAAATGTTTACGGATCGGGATCTGCGACAGGAATGCCCCAGTATTTTGCTGTTTATGGGGGTGATAATGCTACTACAGGTTATATGAGCCAATATATGATTGTTGGACCAACGCCAAATTTTGGTTATTCAGTCCGTTTGACGGGAACTGTTCATGCTGCCCCATTATCCGCTACCAACACTTCAACATTTATATCAACGTATCTTCCTGACATGTTTATAATGGCATCTATGATTTACATTTCAGCTTATCAGCGCAACTTTGGGCGTCTTAACGATGACCCTGCCATGGCTCAAACATATGAAAGTCAATATCAAGCTTTAAAGGCTGGCGCTTTGGTTGAAGAAAATCGTAAAAAGTTTCAAGCAGCAGCGTGGACTTCTTATTCGCCTGCTCCTGTCGCCAGCCCGACGAGGTAATCCATGCCTCATACAACAATAAAATTAAAACCGGGCGTTGAGACAAATACAACTCCTTCTCTTAATGAAGCCGCTTATTCATCTTCTCAGTTGATTCGTTTTTTGCCAGTACGAAATGGTCTTGGCTTGGCTCAAAAATTGGGTGGTTGGGTTTCTTATTTTAACACAGCCATTGGATCAACTATTCGTGCGCTAAAAGGATGGTCTGATATTAACGCCGTTAACCATCTTGGGATTGGGGCGGAATCATCGTTAGATGTTTTGACGAACAATAATTTGATCAATATTACACCACAAACAACAATTACCAATCAAACGGCAAAATTTTCTACGACAAGTGGTTCTGCAATTGTAAATGTCGTTGATTATGGTTTGATTGCGTCTATTTTGGATTATGTAAATTACATAACTCCCGTTTCCGTGGGCGGCGTTATTTTAAATGGACCATATCCTTTACAATCCGCATCTGTAGCAGTGACAGCCACAACGACGGCAGCAAGTGGAACCGGAACAACGGCTACTCTTACATTTTCGGCAGCAGCAGCAGCGGCACCTATTGGGTCCACTATTGTAGTAAGTGGTGTTACGCCAATAGGGTACAATGGGACTTGGGTTGTCACGGCATCATCTACAACGTCTGTTTCGTTTGCAAGCACCGCAACGGGCGCACAAACAGTAGCGGGTACTGTAAAATATGGCACGAATTATGCAATATATGCGGAAACATTAGCTACATCTACCGTTACAAACGATGGTGCGTCATATTCTTTTACCACAACTAGCGGTTCTTATATTGTCACAGGAACGCTGAATAATCACGGTTATTATGCTGGGTATGAGTTTTATGTTGGTATACCAGTTACTGTTGGCGGGATCACCCTCTCCGGCATATATACAGTTTTGACGGTTCCTACGGCTAATACATTTACATTTAATGCAGCTACTGTCGCAACATCCAGCGGTGGCCCGACGGCCATTAATGGCGGATTAATCAATTCTAATTTCTACATTGCTTTGGGTCCACAACCTACAACTACGGGGTTTGGCGTGGGCGGTTTTGGAACGGGGGGATTTGGCGCAGGTTCAATTCAACCATCCGTTGCCGGTACACCAATTACAACGACAGACTGGACGCTTGATAACTTTGGGTCTTATCTTGTCGCTTGCCCCGCTGGTGGCACAATCTATGAATATGATCCAAATGGGAAATTGCAAACAGCTCAATACATTGGCGGCAATTGCCCATTGGTCAATAGTGGTATTTTTGTAGCTATGCCACAACGGCAAATTGTTGCTTATGGGTCGTCATTTACATCTTCACCCGATCCTATGCTTGTCCGTTGGTCAGATGTAACTGATTTTACAGTTTGGGATGCTGCCGTTACAAATCAAGCTGGTTCATACCGTATTTCTACAGGTTCTAAAATTGTCGCTGGCGTTCAGGCTGCTCAACAAGGTCTTCTATGGACTGATCTTGATATGTGGGCGATGCAATACATCGGCCCTCCGTTTGTTTATGGTTTCAATAAAGTTGCATCTAACTGTGGCGCTATTTCTAGACATTGCATCGGGCAATTGAATGGCGTTGTTTATTGGATGTCCCAAAAACAATTTTTCATGTCTAGTGGCACAGGGTCTCAATCTATCCCGTGCCCTATTTGGGATGCTATTTTCCAAAACATCAATACAGCATATCTTTATAAAGTTTGCTGCGGCGTAAATAGTCAATTCAATGAGATAACTTGGTATTACCCATCTGCGACAGCTACAGAAAATGATAGCTATGCCAAATATAACACAATCCTCCAACAGTGGGACTTTGGTACTCTTGGCCGCACTGCTTGGATTGATCAATCTGTCCTTGGGTCTCCCATTGGTGCTGGGTCTGATACTTATCTTTATCAGCATGAAGTAGGTAACGATGCTTCCAATGGAAATCAAACAACAGCTATGTTGTCGTCTTTTCAAACGGGCTATTTCCAATTAAATGAAGCCGACAATATTGTTTTTGTTGACCAAATTTGGCCTGATATGAAATGGGGAACATATAGCGGTAATCAAAACGCTACGGTGTATCTTACAATATATTACAGCAATTATTCGGTTGACGCACTGTCTTCTGCGGGTTCATACACTGGATCGCCATCAGGACTGGTTAGTTCTGCTACGTTTCCTATGACACAGGCTACTGAGTATATCTCTTGTCGTATTCGTGCTAGGTTTATGGCGTTTTCTCTGTCTTCGAAAGATGTTGGCACATTTTGGCGTTTGGGCGGAATTAAATACCGTTATCAATTGGATGGGCGCTACTAATGGCTAGTTTAGACGATATCCTCACTACACAGAAAAATGGCGTTGTTGCTATTAACAATATGGCACAAATTCTGTCGTACATGTCCTATGTCTATATTGCAGATCCTTCTCCAACTGTTCAATCAACAACAACTGCTAACGTTCTTTATACAGTCCCCAACACTCTTCAATATACTGTTACGGGTATAGACATTTGCAATACGTCTGGTTCCGCTGACACATTTACGATTTGTTTTGTAGCGCCTGGTGATGTTGCGGGCACATTAAACGCTCTTTATTATTCTGCTCCGATCGCAGCTTATACAACTATTTCGTGGCGTGGCGGGACTGCTATCGATTCAAACTACACGATACAAGCCTTTGCGGGGACGACAAACCTTACTTTTAAAATCTCTGGCGCATCAAATTAAGGGTTGAACCATGCCACTGCACAAAGGTACATCACAGAAAACAATCAGTGCAAATATCAGTGAAATGATTCATGCCGGACATCCGCAGAAACAAGCAATTGCTGCTGCTTTAAATACCGCTCGTCATTCTCGTGCAGCAGGTGGCCCAAATCAGTTCACTGAAACGCGAACAGGCCCATTGGATTATCGTAAGCCGGACATCTCTGTTCCATTGCCTAGCTACCCATTAGAGGGTCAGCCCATGGTTCATGAGGGTCCAATTCATAGCCCAGTTGCGGGACGTACAGATCATCTACCCATGAATGTTAAATCTGGGTCTTACGTGATTCCCGCTGATATTATTGGCGCTATGGGTGAAGGCAACACAATGGCAGGGTTCAAGATTGCTCGCCGAATGTTCTCTTCCAAACCATATTTCCAAGAGAAAAAACAACCATATGCCGAAGGCGAAAATCCTTATGCAGGCGGTAAACCATACGGTATCCGTGCAGCAGGTGGAAAAACTCCAGTTGAAATAGTTGCTGCAGGCGGTGAGTATGTAATTTCTCCAGAAGATGTTACACATCTTGGGCATGGGGATATAGACCACGGACACCAAATTCTTGATGAGTTTGTTAAGGGGTATCGTAATAAAACGATTGATACATTGAAGAAACTTCCGGGACCGAAGAGGGATTAATGAAAGAAGAATTGAAAATACGTCTTGGCACGCCAGAAGATGAAACGGCAATGCTAGATTTGGCACTAAAGGCATGGGAAGAAAACGGCATAAAAGGCGTAAATCCTATGAAGATGTTGGGCATGATCAAGCCCGCATTATATCTTTGGCAGGGGTTAGTCGGGATCATTGGGGAACCCGGAAAGAAGATTGAAGGAGCGGTCCTTCTCCGCACGTCACAGATGTGGTATTCTGATGAATGGATGCTTGAAGAAAAGGCTATCTTTGTTGACCCTGAGTTTCGTAGTGCAAAAGGTGGACGCGCTCGTAAACTATGTGAGTTCTCAAAGAAAGTAGCCGACGACCTTAACATTCCACTTATCATTGGGGTGCTTTCGAACCATCGGACTGAAGCAAAAGTTCGCCTCTATGAACGACAATTCGGGCCTCCTGCTGGGGCTTTTTTCCTATACAATGTCCAAACTGGACACGACGAGAATATAACGGAGCATTAAAATGGGTGGCAAGACCGGCACAACAACGTCTGGTGTACAAATACCTCCTGAGGTGTTGGCTCGGTATAACTCCGTTAATGCTTCGGCACAGGGCGCGGCAAGTACTCCATTTAAAGAATATAGCAGTGATCCTAATTCCTTTGTCGCGCCTTTAAATCAACAACAAAACACAGCAATTGGTAATATAAATCAATACGCGAATGCGGCTCAGACGGGCTACCAAGCTGGCATGAATACAACTGGATCTGCTATAAACCAAATTAATGCAGGACAAAATGTAGCTCAGCCTTATTTCAGTGGTGCTCAAACAATTGCAGCGGGTGCTATTCCACAATACCAGCAAGCCTCTGGGTTAGCTGCTGCAGCAATGACGCCCTTGCAACAAGCTACATATGCCGCACAGCCAGGGTACCAAGTTGCTCAAGCGGGAACTATGGGTGCGGCTATGGGAACTGGCCAGACCATTGGTGGCCTTGGAAATATTTCGCAAGGTTATAATGCTCCAAACTATCAAGCTGGCGTACAAGGCTATATGAATCCTTATGTGCAGAATGCAATGGGTTCAACCGCTGCTATGATGCAAAATCAAAATAGACAACAGCAGCAACAGTTGCAGGGAAATGCAATTAGTTCTGGTGCTTTTGGTGGGGATCGCGGCAATATTTCTCAAGCTGCTCTTATGGGTCAGCAGAACCTTGCTATGGGCCAAACTCTTGGGCAGATGGCTAATACTGGCTATCAGGCTGCAGCTCAAAATTATCTATCCGGTCTTGGAGCACAAGCAGGTATTGCGGGTCAGCAGGGTGCTATGTACGGACAGATGGGCAATCTTGCTAATCAATACGGACAACTTGGCGGTCAGGCACAGCAGGCTCTTATCAACGCAGGTCAGGCCCAACAGGCAGGCGCAGCTAATATTGCAAATATTGCAGGTCAGGGTATGACTGCGGCTGGCCAATATGGTGCTTTGGGAACGGCTGCACAGAATGCTGCATTGCAAGGTGTTCCATTATCATTAGCCGCTGGTGCCCAACAGGGAACTCTTGGGGCTGGCGCTCAAACTGCGGGTCTGCAAGGCGCTCAAGCACAACTTGGTGCAGGTACTCTTGGTCAACAGACGCAACAGGCTGGCAATACGGCTCTTTATAATCAGTTCTTGCAGCAACAGGCTTACCCATTCCAGACTGCTCAGTTCTTGGCCAACATTGCAGAAGGTACAGGTGCTCTTTCCGGTTCAACTACCACTGCAACGCAGCCAATGTCGTTCTTCTCCGATCGTCGCCTTAAAGAAGATATTAAGCGCGTCGGTACTGCAAATAACGGTCTTCCAATTTACAAGTTTAAGTATAAGGGGGATCCAAACGAGCAGACCCATATCGGCTTTATGGCTCAGGACGTTGAAAAAGTTCATCCAGAAGCAGTTGGCTTGGCTGGCGGTTATAAGACAGTTGATTACGATAAGGCTTCTCGTCCAGCACATCAGCATGGCGGTTTAGTGTCCGAAGGTGGAATGGTTGGGATGCAACACGCTGGCGAAGGTTACGCTGACGGTGGTTATGCTGACTACTATGACCCAAATTCTCTTCAAAATATTATTGCACGACACCAAGCGATGTACGCTAACGCTAGTAGTAATGCGATTCCTTCCGCTAGAAACCTATCAACGGGCATTGGTGTTCATGGTCGCGTTCCAGAAGCTAATTTGCCAGTTGGTGGTTTAAGACCTGCAGGTAAGCCAGATCCGCTTGGGCCGTCTGCAATGGAAGAAGGTTTAGGTGCAGTTGAGCGCGCTCAAAAAATTGGTAAAGCTTGGGATGCAGGAAACGCTGCATTTACGAAGGGAACCGATTGGCTAAAACAAGTAGCGCCAACTGTATTTAATCCTTTGCCCAATAATCCTGCTCCTGCAGGAACTCCTATGCCTCCTTCGCAATCAGATAACATTGATACAGTAACTCCGGCAGAACCAACCCCTAATGCCCGTGGCGGTCGTACTGGCCTTGCAGCAGGTGGAAGCCCTACGCCTGAAGGATTGTATTCGGACACTGCTGGCGGAACATTGGATATCCCTGATCAAAATGATGCAATGCAAAATAAATTGCTGCAATCAAGTGCGCCATCTGGTTCTATGCAAGATCCAACAATGAAAGATCTTATGGCCATCGCCGCCATGGTTCCAAAAGCGTACGGCGGTCGCACGGGCTATGATGATGGCGGCACGGCGGATGATGATGTTTTGACCAAGTACGGTCCAGTCATTGGAGAAATCGAAAGCAGCAATAATTATGGCGCTCTTGGTCCAGCTACAAAGACGGGCGATCGTGGATATGGCAAATACCAAGTAATGGGTTCAAATATTCCGTCGTGGACTCAAGAAGCCCTTGGTAAACCCATGTCTACGGAAGATTTCTTGGCAAGCCCAGAAGCGCAAGATCAAGTGTTTACACATCATTTTAGTAAGGCGCTGGACAGATATGGCACGCCAGAAGATGCCGCGTCTGTTTGGTTCTCTGGAAAACCTCGTGCGCAAGCTGGGAACGCTTCAGATCAATTAGGGACAACCGTTCCTTCTTACGTAAAAAAATTCAACGCTGGCTTAACTGATGGTTCTGATACGCCAGTTGTTTCAACCGGATTGGGCGCCGGCAATAAAGTTGTTACGGATGGGCCAGATCTTCCTGCTACTAAGACAGCCCTTGCGGCTGCAGATTCTTCTGACACGACTGCACAACCTGCTCCAGATGCGTCTGCTCCAGAAGGTGGCCTTGTTCCTCGCGCTAAAACATATTTGCCAACACCGGCAGCGCCAGAACCGGGTGCATTTGATTACCTTGCAAACAAATTGGGTGTTCCTAAAGAACTGCAGGATTCAACATTCTGGGGAACCATTGCTACAGGTCTTGGCACCATGGCTAGTTCCCGCAGTCCATTCCTTGGGGCGGCAGCTCTTGAAGGTCTCGCGGGTGCAGCTCAGGCTTACCCACAATTGCAGCGTCAGAAGGCAGAAATTTCCGCTACAAATGCTGCTGCTGCATCCACGATGGCAGGTATCCCATCCAAACTTATTGTTAAGATTAATGGCGTCGATAGCATCATCGGTATTGGTCCAGATGGAATTATGCGCCCTTATAACTTACAGGATGCAACAGACCTTATGCAAAAGGGTCAGCTTCAAATGGATCCACGCTTGACCTCTCAATACGTACAAGCGCACCCTGAGGCTGCAAGCACTACGAAACAACAGCCAATTGTTGGAACTCCTGTTAATGCTCTTCCGGTTAGTTTGACGCCAGAAGAAGTTGCCGCTGCACAAGACGCTCAAAAGAAAGTGGCATTAGAGCCTGAAGATATTCGTAATCAACGTTTATCTGCAAACCTTTTTGCGAAGCAGTCAGCATTGGCTGATTCTTTGAAGGGCCAACAGCAGAACATATATGCATTAGGAAATTCTTTGGCAGAGATCCCTTCTGATACTGCCCTTGGATCTGGCGCATATGCTCCATTGTTTGAACAGGCAGAACAAAAAATTAACAGCCTTGCACATGCAATTGGAATGAAAGGCAACATTTGGAATGGTGAAAATCTTGCAAGCGCCGAAGAAGTAAACAAGGTTCTTTCTCGTCTTCAGGGACAACAGGCACAAGCCCTTGACCAGCATTCTTATGCGGCATTGCAGTCGTTGATCCAAAACTTCCCATCGTTGTCAAATTCGCCAGACGGAAAAGCAAAACTTATGGCAGACATCATGGTTCAGCAGCAGCGCGAACTTGATAAACAAGAATATTTCCGCCAATGGCAAAATGCATCTAAACCAACTAACGGATCTTTAGGCGGTGATTTTAGTAGAGCCACAGGCGAACAAGCTACTAACTCGTTTAATAATCATTATGATCCAGCTTACTATGATTCTGAAAAACAAATGCTTGAACAGATGTTTAAAGATCAAGTAACTGTTAACAAAGGTCAACCAAACGAAGCAAAGAAAAGTGCTTTTGAAGTAGCTACAAGCGGAAGTGCTAATAAAATGAGCGATGCTTCTAAAAAGTATTATGCAAATACCTATGGCGCTCCGATACTTCGTTACTTCAACATAAAATAACAGGTAAAAGTTATGACCCTACCCAAAGCTAAAAACCAAATAACTTCTATAGAACCTGTGTCTGCGACTTCTGCTAAGGATCCAGCAACGATGGGAAGTAGGGAATATTGGAGCGGCGTGGCGGGGAATATTGGTCCTAGTGCGGTTCAAAATCTTGCTGGCACTGCACATGCTCTTAATCCTGCCAATTGGAGTGAAACAGCATCGGCCCTTGGTAATGTTGGCTATGGAGCATATTCCAAAGCAAAGGGCGCTCTTGGTTATCCGACAAACCCAAAAGATCAAGCTGCATTCAATGCTCTAATCCAACCATTTTCTTCTAAAGATGAGTTTTACCGCACGTTATACAATGATCCGTTTACCGTTCTAACGGCTGCCTCTATTCCGTTTACCGCAGGAGCAAGCGCCCTTGGTGCAGGGGCAGAAGTCCTCGGAGCAGCTAGTACGGTAGGTCGTGCAGCAAACCTTACATCTAAGGCTTTAAGGGCTGTAAGCTATGCCACTGACCCTACAAAAGCTGTAGTTGGAACTGTTAAAGGTATTGGAAACCTTGGTTCTAACGTTGCAAAAGGTTTTGTTTCAGCAGAAAGCGGTGTTCCAGTTTCAACATATGAAACTGCGTATGATGTTGGGAAAGGCGTTGCTCCTGCAGGATATACTGCTGAAGATGTTAAAAACGTTTTCAATGGTTACGCAAAAGGTGAGCCCGGACTTCTACCTGTTTCTGATCCTCAATGGGCGGGGCATCCATTACACCCATATGCGGTGGCCGGTTCTCAATTAAGTGATACTTTGGCCCATGGCGGGTTTTCTCAAGTTTTAGCGGGGAGTGGCGCAGCAACAGCTTTGGCATCTGCGGGTTATCATCTTGCAACTGGCCAACCCGTAATGGCTGCAGCTCATCTTATTCCTTTGGCGGGTCAAGCTGCGATTCAATCACCTAAAACAATGGGTAAAGCTGCTTATATAATGGGGCAGGTAGCCGGATCTCCTGTTGGCACTGCTGCAGATGTCGCAGGAAAAACCGCTCAGACCGCAACACAAGTTGCATCTCCATTTGAGCAAGCCATGAGCAACGCTGCAGAACAGCAAAAACAAAGCCAACCTGCTTCAGCTCAACCTAAACCAATGAATAGCATTGATACGATTGAACCCGTAGTTGATGATAGTTCACCCGCGCCAAGGGCATCTGGTGGGCGCACTATTGATTCTGTTTCGTTAAAAGCTCAAGCCTTGATAAATATGGTGGATAGTATTAAAAAAGAACAGAGCAAGGAAACAGAGCCCCTTCTCAACCTTGATGACAACACTGTTGCCAAGGCTTTAGCTGTAGCCAATAGACACATTTAAGAGGGAACTATGATTATGGAAAATCTAGAACTTGATTTCAAACTTACCGTCGCCAACATTAACACGATCTTAAAACATCTTGGTGCGGGCGCATATGCAGAAGTTGCTGAGCTGGTCACTATTATTCATGGTCAAGCAAAGCCACAGGTAGAAGCTGCTGCTTCTGCTCCTGCGACTGCCCCTGTAGAAGATAATCCTACGGTATAATAAAATTATCGTACTCAATGTTGCGAATGACGTAGCCGGACTTTTTTGCTGAATATCTGGCTATGTCAAACGATTCCCATTTATCAGCAATCCACATTACCATCATCGCAAAGATCATGCTGTCGCCATAGTACGCAATAATGTCTTTGTTGGGATCAAAGTCTGCCATACGTTCTGCAACGCGCCCTTCAAACCGTGGGATATACTCGTCCCCTGCTAGGTTATCAAACATAGGCGCGTCACATACGTAAACAACCTCATGCGCTAAGTGAGCTAATTCGTCTGGGTTAAATTTAAACGATGGATTGCAGACGAAAACTCTCTGGTACTTGGTCATTCTTGATATCTTTCACTGTCTCTAATTCTATCCAAAACACCCATAATGGATGATCACGCATCATACCACGAAGTTCTTTTCGCATAACCTCTAAATCGTCATGGGAGTCTATAACTCGTTCTTTTATGTGAGGGTCAATTCTTGACCGTCCCTTGAGTAGGTACATCTCCTTTATCCCCATCTTTTGGTGGAACTTCATATTCTCGTCTACGTACACACATCAATCACCTGTTTGTTCAAGGGCGGCATTGGCAATATCCTTACTGTCGGCGTTATATTGCGCCTTGGTAATACGCTGTAGAGCGTCCCTATACCGATCCCTTTCTTTCCGAACCCGAACCATATCGGAAACGGTTATATCGTCTGCATAGCGGTCGGAAGGGGCATACGGCCCCAACCAACGTATCTTTTCTTTTTCACGGTATCCTGTCACGATTGGACCTCAGTTGCTCCTAAGATATCCATCTCAACCGTTGGCATGTTCAGGGCGCATGACTCTGTACCCAATTGTGCATAGCCCACAATATCATCCCAATGATCGCGAAAATTGTAATCCCCAGAAAGCGTTCTGGCAATCTTGACCGCAATCATTTCCAAGGCTTCTCGTTGACCATCGTTTAAGGCATCCCAATTTTTCCCAGTGCGAAATGTATCTTTAATGGCCTGAGAAAGAGCGGACTGTTCTTTATATACCCCATGGGTCCGTTGGCGTTTGGTAATAATCATATCAATCTTCTCCGTAATATTTGATATAGGAGTCACTTGGGATATCGCTAATGTGTATCTCTCTGAGGTATCGGTTAAGTTGTAAAACCTCTTCTTTAAGACGTTCATTTTCAATCCTGTACTTTCCTAATTCTGTCATAGCCCATTCAAAACGCATATCAGATGCAAGAAGGGCATCGTGAAACTCATTCTCCGTCATTTTCCCGTCCTAATTATCTTTGCTGCTGCTGACAACCGCTGACCAATAGTGAGCTTAGGTTGGCCCTCGATAATATTGACCATACGATTAAACTCAGCCTCTGCAATCTTCTGGGCATACTCATTTAACCGTACATTTAACGCATCAGACAACGCCTCTGAACGCAAAAACCGATTAAACTCGTCTCGAATGTACGTATGCAATCCACGATCACGAGTGGCAAACATTGCAGAAACAGAAGTAATAATATCCTGCTCCAACAACTTCATAGGATCCGGTACAGGAACAACTAGTTTTTCTTTACGAGGACGGCCTCGACCGCGCTTAGGTAGCTGTGCCAATGCATCCAATTTTTCTTGACGTTTTTTTGCGTGATGAGCTTTCATAATTTGGCTTTGCTTTTCACGTGCTTCTTGCTTCCAACTTCCCATTTTACTGCTCCAAAATTTTGCTGACTACACGATCTTCAATTTCATTAGTTAGTTCTGGTATCAAGTTTTTCCATATTTCTAAAGGGTTTATATGTGCATATCCGTACTTTTCTTCTCCTTTAAAAAGATCAATTCCTATGCTGCAAATGTGCCAATTATTCGCGCTATAATATTGCACTGTAACCATGCCCCTAACTGACACATTACCAATCATATCGTCTACTTCTATATCTATCGTTTTCATGATGCTTTCTTTTTATGAAGGGCATGATCCAATGGCAAACCATTGATAAGATTTGACTTTACACCAAATACGGCAGAAGTGCTTTTCCTGTTTTCCCCCCAACCACGGGCTTTATGAACTGTTGCATCTACATGATAGCCTTGTTCTAACCAATGGCGACGAACCCTATAGGCCAATTCGTTTGCGCCTGCTTCTGTAAGAAAATCTCTTTGTGTCCTGCTCATACTAACATCTCCTGTGCTTCAATGTTGTTGTCAATGTCTTCCATAATTTCATCAAAATCCATAATAGGCATTACGACTCGATGAATTATTTTACCTTTTACCCGATTCAAATGCCGTTCAATAGACAAGATCTGCATGGTGTTCGAAGTAACATAGTTTTTACGTACTTTGATGCCACTTGGTAACGGATATTCTATTAAGATACTCCAAATTGTACGCATGGGTTTCTCCTCACGCCGCGAGTGCTATTTTGGCTTTGACGGTGACCACTGTGGTCATTTCCGTATCGTCTTTAGTGCAGGATTTATAGGCCTTCAAAAGCGTCTCAAGAGCCTCAATGCCCTTAAGGGTGACACCGTACGTCTTAAACAAGAGTTCTTCGTCAATAACTTTCTTAGCGCGAAGATGAATGGAAAGATCGTACATGTCACCTTCAAGATGATCAGTGCCAGTAGCAATAACCATATCTTTCAAGTCTTTTAAATTCTTCTCACCGTCCTTGATCTCAAAAGATTGGATGGCGTACTGGTCTGCAAGGGTGAGGTTCGTGTTCATCTGTATTCTCCATCTGGGCAGCAACACCGCGTCGCTGACAACACCTATAAACCACATCTGAATTAATGTTGCAACCCTTAAGTGTCATTTTTTTTAAAATTATTTTCTAACCTACCCATTGTAGGATTTGCTTCTAATCGGACATCTTTGTTTGACCAAGTCCAACACTCACCCGTTTCGTTTTGAAAGCATACCCAACAAAGATGATACTCAACCCCATAATCTATTAAAAAATGAGCCATTGCTTTCCCTTTTGGTGTGTCTAGTGGTAATGGTGGATCTATACGGATCATGCAATTTTTCCTTTCTTTTTATTGAATTTCCATAGGGCCGACTCAACCTCGCGTTGCATGTAATCAACAAACTTCCTTTGTAATTCACGATTATCTTTAGCATTTTCAATCATTCCTATGACCACAAAATTCAATATTATTCCTGCCATACTTAGAGCCCAAATAGCTCCCATAAATTCTGCTAGTTCTCGCGGAGTAACCATATTCTTCTCACTTCCTTTTTAATATGCGGTTGCAACAAAACTGGAAATTTTTCAATTGCAGGTAATCGTTCTTTAACTGGTAAACTTAAAATATCAAGCGCCACATGATAAATTTGCAATGATATAGTCGATTGAATCATGGGAGATTGATCTTCCAACGCCATTCGACCAGCCATAACACCTTCTATAATTTCACTTGGTCTCGTCACGTTCTGCCAAATATTTTTCAAAGGCATGAAAGGCAGCACTGGATCCAAGCGCGATACAGACAAACGCTCCTTTTTCTTGCGCTGCATACAGATACTCCAATTGTTTATCTTGCCATTTTGACTTCGTGTGATCTCGACGTTTCATCTCGCAAACAAAAGAAGGATTACCCGGTATAATAATATCAGCCGCGCCCGGCGTCATGCCCTCTGCTTTTTCACGTACAACCTGCCGAAACCCTTTTTTCCCCTCATTGCGTGGGTGAATAGCAATCAAGCCCCAAGTATCAGGATAAGTTCGGCGGAGTTGATTAAAAAACGTAATTTGCTCTAACGATTCCTCCGCGCATGTTCCGCGAAAATTTACGTCGCCAAAAACTTTAATGTTCTCTGGAAATTTCATCTGGTTTCCTATTATACGCAAAGACCTTGAACCAGCCGTTTGCATCCTTCTGATACGTTATTGTTAACGGTTGTTCACCGGCCAACTCATCATACCGCGCTTTTTCTTCTACACCCTTTGCCCAGTTAGGCTCCTGCGGTATCCAATAAGAAAATGTCCTATGCGCCGTGGTAACATCTACCTTGATCATAGGACGCCCTGCACGGCTTAATGTTGGACGAATCTCCCATCCTAGCACCCTATCTGTTTGGCGTCTTGTAGGATCCGCCTTCATGGCTTGAAACTCAATCCTGAGCTTTTCATTGGGGTCTACAATTTCGCCCTTACATTCTATGCAGTACCGCGCAGCAATATCATTCTCGCCACTGCAGTGTGGGCATTCTTTATGTGTCCAACGGTATCGGCATTGCTCTTGATCGCCACCTTTTACGTCAAGCCATCCTTGACACCTACGCCCATGGTGCGCCGGTATGTCGCCAAATTCTGATGGGATACGCTGCCAATTCAGATCGCAAAAATACCCTGCATCATCGACATTGTAGCCCTCGTCATTAATTCGCGCCTTAAACTCATTGATCTTGTTACAATCTGGGCAACGGCACTTAACCGTCAAACCTTCAGACTGCAAACCAGTTACCTTCACTTTTGGATCAAAAACATCCCCATCTGGGCAATGTCGCTCGATGTTCTCTGCGTAGTCCAACAAAAGACAATCTTCTTTGCCATCATACAACCGAAGACCCCGGCCAATAATTTGCTGCAGAAGGCCAACCGACTCCGTGGCTCTCAATATCGCAATTACATCCACATGCGGTGCGTCAAACCCTGTAGTCAACACCGACACGTTCACAATGTACTTAATTTCACGCGCCTTAAATCGGGCAATGATGTTTGAACGTTCTTCGCGTGGCGTATCGCCGGTCACAATCGCAGACAAGCCCGCTGGTAAGCTCTCAATGCATTCGTAAGCGTGTTGCACCGTAGCCGCAAAGATCATTACTCCTTGCCTGTCCCTACTTTGGGAAACAACGTCTGCGATAATAGCCGCTGTCTTGCGCCCCTGACCGATATACGCCCTGTCAACGTCTGCCGCATCAAACTGTCCCCTGCTGTTCAATTCCATGCCAAGCGTATGATACGACTCCGCCCTGATCGCGCCCAAGATTGGCTCTGTCAGATACCCCTGATCAATCAATTCCCTCGCCGTAATACGATGTACACACGAAGCAAAATAAGGATCTTTGGTTTCTTTCTCACCAACGGGATTGCCGTCCGCCCACTGGCGAAAGATGTAGCCGCTCCCGAACCGATACGGCGTTGCCGTCATTCCTACTACGCGAAGATTGGCGTTCTGCTCCCGCATGGCATGTACAATACCTTTAACCGTCGGTGTAATGCCGTGACACTCATCAATCACGATCATAGCGAACTGGCTGCCAAACTTTTCAATCCGGTTCTTGACCGTCAATGGCGTACCAAACACCACCGGATGGCGCAAAGAGATCTTTCCTGCAGAGGCAGAAAACAGTGAGAACGGATTACCGGTTGCCCCATATTTTTCACTGTTCTGAATTACCAGCTCCGCAGAAGGCGCAAGACACAACACATGTTTGCCATTGGAAATGCGGTGAATAGTGTTCGCAATCTCCGCAATAATATGGCTCTTCCCCGCGCCCGTAGCGGCTTCAATCATGCATGGCGTCTTTGACTTGGTAATCCATTGGATCACCCGATCGTGCGCCTCCTGTTGATATGGTCGTAGCATTATTTAAACGTCCAATACGTTGTTGGCTTGCCACGATAGGGTTCCAGATCAACATGCGGGATATGCTCCTTAACAACCTTGGAGTAGCTAATTGCACCCTCGCGTTCGATCTTGGTAAGGCTATGTCCGTTAATAAAACAAGGCTCCCCACCTGCCACTTGGACGATCTTTTCAAGCAATTCCTTCTTGCGCTCATCACTCGCCTTCATGTCTTCAACTAAATCGAAATATTCTGCGGCTAATTGACGCAACTCTGGTTTTTCATTGTCTTGCTTCTTTGGCTGTAAGTGCCGCTCAACCATTGGATGTGTTTGTTCCACCAAGAACCTTTGATAGAACGCGAGAAGCATTGGCATATTCGCCTGAATCCAAGGATCATCATACGCAATAATCTCATTGCGCGACTCAGCAGGCGTCCACTGATAAAAATGACACCAAGGACGGCCCGTTATAAATAACTGGATTTGGATTTGGGCGTAGTAATGCATTTGAAGAGCCAACGGCTTAAACGGGACCGGACTTTTCTCATGGCGTAGGCTGTAGGGGCATTTAACTTCAATAAGCCCTTCCTCACCCACCAGACCATCCGGGGACGCGCCAAGCCAATGCATGTGTGTATAGAACCCTGCAGGCTTAACCGTGACGCCGGTTTCCATCTCGTATTCTTTAATCGCACCAGCTTCATTGGCTACACCCCACTCGGTCGCAACATTACCCGTAAATTCTGAAGGCGCACCAAACTTTTCTCGTACCATGCGGCGCATTACGTCGTCTGGTGAACTATAGGGGGAAAGACCAAGAATGGCCCCAACTGCTGAACCCGTAATTCTATTTTTACGTGCCGCAAACCATTCTGGTGAACGTTGTTCCATTATACCATCTCCATAACTGGCCGTAGCCGTTTCAATCTTTTAATTGCGTCTTGTGGGTAAGTTCTACTAATATGCATGATAGAGATAATTTGCTCTATCTTACGACGCCAGTCACGCTGTTCTGACAAATCGCTCGTAACAACTTCATTCTCAAAGTCTTCTAAAACACTCACTGTTCGGCGAGCTGCACGTATAACAGATGTATAATCTGGCTCATCAATAAACGATGCATGAACCAACATCTCTCCCCGTTTTTCAGCAGAAGTCTTAACTATAGGTTCATCTTTTTCACGAACCTTTGGGCCAAGGCCAAACTCTTTTAGATATCCCGCAACCAAATCATTAAGCGTAATCGCTGCTTCTGTATTAACCATTTTTCTCTCCATTTAAATTTAAGAAAAGGGGGCGACCCCAAGGATTAAAAGACCGCCCCCTCCACAACCCCGTCCCCCTCAGAACGGGATGTTATCGTCTTCTACCTTTGAAGATAGAACATTCTTAATCGTAGCAACAATGCCATTCTTTGGAGAAACCGCAGAAATCCAATTGCCGCTCATCTTTTCACCCTTTTCAGTTTCCATGTTCCACATCATAACCTTGATGTTCATGGGCTTGTTTGTCAGGTGAAGAGACATTGATTCGTCAGTAGGCATTTTGCCAGAAGATAGCAACTTACCGCCCGCATTCGAATCAACCGCAGCTAACATACGTTTAGCCTTATCGCGTTTTGTGTCTGCATTCTTCGCTTTAGGATCCGCGTCCGAAACCCATAGCTTTTGAAAAACCTTACGGTTCTTGTATTCGATAGGAGCAAGCACTGACCACCGGAAAGAAATTAAGTTCTCACCTGTAGGTGTTGTATCCCACTTGGCTTCATCGATAATTGCCGTGCAAGTCGTATCATTAGGAATGGGTTCAATATTACCCCCGCCTATTTCAAACTGACTGCCAGTTTTAGCAATATCATCGCCGTCCGATAGATCCCAGAAATTAGCCATTTTACTTCTCCTTCTTAACCGTTACCCGACGCAATGATGGAATATGATCAACCAGCGGATTAGTTCCCAATACAACCGACAATGGTTCAGAAATACCAAAACGGTTCTTTGAAACATTGGCCGCAGTCGCATGACAAACTAGTACACGAGTTCCATCACTAATGGCTTTTTTCTTATCCCCATCGCCAGTGGTAAAGGTTTCTAACTTCAGATAACCAACCAAATCAACGTCATCGACATATGCTGGCTCTGATTTAGCATGAAGACGCAATCCCCACTTTGAGAATGATTCATCGTCTGGTGGGTTTTCAGTACCAATCTCGCTGTGGGCAATAAAGACTGTATGCATACCACGCTTGTCAGCCAGAAGACCTGCCGCCTTACGAAGACGAGAATGCATCGCTGCAACCGCCTCACGGCCTGCTCCATAACCACCAAGTGCTTGTTGAATACCCTTAGGCTTCTTAACGTCTGTATCTACAATGTATTGCGCGAACATGCGCTCCAATGCCGTCACACTATCCACAATCAACGTTTCATATTCATGTGGTTCATTGATCAATGCCTTTAACTGATCCCATAACTCATCCGGGTTAGTTAAAAGCGGAAACGCATCTGGGCGAAGATTTGTTGGAATAGCCTGTAAGCCATCTTCTGCGCGAATCACAATTGGTTTTGGAAATGTAACCGCTAAGGTTGTTTTACCCATGCCTGCGTTGCCAAAGATCGTTGCAATTACAGGGCGGTCGGCTGGTTTAGATATCGTATTCAATATGCTCATTGAGCACTCCTTTCTGCTTCGACGCTTGACAAATGGAACAAACTGGTTTGAATGTCAACAACGAAATGTGCCAATGGAATAATTTAATGGAAACAACTGACATCCCAATGGAGCGCATACGCCGTGCTCTCGCAGACAGAAACCCCGCAAAAGTGGCAGAGGCAATTGGTCTTCATGAGAACACGATTAGGGCCATAATGACTGGGAAAAACAACAACCCAACGCTTTCAACCTTGACCAAAATAGTAGAATATCTCTTTCACAAGAAAGACTAATAATGTCCAATCATAGAGAATTTTGGGAAGCGGGATACCGTGTTTTTGGTCTGCATCCTATTCGTAAAGACGGATCCTGCGGTTGCGGGACAAAAGACTGTAAGGCTATCGGAAAACATCCGCTTGCGTCCAACTGGCAGCATACTCCTCATTGGTCAGAAGATCAGATTGAAGTCATGGAGGAAACCGATCAGTTTATTACTGGTTATGGCGTCCTTGTTCGCGGTCTGCTTGTTATCGATGTCGATGCCCGTAATGGCGGTGTTGAATCTTACGAAGCCTTAATAGCTGATGTACCATCTATTGCCGGTGCAGGCATGATTGTCGAAACAGGATCGGGCGGCGGTTCACGCCATCTCTATTTCAAGTGCGACGAAGGATTGGCCCTAGCCCAGCACCATCCAGATTACCCCGGCATCGATTTTAAATCGTCAGGCTACGTGGTTGGCCCCGGTTCACTTCATGCTTCTGGCCGCAATTATACCGTCCTGACAGGAACTCCCTCCGACATTGATGATGCCCCACCTGAACTTATCAAGGGACTCGCCAAAACCGATCGCGTCCGCGCTGACATAGGAACCGGAACTGTTGACGTATCACATGGTGACCTTGCAGACATGCTTGCCCATATCGACGCAGATATTGACCACGAGACTTGGATCCGATGCGGCATGGCTATTCACCATGCAACCCTTGGGACAGGTTTTGATCTATGGGATAAGTGGTCATCTAAAGGTAGCAAATATCCGGGGCATGATGTTCTTGAACGCCGCTGGCATTCGCTCGGTAAAGCCGTAAACCCAGTCACGCTTGGCACTCTTGTTCATTACGCGGAGCAGGGCGGATGGGTGCAACCCGTGACATTTGAGCCAAACGAAGCCCCAGTTATCACGGCAGAAGAAGAAGCTCCTGTTACCGGAAACACGATTGATACTTCGGGTGTAGATCTTAAACGCCCTCCCGGCTTCGTCGGCACTATTACCGATTGGATTAACGATCAGTCTCGTTACCCCCGCGAAACCATTGCAGTCGCTGCAGCTCTCACCTCGATCGGGAACATCATTGGTTTGCGCTACGCTGATGAACTTGGAGATGTAACGTCAAACATCTTTGCCTTCTGCGTGTCTGCATCTGGAACCGGTAAAGAAGCCATCCAACAAGCATCCCTTGAAATTCATAAGTCTGCAGGGATCGAGCAAGCCGTATACTCATCTATCAAGTCGGAGCAGGAAGTCGTTCGCAATCTCACGCGCAACCAAGCATCCTTCTATATCCTCGATGAGGTCGGTATCTTTCTTGAGAAAGTTAAGAATGCTCAAAAGCGCGGTGGTGCAGCATATCTTGAAGGCGTGATTGGTATTCTCATGTCCACGTACTCCAAGGCAAATGGTTGGATGCCACTGTCTGGTGACGTTCGTGAAGATGTTCGTAAAGGTATTCTCCAAGAAATTTCCCAACTAAACCGCAAAATAGATGATGGCGACAAAAGCCCAAATTTAAAGCGCGACGTTGATCACTTGGAAAAATCTTTAGGCACTCTCAAAAGCGGACTAGAAAAACCGTATGTTTCCCTATTAGGCTTTACCACGCCAATCACTTTTGATGGTCTTGTTACACAGGAAACAGCAGCCAATGGTTTTTTTGGGCGCGCTTTGATCTTTAATGAACGCAACGATGTTCCACATGAAAAAAAGAAGTTCCGCAAACGTCCAATGCCAATGGAACTTGATCTTGCCTTAAAGCAACTTTATATGAATGGGAACTTTAACCAAACTGACCATCGGATTGAGAACAGAGGACCACGAACTGAAGTAGCCACCACCCCCGAAGCAGAAGCCATGCTGGAATCCGCTATGGACATCATGCACGGACTTGCCGAAGACCATACCGAACAGTCTGGAATGTCATCTCTGTTTCTCCGCGCCAAGGAACTTATTGCCAAAATATCGTTTATCCTTGCCGTTCCGTCTGGTCTTCGTACCGTTGAACATGTCCGCTGGGCATACGCCCTAATCCGTCGTGACGCCGAAGAAAAAACCCGTCTCGTTATCGGTAACGATCGACAGAAAGATGCACCCAAAACCGCCCTCGTTAGCAAATTAGAAAATTTATTGGCCAGAGAAGAAGGAGAAACGCTTGGGGTACTTGTCAACAAATTAAAATCGTTTAAAAGGGAAGACATAGAGCGTTGTCTAAAAGAGATGTTGAACAATAAACAAATCACCCTTGAAGAAACCATCCATCCCCGTCGTAAAATCAAAGTGAAAAGGTTTAAATTAAAATGACTGAAGTGCTCGATCTAAAAAACCACATGGATAAGAAACAACAAAAGCAACAAATTGCCGCATATGACGCCATGGCAAAATCTGTAGACGGAATGCCAATTGGAATGATCCTTAATGTGATGATTGCTTTTATTGCTCAATTGATCAAAGACATGCCCTCTGATGAGCGTATGCGATTGGCTAGTGCATTTTATCAAGTTATCGTCACGCCAGTGAAAAAAAAGGAAATCATCCAATGAGTGCGACATATATTGTAGAACAAGATTCAGATCTTATCGTATGCGCCATGGGTATTGGTGGCACGACAGTGCATGTAAAAGGGCTTCCCGCAGGCAAAGGTTGTATTGGTCGTCGTTGTTCCGCATGGCGTTGGGAAACCATCGTTGATGAGTGGGATGATAAGAAAAACGAGTGGAATACACACCATAGTGATGAACGTGGTTATTGCGGTTTTATAGGAGAGTGAAATGGGTCAGTTAAAAGATTGGTATGATAATTGGTTGAAAGATTTAGAAGAAATAAAAAAAACTGATTGGCAACCAATAGAAACAGCGCCGAAAGATACATTGGTTATCTTGTATTTAAGAGATGGAGACATTGTAATTAATGAAGGTTGGCACACTTATGACGAACCTCCATATGGAGAACCATCAAAAGAATTGTATTGGATGGATTTAGAAACAGGAAAAACTCTTCATCCCACCCATTGGATGAAATTGCCGGAGCCGCCAAAATGATTAACAAAGATAAACAGTACCGCACCCGCAACGGTCGTGAGGTTCGGATTTATGCAACGGATGGGAATAGTATTTGGGCAGTTCATGGAGCCATTCTTGTGGAAGATGGTTGGTGGGCAATGTGTTGGGCAAAAGATGGGAAATTTATATGCGGTGGAGTTTATGATGGTTCACCTTCATCTGCGTCTGACCTTGTTGAAGTCAAACAACGCATCAAAAAGACAATTTGGGTTAATATTGATAAACAGACAGATGATTTTTTTGACACAAAAGAAGATGCTGATGAATATGCTTCTCAACACCGCATCGCTTGCGTGAAGGTTGAAACAGACTGCGAAGAAGGAGAGGGGCTATGACTGACAACCCACACTATGTGACGCCTGAAGAGGCTCAGGAAAAAATATGCCCGATGCCAATCCACGATTTTAATTGTGCTGGCCCAAAGTGCATGGCTTGGCGGTGGGAAAACGAAGAAAAAGAATGGATTAACACTGGCGTTGGTGAAGGCCATTGGAAGCCCGCTCAAAGAACCCACGGCTATTGCGGGATGGTGCGGACATGATCAGCAAAGACAAACGCTACCGCACCCGTGATGGGCGTGAAGTGCGGATTTATGCGACGGATGGGAAATATCCATTCACTATTCAAGGCGCTGTTAAAACAGAAGAAGGAGAATGGGAACAACAAAGTTGGACCAATAAGGGCTTTTTTATGTTGGTAGATGGGTGCCATAACGATCTCGTCGAAGTCAAACCACGCATCAAGCGGACGTTTTGGTTTAATATTGTCCCTGAGACGCAAGGAGCAACCATTGGATGTTTATCAAAAGAACATGCCGATAGGTTGCAAGCGCCTAACCGTCTTGCTTGTGTGAAGGTTGAAATTGATGTGGAAGAAGGTGAGGGGCTATGACTGACTGGCAACCTTTTATTCATGACGTATTGGCTTGGGGCGGCGCTGCAATTGTAGCAATTATTGTTCTTGGAAGCATTATTTTTGTTCCGTATCCACACCCCAAATGGGAAGATGAATTAAAGCGGCGTAGTGAAGAAGCATCCGCCAAGATTCGCAAAATTGGTTTGGAAGAAGCGCAATTGGAATTTTACATTACGCTTACGGCCTGTTTAAAAAGCATAATGGAAACAGAGGAGCCGCCAAAATGACTGACTGGAAACCAATAGAAACCTGCCCAAAAGATCATTGGGTATTGGTATATGAACCCGGCTGGCATCTTATGGTTGCCAAATGGATTTACGCAGACCAATGGCAATATGCCCAAATTGATGATCCTAAATTTTATTTAAGTTGCCGTCCTACCCATTGGATGAAATTACCGGAGCCACCAAAATGAAAACACTAATCCGCTACGAATACGAACCACACAACGTCTGGGTTTTATGGGAGGGCAAGGATGGCGACCGCTGGTATGAGCATATCGTTGTAAATGGGGAGGTGCAGTGGTGATGGATAAAGAAATAGAAACGACGATCAACAGATTATTGGCCGATAAAAAAATGGCAGTAGATTTGGCTGATTATTTGATAAAAGAAAATGTTAAACTGCGGGAAGCGTTGAAAAAGACAGTTGAGGTCTGCGATGTGGTCTTAAACAAAGAATTTAATTGGGCTGTCAAAATGACCCTTATGAAAGAAAATGTTGCTTTGGCCCGCGCCGCACTGAAGGAGCATGAGTGATGGCTATCATTAAACAACATCTGCCGAATTACGTCTCTATTGACCCGCAAGAATCGGAGTTCGAAACGCTCGAAGACTTGATGAATGTGGGGTTTGTTAAACAATGGACTGACAACCGTTGGGGAGATGATTTTCATCAATTCAGCATCAGCCATAATGATTGGATTGTAAAATATGGCCACGAAGATTATATGCATCTCATGGCCGAAATGGATGGCGGGAAAAAGTGGTATGTAATCGGTTACATTTATGGCTCGTCGCCAGAAGAGATTGGTCTCCCTAAATGGAAAAGAGCGAAGGAGGGTAAGTGATGGATAAAGAAAAAGAAACGGTTTGGACAAGTGATATGGGTTTTATGCCGCCAATACCAAAAACAGAAGGCCGTACTATTTGCCGTGAAGAATGCCAGCTAACTGAATATAAACAAGAGATTGAACGGTTGCGGGAGGCCGCAAAAGATCGGCCAAAAGATCGGCCAAAAGATGCCGCTGACGAGATTAAGCGGTTGCGGGGAGCACTGCGGGAAATTTATGAAGTGTATGCGGGATCAGAAGGAATACCTCAACCCTTGACCGCCGCCGAAGGTTACTTGTTGTCACTTTTTATGGAAACGGTAAGGATTGCACAAGAATCAATGAAGGAGGGTAAGTGATGGATATTGTTGAAGAACTCAAGATTATGGCCCCATATTATCCCCTGCAAGGTAAAGCCGCCAATGAGATTGAACGGTTGCGGGAAGCGTTACGGCTCATGCCAAAAACAATTACCGATGCCGTCAAAGAAATTGAACGGTTGCGCAGTCGCCTTGAGAAGCCAACACCGGCTATGCTAGAGGCAGGCAGGGCCGCGAACAGGCTGGTGGCAGATAACGCGCTTGGGCTAGCCTGCATAGCACCGGATGCTGCATGGGCGGCTATGGTTAACCTTGTTTTATCGGAGGATAAATGATGGAAAACTGGACATTGGATAAATGGTTGAGTGAGCTAGATGATCACGCCAAGCAAGATTTATATTTTGAAATTAGCGGCCATAGCGCCGGGGCCTTGCGGGATCGTATCAATCACTTGAAGGACATTAAGGACAAAGAGATTGAACGGCTCCGGGATTGGATTGGGCACATTAACTATCATGTTAATCGCAATGGTGCAGAACATTCATCGCCAACGGAAAGGTACTTACAAACGGTATGCCTCACCGCATTAAGGGGGGATAAGTGATGGATATTGTTGAACGGCTGCGCCGCATAAATGCTTTTCTTCACATCACAGAAGACGAGCCAGAATATGATTACAGACTTTCTTATGAAGCCGCCGATGAAATTGAACGGCTGCGGGGCATATTGCAACAAATCGCAGCATTGAGCATGAAGACATTCCTACGCCAAAAACGCCTAATGAAGGCACAACATGGACTGTGTTGGCGATGGCGGTCGGTCTGGCTGAAAAAGCACTGAAGGAGGGTGAGTGATGGATAACGAAAAAGAAATAGTTTGGACAGATGACATGGGGTTTATGCCACCAATGGTAAAAACAGAAGGCCGAATTATTTGTCGGCATGAGTGTCAGCTAACAGAATACAAGGCAGAGATTGAACGGCTACGGGAGGCTGCAAAAGATCGGCCAAAAGATCGGCCAAATGATGCCGTCAATGAGATTGAACGGTTGCGGGAACTGTTTGAGTTGGAGCGCAAAGATAATATTGACGTGCGTTATCACCTTGCAAAGGCCAATGATCAAATTGAACGGGTGCATCGCGAGATGGCCATGATGGTCAAGCGCGAGCACTATATCAACGCAATTAAGAGTTTGTCGGTGTGCCAAAACCAGATTGAGACCATGATGCTAGAACTTCGCCGCCTTGACCCGAAGAATGCCATTGCGGGTGATGCCTATATCGTTTTGGGTATGCTAGAAGCTATGATCACGCTTAATCCTGATATGCAAACTGACGAATGGAAGGCCGACCAGAAGGCAAAACAGGAAGTACGCGATGCTGAGTATCGTGCTGCCAAGGAGAAACGCCGCGCCAAAGTACAGGAATTGATGTGGGAAGGCACCTCAATGATCACAAACGCAGAACTGAAAGAAGGTGAGTGACCCTGTTATATCACTTAGCGCCACTTTTCGCATACGAGTAACCGTATAATATCAGTTAATACTCATTCGCGTATAGGAGATTATAATGCTACCCCATGAAATGTTTCCATCTGAACTAATGGATGCCTTACGCAAACAAGCCCAGGAGTGTGAAGATTCCGAACGTTGCCCTGAAACCGGTGTGTCTACGTTTCCCAAAGAAACTACCCTTGAATGGGCGGCTGCCGATCAGATCAAATATTTCCTGTCAGAGATCCGCATGTATGAGAGCCTGTACTACGATATCTATAGGTCGATAAGAGATTTTGATAGTTTGAAAGAAAACTTATAATTCTTGTTGACCCCTGTAATTAAAGATGACATAAGGATTGGGCAGGGCAATGGTGCCTTCCAGATGGAGAATGAAAATGACTCTTCCAAAAATTGTAATGACAAAAAAAGTTGACGGCTTAAACAATAAGGCGTTTGAAGTTTCATTAATTAGGCGTAAGGCAGGTTGGGATGGCCATAGAAATGCTCCAGAGGCATGGTTTGTGAGAACAGAAGATCTTCACCCAACTGACCAACGCTGGTTTCACAAAGTGTTCAACGATTCACACACTGCTCTTGAGGCTTATTGCAACGTAGAATAACACCGGGGGCTTCGGCCCCCACCCCTTCACTCTAACCGGAGAACACTATGCCACGCGGACGTATTAAAGGAACGTATAGAAAATATACCGTTGACTATCTGGATGACGCTCTACAAATGATATACGGTGGAAAATCAATGGCTCAAACGGCTAAATATCTCGGCGTCCACAGGCAGGCTCTCCACAGGGCATTCAAATTGCAAGGCAAACTACCACGTAAGGTTCTTTAATGAGCAGCGACATTCTTATCAAACAGCTATATGCCAAGTCGAACAACGATGAGGAATCAGATGCTGATCTGCTAAGAATTGCCGCTATGCGATTAAAACACGTCGAAGAGGCGTTATGTTTCGTGGGTGTCATATGTGGACAACAAGAGTCTGATTATGCCTTACAGTGCGCCGATGTTGCTTATACCGTTTACCAGTTTGACCCATTCACAGATTATCGTATGCAAAAGGTTACATTACAGTGAGTAAGAAGATTTCTGACATCCCTCTTCATGCCATGTTTATAGCCCTTGTGTACGCTATGCGTAGCAATAACCTTGCGCGTGTTAAGAAGTTGAATAAGATGATCCACGCCCGTATTGGGCACCTCCTTTGACTTATGGGCTCCCTTCGGGGGGCTCTTTTTTTATGTTCGGAGAACACTATGCCTACCCAACCAATTAGCTTTGAACTTCTTCTTGAAACACTGCGCGTCTTTGAAGATTGCAACAACAACGTCTCTGCAGCCGCTCGGTCCCTAAACATTCCACGGCAGACATTTGATCACCGGTTAGGCCGCGCCAGAGAGCAGTTCCCTAATGGTTCCCCAGAAAAAAACATCACTGGCCGGTGGACCTATCCCCGTATCATCACAAAAGATGTCCCAAACACGCAGTGGGTAATTGGTTCTGATCTCCACATTTGGGATGGCGACCCGCCCCTGATTTACAAAGCCTTCGTAAAAGTATGCAAGTCTCTCAAACCAGATGGTATCATTCTGAACGGAGACATTATCGATGGCGCTAGGATTTCACGCCACCCGTCAGTACGCGGCAGCAAAGCGCCAAAAATCGAGAAAGAAATCGAGACTGCCAAGAAGTGGCTTAAAATGCTCCCCAAGACCAAACACCGCCTCTGGACCATGGGGAACCACGACGTCCGAATCGATAATTACGTTGCCTCTAACGCCAATGAACTTGACGGATATATCATGTCCCTCCAAGAGCACTTTACCGACTGGGAAATCGCATGGGCATTCGAACTTAACAACACCGTTGAAATCAGACACCGTTTCCGAGGCGGCATCCATGCAGGTTGGAACAACGCTCTCCACGGAGGGATTAGCATGGTTACAGGACATACGCACCAGCTCCAGATGACTGCTATGCGCGACAGAAACGGCTCACGATGGGGCATTGAGACTGGGACACTAGCCGACCCCTTTGGACCACAGTTCCAGTACGCTGAAGGATCCCCCAGCCGATCGCAAATGGGCTTTGTTGTCATTAACTTTGATGAGGATGGGAACTTGATGCCGCCAGAACTATGCGAGATGATTCGCGGTCGTCCGGTGTTCCGTGGGCAGTACATTATGTAAAAGGGGTACGGGCTATGGTTAGCACACACTCATGCACATCCATTGTCTTAAGCCATGCCCCCGTACAACATAGCAGCATTGTATTTACAGCAAACGGACAATCAGCCGCACGACCAAGCCAGAACACAAACCAGACAAGGCCAACTAGTCCGAGGGCTAACTTGTAAACAATCCTTACAAGTTGCGGCCCCCATCTTTATCTCGGAGCAGTGGGATCTCCCACATCGCCTGCCAGTAGGTGCAGGAACTTGTTTAGACGATGCCCCGAAAAACTGGTGAAGAGGGTTGGATTCGAACCAACTCCGTTTCTATGTGCCGGATTTACAGTCCGGTGCCCATCCGCCGTCTGAGCAGCCTCTTCGAATAGATGGTCAAAGTGGTAGGATTTGAACCTACGGCCCTCTGGTCCCAAAACAGATGCGCTACCAGACTGCGCTACACTTTGAAAAACTCATGCCCCCTAGCAGTGTGCGATGCAGGAACATACTAGGGGGATTATTTTTTTTACTCGTCGTGGTCTGCGATGTCAACGTCATTGCTGGTCTCTTCGATCTCAACCAACTTCTCTTCGCCGTCTTCATCAACGGTCAACATAAGGATTGGTTTCTCGAAGGCTTCTGCCATCAAGTCAAAATCGTCAGCCAGCTCTTCAAACGTTTCGCCGAGTGGAACTGAATCTTCTTCCATCCAGAACTCAATCTCGTCGTTCTCGTCGTAAAAAACCTCACGAATTACAAACGTGTCTTCGGAAAACGAATCTTCTGCGTCCTTTGGCAGCATGATAACGCGATAGTTCCAGCTCATGGTCTCACTCCGTTCGTTGTCAGTTACAGGGGTCATTGCGACACCCCATTCAAATGAAATTATGGTTGCAGTCGATAACATCGGCTTGGGTACTCCTGTTGAAATTGCGAAACGACCCCATCATAGAATGGTTGCGAATTGATGACAATTGCCTTTTCAAGCCCATTTTGGACAATCAACGAGTTATACTTATTTGGAAAAGTTTAAAGTTTTTGTTTAAATATTTTATGTAACGCATTGATTTGTAACGCTTTTACATGTCATATGTATAAGTGGAAGGATATCCCTGAATTAGACTCATTAGAGAGAGATACATACTCATAGATATACAGTTACCCTGACACGATTTGGAACTATAGAGATAGTAAGATTTTATTATTATTTATATATATATATATATTAACTATTACTATAGCAGCAAAATCAATGACTTAGGGCAAAGTTTACACCTATCACTTGAAGATATCCGTGCATATCCATGCGTTTGTATAGGGGGACTGGTAAAATCCCTTGGGATGGCTTATGTTGTAGGTGAAATTGGAGGTTCCCCATGGCTAAAGTTGGCCGCCCATCGACGTATAAGCCTGAGTACTGCAAGACAGTCATCGAACTCGGTAAACTGGGGAAATCGTATTCTCAGATGGCAATCGCTTGCGGTACTGTTCGTGGTACTTTGGATTATTGGAATAAGGAAATCCCTGAGTTTTCAGCAGCTCTCGCGTTAGCAAGGGAATATTCGCAGAATTGGTGGGAAGAAGCAGGGCAAAATGGCCTTGATAATCGTAATTTTAACGCCCAGCTGTGGCTAAAGAACATTTCCTCACGCTTTCGGGATGATTACGCAGAGCGCCGCGTTAATGAAGTGGTTGGCAAAGATGGTGGACCTGTAAAGATTGAAACAAAAGTCATTGAAGCAAAAGATCTGGACGACGAATCGCTGGATATCATTGAACAGGCTCTTGCTGCGTCTTTAGAGGCGTCTGAGGACGAATGAGCAAGAAAGCCGGTATCATAGCCCCTAATCGCGACGCGCCCGTTCACATCCGTTTAAAAGGCGAAATAGTCGATGCCACTAAGTCGCTGTTCAATGTCCGCAAGGAAAAATGCGAACGCAGTCTAGAAAACTTTATCAAATACGCATGGGAAGTGGTCGAACCGGGGCAACCATACTCGGATAATTGGCATATTGGGTTCATTTGCAAGCACTTGCAGGCCATTACAGACGAAGTGATGATTAACGATGAACAGTATTACAATCGCCTTCTGATCAACGTTCCGCCCGGCATGATGAAGTCCTTGCTGCTCAACGTATTCTGGCCTGCATGGGAATGGGGTCCGCGCAATATGCCGCACCTGCGCTATGTCTGCGCCTCGCACTCCCTGAACAACGCTATCCGTGACTCAACCAAGATGCGACGCCTCGTATCGTCTGACTGGTATCAGGAACGCTGGGGAGACAGGGTAAAACTTACAGGCGATCAAAACCAGAAGACCAAGTTTGAAAACACAATGACTGGTTTTCGCCAAGCGATTGCTATGGATGGCATGACAGGTGCTCGTGGCGATCGCGTATTGATCGATGACCCTCATTCTGTTGATAGTGCCAACTCTGAAGCACAACGGCAGTCTACCATCGATACCTTCGAGACGGCAGTGCCAACCCGACTAAACAACCCAGACAAGTCGGCCATCATTGTTATCATGCAGCGGCTCCATGAAGAGGACGTTTCTGGTGTAATCATTGAGAAGCAGCTTGGTTATGACCACATCATGTTGCCCATGGAGTACGATCCAGAACGCGCCGCGCCAACAATGTTGGGCCATGAAGACCCGCGCACGGAGAAGAACGAACTTCTATTCCAGTCCCGTTTTCCTCGCCATGTCGTTGATCGTGATAAAAAAATCATGGGATCCTTTGCAGTTGCAGGGCAGTTCCAGCAGACGCCAACGCCAGATGATGGTGGTATCATCAAAAAAGCCCACTGGCAGTTGTGGGAAAACGACAATATGTTTCCTGATTTCGACTTCATCATCGGATCAGTGGATACCGCATTTACCGAGAAGACCGAGAACGACTATACCGCTATGACCGTTTGGGGCGTGTTCTCTGAGGATCCTGTCGCGCAATCGTCAAAAATCGAGCGTGTTTACAAGCAGCCGCACCCGAAGGTTATGTTGATTTACGCTTGGCAGGAACGGTTACAGCTCGCAGGCGTGGTTGAAAAGATCTCTTGGACCTGCAAGAAGTTTCCAATCGATCGCGTCCTAATCGAAGACAAGGCGGCAGGCATTCCGGTGGCAACCGAGCTTCGCAGGCTCTATGCAGGGTCAAACTTCGGCGTTCAGCTCGACAACCCCGGATCCATCGACAAGCTATCTCGCCTGTATTCTGTTCAGCATTTGTTCGAAGAAGGCTTGGTTTACGCTCCCGACAAGGCTTGGGCTGACGAGGTAATCCAGCAGTGTATCCGCTTTCCAAAGGCCAAACACGATGACCTAGTGGACACAGTGTCCATGGCTATGCGATACTTGCGCCGATCTGGGTTTATTCAGAGGGCAGAGGAAGTACAGGCGGCATTGGATGACACCAAGCTGCACCGTGGTACTCCGCCCGTACCGCTATATGGGGTTTAACGTATGCCGCTCGCACCTCCTAATCTTCGCCTACCGGGGCAAGACATCAATGAACCGTTCAATGAGGACGGCGTAGAGATCGTCATGGATGACGGCGAACCAGCCGAGGGGATGGACGAGCACGGCAACCTCATGACCATTGAGACGCCCGATGGCGCTATTACGTTGACGCTTGATGGCTCTCCACTGGAGAAGGCTGGTAAAACCGGCGGCGATTGGTTCGACAACCTAGTTGATGACATTGACCAGATGGAACTGGGTACGATCGCGTCTGACTTGCTCAAAGGTATCCAAGACGATCTTGAATCGCGCAAGGAATGGATTGACGACAGAGCGCAGGGCATCAAGTTGCTTGGCCTGAAGGTTGAGATCCCCGGATTGGCAGGCGCAGCAGATGGCGCTCCCGTTGAAGGTATGTCTCGTGTTCGTCACCCATTGCTTCTCGAAGCAGTCCTACGGTTCCAAGCCAATGCACGGTCGGAACTCCTGCCAACTGACGGGCCGGTAAAAATCCGCGAGGACAACAACAATGCCGACCTCCAGTCAGATCAGCTTGCCAACGACCTCGAAAACGATCTCAACCACTATCTCACGGCCACTGCCAAAGAGTATTACCCTGATACCGACCGAATGCTCCTCATGTTGGGCTTTGGCGGGACGGCGTTCAAAAAAATATATTTCTGTCCCCTACGCGGTCGTCCAGTTAGCGAAAGCGTCGATGCCGATGACTTGATTGTAAACAACTCTGCCACTGATCTGTCCAACGCTTCCCGTATCACCCATCGTATCTACATGCGCCCGTCAACCGTCAAACGTATGCAGATCCTTGGCGTGTACAAAGACATTGATTTGTCAACTCCAAAAATGCCGGAGCTTGATGCTGCTCAACGTGAAAAGAAGGCCCAACAGGGCATCACGATGGACAACAATAATCCTGAAGATCGCGATCGGGAAATCTACGAGTGCTACTGCGAGTTGAACCTCAAGGGAATGGAACATAAGCGCAAAGGTCGGGAAACCGGTTTAGAAATTCCATACCGTGTAACCATTGATGCATCGTCGAAAGAAATTCTCTCGATCGTTCGCAACTATGACGAAGATACCAAAGATCTTCCAGAACCACGGCAGAACTTTGTCAAGTATACTTTCGTACCCGGCATGGGCTTCTATGATATTGGCTTGCTACATATCCTTGGTAATACCACTAACGCACTGACCGCAGCTTGGCGCGAAATGCTTGATGCTGGTATGTACGCCAACTTTCCCGGCTTCCTCTATGCCGATACTGGCGCTCGCCAAAACACCAACATCTTCCGCATTCCTCCCGGCGGTGGCGCACTTGTTAAAACTGGCGGTATGCCAATCAACCAAGCAATCATGCCTTTGCCATACAAAGACGTTGGTGCCGGTTTGATGCAGTTGACGGATAACATGGCCCAGACTGGTATGCGCATTGGCGGTACGTCTGAACAGGCAGTTGGCGAAGGTAAGGGTGACGCTCCGGTCGGAACAACGATTGCCCTGATTGATCAAGCCACCAAGGTCATAAACTCCGTTCATAAACGTATGCACTCGGCGCAGGCTGAAGAGTTCCAGTTGTTGGTGCAATGCTTCCGTGAAAACCCAGAATCGTTCTGGCAGAAGAACCGCAAACCTGCCCGTCGCTGGGATCAAGAGACATTCATCCGCGCCCTAGATCAGGTTGATCTCGTCCCGCAAGCAGATCCTAACACGGCATCGCAGACCCAGCGTCTCATGAAAGTTGTGGCACTGAAGCAAATTCAAGCGCAGAACCCATCATTGTATGATCCTATCGCGATCGATACGGCTGCGTTGCAAGCAGTTGGCTGGTCTAACCCAGAACAGTTTATGATCCCTGCGTCTACCCGTGGAACTCCTCCGCCAGAAATGCAGCAGGCAATGGCTAAGTTGCAGACAGATAAACAGAATGCCGATACCAAACTTCTGACCGCTCAGGGTAAACTTGCTCTTGATCAGGCAAAGATTGATATGGATAAGGCTCGCACGATGCGTGAAGGTTTGGCTGGCGCACAAGGGCCAACTGATGTCGAGCGTATGGAACTTGCCATTAAAAACAAACTGGCCGACGCAAAAGTTATGGATACCAAGTTTAAGGGTGTCGAGCTTGGGGCGGACATGCATTCAGCCGTTATGAAAACCAAGATGGAAGAAGAAGCCCTGCTTGCAAAAGAACGCATCCAGATGGTTGATTTAGCTCAAAACATTGCCGTCCATCCTGAAAGCGAACAGGTCGTGCGCAACCTTCTTGGAAACGTAATCCCATCGATAACGAGGCAGTGATATGGATACTTTGGATCTTGCCAAGAGCGTGAAGGCAACCCCCCATAAAGCATACGGTGGACGCAACAATGAACATGATAGCACTTGGTGGCATGGTTCTGTAAGCGGAGACATGCGCGGCGGGAAGACAGGTCTTCATCTTGGCACAAAAGCAGCGGCAGAAGACGCGCTTCATTCTACCATTGGGTTTCCCGCTGAGGGCGAGTGGGACGGAACGCGTGAATACCAAAACACTAAGTTGGCAGGTAAAAAACGTATCCTTGAACGTAATAAATACGGAATAACCGGGCGCAATGTGGACGCTCCTGAAGAGGATTATTACCCTCACGAACACCCAAAAGGGCCATTAAAATATTCAAATGGTGACTCAATACCTCAGGATGTTAAGCCATCTATTAAGCCATTTCGCATTACTGGTCCAATGACAAATTCTATCCAAAAACCTCACGGGGATTGGAAGGCAAATGGCTATATGCAAGCTGCTTTGAAAAAGGGTAATGCCAAAAACGGTTATTATTATAAAAACGAAGGCGAAGACTCTGGGTCAATTTCTGCCGTTGTTCCCAATGGATCACACGTTACTCCTATTAACCCTGACATCACCAAGGCCGACGGCGGCGACGTTGAGGATTACCGTGGCGGACATCAAGCGCCTCGGCGCAGTGACGATGTGGCAGCGCCGTTGCATGACACGACTGGCGTTTATCCTGCTGATCTTTATGGTCCAAACGGACTGCATTATTATGGCGACAAAACTGATCCTATTGATCAAGAATCATATCGCCATACAGTGCGTTTAAAAGGCAGACCAGAAGCTCCTGTTAAAATTTATCGTGCTATTCCGCATGAACCATCAGCTCAAGAAAAACTTGTTAAACTTGAATCTGATATGGCTGCTTATCAAAAAAGAAGAAAGCTTCCTAAGGATGCGGGAACGACCAATGGCAGCCAATGGTATGACAATGCCTATGATTTGCGTGAAAAATTAAGAACACAACCAAATGAGGTTTCATCGTCAATTGCAACCATTAATCCGGGCGATTGGGTCACGCCATCTAGGGCTTATGCAAAAATGCACGGAGATAGTGTTCTTCGTGGAAAATATAAAATTTTAAGCAAGACGGTAAAAGCAAAAGATGTTTTTACCAATGGCGATTCATTAAATGAATGGGGTTACGATCCAGAAGTAAAGAAGGCTGCCGGAGGCACAGCCACATGGCACGACAAGCTCCGCGATCATCTTGAGGAGCATCCTGCAAAAGCAATTCATGGTATACACGTTGGCAGCAACGTTCGGTTCACTGGAGCGCTATGATGGACCCTCTCGACCTCGCCAAGGGTGTGCAGCCTATCCAAGCCTACCACGGCTCTCCGCACGACTTTGAACAGTTTGACACGTCCAAGATTGGCACTGGCGAGGGCGCACAGGCGTATGGGCATGGGTTGTATTTTGCCGAGCATGAGCCTGTGGCGGAAGGGTATAAAAATTCTGTAATAAGAAATATTGATGGATTACAAGATATTGCTAAAACGCATGGTAATCTTTCTAATGATGCCGCCAATATGCTTGCATTTCAATTTAGTCAAAACAACTTTCATGGAAAAGGATTTGATAATTGGTTGGATGACATTAAATCTTCATTAGATAAAGAATGGATACATAACGAAAGAGGCAAAAAAGCCGCACAAGAAATTTACAATAACCAAGTTGGTGCTTCAGATGCCGTTAGAAAAATGAAAAGCCCCGGACACATGTACGAGGTCGCCATCCACGCGCATCCTGATCACTTTTTGGATTGGGATAGACCATTGAGTGAGCAGAGTGAGCACGTTCAAAATGCTTTATCTAATTTTCCATCTAATCTTACTGGCGATGAAATTCATCAAAAAATGTTTCATCAATCTAGAAAAGAACTTGTTAATCAAGGTGGTGGACAAGCATACTCTGCTTTAACAGCAAAAAAATTATTAGAATCAGGTTTAAAAGGCATTAAGTATCTTGATGCAGGATCCCGTAGTGCAGCGGATCAGCCAACCCACAACTACGTCGTATTTGACCACAACCGTGTCAGCATTAAGCGGAAATACGAGCAGGGCGGTCGCGTAGCCTACAAAAAAGGTGGCAAGGTTGAAGGTGCAATCTGGCACGAAGATGATCTTGGCATGGGCGACACACCGCTACAGCCACACGCGCTTCTGCATCCATTGCCAAAAGAATACGGGTTAATCCCAGATAGCGTCATTGATGAGGCAAAAGATCTTGACAAATCAGGCACCATTCATTGGCACAAACCTGTTTCTGAACAGGAAGACGTGGTGCAAAATACAATCCGTCAACGGTTAAATGATTTTAACATTGAAGAGCGGGCCGAACGCGCCAGTGGAGGACGTGTTGCTTATAAAAAGGGCGGCAAGGTTGAGGGTGCTATTTGGCACAAAGATGATCTTAAAATGGATCAACCTATTGGCAATACACCAGAAAAAATGAGTAAAGCACGGGTTAACGTCCCTGTTCGGTGGCATAGTGCGCCCAATCATGTGTCAACTCATCTGGCATATATTACAAAAGAAGAAGCTGAACTTTTAAAAAAAGCAGACATCCATAACTCTGGCGTTCGCTATGAGCATCACATTGGTCCAGCAGGATTGCCTTCCTACGATGGTGACGGCGATGGCGGGGGTGGTGGAGACGGTGGTGGTGGCGGTGGAGAAGGCGGCGGCGGCGGTGACCAAAGTGGCGGAGATCCACGCGGCAACGAGGCGCAGCAAGCAGATCAATCTCAGCCAGACCAGCAGCAGGACCAGCAACAGCAGCAGCAGCAGCAAGAAAACTCCGCCTCCGCTCGTCAACAAGCAGAACAAGACCAGCAGCAAGCTACAACCACTGCTCAAGAATCTAAAGACCAGTCCGCTTTGGATTCGATTGGTAATGCAATAGCTAGTGGTGCATCTTCAGTTGGAAGTGCTATCGGAAATGCATTAATTTCTCCTGCAGAAGCAAAACCATTAGCTGATTTTACTCAGACAACACCATCAACAATACAAGAACCACAAGTAGTTCAACCCGCTCCTGTTTCTCAGGCAACTCTTGATCAGTTCGCGGCAGAAAAAGCTAAAGACGAAGCAGCCGCTGCAGCAGGAACCGCAATCAGTGGAACAACTGGCGCTCGTCTTCCTGACCTTAGCAACCCAACCCCTGCTCCAGAACCAGCTGCACCTCCACAACATTATGAATCAACGTTAGAACAAAATCTTGTTGAACCTGCATTTATGCAACCCGAATCGACAACTACCCCAGCGCCAAATGCAAACGTTTATATTGCTACGCCGGGACAAAAGCAGCCTGATGAAGATACCGCAGCAGCCAAAGCAGCATCCGCACAAGCCAAAGCTGGATTGTCAGTAATGAACACTGCGTTTGGTCCTGTAACTCCCGCTCCAAATGCCGATGTATCTTTGGCAACCCCCGGACCCGCTTCTGCCCCTGCACCGATTGAAGCCCCCGCACCTGTTCAAGAAACACCGCCTGCACCCGCTGTAGCTAACGTACCAATGCCAATCGCTCGGCCTGATCAGTTGGATTGGAACTCATATGCAGCGGCAACCCCGCCTGCAGAAGCTACTCCTACAACTACGACCACAACAAATAATATACCGGTTGAATCGCTTGAAGATCCGGCTTTAATCGCATCATATAATGCAAAGTACGGTTTAAATGGTCCAGTTACCGCTGAAGCCGATATGTCTTTGGGGCAACGTAACCCCTCGATTGTGGATGCAAACGGTAACGTTAATCCTATTGATCAGTTCTCAAACTTCTTAACTGATGCTTTTACGCCATCATATAATCTTGGATCTGCACAATATAACGCTTTAAACCAACCGTCTTCTTCCCCCGCAACAGGTGGATATGGTGTTCCTGATGGGTCTAACACAAACGTCAGTGGCGGTGGCAGAGATAACTTAGATGTTACACCATCCGCCCCTTCTGGTGCTGCAGGACAACCCGCATACGGAATTCCTCTATCAAAGCAAGGACCGGGCGGCGGGGAAATGCCAAAGAAAATCAAGAAGGTAATTCTTCCCAACGGTTCCATACAATATGTTGACGCTGATACGGGAAAACCACTCGCTCGTGGTGGCGTTGCAAAAAACTCTCGTACAATGCATAATAACGCAATTGTTGAGCAGGCGCTCGGCAAAGTAGGTGCGGCGCTGCCAGCACTTAACTTCCCCCTCATGGCAGCAAAAGCGGGACGCCGCTACTAACTCCTTGGAGAATACTATGTCTGAAGCCGCCAAGACTGCGCGTAATGCAATGAAGAAAAAGGCAGAGCGCCTTACTTCTACTGATCCACATGAAAAAGTTGACAGTTCAACTTGGACGCCCCCAGAGCCAGAAAATGCTGGTGTAAAGACGGGCGCTCGTCCTCTTGTAAAACGTTTATACAAGAAAGGTGGCAAGGTTGTTGGTAAAGCAGAAGGTGCAAAAGCCCAATTCCGTGCAGATCGTAAACCGCGCAAGTCCGGTGGTAAGGCAGATCACAAAGCCCCTTGGTTGGATGACTTAATCAATCGCGATGTCCGCATGGCAAATGATGTCCGTGAAGGCGTCAAGCATGTTGGTGGGTTTAAGAAGGGCGGCAAGATCCATAAGCTCGGTGGCGGTACGCTGGGTGACAACCCTGTTTCTATGCAAGATCGTTCGTTGGCCAAGGCTTCCGGCATGGTCATGAATAAGGGCGGTGTGGCAAAACACAAACATCGTGAACACCATGATGGTTCAGAAGGTAACGTAGCAGGCGCTCAGACACAGACTCCTGATTATGATACCGCAATGAAAAACGCTGCCGCTGCTATTGCTCGGTCAAAGGCAACTATGACTGGTTCAGATGCACAGCGCGCCGCTAACGCAGCTGCCTATGATAGACAGCAAGAAGCATATCAGCGTTCGTTGCCTCAGAACCGCAAGCATGGCGGCAAGACGGATGGCCATAAAGTTGATTGGCTAAAACGCGCAACTGGCGGCGACGTAGAACGCGCTGTATCGAAAATGACCCGTAGCTCGATGTACCCACGTGGTACGCAGCACCCATCTGATACGATGGAACCGGGTATGCAGAAACTTATGGGTGCAAAGTCTGGCGTAAAAACCATGAATGAACTCATGAAGCGCACCGGTAAACAGCCTGATTTTGCTTCGTTCTCCAAGGAAACTAAGGAAAAAACCGGTCGTAAGCATGGTGGCAAAACCAGTCATCCTGATGAGGCTGAAGACAAGAAGTTAATGCATAAGGTACTGAAAAAAGATGCGTTTAAAGATCGCGCTCATAAAGTTTCTGGGGGCCGCCTTGGTGATTATATTCAGTCAGCATCTTGGGACTTGGCAGCTAAAGGCACTAACCGTGGCGTAAATGAACGGAAAGAAAAAAACCGACTTCGGGGCATTCGAACTGCTGTAAATAAACTAGGCGGTGGTTATTCTAAAAATGCCGCTATGGTTCCTGCTGGTAAAAATGAAAGCATGGGCAAATATTCCGATGACGGTCCTACGATGTCTAAAAAGGAAGCTATCGATCAGATGATTGCCAAGATGCATCAGCGTATGGATGAGCGTGGTTATGCTCCCGGCTCTATGAAACGTGGCATGACTCCGGGTCGCGCAGCAGCAATGGCTACTGGTTCTGAAGATCAACGCATTAAACTTGACCAGCCAAACCTTATGTATGGAAAAGCTGCAGGCGGAAAAGCGATGCATCATGAAGATTGTTCATGCAAAATGTGCATGGGTGGTCGCATGGGCAAATATTCCGGCGGTGGCACCTTCTCTGGCAATAGCAAAGAAAAGATTCCGGGCGCAATTGGCGGTCGTCATGCTCATGCTGCAGGCGGCAAAGCTGGTAAAGGAAAAACCAATATCAATATTATTATTGGTGGGCGTGGACAGCCACAGGGTCCAATGGGATTAATGGGCGGCGCTCCGCTTCCTAACGCACCTGTTTCTCCTCGCACTCCAATGCCGGGTATGCCCCCACAGGGAATGCCTCCAATGGGTCCGGGCGGAATGCCTCCTATGGGTCCACAGGGTATGCCTCCAATGCCTCCGCAGGGTATGCCAATGGGGCGCAAATCGGGCGGTCGTGCATATCCTATTGATACGGGTGCAGGCGGTGCCAATGCTCGGTTGGAAAAAATTGACGCTTATGGTTTGAAACCACCAAAGGGTCTTAAATAATACTTTTCTCGGATGTTTTCTCCCATCCGATGAGAGGAGGGCCGGGCGCTTTTTCCCCCTCTGGGCGTCCGGTCCAGCCATTTACAGAGGGGATTTAACCAGAGGGGTCTGGAATGATAACGAATAAAGACCAGTTCGTAACAGAACTGAAAAAACTGATATCTAATGCCTACCAAAACGCTCGTGATAACGTTGCCCATGGTTCTGCAGCTTCTTTTGACGAATACAAACGTCAGATTGGCATGATTCAGGGGCTCGCTTTTGCTCTTGAATTAATCGATGAAGCAAACGATATCACAGACAAGCGTTAAGGATAGTAAAATGCCTCCTATGAAAATGAACCACGATGTAGATCCAGCGGTAGAAATTAAAAATTCTGTCGGAGATCTCAAAGACTTTGAATTGTTTAACAACCAAATACTGGTTGGCATCTACATTCGCCCTCAGAAAACTAAATCCGGCATTATCTTGACTGACAAAACGGTTGAAGAAGACCGCTATCAGGGCAAGGTTGGGCTGGTTCTTAAGGTTGGACCTACTGCATTCAATGATGAAAAAGGCGAATGGTTTAAAGGCGTGTCCATTGCTGAAGGGGATTGGGTTGTATTCCGTCCTTCTGATGGATGGGCTCTCGCTATTGAAGGCCAATCATGCCGTATTTTAGAAGATTACACTGTTCGGGCGCGTATTCAGCAGCCTGACGCTGTTTGGTAAGGATAAAAAATGGAAAAGAATGACGATACAGAACTTCAGTTAGATCTAGAGCCGATCGAAACTACCGCAAAAGAAGAAGACATTATTGTAAAACCTGTAGAAGACGAGCCAAAAGGTGAAATTACTGTCGAAGATGGCATTAATGAACTCAAAGCACGTCTTGATGAAGAGCGTAAAGCTCGTGAAAATGCAGAACGACGTGCAAAAGATGCTTACGAGCAGGTTGCTGTTGCCAAAAACGATGTCAATGACACTAATCTAAAGCTAATTGATAACGCAATTGATACGGTAAAGCGCAATGCAGATATTCTAAAGCAAAACTTGCGCGATGCTATGTCAGTTGGTGATTACGATACCGCTGCTGATATTCAAGCAAACATGACCAAGACTGAATTGGACTTGCGCCAGTTGGTTGCTGGTAAGCAACAGTATGAATTACAGGCAAAACAGCCAGCTCGTCCTGCAAATACATCATCTGATCCAGTAGAAACGTTTGCTTCGCAACTTACACGTGAATCGGCAGACTGGATTAGGGCTCATCCTGAATATGCTAAGGACGAAACTCTTAAAGCTGACATGATCGATGCTCATAACGCTGCAATGCGTCGTGGTATCAAGGCTGATACGCCTGAATATTTCTCTTATGTTGAGAAAAAGCTCGATATCCAACCTGCACGTCTTCGCGATTCAGAAGATAGTGCCATGTCTGAAGCATCCGCACCTACGCAACGCCGTTCTGCCCCACCTGCAGCTCCTGTATCCCGTTCTGGTACTGGCACGGGTGGTACGCGGTCAAATGTTGTTAGTCTTTCACGCGCTGAACGCGAAGCTGCCAAGGATCTTGGTATGTCTGACCGTGAATACGCAGTTCAAAAACAAGCCCTCATCCGTGAAGGCAAATTATCCTAATAGGAGTTACTATGAGAAACGCAGAAACAGTAGATCGGCCAAAACTTCGCCCAGAACTACGGTCTAACGAGATTGAAGAAGCCGCAAGTGTTGAAACTAATGGTTCAAAGACGGAAGATTCACGGGCTCGTGCAGCACGGCGCGCCGCAGAACTTCGTGGTCACAACAATGCCAACTTGGACGAGGGTGTTGATAAATTCGCCACTCCTAAACCACCGGAAGGTTGGTCTTATGAATGGAAAATGAAGGCTGTCATGGGTTGGGAGGATCCTTCGCATTACAATCGCATTACCGTCGGCGGCTGGGAGCCAGTTGAATCAAACCGTCATCCAGAAATGATGCCTAAAGGTTACGTTGGTTCGATCGAGCGTGAAGGCATGGTTCTTTGTGAGCGCCCTGCTGAAATTACTGAAGACCGTAAGAACCGTGACTACATGAACGCCCGTAATCAGGTTAGGATTAAAGAAGGCCAGTTGGATCCTAAGGGTAAGGGCGGTCTTATTAGTCGTGAAGATGCTCAAATTGCCCCTAAGATTAAAAAGGGTTACGAGCCAATGCCTATTCCAGATTGATCTGGTAAAGATAATGAGATGGGGGGCGTATTTGCCCCCTTTTCTTTTTCTACGTAATCTGCAATAATGCAAATTGTCTTCCCTCGGTGTGGAAGATTTGAATTTTAACCTGTTTCTGAATCGCCCCGGTGCGCGATGATTGGAACTCTCTGAAAGGAGAACCCGTCATGGCGAATACCTTTGCGCCCTACGGATTTTTACAAGCTCAGGGCGGTGCAGGCGGCGCTCCAACGTTCGCTCAATCGACCCGTCGTATTGCTTCTAGCAACACCACCCCAATCTTTACTGGTGACCCAGTACAGCCCGTAACCTCGACCGCAACTGGCTACATCACGCAGGCAACTGCTGGTGGTTCTGTCCAGCTCGCGGGTATTTTCGTTGGTTGCCAGTATTTCTCAACCTCGCAGAAGCGCACCGTCTGGTCTTCTTATTGGCCCGGCTCGGACGCTACCAGTGACGTTGTTGCATACGTCATTGATGATCCTGCAGCTCGTTTCGTTGTTCAGACTTCTGGCTCGGGTTTCCCAGTCACTGGTACTGCTACTTCGCAGACTTCTGGCGTTCAGGGTCAGCTCGTTACGTTCGCTTACTCCACGACTGGCGCAACTTCTGGCAACAGCACTGGTGGTAACAACGCAACTGGCCGCTCAACGGCTTATGTCAATGCTACCGCAACGACGAATACCTCACCCTTCATTATCGTTGACTATGCCGTTTCTTTCGGTAATGGCGGCGATCAAACCACCCAGTACTGCAACTTGTTAGTCGGCTTCAACAATGAAGTTTGGCGTAGCAACTCTGCTGTGACCGGCATCTCATAAGGAGTAATTAATCATGGCTGTTAATCTTTCACAGATTAAAGACCTTTTGCTCCCCGGTCTCCGTGGCGTTGAAGGCAAGTACGAGATGATCCCATCTCAGTACGACAAGATTTTCACTAAGCACGATTCGAAGATGGCCCTCGAACGTACCGCTGAAATGCGTTACCTCGGTTTGGCTCAGTTGAAGACCGAAGGTGGTCAGACCTCGTTTGATTCGGGCGCTGGTGAACGTTTTATCTACAACCAAGAGCATACGGAAATTGCACTCGGCTACGCAATCACCCGTAAAGCTATCGACGATAACCTATACAAGACCCAGTTTACGCCTTCGAACCTCGGCCTGATTGAATCTTTCCAGCAGACCAAGGAAATCTACGGTGCAAACCTCCTCAACACGGCTCAGACGTATAACGCTGCAGTCGGTGGCGACGGCGTATCTCTCTGCAACACTGCTCATCCTATCGATGGCGGTTCTGTAGCCAACACGCCTACCACTCAGGTTGACCTCAACGAAGCCACGTTGCTGAATGCGATGATCGCAATCCGTACGAACTTCCGCGATCAGGCCAACTTGAAGGTGTTTGCTCGTGGTCGCAAGTTGATCATCCCTCCTCAGTTGGAGCCAGTTGCTATTCGTCTTCTCAAGACTGAATTGCGTCCGGGTACTGCAGATAACGATGTCAACGCGATCATGACGACTGCTGGTGGTTTGCCAGAAGGTTATCTTGTCAACGACTTCTTGACCTCTGCCTATGCTTGGTTCTTACTTACGAACATTGATGGCCTTGCCTATATGGAACGTATTAAGTTTGAAACTGACATGCAAGTGGATTTTGTTACTGATAACTTGCTTGTAAAGGGCTACGAGCGTTACTCGTTCGGTTACTATAACTGGCGCGCAATCTACGGCTCATTCCCAACCTCGTAAGGAGAAGTTACTATGGCTGTAGACGCATTCACTGGTCCTGTCATCGCTTTTGGCCAAGCTGCCACAAGTGCTGATTACAACCCCGATATCGGCGGCTCGTCCCTGTTTTATGCAGGTGCAGGCTTCCTCGACCCACGCTTGCCTTACACCTATCTTCCGGGTGAAGCACAGTCAGCCATCGACTTTGGCTGGCTTGGGTTCGACAACATCACGACCTTGAGTGCAGTGCCTTATACGGCGGCTTCGGCAGCAATTGTTGCTTCGGCTAACCCTACAAGTGCAACGCTCTCGTTGGTCACTTCTAACTCCTCCACAACTGGCGTTTATTATTCCACGAATTTTGTTCGTGCGGATACGGGCGCAACTGACACGGTTCTTGCTCTTGATGCTTATGCATCGGTAACTGGTACGGTTTCAAACGGCATTTTGACGGTCACGACTTCGACCAACCAGATGCCAATTGGCCCCGGCATGGTAATTTTGGCAACCACTGGTACGGTTTCGCAAGGAACTGCCCTTGGTTCACAGATTATCGCGCAGCTTACGACAACCGGCACCTATTCTTCGGTTTCGCAAGGTACAACCGGTACATACCAGCTTACGGGCAACCTGACGGCAACTTCTGGTACAGTTACTTTGGCTTACCAGACGCCTGCTCAGTGTGCCGTTCCAAACAATGCTCAGACGTTAAGCATGGCCAACTGGAGCCCACAAGCTCTTCTTGGTCGCGCAGTGAGCATTACGGCAGCAGCAAGTGCTACTTACGCAACCGCAACGGTTAACGGCTATGATATCTACGGGTATCCAATGTCTGAAGCCATTACGATCACTGCAGGTAGCACGGTTAACGGCAGAAAAGCGTTCAAGTATATCAAGTCTGTGGTGCTTTCGGGTGGCACGGCTGATACGACTCACGCCTATTCGGTCGGTACTGCTGACGTGTTTGGTCTTCCACTTCGTTCGGACACGTTTGGTGATATCCTTGTCAACTATGCAACCTCTTTGGTCGCAACGACATTGGTTACTGCTACAACGGGTTATCTCCCTGCTGACCGTACCACTCCATCGGCTACGACTGCAGACGTTCGTGGAACCTACGCCGCTACTTCAAGCAGTGGTGCAAATAAGCTGATCGTTCGTCAGTCCCCGCAGGCCTACAATGTCCCGTATACCACGGGCTTGGTTGGCTCAACCCAGTACTACAACTTTTAAGGAGTGAGCCATGAAGGGTCACAAAGGTCATCACCATGGGCACGTTGAACATGGCGTACATCATCACCACCCACGTGCTGAGCACGCAAAAGGCGGTCATGTACAGGAACATCATAGCGTGAACGAAGGTTCTGCTACCGAAGGCGATTGGGATAACGATGAGTCGCCAAAGGATATCTACGCAGGCGAGCATTCGCATGTTGCTCATGAAGCCGAAGAGCGTAAGCACGGCGGTAAGATCAAGAAGCACAAGGCGAAGCATCACGTCGGTCACGCAATGGGCATGAAAGCTCATCACCGCGCCGATCGCAAGCCACGTAAATCCGGTGGTCGCGCTGCTGGTTCGAACATGAACCCGCTTTCTTCTGCTCATCACGGGATGGAGCCAAAAGCTCATCACTCGTACGAGCCAGAGATGCACGGTAAATAATTGGTTGGGGGCTCCGGCCCCCTTCCTCTCTCTTTTGGAGTTTATTATGACCGCTGCATGGACACGATCTGAAGGCAAATCACCGTCTGGTGGGCTCAATGAACGTGGGAGGCAATCTGCTCGTGCGGAAGGTCATCACCTCAAGGCTCCAACCAAAGATTCCGATAACCCACGGCATAAATCATTCTGTGAGCGGATGACTGGTATAAAGCGAAAAATGACTGGTTCGGCTAAAGCTGCTGATCCTGATAGTCGTATTAATAAATCACTTCGTAAGTGGGGCTGCTGATGTCTGATAAACCATTTTGGGACAAAGAGTTACCCAAGGGACATCACACAAAGCATCTATCGCACAAACAAGAGCAAAGTGCTAAAGCTAGAGCACGGGCGGCTGGTAGGCCATACCTAAATTTAGTTGACAACGCCGCTGCGGCACGGAAAAAAGGCAAATAATCATGGCTACGATTCAGCAAACAGGCGCTGTCAACCAGTCTATTACCCGCGTTGGACGCAATGAACCTTTTGAGCTTCAAGTCGCTCGTAGTCAGATTACGCTTCATAACGTAGTCAATATTTTTGGCTATCAGGCCTCTGTGACGACGACTAGCATCCCAGTTTGGGAAAACGCATCGGTTTATACCTATCCAACTTCTGCATTGACGATGACATATGCCAGCTCGGCATCTGAAACCCTGACAATGACGGTTACCGGTTTGGATGCAAACTATGCAGTTGTGACCGATACGGTGACATTCTCCGGCGGAACTTCCGGTACGGCCACCAACGGCACGGCATTCTTCCGCATCAACAGCATGATTGTCACTAGCGTTGCAACGCTTGGTAATTCAAATGTTGGCACTATTACAGCTAAGAACGGCGGAACGACCTATGCACAGATTGCTATCGGTGTTGGCAAGACGCAGATGGCTATCTATACGGTGCCAGCGGGTTACTCGTTCTTTTTGAACCGCATCGACGTGTTTGCATCTAACCCCTACACATCTTCTAACAACTTGACTTTTATTAACTGGCAGCAAAATGCCAATTCCAAGGTCGCGTTCAACGTAGCGCAGTCGCCATTTACCAGCATCTTGGACATTCATCGGCAATATCCGCTGATTTATACGGAAAAAACAGACATCCAGTTTCGCGTTAATACGACTGCCGGAACTTATGCTATCGGTGCATTTGGTGAGGGCGTTCTGGTTGCAACTGACGGAACTCTCTAATGGCCACGAGTGGCACTTATTCCTACAATCCATCGCTCGGCGAAGTCGTTCTTTATGCTTACAATCTTTGTGAGATACGGGGAACGGCTATTGCTCAAGAGCATATGGAAGCGGCTCGTATGGCTAGTAACATGTTGCTTTCCAACTGGTCGAACCGTGGCGTAAATCTATGGGCTGTGGATCAAGAAATTGTTAATTTTAACCAGACCCCAACAATTTTGACAGCCATAGGTAACGGAACAACCACTATTGTTACCTATTCCACTCCAAACACGCCTGTATATACAGTAGGTACACAAATTACTGTTGCCGGAACAAGCAGCGTTAATGGCGTTCAAACTGTCACGGCAAGTTCCAACGGTTCAGTATCATTTTCATCCTCATATGTTGGAACTTCGACGGGCGGCACGATTTCGTCTTCAACGCCTGCAGCAACATATTCCGTGGATTCTAATACTGTTGTCCTTTTGGATGCTTATGTAACGACAACACAAAGCCAAAACCAGCCGATCGATCGTATTATTCTTCCAGTATCGCGAACCGAATACGCTTCATACCCCAACAAGCAACAAGTGGGATTTCCCACCGTATTTTGGTTTGACCGATTGATTGACGCATCTCGTTCTACAGGTTCGCCCGGTCCTTCGGTAACGCTTTGGCCTGTTCCAGATGGTACGTCGTCGCAATACTTGAAGTATTATCGCGTTAGGCAAATCCAAGACAGCGCATTTATATCTGGTCAGACGGTTGAAATCCCGTATCTTTGGCTTGAGGCTTACGCTTATGCTCTTGCGCATCGGCTTGCAATCATTTGGAACCCTCAGAAGTCAGTTCTTTTAAAACCATTGGCCGATGAGGCATACGCAGTTGCTGCAGAACAAAACGTAGAAACCGCGCAACAGTATATTTCACCGCAAATCCAATCCTATTTTAGGTAAAATTAATGGGATACGCCTCAAAACTCGGACGGGCATCTGTAAGTTCTCGTAATCCGAGGGCGGCGGGGCAGTGCGACCGTTGCGGTTTTATTTATAACCACATTAATTTACAGTGGCAGTACGACTATGCAGGCGCTGGTCTAATCAATAAACGTATCCTCGTATGCAATCCATGCAACGACACCCCGCAAAACCAACTTCGCGCTATCGTTTTACCGGCAGATCCTACGCCAATTCTCAATCCTCGTGTGCAGGACTACGCTGCGGCTGAGACAGATTTTGTAGCTACAAACGCGCCAACTGTAACTGATTTTTGGACTGGGATTCCTGTCCCATCTACAACGACGCTGCAAACACAAAACGGGCAAAATCTTACAGATCAACCTATCGGGAAACCACAAGGGTTAGATCAAAATGCCGTTATGCCTTTGTATGATAAGACTGCATATCGAGTTAATCTTTACCCTCTTTCTGTTCTTGCCAATGGCACTAATACAATTACGGTAACGTGTTCTGCAGTGCATGGTTTGTCTACAGACTCACAGATTGCCATTGAAGGGCTTTCAAACAACGGTGCGGATGGGTTTTACAGTGTTACCGTAAAGACGGGGACGGCCTTCACCTACCAAACAAACAATGCTATACCTAGTGGTAATCTTTTGCAGGGTTCCACTCTGTTAGTTACGGCACTTGTCGGGTTGCCTTATAATTATACCCAGATACCGCAAACCGGGGTGTAACCATGTCGAATACAACAACTACACTCCTTCCGGTTGCGACGTCCTTATCGGGTACTGAACAGGTTGCGATTGTTCAATCTGGCACGTCTACTCGCACCACCACTCAGGCTATTGCCAATCTTAACGCTAATGGCGGTACGGTTACATCGATTACGGCGCAATCCCCTTTATCCGGTGGGACAATTACGACGACGGGTACGATCGGTCTTTCAAACAATAGCATTACAAATAGCTACCTTGGCCAAATGGCCGCTAATACCATTAAAGGCAACAATTCTGGTAGCTCAGCGCAGCCGGTAGATCTAACTGTCGCGCAAACAATGACCCTTTTGGGTGCCGCACCTTTGGCCTCGCCTACGTTCACTGGAACACCTGCAGCCCCAACGCCTTCGTCGAGTGACAATAGCACCACGTTGGCCACTACGGCTTTCGTAAAAGCACAATCTTACGGCACGGGTACGGTTACATCTATTACGGCTGGTAATGGTTTGTCCGGCGGGACGATAACGACTACTGGCACAATCTCATTACCAACTACCGGTGTTTCTGCATCTACTTATGGTTCTACGACAGCTGTTCCTGTTATTGCAGTAGACACATATGGCCGAATTACATCAGCGTCAAACACGACAATTACGCCATCTAATATCGGTGCAGCATCGGCATCAACGACCATTTCGGCTGGCACGGGCTTATCTGGCGGCGGCGATCTTTCCGCAAACCGCACGTTATCGTTGGCTTCTGTAAGTGCCTATGCCATTCTTTCTAACATATCGAACGTATCAGCAGTCCCAACGGGTAACTCTTTATCTTCCATCTTGGACGCTGTTATTGGCTCAACTCAAGGTGCATTAATTTTTCGTAGCGGTACTCAGTGGACGGCTTTATCACCGGGGACAGCGGGGCAGCTTCTTCGTACGGGTGGAACCAGTGCTAACCCAACTTGGGCAACAGTTTCGGGTGCTGGTACGGTTACGAGCGTTGATGCTTCTGGCGGCTCTACCGGTCTTACGTTTAGTGGTGGGCCTATTACGGCTTCAGGTACGCTGACGTTAGGTGGCACGTTAGGTGTTGCAAATGGCGGTACTGCTCTTGGAACTACTCCAGCTAACGGTCAACTTCTTATTGGTAATGGAACTGGATATACACTTGCGACGTTAACAGCCGGGTCAAACATCACCATTACGAATAGCGCGGGTGGTATTTCAATTGCATCTTCTGGCGTGTCAACTTTCTCAGCGGGGACTACTGGATTTACGCCATCAACGGCGACAAATGGCGCGGTAACGCTTGCTGGTACGCTTAATGTTGCAAATGGCGGCACTGGTTTGACGGCTACGCCTACCAATGGTCAAATTGATATCGGTAATGGCACTGGGTTTACCCGCTCTACAATTACGGCTGGCACAGGCATTACGATTACCAATGGTGCTGGTTCAATTAGCATCGCCAATGCCGGTGTAACTTCATTTTCAGCTGGAACGACTGGATTTACACCATCTACAACCACCACGGGTGTAGTTACTCTTGCTGGGACGCTTGCAACGACAAATGGCGGCACTGGATTAACGTCATTCACGTCTGGCGGTGCGGTTTATGCTACGTCTACGTCAGTCCTGACTACGGGTACGTTACCTGTAACAGCGGGTGGCACTGGGCAAGCCTCTGCATTGACGCAATATGGCGTAGTTTATGGCTCCTCTACAACCGCTATGGGCATTACGGCGGCTGGTACAACGGGTCAATTTTTGCTTGCCACGACAGGTGCTGCGCCAAGTTGGTCTTCTACAATACCTTCAACGGCTGCGGTTACGTCCATTACGTTTGGAACAACAGGTTTAACGCCTAATACGGCATCTACTGGCGCGGTAACGGTAGCTGGAACACTTGTTGCGGTGAATGGTGGCACTGGTCAATCATCTTATGCGATTGGTGATATTCTTTACGCTTCAAGCACAACCGCTTTATCCAAATTGGCTGATGTCGCTACGGGGTCGGTTCTTATTTCTGGTGGTGTTGGTGCCGCTCCTTCTTATTCTGCAACGCCTACGCTTACGTCACTGACTGCCGCATCTGTATACGGCGGAACTTCTGCTTCCTCGTCGTTATTATTACAATCCACAACAGGTTCAGGCACGACAGATAATATTGTATTTAAAACGGGTAATAACGGGGCTGTAACGGCTCTAACAATTGCCTCAAATGGTAATGCTACGTTCTTGAGCACTTCCACGACGGCTATCGGTACATTGTCTCTCACGAATGCCTTGACAGTTGCAAGTGGTGGTACGGGCGCGGCTACATTTACGGCTAATGGCATCATTTATGGTAATGGAACAAGTGCGCTTGGCGTTACGGGCGTTGGAACTACGGGTCAAGTTCTTGTAGCTACAACGGGCAGTGCTCCTTCGTGGGGTGCAATTCCATCAACTGCTGCTGTTACATCAATTACGTTTGGTACAACGGGCTTAACGCCATCTTCGGCCACAACAGGCGCTGTTACGGTTGCAGGTACTCTTGTCGCAGCCAATGGCGGAACGGGTCAATCATCTTATACAGTTGGCGACATTCTTTATGCCTCCACGACAACCGCTCTTTCCAAGTTGGCTGATGTTGCGACAGGTTCCGTATTGGTATCGGGCGGTGTTGGTGTTGCGCCATCATATTCTGCATCGCCAACGCTTACTACATCGTTAACAACGCCATTGGTTATCGGCGGCACGACAGCATCGTCTACGCTTTCCTTACGGTCTACATCAGGAACGGGTACGTCTGATGCTATTCAGTTCCAAGTTGGTAGCAACGGCGCTACGACAGCAATGTATATCAATACGTCTGGCAACGTATTAATTGGAACGGCAAATACATCAACAAATGCGAACGCTACTACACCAAAATTTTACGTAAATGGAACGGGTGTTGCTGGGTCCGCACAAATTGTTAGAAATACAACTCCCGGCTCTGGCGGTGCATTATTACAAATTAGTGCAACCAGAGGAAGCGATGTAAATAGTTATACGGCTCTTCAAAACGGAGATGGAGTTGGGACTCTTAACTATTTAGGAACTGATGGTACGCAATTTATACAAGCGGCTTCTATTGTATCCGTTGTAACCGGAACTGTTGCTACCAATAGTATGCCAAGTGCGCTTACGTTTAATACCAATGGTGGCGCTGCAACTGCTACTGAGCGTATGCGTATTGACTCCAGCGGCAACGTAGGCATTGGGACGAGTTCGCCAAGTAAGAAACTTGAAGTTTTTGCTTCCGCTAACAGTCTTCAAATTGAATCTGTTGTTCGTAACGATCAATCTGGTACTGGCATTGCTTCTATTGGTT
>Ga0214192_1000074_pt1 | contig 55763 bp, 52 predicted proteins | sample TroBogEpilimnion_44_FD_153030 | JGI IMG/M metagenome (GOLD analysis project Ga0214192, IMG submission 153030) | Freshwater microbial communities from Trout Bog Lake, WI - 29JUL2008 epilimnion | ecosystem: Environmental > Aquatic > Freshwater > Lake > Epilimnion/Euphotic zone | place: Trout Bog... | reverse complement strand
GGATTCTTATAGAAAAAACTTTATACCTAAATTTAAAATGGAGGATGACAAAGTGCAGCAAAAAAGTTAGTATGAAGTGGACTTCTCTTCTGGCGCAGGGGTGGACTAAAATACCTGGCGCACAACAGGCTATAAGCCAGTGCTACACCACGTGCGCAATCTGACCCAATAAGGCGCCAAATACCAGGGTACGTTATTTCCAAGGCTGCAACAAAATTCTCAAATATAGTATCTTGGTGCACTCTTAGACGATGCTCAGCTTTTATCGAACCATTTGCTTTGATAAAAGCTAGATCACCTTTACCACTAAGAATCGAATCAAGCAAGCTCTCTTGTATTGCTTCTAAACTACGCATATATTTTCTCTTTTGCTTACTTGATTCAAGTAATAATCGATCTTTGCGGCCTCACCTAGCAATACCTCAAGCTCAGGGATATTAGCGTCCCACTCAACTAAAGTTGGCACTCTGCCACATTTTTTTAAGGCGTATTCAAATAAATTCCAAACTTCCTCACATACTACGTTGTCATGAGAATCAATATATAAGAATTCATTATCTAAGATCTTTTTCTGTGAATGACCAGAAACATGCATTTCTTCAACAAAAAATGGGTTAATTGCATCAATATATTCTCTAGATGACCAACCATTATTTAAACCAGAAATATAAATATTATTAACGTCGAACACCATTCCAGCGCCAGTTTTTTGCATCAAAGTGTTTAGAAATTCAGGCTCAGAGTAAGTGGAATTTACATATTCAAAATAGGTCGAGGGGTTTTCAATCAGTATTCTTCTCTGCAACTTATCTTGCACAAAAGAAATATTATCAGCAAAAATATCAAGCGACTCTTTATTAAATGGGGTTGGCAATAAATCTGGTAAAAATTTATTAGAAATAGTATTCCATGATAAATGATCTGACAGAAGGAATGGGTCTATTACCTCCATTAATCCTTTTACTAAGTCTATGTGCCTTATATCAAGACCGTTGGCTGAACCAAGGGACATTCCAATTCCATGTAAACTAACTGGATATTGCTCTCTTATTTTATATAAATAATCAAAATCAGGGCCTCCTAGGGAATAAAAATTCTCACTATGCACTTCAACCCAACCTATTTGGGCAGGCTTTTGAACAGAGAATTCTATCAGATGGGGATATCTTAGGCCCATTCCAACTGAATTAGACTTATCTTCAAATTCTTGGATCGAAGGTATTTGCTTTGGAAAAAGTTCGTTTCTTGACATGTTAGTAGTTTTAGTTAAGTTACCCACTATCTTTAAAGGATTTGATGGCTCTAGTAAAAGCAAAGCCAAGTCGCCATAATTTTTTATTAGAAGAAATCCTGATTTTTTTTATTCAGGATTTCTTCTTTTGATTGCTACGAATCTTTATATATTATTCAGCAGCATCCTCAGTAACAAGCTTCGCTTTAATTTCATCAGAAACGCCACTCATGTCGCCTTTGTTGATTTTATCACATTCGCCCTTTGGCACCATAATCCAAGCTTCTTTATCACCAGCTTTGTTGTGGCCAGCACATGATCCTGATTTACTAGCACAATCACCTTTATGCTCTAGAATTATGCTGTTACCTTCAGAATCAACAGCTTTACATTTCTCCATTCCTTCTGGAGCATCAGCTGCTTGTGCACTAGTGAATGAAAGTGCAGCTAATGCAAAAGCAGTAGCAAGTAATTTTGATTTTTTCATATTTTTTACCATTATTTTATTGATGAATTAGTTAAAAATTAACCCGAAACTGAGTTTACACAGAAGTTCCGGGTCTTTTAGCCAACACCAATATTTGATTTAAAATAAATATTGGTGTTGTAATATAATTATTCCATTAAAAACTAAATAGAATTACTTTGAAGCAGCTTCAACTTCAGCTTTAACTTCCTCAGTAAGGCCACTCATATCGCCTTTCATTACTTTTTCACATTCACCTTTTGGAACCATAACTTCAGTGTGTTTAGCACCAACTTTACATTTTTCCATAGCAACATCAGCTGCTTGTGCACTAGTGAATGAAAGAGCAGCTACTGCAAATGCTGTAGCAAGTAATCTTGATTTAACCATATTTTTTACCACTATTATTCGATAAATTAATTTGACAAAGCCACCCGGCCTTGTGCAGTGTCAAATATTAAATCAATATTGAATTTGTAGATACAGATTTTTCTTATCAATTCGTAACATTTTCAAGCACATTCATAAAACTGGGCATTTTTAACACACCTTACCCTATAACGCTTCAAATATTAGATCTTGGAAAAGTATTGTTTAGCTATTAAGACTCGATTATGACCAGACATATCTCTTTTAGTGACCACATCGGTAAAATCATATTCCTTTAAAATATCTAAAACTTTATCACGTTGGTTATATCCTATTTCAAAAAAAAGCTTTCCACCAGGGTTTAAATAAGTTGAGGCAGAATTAATTATTGCTTTGTAAGCCGACAAACCATTATCATTTGCATATAACGCGAGATCAGGTTCAAAAAGAATAGTACTTGAGCTTACACAGGATGTTTCATTATATGCTATATAAGGCGGGTTACTAACAATGTAATCGTACTTACATTCCGGAATATTATTAAACCAATCACTCTGGATAAATTTTATTTGTCCCCTAACATTATGCTTATGAGCGTTAATCTTTGCCACGTTAAGAGCCTCGTAACTTATATCAACTGCAAGAATATCAGCCATTAATATTTCGCTTGCTATAGTAACTGAGATTGCTCCACTACCGGTACCAAGCTCTAAGAGTTTTATATCATTACCTAAGTGCCAAGCGTTATAATCCTCTATAATACTATCAACCAACAATTCCGTCTCTGGCCTAGGTATTAGAACGCTTTTATCAACAAAAAAATCCCTTCCATAAAACTCCTGTTTACCGACAATATATGCTATAGGCTCCATTGATACCCTTCGTTCCAACAAACTAAAGAACTGCTCCTCTTCTAATGCAGATAATAGATCATTATATTTAATCAGCAGTTGTTCATAAGATAACGATAATACCTTGCACAGAATAACCCTGGCATCCAGGTTAGGCGTGGAACTATTTTGACACTTCTCTGCCGCTATTATTAAAGCTTGTTTAATCTGCACGTTAATAATCTACACGTAAAAAATATAAACCTTCTGCTGGTGCAGTGGGCCCAGCGGCTCTCCTGTCTTTTGCTTCTAATGCTTCTTTAATTTTTTGTTCAGACCATCGCCCCTTGCCCACCATCACTAGGCTTCCAACAATGTTTCTTACCATATGATGTAAAAACGATAAAGCTGAAACATGTATCTCGATAAGCTCTCCATGTTTTATAATCTCTATTTTATCAACGGTTTTCATTGGCGATTTTGCTTGGCATTCACTCGCCCTAAATGAACTAAAATCATGACGACCCAAGAGATATTTAGATGCTCTTTGCATTGCAGCTATATCAAGATTATCTTTGACCAAACATACCAGACCTTTACTCACTATATTGACTTGTTTGCGATTTAATATTTTATAAACATAGTGCCTAGATTTTGCAGAAAATCTGGCATTGAATTCTGAGTCAACTAACTGAGCAGCCACTACGCCAATAGTATGACTAATGCAAAAATGATTAATTGAGTGCATCAATCTTTTGGGTTCAAACTTCTTGGAAAGATCAAAGTGCGCCACTTGACCATAGGCGTTAACTCCAGCGTCAGTCCTGCCGGCAACACTTACCGATACACGCTCTTTACTAAATGCGTAAATAGCATCTTCAACAACTTGTTGCAACGACAATCCATCTTTCTGTCTTTGCCAACCACAATAACCAGATCCAAGATACTCAAGGGTAATCTTGTATCTATAAGTGTTTTCCATTAGACCTCTTGGGAAACTAATTTCTAATAGCAATTTATATGTCAAAGCGGTACTTAAAACCTCACGTACTTTAGTGCACTGCGGTTTTCCGTGCCGGTTCTCTTTTTAAATTTCTTGTTATAAATTAGTTTCCCAAGAGGTCTATTTTAGATGTCTATTTTCTCTTAGCCATTAGTACCTTGATTACCTGATCCACTAAGGAAACTAATCATTTTCTTCGATCTTGTCGGATGCTTTAATTTACGCAAAGCCTTAGCTTCTATCTGGCGTATACGTTCCCGAGTTACATTAAACTGTTGACCAACTTCTTCAAGTGTATGATCCGTATGAACTCCAATACCAAATCTCATTCTTAGTACCCGCTCTTCTCTTGGAGTAAGAGTCGAAAGTATCCTAGTCGTAGTCTCTCGTAAATTTGACTGGAAAGCGGCTTCGCTTGGCAAAATCGCATTTTTATCCTCAATAAAGTCACCTAGATAACTCCCATCTTCATCCCCTACTGGATTTTCAAGACTCACTGGCTCCTTGGCAATCTTCATAACTTTACGTACTCTATCAATAGGCATAGATAGTCTTGCAGCAATTTCTGCTGGAGTCGGTTCATATCCAAGTTCGCCGAGCATTTGTCTTGACGTACGAATAATTTTATTAATAGTCTCGATCATATGAACAGGAATTCGAATCGTTCTAGCCTGATCAGCAATTGACCTTGTTATAGCCTGACGTATCCACCAAGTAGCATAAGTAGAAAATTTAAAGCCCCTACTATACTCAAACTTGTCTACCGCTTTCATCAGTCCAATATTACCTTCCTGTATTAGATCAAGGAACTGTAGACCTCTATTAGCATATTTTTTTGCAATTGAGATAACTAGGCGCAAATTAGCTTCTATCATCTCTTTTTTTGCTCTTGAAGCTTGCCTATCACCTCTCTGAATAGCCCCTACTATCCTTTTAAATTCACCAATAGCTAAACCCACCTCTTGCTCAACAGATCTAAATTCCTCAAGGATTGTATCAATCGTGTCTTGCTCTTGAGCCACAAAGTTCTTCCAAGCAACTTCTTTTTTAGATTGAATTTTATTTAACCACTCTTGTCCATAATCTGAACCACCAAAGTCTTTTAAGAAAATTTGACGGTTAATTTTATACTTCTCTGCAAGTTTTAAAAGCTTTACTTCTCTATTTACAAGGTTCTTATTTACCTCATAAACTTCAGATAAAATTTCTTCGATACGTTTATTATTAAAATGCAAAGATGAAACTTCCTCTACTAATGAGATCAACAGCTTTCCATAACTCTTATTACTCTTAAGAGAATCGGGTTTTAACTTTTGAGCAACATGTTTTTTAGTTTCAACTAGAATAGCGTCGCATAATTTTGCAATGCTTTCCATCTTATCAGTAATGGCAGGAAGGAGCTCCGTTTCCATCGCAGAAATCGATAAAGTTGAGGTTTCTTCTTCCTCTAGACCAGATTTCGTATGGTCACCTCTGCCTTCTTCTTCGTCCTCGGTCTCTTCATCTTCGACAATTAAAGGGTCATCATTCCCCATATTTGCTTCGAGGTCTATCAAATCCCTAAGCATGATTTTTTCGTTTACAAGATCTTCAAACCATTTGATAAAGCGTTTCATTGCTAATGGGCTTTCACACAAAGAGTTGAGCATCAACTCTTTTCCTTCATCTATTCTCTTGGCGATTTCAATCTCATTTTCACGAGATAGCAACTCAACGCCACCCATATCACGTAAATACAGACGAACTGGATCATCCGTAGAGCCTAAATCTTCTTCCTCACTCTCTTCTTCAGGGTCTGCTATTCTATTGAAAACAGTCAATTCCTCATTAACGTTAATATCAAGCTTTATGTCCTCATCATCCTCTTCAATAATATCGATTCCGGCTTCCGAGAATTTGGAAATAGCATTTTCGAGCTCATCAACAGAAAGCTTCTTGTTAGCTGGAATAGATTTATTTAGCTCGTCATAAGTAACAAAACCCTTTTTTTTACTTGTAGACACTAGATTATCCAAGTCTTGGACCTTCTTTTCTTTAGTGCTAATTACCTTCTTTTCTTTTATCATTCGGGTTCTCAAATTCAGGTTAATTTATAAATTTCTCGCTTAGCTGGATCAGTTCTTTAGAAATCTTTTGGATTTCCTTCAAATAAGAGAAAGACTTGGACTGAACATCATCAAAACCACCTTTTGATACCTCAACATATTCTTGTTTTAATAGCAACAGATAGTGCTTTTTGCACAGCAACTCAAAAGCTAGTTTTTGATCAATGTCTGTTTTATTTAAAAAACTAGTATCTAAGAACAAATTATTTGGGGCAGATAATACTAAATAAGTATCAAAAAATCTAGTTTTTTTTACTTCCTCTAGCGTAATATTTCCATGTTCAGCATGGATATTGATGAATTCAACCATCCAATTTTTAAAGTCGTTTAACTCTTCGTCTACAAGCGTTATATCTTCTGCCACTCCTAGAGCAACTTGAGGAAATTTTACCATAAAAGCACATATTGCAAATTCTGAGAACTCTATTTCCGTATATTGTTTTGCAACATACATCTCATTAGCGATAGATGATTTTTCATATTCCTTAGAAGATTTTTTTCTTATAAGATTTGTCCAAATCATATCTTTAAAATAACGTCTAAAATTTGCTTTAAGCACATTGTCTTTCACAAGAGATGTATAGCTATCAAGATGCTTCTCTAAACTAGCCTTAGATTCTGCTGTGTTAAAATTCTTACCGTGAAACTCTCTTTTCCAAATCATTTCAGACAGACCAATTCTACCGGTCAAAACTTTTTGAAACGCTGTTTTACCACCAGATTTGATTAAATCATCTGGATCGAGGGAATCAGGTAATTGAACAAATGATATCGATTTATCAGCAGTAATACTTGGAATAGCTAGATCAATTATCCTGCCGCTGGCTCTTATTCCAGCATTATCACCATCCAAACATGCTATAATTTCATCACACGTACGCCAAAGTCTCTGTATATGACTTTCAGTCACAGCCGTGCCCAGACACGCCACGGCTTGCTTAAAACCAGCCTGGTGCAACGCTATTACATCCATATATCCTTCAACAAGGATAGCATAATTGTCTTTGTATATATGACTTGTAGCTAGATTTTCTCCATACATAGTTTCAGATTTTTTAAATATTACGGTTTCAGGAGAATTAATGTACTTAGGCATCGCCTCACCAATTGCCCTCCCGCCAAAAGCCACCATCTTATTATAGCTATTCTTTATGGGAAACATAATACGTTTATTAAAAACTTCATATATCCTACCATCTTCTTTTTTACCAAAAAGACCAGATTTTAATAAATCCTTAAGCGGTATTGATTTTTTTTCGAAAAACTTCTCCAGTTCTCCGCCTCCAGGAGCATAACCTATAGTAAAATCGTTTATAGTGTTATCTCCTAACCCTCTTTTGCTAAGATAAGATCTAATTTCAGCGCTAAGATTATCAACAAAAAATTGCGAGGCAAGTTCAAGTATGTTATATATCTGGTCAGCTTCTTCATATACCCTTTCTTGTGCCGGAGATAATTTTGGTAACTCTATACCATTTTCCTGGGCTATTTTTATTGCCGAATCCTTATAACTAATACCATTAGTTTCGGCAACAAAGCGAATAACGTCTCCATGCGCCCCGCAACCAAAACAATGGTAAAACCTTTTTACATCATTCACTGTGAAAGATGGAGTCTTTTCATCATGGAATGGACATACTCCAAGATATTCATTGCCCTTTTTTGTAAGCAAAATTCTCAAACGCACTATATCTGATATACGAATAGCGTTTCTTAAATGATTATAAAATTCTAGAGGAAGCCTCATACCATAAGGCTGAGGACAAACGTTACTAAAGCGTACGTTAATGGAACAGAAAAATTATCATTAACCTTAATTTGATCTGAAAAGAATTCAACTATCGTGGTTACTAATGAGCTAATCAAAATAATGACAAAACTCGTGCTATAACCAATAATAAAATACGTCATGACACTAATTAATACGGACGATATAAAGAATGAGAAAGCACCCGCGTAGGATTTTCCGTTGAACAAAGGTGAGCCATATTTCATACCTACAATAGCAGCAAAACAATCTGAAACTATCAAAACGAACCACGAAGTAATCGCTAATCCTTTTGAGAAAAGCAAACAACTAACTAAAAAACCTAGAGCCATGTAACTAGCTCCACTTAAAACAAATTGTCCACTATCCTCCTCTTCTCGTATAATTTTTCCAAAAATATTTTTTATAAGCTCTTTAATTTTTGGGTTATAATGCCTAGATATATCTAAGTAAAGAGTGATACCAGCGATAACTGCAAGAGTAAGGGCCATTATCATTTTAGGGATGAATAAATAGGCAATAGGAAAAATTAGGCTACAAAGGTGAAACACTTTGCGTTGTATTTCGAAATTTAACTCTGTGTTATACATAATAGAATTTCAAAGCAGATTTGACAAAATATATAGGTATAAATATACTCTGAGATCTTAACATAAACAAGAACTAATAACTATGGACAAATTTCCAATTACCAGGAAAGGGTATGAAAAATTAGAGAGAGAAATAAAACAACTAAAATCAGTAGAGCGTCCCGCTGTAATTGAAGCTATATCTACAGCAAGAGAATTCGGCGACTTATCAGAGAACGCAGAATATCACGCAGCCCGAGATAAGCAGAGCTTTATTGAAGGCAGAATTCTAGATTTAGAAGATAAATTTTCTAGAGCTGAGATTATTGATACCTCAAAACTAAAAGCAGATAGTGTAAAGTTTGGGGCGACCGTAAAGCTAATTGATGATGATACGGAAGAAGAATCTACTTATCATATTACAGGCGAATATGAAGCAGATATAGCAAAGAGCAGGATCTCAACAAAATCTCCTCTTGCCAAAGCTCTAATCGGCAAGTCTATAGGAGATATTGTAGAAGTTTCTACTCCGAAAGGTGATAAAGCCTTTGAAATCCTGGATATCAGCTTCTCAGACCTTGACTGATAACAGATTCATGTGTTACAATTTTAGTAGTTAAATTAATACGAAGGTACTCGATGTCAAATATAAAAAACTTACCAGCGGTTAGTTCCGAAGCTAGTTTTAGTATGTACTTACGCGAAATTAATAAAATTCCTTCTCTAACGAAGGAAGAAGAGTTTCTGCTGGCAAAAGCCTACCTAGAAAATCAGGACCTTGAGGCAGCCCATAAGCTAGTTACTAGCCATTTGAAACTTGTGGCAAAAATAGCGATGAGGTACAGAAATTACGGGTTACCTATAACTGAATTAGTTTCCGAAGGTAATATAGGCTTGATGCAAGCGGTAAAGAAATACGATCCAGACCTTGGGTATAGATTATCAACATATTCAATGTGGTGGATCAAAGCATCCATCCAAGAATACGTGCTTAAATCTTGGTCTTTAGTTAAGATTGGTACTACATCGGCACAAAAAAAGCTTTTCTTTAGCCTTAGTAAGATTAAACATAAAATTACTAACATGTACTCACGATCAGTTAATGAAGGTGATTATCAAGCTATAGCTGATGAACTGGGTGTTACTGTAAGGGAAGTCAACGAAATGAGCCAAAGACTTTCAGGGCCGGACCTGTCCTTAAATCGCACCATAAATAATGATAGTGATAATTCTGGTAGCGAAATGTTAGAGCTACTACCAGAATCAAAGCCTTCTCAAGAAGATATACTTTCTCGTAGACAAATCTTGGTAAACAAAACACAAATTTTATCAGAAGCTTTGGGCGAACTGAATGAACGTGAAGTACAAATCCTAACTGCAAGAAAACTTAATGACTCTCCGCTGACACTTGACACTTTGAGCTCTCAATATAATATTTCTAAAGAAAGAGTTCGTCAAATCGAAACAAAAGCGTTTGAAAAGGTGCAGAACTATGTGCTAACTAGAATTTCCAATGACGGACAAATTAAAACGATTGATTACTAAGCCGACCCACTGAATAAGTAAGTCGACAAAGCACAAATATAACAGAAGATATATTCCAATTGAAATTGATAAACCTTTCTGTCAATACTAAGAACTATATAGTTCTTAGTATTATTTGCTTTTTAATGGATTAAAAATTGTTCGAATATTCTAATAAGATCTATGATAAATACTGATGCAATCTAACACCATTTTGCTTCAACCATAATTTAGCTAATTTATAGTCCGGATAAAATTTTTCAACCAAACTCCAAAAACGCATGCTATGATTCATTTCTATCATATGGCACATTTCATGCACCACTAAATATTCCAATATTTCCTTGGGAGCAAATACAAGACGCCAATTAAAGGAGAGCACCCCCTTACTGGAACAACTGCCCCATTTGTTTTTATTATTCATAATTCGAATCTTGCTAAAACTTAAATCATGTTTTATAGCAAAAAAATCAACTAACTTCGTTACTTCCAACAATAATTTATCCCTCAAGAATTTTATGAAAATACTTTTATCCTGTAGAAAATTTGAATAAATTTCAATTGACTCCTGATTAACTACGACTTTACAATAATTTGCTTCAATATGTTGTAGCGAATATATTTCACCAAAAATCGGTATCTTTTTGTAATCTATCGGTTCTTCCTTAATCGCATTTTGTAGTTTTTTTCTTACCCAGAATTCCTTTGATAACAAAAACTTATACCCCACCTCATAATGTTTATTAGGCAGAATTAATTCTGCCCCATTGTGGTTTACTTTAATTGAAATCCTTTTTGCTCGTAAGCTACACCTCACTTGGACTTGAATATCAGGACCAAGTCTGCCTAAAGTAATAGAATTTGGTATTAATTTTTGTTGTTTCTTCATGCAGATTAATTTTTTGAGTAAAACTAACATAAATTGCTACTATAAAGAACTTAATTTTTGTTTCTCAAAGTCTATCAGCCATTTTTTACGGTGAACTCCACCCCCATATCCACCCAAATAACCATTACTGTTAATGATACGGTGACAAGGAATAATGATTACCAACTTATTTGCTCCATTGGCATTTGCAACTGCTCTATACGCTTTGTGTTTCCCGAGAGCTCTAGCCTGATCAGTATAGCTTCGCGTCTGTCCATAGGGTAGACTGATCAATTCCTTCCAAACAAGAGTTTGAAATGGACTACCAACAAAGCGAAGTGGCACTTTAAACTCCTGTAATGAACCGTTGAAATATCCTTGCAACTCCGATTCTATCTGCTTCAGTGGACCAGAGAGTCCTGGAACAATAACTCCATTAGTCTTAACCATAAGTCTCTCGACTTCACGCTCTAGACGGGGATAATCAACAAATTCTAATAAATAAAGAGCATCTTCATCACTAATTGCCAACATAGATCCAAGAGGGGTATCTAGCCAAACTTGATAAAAATATTTCTTTAGTGCTTCTGTTATCATTTTATTCTACTAATGTTCTGGTTTTAATGCGTTCTCTAAACACAAGCTATTATTATAATGATTCTAGAAAAATGCACCACGAAAATTCACGCCTTGCATTTTAAAAGTGAATATATTCATCGCATATGGATCAGGATTTTTTACTGTTTTTAATTCTTCTCCCGTTTTAAAAATTTCTGTAAATTTATTTCCAGATACGTGGATAATTGCTTTGCGCCAAAACTTTAGTGCTTTGATATTTTCAGGCATTACAGCAACAGACCACTTACCTGGATGCATTTTAAATATTAATTCACTTACTTTCAACGCGATACCTTTAGCTTGGAACTTTGCAAGAATGAAGAACTCTCCCATATTCCAATCTACCGTTTCAATTAAGCCTTCTTGGTCAAGTAAAACAAATCCTGCTAATTCATTTTCTACCTTAACTAAAAAAGCTTTCTTATCACTGCCCTCAAAATAATGTTTAAAATCTATGCATTCAAACATACCGTCCTCAGGACATTCCCATCCCATATAGGCAGTTCTATCGTAGACGTAAAACCGTGCCATGTTTTGAATTGTTGGGTAGTCAACAATCATTGCAGGAACGATTATAATATTTTTACTCATATCCTTTTCACCATCAGATCACTAGCTTGTCCAACAAAAGCGCCAGCATTAGCTTCATATGTACCAACTTTCTCAAACCCTGCTTTGCTATAAACATGAACAGCACGAGGATTATTGGGGTCGGGATCAATAAAAAACGTATCAGCGAGTGGGTCGATAAGCTCTCGATAAAAACTCATAAAAGCTTCTAAGGTTCTAGCTGCCAGACCTTGACCTAAAAATTTTGTATTTCCTATACCAAAATCGAGGCCAATTGTATGACCAGCTTTGGACATATGCTTTCTATGAAGCTCAGATAATTTTTGATCTTCCTGAAAAATATCTGACAAAAGAAAACAATATAACTCTCCGTCTACGGAGCCAATCCAATATTTGGTAGTACCATAAAAATAATGCTGCTTTTTATCATTAACAAAATTCATAATATCTTCTTTATGTTCCTTGGTATTATCCCAAAATTCCATTATATGTGGCTTATGCAACCACCTAAAGATGGTGTCTATATGTTCTAAACTGGCCTTTTCAAATTTAATATTCATATTCTCCACCCTATGTCATTCACGCCTTCGCGAAAGTGACAAACCTAAACACTGCCTAAATTATACATCCCTACTCAAAACTAGCGTCTAAGTACATTTTCATACCTTCATGACTCGCTTCAAAACCGATATGTTCATAGAAATTCCTAGCCTTGACACGTTTTTTATTTGTTGTTAATTGCATTATAGATGCGCCCTTAGCCTTCCCGTAAGAGATCGCAGCTTTCATCATCCACTCCCCCATTTTCTGGCCGCGATATTTTTCAAGAACACGTACTGCTTCAATTTGCATTCTTGTTTGTCCTGAAAAACTTAGCGAGGGCATAATAGTCAAATGTGATGTACCGACAATTTCCTCATCATTTTCTACTATCATGAGATAGTGATTTTGATCAGCGTCTATTCTATGAAATGCGTCAATATAACGCTGATCAAGAGTTGAATTAGTGCTTTCACGAGTTTTCCCCAATTCATCTTCAAGCAGCAGATTAACTATTACCCCCAGATCATTTATTGTCGCTTTGCGATGAGTTAGGTTTATGTTCATACTTCTTTCCTTAAATAAAGTTTTGCCATATGACCATCATTGTGATAGCCAAGATTTTTATAAAAATCATGCGAACCATCATTGGCACGCCGTAGACCAGATGTCAGATCAATAATAGCGGGACTAAATTTACGCGCAATATCTTCTACAAAAAGCATAAGCTTTTTTCCAATACCATAACCACGGTACTTCTCATCCACCACAAGACTCTCTATGTGGAATCGCACTTTATCTAAGACAAAAACTGATGATCCTGACCAAGCAACAAAGCCAACAACTTGGTTTTCTAAACAAGCAACTGCAACGCCATAATCATTATTTTTTGTAAATCGCTCAAATCTTAGTTTTAGCTCATGCTCTAATACAGGATATCCAAGTTGATCCATTAGCGGTACAAGAGTAGGAATATCAGAGATTTGGGCTGAACGAACTGAAATATAAAAATTATTTTTTGTGCTCATTATTTCTCTCTTACCATCCATAATTCACTTATCCCACCTTGCTCTTTAGCCTTCCTAAAACCTACTTTTTCATAAGCACGAATAGCTCCTAAATTTGTAGTATCCGGATCAACGAATACATAATCGAATCTCTCAAAAACATGTTCCTCTAAAAAAAGTGAAAGCACCGTTGAGCCAATATTTTTACCAATAAACTCTACCTCACCGATATACAAATCAAGGCTTGCTCACGATTTTGGTAGTTTAGATAGGTCGGGGCATGAATCACGAGGGAAGTCATGGAGATTATAGTATTGGATATAGCCTATAGGTACATTATCTATACAAATAATATACGCATATATTGGCTTTTTAAATTCACCATGACGCTCGTTTACTGCTTTGTTACCATTAACATACTCACCATATTTTTCTTCTATCAACTCTGGTGTCCATTTAATATCCTGATCCCACCATAACCTTACGTGAGGTGTCTGAAGCCACTTAATTAGCAGCAAAAAATGTGATTTTACGAGAGGGACAAAAGTGATATTCATTAATGCTCCACAATTAGCGAAGATAGATGGAGGAGAGGAAGGGATTTGAACCCTCGACACGATTGCTCGTGAACACGCTTTCCAGGCGGGCGCCTTAAACCACTCGGCCACCTCTCCTTAGATATAAAATTTAAGCCTATTTATGAGAGCTAGATACTATATCAAAACTATATCGAGATCAAGTTGCAATTAAAATGATCTCATTTTATGCCAGAGCACTATAAGAATATCCTTGCCTGTTTTGATATTTTTATCTATTTATAAACTATCAACTTATAAAGAGGAATCACTATGAATGAAATTTTAAATAACCTAGTTAAAAGCAATAAATTTTATTTATCACTCACTGCGATGTCGCTCGCCTTTACTCTATTACTCAATTTTTACAATCAAATATCAGATTGTTCTTTGATGTTCACTTTTTTGGCTTTAACTTTAAATACAATATCAGCATTGCATGGCACTAAAAAAGCTATTAACAGTATAATCTTATCAGTAATAATAAGCTTTGCCCTGATGTGGAATTTGAAATATTATATTAATGGTGAGCTTATTAATGGCTTAGTCCTAGCCTCTTTGCTATCAGTACTGGTATCGTCCTACGTTGGTCTAAATTTACTTTCTAGATTAAGAATAAAATACAATTATTATGTAAGCAATTTTATTAGTTTGCTAGCATATGCAATAGTTGACGGAGTTGTTATGTCATTATTCTTCATAAATATATTTTCTCTAAATAGAGTTGTTTCTATATTTACTTATGAAGTAGCCTATAAATGCATTTATGCATTTATAGCATGCATATGTTTGTTTGTAGCCTCTTACTTACAGAAACAATTTAAGACCATGCAGAATTAGTTAGTCAAGTTTCTCATAGCTCTTTTACAAATCTTCTCAGTATGTGGAGTAAGCGAATGTTTACTCCACTCATAGCATAAATTCTTTACCCAGGCAGGGGCTTTGTTTCGACACCTCTCACCCTTTCTTGAGCATATTTATATGGCATATCACAACAGCATTTGATGAAATGCTAACTCTATCATTTATTGTGTTAAAATTCAATTTGTGTGTTCATAGGGAGGGTAAAGAAATAAAGCCGCTCGGCGTCATAATAACTATTTACAAATACTACAAAATCTCGTAGGTATATTAATTATTAAAACTAATATTTAACAGTAAAGGTATATGAAAATAAATGGTCAAGACAAAAATGATTTGCTGCCGATATCAGCAGACTTGCTATTACCACCACGAACTTGCCTTCAAGAAAATTTAAGCGAGCAATATTTATTAGAAGAGTTTAGAGAAGAGCAAAATGTGACTAGAAAATTAGTAACTTTTTGGGGCATTAATATTACTCCCAAACTACAAGCAGTCTTACGAAAAGAAAATATTGAGCTTGATCTTTCTTACGCTCCTACTAAACTTTTTCTTAATGAAACAATAGAATTTATACCTTGTTTATTGTCACCTGAATCTCTTGTATCGCTTAATCTTTTCAACAGTAGACTAGGCGAATCGGGAAGTAGAGGGTTGGCAAATGTTCTAAAAGTTACTTCTTCCCTTACTTACCTTAAAATTTCATATTATGATATAGGTAAAGAAGGGGCATTAGCATTATCAGCAGGTTTAGATGAATGTCATTCTCTTACAGCCCTTGATTTCAGTGGCGAGACTAATGAAAAAGGTAACCCATACTTTTTTGACTTAAATCTACCTGATGGAAGCATTGATCAAAAAATAGTAACTACTTGTCCTCAGGGACCCGCAGACCCTGTTGACTTCGGTCTTATAAATAATTACACTGCTAAAACACATCATGTATCAGGTTGGTCATTAGAATTATTCAGAACCATAGGCCAACACCCAGCTATTAAAGATTTCACCTTTGGAGTGGTGGGCAGTGATGCTTGTTTAGCATTTTTGCATTCTGGAATGCAACAAGTAAAGGGGCAGGTAGTACAAAATACTTTTTTATTATCTCCTGAATTTAATAATTATATTCAACCATCTGCGTTTGAGGTTTTTAAGGATAAGGTAAAACTAGTGAATAAATCCATGATAATAAAATTTATTATGGAGACCCTTATGCAAGATAGTGCATTAAAAAAACTTTCATTGGATGTACATAAAATTATTTCTGCTTATTTATTTAATCTTAATTTAGGTAATGGCGCCATAGAAGATTATGTTGACGCCACAGAAGAGAAATCTCAAGGAGATGACATGCCTATTATTGGAGATGGGATTGATAATGCTAATGCTTCTGAATTCTCTTTTTAGAAGTTCTTCTAAGTTCTCTACTAGAAGATACACCTTGGGTCGATGGGGAGAATATGATTGCTTGAATTTATGTTATACTTAGCATATCCTGTGTTGATAATTTAGAATATACGCTTTAAATCTTTATGTTTCAAACATTAACACAAAATCTAACCAAAATCTTTGATAAAATCAAAGGACGTGGAGCTCTAACTGAAGAACAAATTGATTCAGCAATGCGCGATATCCGAATCGCTTTGCTTGAGGCTGATGTTGCGCTACCTGTGGTGAGAGAATTCATTGCGAACGTCAAAGAAAGGGCAAAAGGGCAAGAAGTAATCAAATCTATATCTCCAGCACAAATGGTCATAAAGATCATTAATGACGAGATGATCAATTTGCTATCTCCAACAGAGAATGAAGCTAAGCTAAATTTAAATAACACCCCACCAGTAAATATACTAATTGTTGGCTTGCAAGGTAGCGGTAAAACTACCGCAAGCGCTAAGCTAGCCCTAAAACTGAAAAAGCAAAATAAGAATATATTACTAGTGTCCCTAGATACATATCGACCAGCTGCTCAAGATCAGCTAGCAATCCTTGCAAAAGATATTGGGGTAAATAGCCTTGAAATTATCAAAGAACAAACACCGTTAGAAATTACAAACCGAGCATTAAAGGAGTCTAAATTATCTGGTTATGACGTGGTAATTTATGATAGCGCAGGACGCTTGCATATTGATAATACAATGATAGCAGAAATAGCTTCCATTAAAAAAATTATTGAACCTACTGAAACTTTATTAGTTATTGATTCAATGATTGGACAAGATTCTATCGCGGTTGCAAGTGCTTTTGAAGAAAAGTTAAGCATTTCCGGGGTGATATTATCAAGAATTGATGGCGACTCAAGAGGTGGTGCCGCACTAAGTGTAAGGCATGTAACTGGTAAACCCATTAAATTTCTAAGTACTGGTGAAAAGCCATCGGACTTTGAGGAGTTTGATGCTAAAAGAATCGCTTCTCGGATTCTAGACATGGGCGACATTCTTTCATTTGTTGAAAAAGCTGCAAATGTTATTGATCAGAAAGAAGCAGAAAAAGCTGCCGCCCGATTCAAAAAAGGTAAATTTGACCTTGATGATTATATAGCACAAATCAAAATGATTAAAAAACTTGGGGGCATGAGCAGCATGCTAAGTATGATACCAGGCATTTCGAAACTTACAAATAAAATAGGTGATGTAAGTGTTGGCGACAAAACACTAGTCTCTCAGGAAGCTATAGTTCTTTCAATGACAAAAAAAGAACGAATGAACCCATCCCTACTTAACGCCTCCCGAAGAAAGAGAATAGCCTCGGGTTCTGGCACAACCGTTCCTCAAGTCAATGTCTTGTTGAAACAGTTCATGCAAATTAGTACTATGATGAAAAAAGCCTCTAAAATGGATCAGAAATCCTTAATGAGAAGTGGGATTGGTAAACTTTTCTCTTGACTATTTTGCAAAAAATTCTTATTATTCCTTCAATATCAAGTAATTGTAAGTAAAAAATTATGTCTAAAGCAAAGATCGCCTCAAAGAACAACCCAGAAGGGCGTGGCCAAGCCAAGGAGTATTTTCATGATGGCAAAAAAATTAAACCAGTTAAGTTGATTGCTAACCGACGCTCTTTTTTTGCAGCAGAATATGATGAATCAGGCGATGTAGTTCTTGATCCGAATGGTATAGTTCTTCCTTGGAATAGCGCGAAAAGCTTGGGTTAAATTAATATAAAATGAAATTATCTGCAGAATTATTAAATCTAATTGTTTGTCCAGTTTCGGGAGAAAAATTGATCTATGATCAGGATCAATCTGTACTAATTAGTAAAAAAGCTCGCCTTATGTATCCTATAATAGATGGCATACCTATGCTTTTAGCATCAGAAGCAAAAAAAATACCTCTAGATAGCTCCAAGATAAGAACAAATATTGAAGAGAGCGAAAAAGTAGAGATTTAGTACAGTTATGCTAAATAGCGGGTTATTACTTATCTAAATAGTGAATTAGCTAAGGTAAGTTGTATGTTTTTTGTTATCCAACTTAAAAATTATATACAGTGATTAACGTCAACTATACAAATTTTAATACAGCTACCCAAGCTTATCAAACAGCTTGTTCTGCAGCAAAAACCGCAGCCTCTAAGATTTCTCTTGCTATTAAGGAAGACCATCATTCATATAAAATATTTTGTATGAATAGCGCAAGAAAGCAAATTACGGATTACAAAGGGATTGTTGATAAAATTAGAAACAATTTTACAGACTTAATCGTAATCGGAATGGGCGGCTCAGTACTGAATCCTGAAACTCTGATAAATCTTAATTCTAATAGCATAAATTCTCCGACAAGAATTCACTTCCTAAACAACACAGATCCAATTTATTTTAGAAAATTACTTTCAACGATTGAGATTATCAATTGTGCAGTGCTGGCAATCAGTAACTCTGGCACAACTCTTGAGACTAATTCTCTCGTTGGGGCGATGATTTCGGAGTTTGAGAAAAACAATATTGACTCAATCAGTACTAGATTCTTTTTTATAACCAAACCAGATTCTGGAATTTTAAGTAAAATCGCAGGCAGGATATCCGGAAATTTAATTGAGCATACGCCAAATATAAGCGGAAGATTTTCGGGGCTTACTAATGTAACAACTCTTATTGCTGCAATTGCAGGAGTAAGAGTTGAGAACTACATTGCTGGAGCAGAAGAAGTAATTCAAGATTTTTTGCTTAATCCCGAATCAAATCAAGCTGTACTTTCAGCTACTGCAATTTTTAGTACTAACAAGTCTATAATGGTAAATATTGGCTACTTACAACAATTTTCATCGTACTTAGAGTGGTACTCACAAATAATTGCAGAGTCGCTCGGGAAGGACGGCAAGGGGATAACACCCCTGCGTGGCCTTGGACCCAACGACCAGCATAGTATGCTGCAACTTTACCTTGATGGACCACAAGATAAAATTTATACTCTCTTTTATGTCCAAAACTTAAAAGATACTACTAAAATATGTTCATTCGAAGAGTTGGGTTATATTGCAGAAAAGTACCTAAGCGATATTAATACAGCCAATTTTCTAGCCACTAAATCTGCTCTTAGCACTAATAATTTACCTATCAGGACTATTTTACTACAGGACCTGTCTTCTAGATCTATAGGCTCCCTTGTTGCTCATTCCATGCTCGAAACAATAATGTTAAGTCATATGATGAATCTCAACCCCTTCAACCAGCCAGGCGTAGAACTCATAAAAACAAAATCTAAGCAATTAATTGCTGGTGCATCGTTATAGTATTTGATGCGGGTATAGATTCTTTTGTTCGTTGTCTCTATTAGCGCTTATAATATTTCCAAGCTTTTAAAATTATCTCAAGCGAATTTTGTGCCTTGCCGGTTGTGTCACTTATAAGAAATTTTTAACCAGCTCAGTTCACACTTTCCCTTTATTTTTCCTTAAAGCCGGCCAGTAGTATTATGTTACTTTTAGCAGAAGTTCAAAAAAAAGGGACCTACTAATACGGGTCCCTTTTTTTAAATTTCTCAGATTTCTAGCAGTTTACAATTTTAGTTCAATTTTTGCTTTATCCGCAAGCTCAGTAATATATTTTTCGATTGCATCACGAGATAATTTTCCTTTAATGCCGTTTAAAGCTTGTTCTTTTGGAGGAATTGTTACGTCCCGAGAATCAAGCACTTTAATAATATGCCAACCAAATTGTGTTTTTACCGGATCAGATATTTCGTTTTGTTTCATAGAAAAAGCTTTATTCTCAAATTCAGGAACAAGTTGTCCTTTCATCACATATCCTAATTCTCCACCAGTAGCCTTTGATCCCTCATCTTTAGAAAATTCTTTTACAAGATCTTCAAACTTACTACCTTTATTGAGTTTTTCTTTAAGCTGTTTAGCTTTTTCTTCCGTATCAACAAGAATATGAGCTATTTTTACTTCCTTCTGACCTTTTAGTTCTTTAGCTAACTTGTTATACTCAGCATCAATCAACTTATCTGTAACAGCTGTTTTGAGTTTACGCTCGATTAATTCCTGCTGCAACAATTGAGCTTCGGTGGCTTTTACTTTTTTCTTAAAATCTTCAGAATCACGTATACCGAGTTTTTCAGCTTCTTTCTCAAAAAGTTTTTGATTAATAAAACCTTTTACTAACATTTCTTGAACATTTTTATCAAGTTCAGAGAATTTTTTATCTTTATTTTCTGGTTGCGTATCAAGGATAGGCTTAAATTGCTCCATTACTTGCTCAGAGGTGACATCACCTTCAGAATAACTTGCAACAACATTTTTATTTTCTGATTTGTTTTCTGCACAAGCAGAGTTACTTACTAACGTTGCGGATAACAGTGCAATTGCTATTTTTTTCATACTTTAAAATTCATTCAAATTGATTGTTTCATAATCGTTGGTTTTAAAGCTTCATTTAGATAAAGTCAAATGCATTTTACAATTTGTTTGAAAAATTAGTAAAATGCAATATCTTATATGTGATTAATTATAGGGCTTATTAAAACATGTTTTCATTTCTTACCAAAATTTTTGGCACCGCAAACGATAGAATAATAAAAAAATTTCTCAAAGAAGTACATAAAATCAATCAATATGAAGAGGCTATACAAAGCTTAACTGATGAGGAGTTGCGTAACAAAACAAACCAATTCAAACAGCAACTGGCTGATGGACAGACTTTAGATGATATAACTTATGAAGCCTTTGCTGTTGTAAGAGAAGCAGCTAAACGTTCTATAGGTCAACGTCATTACGATGTACAACTTATTGGGGGTTTAATATTGCATAGAGGTATGATTACTGAAATGCGCACTGGTGAGGGTAAAACACTTGTTTCCACACTGGCCTTATACCTCAACGCTCTTAGTGGGAAAGGCTCACATCTCGTTACTGTTAATGATTACTTAGCAAAAAGAGATTCTGACTGGATGGGGCAGGTATTCAAGTTTTTGGGTCTGAGCGTTGGCTGCGTAATCAGCCAAATAAGTGACGCAGAGCGTAAGCAAGCATATAATTGTGATATCACCTATGCTACTAACAACGAGATGGGATTTGATTACTTACGTGACAATATGAAATTTACCCAAGAATCAAGAGTACAACGACCTTTTAACTTTGCTGTTATTGACGAAGTAGATTCAATCTTGATTGATGAGGCGAGAACTCCTTTGATTATTTCGGGACCAGTCGATACGAGTACAGATCTCCACGGCAAAATTAACAAGCTTATTATAAATCTCTCTAAAGATGATTATGAAATCGATGAAAAAGCCAAATCGGTAACTCTCACTGAAGAGGGTATAAACAAAATGGAGCTAATGTTAGCGGAGCATAGCTTAATAGCACAACATTCAAGCCTATATGATTTTGCTAACCTGAATCTAGTTCACTACATTAACCAATCTCTTAGAGCTCATTTTATTTTTGCTAAAGACGTTGATTACTTAATACAAGATAAAAAAGTACTGATTATCGATGAATTCACCGGTCGCGTGATGGATGGAAGAAGATATTCTGACGGTTTGCATCAAGCTCTTGAGGCAAAAGAAAATGTGCCTATTCAAAATGAAAATCAAACATTAGCTTCTGTAACATTTCAAAACTATTTTAGGATGTACCCAAAACTATCTGGGATGACTGGAACTGCTATGACAGAAGCTGGCGAATTAAAGGACATCTATAATCTAGATGTGGTGTCGGTTCCTACTCACAATAAAGTTACTAGAATTGACTATGATGATGTTATTTACGGCACTAAAGCTGAAAAATATTTAGCGTTGATTGATTTAATCAAAGAGTGTTACGAGCGTGGTCAACCAGTTCTCGTTGGTACTATTAGTATTGAAAAATCTGAAGAAATTTCAAAAGAACTAACTAGAAACAAAATTCAACATAATGTTCTTAATGCCAAAATGCATGAACATGAAGCATATGTTATTGCGCAGGCCGGTAGGTTTAAAGCAGTTACAATCGCTACTAACATGGCAGGCAGAGGAACGGATATAATGCTTGGTGGAAATCCAGAAATGATAATTGAAAACTTAAGCGAATCATTAACTGAGACTCAAAGGCAACTAGAGATTCAGCGCATAAAACAAGAGGTGAAAGTTGAAAAGGAAAAAGTCCTGGCCACAGGCGGATTGTACGTAATCGGAACTGAGAGACATGAAAGCCGAAGAATCGATAATCAATTGCGAGGCAGATCTGGTCGTCAAGGGGATCCAGGACAGACAAAATTTTTCTTGTCCCTTGAAGATGATCTTATGCGCATCTTTGCTTCTGATAGGATTTCTGGGGTACTTAGAACTCTTGGTCTCAAAGATGGAGAAGCAATTTATCATCCTATGATCAGTAGGTCTTTGGAAAAAGCTCAACAGAAGGTTGAGGGTCACAATTATGAAATTCGTAAGAACTTACTTAAATTTGATGATGTGATGAACGATCAACGTAAGATTGTGTATGAACAAAGAAATGAAATCATCGCCTCCGATGATGTAAGCGCTTTTGTTTCAAGCATGAGTGCGCATTTATGTTCTAATATGGTACAGAAATATATTAACCCAAATTCTCTGAGAGAAGATTGGCAAATTGAAGAGCTAAGCGCCGATATTCACAGAACATTTGCAATGGAATTTCCAATAGACGAGCTTGTTGCTATTGAAGGAGCCGAAGAAGAAATCAGTACTACCTTATATAATAGAGTGAACTCTCTTTATGAGAAAAAACTATTTGATTATGGGCAAGATTTAATGAATTCCGCTTCCAAATATCTATTACTGACCACCCTGGATCAGGTTTGGAAAGAGCACCTACACAACCTTGACTACTTACGCCAAGGTATTTCTCTTAGAGCCTATGGACAAAAAGACCCACTAAACGAGTATAAAAGAGAGGCATTTGGTTTATTCGAAGGAATGCTGGATTATTTAAGAGAGTTATTTATTCAACGAATTTGTTATCTACATATAGATACTGAGCATGTTAATAGGCAATCCATGGCTCTTGCGAATAAAGAGCTACAAAAGATGCAAACTAGTCGCAGCGACCCAGCCTTTGAAAAATATAATTCTGGCACCGCAATTGATGCAAAAGTACAGCCGTTTAAATCATATGTAGATCCAAAAGATCGGAACCCTAATGATTCTCAAACTTGGGGGAAAATTAGTAGAAATGATCTATGCCCATGTGAATCAGGCAAAAAATATAAACATTGCCATGGGGTGGAAGATTAGGTCTATGAAAAAGCCCGTGATTGGAATTGTTCTCGATCTTGCAAAAGATAGCGAAAAATACTCTTATGCACACCGTCCTTGGTATGCTTTAAGGAAAGATTACTCAGACTGCGTAGAGAAATATGGTGGAATAGCAATCATGATTACATACAGCGATAATGTTGATCGCTTACTAGACCTTGTAGATGGCCTGATCATACCTGGAGGAGATGAAGATATAAACCCTAAATTTTATGGTCAAGAATTAAAATCAGATCGGGTTAAAACAAATGATGTAAGAGCAGAATTTGAGTTAAAGCTAACAAAACGTGCTATCGAGAGAAATATACCTGTATTAGGCATATGTAATGGATTGCAGGTAATAAATGTTGTGCTAGGTGGTACCCTCATCCAACATATTCCCGATTACTATAAAAGCCATATTAATCACGAACAACCGCACCCAAAACATGAACCTTCTCACTCTATAGTTATTGAGACTGACACCTTACTCTGGGAACTCTCACACGAAGAAACAGTGATGGTAAATACTACCCATCACCAAGCAATAGATATGGTTGGCACAGGGTTAACTGTTTCTGCGAGAGCAGATGATGGTATTATCGAAGCTATAGAGTCTAAGAATCATAGATTTCTTGTTGGGGTACAATGGCACTGTGAATATGTCAATTCAGAATTGGATGCTAATTTGTTTAAAAGACTAGTTGAAGTATCCTCAAAGGTTGTATAACATCTAACTTAATTTAACTTAAAATGATATCATCATGTACCCTATAGTAAGACTAAGACGTAATCGCCGCACTGGGTGGCTTCGAGACCTTAATGCTGAGACTAAATTAGCAGCTGAGAATTTAATTTTGCCAATTTTTGTTATTGAAGGAGAAAAGCAAAGGCAAGAAGTTAAAACAATGCCTGGTGTATTTCGTCAGTCAATTGATCAGGTTGTCTTAACAGCTAAAGAAGCAGAAAAAAGAGGATTAAAAGCAATTGCTTTATTTCCGGTGATTGGTACAGAGTTAAAATCTGAGTTTGCAGATGAAGCATATAGCTTGGATAATCTTATTTGCAGAACTGTTCGTACATTAAAAAATGCGGGACTAACTATTGGGATAATTTGCGATGTGGCGCTTGATCCATACACCATTCACGGTCATGATGGTATTTTAGTTGATGGTTATGTAGATAATGATGAGACCATTGAAGCTCTCTCTAACCAAGCATTAGTCCTAGCAAAAGCTGGGGTAGATATTGTTGCCCCATCCGACATGATGGATGGCAGAATTATGGCCATCCGTGATAATCTTGATAATGAAGGGTTTATTCACGTCAATATACTTGCTTACGCCGCTAAATATAATTCTAGTTTTTATGGTCCTTTTAGAGAAGCTGTTGGTAGCAATCAAGGAAAATATCTGTGCAAAGCTTCTTATCAAATGGATCCTCGGAATATTAGAGAAGCCTTGAAAGAAATAGAACATGATATTGAAGAAGGCGCAGATATGATCATGATCAAGCCTGGTATGCCTTATTTAGATGTAATTAGGGAAGCATCACAGAGTTTTAATACCCATATCTTGGCCTATCAAGTATCCGGGGAATATGCAATGCTTAAATTCGCTTCAGAGAATGGTGCTTTAAATTGGGAACGATCTATAGTTGAATCATTGATTTGTATAAAGCGTGCTGGTGCCTCGGCTATATTTACCTATGCAGCTCTAGAAGTTGCGGAATTATTAGAGAAATAAGAATGAATGATAACCAAAACTCTTCCAGAAAAGTTACTAGGTTAATTATTATTTTGAGCGCGGTAATTGGTATCTTATCGCTGTATATCTTACTTGCTATTGAACTACCAGATAAGCCTTTAGCTGGCCACGGTGGAGCTTTTAAAGAAGATGTCCAAATAGGAGGAGATTTTATTCTTACCGATCAAGATGGTAAGGAATTCAACAGTAATATGATGAAAGGTCGCTTGAGCTTAGTCTATTTTGGCTTTACTTATTGCCCAGACATCTGCCCGACATCGTTACAAAAACTCAGCAACGTGCTCTCTACTCTTGAAAAATACCAAATCGATATTTTACCAATCTTTATTACAGTTGATCCAGCAAGGGATACCCCTGCCCTAATGAAGGAATATTTAGGTCATTTTCATCCTAAATTTATTGGGCTTACTGCTGATGAAACCACAATAAAAAAAGTAGCTGATCTTTATAAAGTATTTTATGCAAAAGCTGAAAATCAGAATCATGCAGAAGGTAAATATATGATTGATCACTCCTCTTTTGTTTATTTAATGGATAAAAATGGCAAATATATGAAACATTTCTATATGAGTTCTACGCCAGAAGAAATCATTGACTATATAAGAATTAATAATAAATAGTGCTATTTATAATTAATAAGGAGTGCCCATCAAGACTAAAATTGAGTGAAAGAGATAAGTTCAATATAAGTATGAGAAAATAAAGTATATAATATTATGTATATATTTTATTGAGAGATAACTTATGAAATTACGAGATATTCCCAGCTCAATAGCAGAATTAAATCAGTTAGCCGAAAATAAAGCACTAGATCAGCTAAGTCTGGAAATAATGGCAAGTAACTTTTACCTTGCGATGCAGACTACAGTAAAACTAGATGCTAGCTATTTGTCTAATAATCTAAACCCAGCTGCCTTCATATTAATGGCACAAATTGCTGCTAACTCTCCTATCCTACATACTCTTGATATTAGGGGTAATGGTTTATATAACTTTGATTCTAATACCCTTATTGTTTTAGCAGATGCTATTGCTAACTCTCCTACGTTGCATACATTTAATATCGGGCGCAATTTCTTACGTGAGAACATGGTTGTCGTCGTCGAATCTCTTCTTAAATCTAGTATCCGAACCGCTGACATAAGATGGAATTGTATCCAAGAAGGTATAAATAAAAAAGCTATTATAACTCTTATCGAAGCTCGTAATCAAGAAGTATTAGAATGGAAAGAAGCGCTTAAGTTCTTAGGTACAACTGTTGGCGCTTTAAGGACAGAAGGTGAAGTCGCTAACATAATAAGGGACATAGCTTTTTCAACTCATGAGGGTTATTTAACAGAAGGAGAGCTGTTTACAGCGTTTTATAACGATGACAGTTGTGTAATAAATTAAGAATGTTAAAAATAAGCTACATAAAAACCTGCCATGCCCAGGAAGCAGTAGCAGATCCTGGATCAATAATATACCCTTTCCAAATAGACTTAATCTTGTATAGATCTATATGCCGTACGGAGTTAATTGAGGGGCTAGAATTACATGGATTCTATCGGATTGCTAAATTAGAGGAGGTATAAGTTGTTTATGTATTATATTTTGTTAATATGATCATTCAGTGAAAATATCATAACTTATTAATACTTCAAGCCCATATTATGATATAGTTCTGGATTATCTTCCCAATTTTCTCTAACCTTTACAAAGAGAAATAAATGAATCTTTAGGCCAAGTAATTCTTCAATATTGACTCTGGCTATGGAGCCGATTTCCTTTATCCTACTACCATGTTTGCCAATAATCATATTTTTATGGATATCTCTGCCTACTATTATTACTTGATTAACTTTTACCGACCCATTCTTTTGTTCTTGCCAGCTTTCGCACTCTACGGTTAAATTGTAAGGCAGTTCTTGGTGCAATTGAAGAAATAATTGCTCTCTAGTAATTTCGCTGGCTAGAAAGCGGGCGGGCAAATTGGTTATATCATCTTCTTCATACATCCAGCCAGCATCGGTTGCATTTTCTTTCAAGAAGGCAAGAAAACTATCCACACCGTTACCATCAAGTGCTGATATATTAAATATTTTAGCTTGAGGTGCTACTTGCGAAGCAAAACTCATATTATTCATATAGTGCTTTGACTGCAAATCGATTTTATTCATCAAAATAACTATTTTTTTACTAACGGAGCCTATTCTTTTAATAATCTCTTGCATAATATCATCTAATTTAGATGAGCTATCGATGATTAATACAATCATATCCGCACTACTAAGGCTTGACCAAGCACAACGCACCATAGCTTTTTCAAGCCTCCTTTTTGGCTCAAAAATACCTGGTGTATCAAACAAAACAAGCTGAACATCATCGAGTGTCACTATGCCCGTGATTATTGAACGAGTAGTTTGTACTTTGGGCGTAACTATAGAAAGTTTCTGACCTATAATTCGATTTAACAGAGTTGATTTGCCTGCGTTAGGTTTTCCGACTATGCAGACTGAAATAGACTTTTTCATGCGTTACTTTCTCAATCTATTCAGCAACTTTCTTGCTGCTTCTTTTTCAGCCTCTTTGATTGACTTGCCTGTTGCTATTTGTTGATGCTTGCCAACCTTAACTTGCACAGTAAATACCGGAGCATGAACTGGCCCCTCTTTGTTGATTACTTCATAAAAGGGTGTAGCATGATTTTTGTGCTGCATCCATTCTTGCAAAGAGGATTTTGGATCAATCGCACTAAAATCTACATTTTCTATATATTTAAACCATAAATCTTGAACTATTGTTCTTACTTGATGAATATCACTATCGAGATATATAGCAGCAAGCAGTGCTTCCATAACATTTTCAATATTATTTTGATTCGTTTTCCCTCCAGATTTTTCTTCTCCAGCAGTCATTACAATATATTCAGCAAGACCAAGCGTTTCTGCTACTTTTACGATAGTTTCCCGCGACACAACATAGGCTTTGATTTTTGCAATGCTACCCTCTTCATAAAAAGTAAAATTATTGAAAATCATTTCAGTAATGAGGAAGCCTAAAATAGAGTCACCTAACAACTCAAGTCGTTCGTAATCAGCAATTGTATTATCTTGTTGCTTTAGAGACGGATGACTCAAAGCTTCTTTTACTAAAGCAAGATTTTTGAATTTGTATTTTAGAGCATCTTCCAGGCCACCAATCTGTTTTGCGGAATCAATCATTTACTTGTATCTGGTTCATATAAGCTATTAAAAAATCGGCTACACCTTATTGACATAAACCAAGTCCCAACTCTTTTAATCTGTCCCAAAAAACCTTCACGTGGATCCCATAGCACTTGTTTTGTTGAAAAAAGAACAAACCGCCCTTTAGCAATAAAATTTCTAAAGGGTACTGTACCAAGTTGATATCTACTGTCTCCAGAGTTGTCCCGATTATCCCCAATAAAAAAATACCTACCTGGTTCGACTATATGGGGCCCAAAATTACTGTGATCAACAGTGATTTTGGTTGAAGGATATTTCATTTTATAAGAAAAATAACTAGAACCATTTGGTAATGTTTCTTTGAATTTTCTAAAATTTATCCCTTCTTCATCTACGTAATCACCTACTTCTATCCTTGTAATAGGCGTTTCATTTATATAAATAAGATCATCGATAATCTGTATTTTATCACCAGGTAACCCGAATAATCTCTTTATATATCGCTCCTCCATATCATGTGGCGGGCGCATAATAATTACATCCCCACGTTCTGGTACATTTGCAAATATACGATCTTCAAATATATCAGGATTAAATGGGAAAGAATAGATACTATAACCATAACTATACTTAGTAGAGAAAATATAGTCTCCTTCCAAAATCGTTGCTTTCATTGAGCCAGTAGGAACATAAAAAAGTTCTAAAACAAAAATTCTAACCCCAAGGGCTAAAATAATAACAACTAATAAAGAAAATGCTTCCGAGCTAAGCGATTTTGGTACAGGATGATTAGAAGTTTCTTTTTTAGTCAATTTAGATCCCTTGATTTTAAGTTATTATTTAGAAAAAAGTAAATTCTTGCGTTATACTAGCTTCCAAAATAAAATTAATCCATATTTTTATGCTAATTAATACTAATTTTACCTCGCCAAATTTTAGCGATAGGACAAAACCAATTGAATATATAATTGTTCATTTTACCCAAATGCCATTTGATGTAGCTTTATCCCGATTAATCGATAAAGAATCAGAAGTTAGTGCTCATTACCTAATTAAAGAAAATGGAGAAATATTTCAACTTGTTGCGGATGATAAAATAGCTTGGCATGCCGGACAAAGCTTTTGGAAGGGCAACTCAGCTCTTAATCAAAATTCTATAGGTATAGAGCTAGATAATTTAGGTAATAATGAATTTTCCCCAGCACAAATTAATTCTTGTCTAACCCTTAGTAAAATATTAGTAGAAAAATATGACATCCCTTTAGTAAATTTTATTGGACACTCTGACGTAGCGCCAGAGAGAAAAATCGACCCAGGTATATTTTTTGATTGGAGATTCTTTGCTAATAATAATCTTGGGCTTTGGCATGATCTACCCGAATTAGAATATTTAAAATATAAGGAACTATACTGCTTTGGTGATAAAGGCGAGATGATAAGAAAATTACAACATAATTTTGCTCGAATCGGCTATAAAATAGAAGAGAGTTCAAATTTTGATATGCAAACAAATTACGTAATCCGAGCTTTTCAGTCAAAATTTTATCCTCAAATTATTCATAAAAAGGGGCTTGATTTTTTGAGTGATCTCGGATCGATATATAGCTGGGACTCTGTTTCTGATAAGATATTGATGCAGTTAATTCGCAGATATTAACTCTCTTAAAAATTGGATAAGCAAAAAGATAATATAACTTATGCTAGAGATAACTATTGAAATAAATACCGCTATAGCAAGGCCAAGTATAAAAAGAGAATCACTTGGCTCAGCAAAAGTTAAATATACAATTTGGCCCCCCGTGAATCCAATAAAACCTAAAAAAACATGTGGTCTCATAAAACCAAGTATAAAAAAATTGCAGACAAATAATGCTATAAAATTAACAGGTATACTATAAGAATCAAACGGAATTCCCATTTTTCCTGGTTTCATCAACCACCAAATAAATATACCCATAAATGACGCAAGAAAAAATACAACCAATCTAGGTAAAGATTTCATTATCGCTTCCTAAGTTAATAACATATGCTTATTATACTCGATATTGTGATGTCTTAAATGTAATTTCATACAGCTAGGGACTTTTTAGATCAAAAATATTATATATGGATTTAGACCTTAAAACTTTATAAACTCTGAAAAGCGTTTTGTACTGTCATCATAGCTGTTTAATAGTAGTTTAATATTTCTGTTGCTCACTTGGCTTATTTGTTATATGATCTGCCCCTCTTGATCTTTATAAAAAATTAAGAACAAGAAATTCACACGCATAAGCTTTGTTAGTCTGCTTTAGCAGGTCTTTAGTTTGTGCGGAGGTATAACTAACAAAAAACAGGAGATATATAATGTCTAACTTACCTAAAGTTAGCGTCGCTGATTTGCTAGACGCTGGCATCCATTTTGGTCACAAAACCTCGCGCTGGAATCCTAAAATGGCTCCATATATTTACGGAGTCAGAGATAATGTTCATATTATTGATCTACAACAAACAGTGCCTTTAATGCAGATCGGGTTACAGAAAATTTATGAAACTGTAAAAAACAACGGCAAAGTGCTGTTTGTAAGTAGCAAGGTTCAAGCAACTGAATTGGTTGCAGAATATGCCGAAAAATGTGGTCAGTTTTATGTTAACAACAGATGGCTTGGCGGTATGCTTACTAATTGGAGTACCATCTCAAAATCTATCAAGAAGCTTGATCACATAGAAAAAGTTCTTGAAGATGAAGAGCTGATGGCAACTTATACAAAGAAAGAAATCCTTGATTTTAGCCGGAAAAGAGGTAAATTATTAAAGTCACTATCTGGTATCAGAAAAATTGGCGGACGTCCTGATTTATTGGTTGTTATAGATACAAATAAAGAACATTTGGCTATTAGCGAGGCTGTAAAGCTTGGTGTGCCGATCGTAGCAGTAGTTGATAGTAACTCTGATCCGGACAATATCAATTACCCAATTCCTGGAAACGATGATGCTATTAGATCAATTAGATTGTATTGTAGTCTTTTTGCTGATGCCGCTCTTGCAGGCATACAAGATGCTCTCGCTGATTCTGGAGCAGATGTTGGATTAACAAATAAAGTTACTAAAGAAAATAAAACTCTTGATGGAGTAACAAAATTAGAAAAAGCAGCTAAAGTTTCTAAGGCTCGACCAAAAGTTGAAGTGTCCGAAAAAAAACCTACAACAGGAACGCCTAAAAAAGAACCTAAAGCTTAATTATAATTGAATTCATGGAGATAATAATGTCTATATCAGCATCACTAGTTAAAGAATTAAGAGAAAAAACAGGCGCGGGCATGATGGATTGCAAAAAGGCGCTAGTAGAAAAGAATGGGGATTTTGAGGCAGCAGTTGACTGGCTTCGGACTAAAGGCTTGGCTGCAGCTGCAAAAAAGGCTGACAGAATTGCAGCCGAAGGCTTAACCGCCGTTTGTGTAAAAGGCATGCAAGGAGCAGCAATTGAGATTAATTCTGAAACAGATTTTGTATCAAGAAACGAAGTTTTTCAGAATTTGGTCAAAACAGTGGCACAGCTAGCAATAGGTCTAGATAATATTGATTCACTAAAAGCAGCTAAAACTAAATCCGGGAAGTCTGTTGAAGAAGAAATAGCAAGCAACGTTGCAACAATTGGTGAAAACCTGAGCTTACGTCGTATGCAAACTCTTTCTGTAAAAGACGGAGTAATCGCTTCTTATATACATAATAGTTCTGCTGAAAACATGGGTATGATTTCAGTACTGGTTGCTCTAGAATCGACTGGGGATAAAACCAAGCTTATGGAAATTGGCAAGCAAATTGCGATGCATGTTGCTGCCAGTAAGCCACAAACTCTTAATAAAGAGGGTGTAAGCCAAGATATGATTCAAAGAGAAAAGGATATATTTACTGAGCAATCGAGAGCCTCTGGTAAACCAGATAATATCATCGAAAAAATGATTGAAGGTAGAATCCGTAAATTCTTAGAAGAAATAGTTCTATTGGATCAAATTTTTGTTATTGATGGTAAAACTAGGATTTATGATGTTGTTGCTGCATTAGCAAAAGAACTTGGAACTTCAGTTGAATTAAAATCATATGTCAGATTTGAAAGAGGCGAAGGTATAGAAAAAGAAGAAAAAAACTTTGCTGATGAAGTTGCCGCCGTAGTTGGAAACTAATTTATAGTTAATTTTTACTGAGAGCCTCTATTCATAAATTGATTATATATAATTTCTGTCTAATATTTTATGAAGACTATAAAATTATTACTATACGTTATGAGTCATAAAAAATTAACTATACTAAATACCGCTATAAAGCACTTTGACTTGTACTATTTTTTGTCCAAGCAAGATTTACAAAACAGGTTTAGGCGTTCTTATCTCGGAATTGGATGGTTAGTAGTACAGCAATTGATGTTTGCTTTAATTGCCAGCATAGTGTGGTCAAGAATGTTTGCGGTTGATAGCGCTACATTTATTCCATTTTTGGTTGTAGGCATTGCAATTTGGGGATTTATTGTCGCCTCAATGGTAGAAAGCTGTACTATTTTTATCCAGGCACGTGGATATATAAAGCAATTTCCGTTACCTCAATCAGTATTTATTTTTCGCTCATTACTAACAAATACATATTACCTTATGATTGGCTTGATAACAGCTTTGATTGTCTTTATTGCTTTTAACAAGTTTAGCTTCGTTGGTGTACTATACGCTATTCCTGGGTTACTGATTTTGTTAGTTTATTTCTATGCTGCAAGTGGAACTATGGCCTATCTAGGGTTGCGTTATCGAGATTTTCAACACGCATTGACGGGGCTTTTTTCATTATTGTTTATCGTCACCCCAGTAATATTTCCTCCTGAAATTTTAATAAAAAAGGGAATTAGTATAGTTGTTTATATGAATCCTTTTGCTTCGCTAATTGAAGTTGTAAGATATCCAATTATTAATGCAGGATTTGCCGAGTTAACTCAATATATCATAGCTATTGGTTTTACAATCTTCCTGCTTATTTTCCAGATTATTCTAGCAAAAAGATGGGGGCGGCTTGTGCCGTTTTGGGCATGAACGCAGTTGAGTTACATAAGGTAGCAGTAGATTATTATCTGGATAGTGACGATGCATATAGCATTAAAAATGCGTTATTAAATTTTTATGCGAAAGCACAAAGACCTACTGCAAAAACTTTTAGAGCCTTAGATGAATTATCTTTTTCTATAAAAAAGGGTGAAAAATTAGGAATCATAGGACTAAATGGTGCGGGTAAAACAACATTGCTTAGAACAATAGCAGGTATTTTTCACCCATCAAAAGGCAAAGTAGTAGTCGATGGTAGGGTATCACCTTTACTTGATTTCCATACAGGATTTGAAGATCATTTAACAGGGATTGAAAACATTATGATAAGATTAATGTTTCTTGGTATAAGCAAAACTGAAGCAGAGAAAAAAATACCTGAAATAATTGAATTTTCTGAGTTAGGTGATTTTATCCATCAACCTATTAGAACTTATTCTACAGGAATGAATCTTAGACTGGCTTTTGCTACTTCTACATCAATCGAGCCAGAGATTTTAGTAGCCGACGAAGTAATGGGTACAGGTGATGCACAATTTGCAGCGAAAGCAAAAAAAAGACTAGAGGAGTTCTTATCTCGAGATTGCACTCTGATTTTAAGCTCACATTCCATGGAACTAGTTCGCGATTTTTGTAAAAGAATAATATGGTTGCAGCATGGCAAAATAGTCGCCGATGGGTCTGTAAATGAGGTAATAGAAAAATATGAAAAAAACATTCTAGAGTTTAGTATATAAAGATCATTTTATAAAACTCAATCACTCTGCATGGGAATTTCAAAGCAATTTATTGTGATAATTCTCGTAAATCTTTTTCTTCAAGATAAAAACAAGCTGGCATATTAACCTTGGCAACAAAACTTCCTTCGGTGCGTACAAATAAGTTAATCGAGCTATTATTTTTAGTCTTGTTAACTTTTTGCTGCAAAATACTTAGTACCGAGGCAAGCTCATCTTTATTTTGGGGATAAAGGTTAATTTCATGACAAACTCCCTGCAACTCGGAATCGATAGTGGCAAAACAACTAGCAGTCAAACGCAAGCCACCTTTATCTTTAAGAATATCGCAAGTTACTACAACTTGTTCTTTGACATTGATTAGATTAGCATAATTTTTGAAGACATCATCATTATAAATTGTGACTTCAAAAATACCCTCTGGATCTGATAATATTAAAGTTACAAATCTGCCTCTTTGAGACATACGAGCGTCTTTTTTGGTTATTACCCCCGCTAATTTGTGTTGATAAGATCCTTCTGGTAAAGTTTCTTTTATATAGTTAGAATTTTTAATCCCGCATTTTTCTAGCGAATCCATTACATCAGATAATGGATGGTTTTTCAAAAATAGACCTAGTACATCAAATTCAAAAAATGCCATATCAGCACTAGGAAACTCATCAGCGCTCACTAGCACATCTGAACTGACAGCCTCAACTGAAATAAGACTAAATTGGTTTGATTTTTGCTCTAGATGGTATGATGCACAATATGCAAGAATTTTAGGAACACTTTGTATCAAAGCATTGCGATTAGAATGTAATTGGTCAAAACAACCAGCTTTAATAATATTTTCTAGTAAACGCCTATTAATTATTTTTGGATCAATTCTTTCTGCAAAATCTATTATTGACTTAAAATCCCCATTATTTGCTCTTTCTTGCACAATCAATTTACCAAAAATGCTTGTTACATTTTTAATTGCTCCAAAAGCAAAGATTATAGCTCTTTCTTCCCCATTATACTCAATACTAAATAAACCCGCAGATTTATTAATATCTGGCGACATTACTTTAATATGAAACATTTTTGCTTCCTGCAAAAATATGCTCATTTTATCACTGTTATCAATATCTAAATTCAATGAGGCTACTAAAAATTCAGTTGGAAAATTAGCTTTTAAATAAGCAGTTTGATAAGAAATAACACCATATGCGGAAGCATGAGCTTTGTTGAAACCATAACCGGCAAACTTTGCTACTGTGGCAAAAATTGATTTTGCCTGGTTGGCTGAAACATTATTACTAACAGCACCGCTGACAAAAATTTCTTCTTGCGCATCCATTTCACTTTTAACTTTTTTACCCATCGCACGCCGAAGTAAATCAGCTGATCCTAAGCTATATCCGGCAAGAACTCGTGCAATTTCCATTACTTGCTCTTGATATACTATTACTCCATAAGTAAACTTCAATATAGGTTCAAGCAGAGGATGCAAGTAATCTACTTCTTGGAGCCCATGCTTACAAGCGATAAAAGTTGGTATATTATCCATAGGCCCAGGACGATATAGAGCACCTAGTGCAATTATATCGTGAATATTATCTGGACCAAGCTTTCTAAGAGCATTTTTCATTCCTACACTTTCAAACTGAAATACTCCGGTGCTTAAACCTTGTGACAGCATGTCATAAGTTGCTTTATCATCATAGGGCACAGTATCAATATCAATTTTAATGCCTCTGTTTCCAAGTAGCCCAAGAGTCTTAGTAATTACCGTAAGAGTCTGTAGCCCAAGAAGATCAATCTTTACAAGCCCAGCTGCTTCAGCATATTTCATTGAATATTGTACCACTAGCATATCAGAATTAATATCCTTATAAACTGGAACAATTTTTGTAAGATCCTGATTTGCTATAACAACGCCAGCGGCATGAGTTGAGGAATGTCTATGTAATCCTTCCAAGACAAGAGAAGTAGATAATACTTGTTTTATTAGCTCATTATCGCCTTCAATAGTGTATAAGCCTTTACCAGCAGCAGCAGCTTTAAGCTCAGCTACATCATTCATTGCTTGGCTTAAAGTAACTGGATGAACGGCATTAAATGGTACCAATTCAGTTAAATATTCGGCGGTTCTATAATTTAAACCCAGAACTCTTGAGACATCCTTAATTACAGCCTTTGCTTGCATTTTACCAAAGGTAATTATCTGCCCAACTCTTTCATCACCATATTTAGAACGAACATATGAAATTACTTCTTCCCTTCTCTCCTGACAAAAATCGATATCAAAATCCGGCATGGATATTCTCTCCGGGTTAAGAAATCTCTCAAAAAGTAGACCAAATTTAATAGGGTCCAAATCAGTAATCTGTAATAGCCAAGCTACAACTGACCCAGCTCCAGATCCTCTACCAGGTCCAACTGCAATGCCTTTGGCTTTACTCCATTTAATAAAGTCAGAAACTATCAGAAAATATCCAGAAAAATTCATTGTACAAAGAATATTAAGCTCATACTCAAGTCGTTGTATATATTGCTGCTTTATTTCTTGTTGATCATTAAGATCAACTTTTTCCTTAATAAATTTCTGATTTAGCCGAAACTCTAACCCCTCGCTTACATACCTACGTAACAACTCCTCTTCAGACAATGTTCCATCAGAAAAATTCGGTAAAGACGGCGGAGAGGTTTCTGCCATAACGTAACAACGAGTTGCTAAATGCACCGTATTTTCGATGGCTTCTGGTAGATCTTTAAATAATTCCACCATTTCATCAACACTTTTAAAATAGCATTGGTTGCTAACACGTTTACGCTTTTGTTCTTCACGCACAACTGATTGAGAAATGCATAGTAATACATCATGAGCTTCATGCATTGATATGTCTGTAAACACTACGTGATTTGTTGCTAATAGAGGAATTTCAAGCTGACTTGCTATCTTAAGATACTCTGATTCAATTTGTTTCTCTTTAGCATAACCATGGCGCATTATTTCAAAGTAAAATCGATTTCCAAATATCTCTTTTAATTTTTTGGCAGCATAAACAGCCGTTTCTCTAGAGTTCTCAAGCAATAATCTACCAATTACACCATCAGCATAAGCAGATAAAACAATCAATCCATCGTTATGTTCCGACAAATCGGCAAAGGTAATATGATTACAAATTGATCGATCATTCTTGGTATATATAAAACTTGCAAGTTGTAGTAAATTGAGATAACCAGTCTTATCTTTGGCAATGAGCAAAATCTCAGCAAACTCCTTTTTACCTTTATTGCTAAAAAGGACATTTAATATTATACCGTGAATCGGTTGAATTTTTGACTCCACTGCTGCCATAGCGAATTCCAGTGATGCAAATAAATTATTTCTATCTGCCAGACAAACACTTGTCATTCTATTAGTCGATGTAAGCCTAATTATGTCCTCAATTTTTAGAGAACTCTCAAGGAGTGAATATGAACTCTGAGTTCTAAAATGAATATATCTGAGATTTGCAGGAGAGTTACTTTCCACTTTTTCTGCCTACGGAGTAGTATTTAAAACCATTCAACTCTAACTTATTAGCATCTAGAATATTACGTAAATCTATAATTATTGGAAACTTTAACAAAGCTTTTACCTTTATCAAATCCATTGCCTTAAACTCTTCCCACTCAGTAGCAATAATAATTGCATCAGCCTCCTTTATTGCTTCCATCATAGAATGTGCGCATTCTAACTTTTCAAAATATTTATGAACATTTACCATACCTTCTGGATCGTAGGCCACAACTCGTACATCAAGCTCTTGTAACTTATGAATCAAATCTACTGCTGGGCTGCTTCTTAAGTCATCTGTCCCCGCTTTATAAGTCAAACCAAGTATAGCTAATTTCTTACCAGTAATAGTCCCTCCAATAGCTGAAATGATTTTTTTAATCATGGCATTTGGTCTGTTACTATTAGCTTGAATTACAGCATCTAGTACTAGAAAATCAGAATCTACTTTTTGAGATAACTTTTGCAACGCAAGAATATCTTTGGGGAAACACGAACCTCCGAATCCTGGTCCTGCTTTTAAGAAGCTTTCGCCTATTCTTTTATCTAAACCAACCCCTCTTGCAAGCGTCGTGATATCTGCTCCCACAATTTCACATAAATCAGCCATTTCATTAATAAATGCAATTTTATTTGCCAAAAATGTATTAGAAGCATATTTAATAAGTTCAGAGGTCGTTAAATCCGTTTCAACAATTGCAATTCCATCATTTATCATAGACGCATAAACTGCATGCATAGTATGCAACGCCTCACGTGAGTCGGTCCCTATAACTATTCTATCTGGCTGTAAGAAATCCTTAATCGCACACCCTTCCCGCAAGAATTCAGGATTGGAAACTACTACATTACCAAAACCATTATTAATAATAAATGCTTGAATTGCCGAGCAAGTTCCTGGAGGTACAGTGGATTTTATTACAATAACACAATGGTGGTTCACATATTTGCAAACTTCAGCAACAGCAGCAAAGATACCGCTTAAATCCGCATCTCCATCATTTTTAGGTGGGGTACCAACAGTAATAAATACACACTCGGAGTCTTTTATTAAGCTATCATATCCATGTACAAAACTTAGTCTCTCCGTATTAGCATATTTATCGATATATTCATTAAGGCCTGGTTCAAAAATTGGTGTTTTTTTACCTTTAAGCATTTGTATCTTCTCTTTATCGAGATCAAGGCATATTACATCATGCCCCACATGACTCATCATCACACCTGATACAAGACCAACATAGCCCGTTCCAATAAAAGTTATGCGCATAAAAATTGATTGTAGTTTAAGTCGTTACAGATTAACTTAAAAACAAAAAAAGTAAAATTAAAACTCCAAATATTATTAGTATTTCTACTTTTAAAGCAGCCACTCGAATTTAAAAACAGGTATCATAACGGATATCATTGATATAGGTAGTGTCGCAAATTTTTCTAATATAGTTTTTGGATACTATTATACTTTAAAAATTGACCCTAGTTTGTATAGAACCAGCATGTGAATAATATTTCTTACCTAATGCTAGATCATACCCAACACTGAGATCAAAACTTTGTATTTTTGATATTTTCACCGAAGTCCCAATTTTATAAAGTGTTTTGGATGGCTTACCTGCTAGGGTTTCAACAGGCACCATTCCTGTAAACAAAGTAATAGTTGTTTTATCATTTTTCCTTTTCACTGTGTGATCGATGTTAATATGTAATTCAGGTATTATTACAAGTGTTGATGTGTTTATAGAGTAATTAATTGTTACTCCTAATAAAGCTGCTGTTTTATTTCCATTTCTTCTGTTAACTGTACGGTTAAGGCCCCCTCCAGTTTCTGTATATTTTTTTACCGTAATATCGTCATGTGATACTCCAATCGTTGGTATCAATTGTAAATTATTTACAAAATTATAATAATAACCTAGGTCCATACGGCCTCCAGCCAAGGTTGCCTTAGTATCTCCTCTGGCCACATTATTGCCTAAATCATTAGTGCTTCTAAGTTTGTTGATATCAGCTTTACCGTATCTAGCTTGTCCACTAAAAAATAAATTATTATCGAAATTGAGTAAATTATATAGAGTACCTAGGTTGCTTTCTATAGTTTCTATATTATTAGGATGCTTTATTTTGCTATGTGCAGCAGTATAGGCTATCCCTACAATATAATCTTCTCCTACGTCAAAACCTACCGTAAATCCTCCTTGACGATCTTTATGTTCTGGTAAAAGATTTACCTCTTCTTGCTTAGCATAAGATAAAAAGCCTTTTACCCACAATCCATAAGATTTCAATAGATCATCACCAGCAGCTATACCACTTGTTTCTCCTTTAGCTTCAGCTATATTAAATTCTAACACTCTATTATTTACTATATCGCTAACAATCTCGGTTGTGGAAAGTAAACTATCTGTTGTTAAAGTGTCTGGGGCTTGGAGAGAGCTTAAGCTAGAAAAACTTGATTGCGGATTTATCTGGTCAAATAAGGCCTGCGTTTGGCCTTGCAAAATTTTTATATATTCTTCATTTTTACTTAAATTCGATATAAGTACTTTTACAGTTTCTTGTAAAGCAGCTTGCTTTTGAGTTACATCTTGTTGAAATGCATCGAATGTAGGATCAAATGTCGCAGCGTTCCTAAGTATCTCTGTAATCATATTAAAGAGTGCAGGAGCAGGATCATTAGGGCCACCATCACTGCGAAGAGTAATATCTCCAGGAAGAGCAAATATTGATTGATAGTATTTGCCTAATAGGGTAAAACCCCCGGTGGTATTATACTTTAGTACTCCTTTTAGCAAAGGAGTTAATTGCGCCGGGTCAGTAATAGTATATTCTTGATTATGTATTGTTATATTTCCAGTACTAAAATTCGCTGCAAAAAGCGGGTTTGCTGTATCACCTAATATTAACCTAGTATCAGCAATGCTATTTGTTGCAAATAAGAGGTTCAACAAAAATACTGTAAATATTTTTTTCATAACAATTCCTTTTTAATAATTATTCTATTAACACTTTTATGTTTAGATTAGTTATATAAGCCAAAATATAAATTGTCTCTACTAAATTAGTATAAATTCAGGATTTTTTCATCTTATAGTTGTGATTTTATTCTCTTCCTAAATTTACAACCGCACCCTCACTTTAACAAGGCAGGTAATATTAAGAAGCGCGCATGGTAGTGTCGATATGATAGATGAATATTGATAGAAATTAATATTACCTCTCCAACTGGTCTGGTAGCAATTGAGCAGCTTTATAAGCTGAATTTAACTGGACCAATTGTAGACTATATTGAGAAAAGAATATGAAATTTTAAAAAATGGCTGGCTCAGCTCCTAACTTCATCTGACTTAAAAGCTGCGATTAACATATCTTATCAACTATTGTCAAAGTGCTTCCTTTGTAAAGCATGTGGGAGTGCACCTAATTTACTCTACTGTCACGCTTTTGGCTAGATTACGCGGTTGATCAATATCATTTCCTTTTAGAAGAGCCGTGTAATAGGCTAATAATTGCATTGGAATAGAATAGACCATAGGAGCAATAAATTCGTCGCAATCTGGTACTGATATTACCCAAGAAGATGAGTCAGATACTTTACTTGCGTGACTACGACCAACAATAGTTAGTAGTTTTCCTCCTCTAGCGCCAAGCTCTTGTAAATTGGAAAACATTTTTTCAAATAAATGGCCCCTGGGCATCAAAGCAACGATGGGCATATTACTATCGATTAAAGATATGGGACCATGCTTTAACTCTCCTCCGGGATAGCCTTCTGCATGTATATAAGATAATTCTTTTAACTTCAATGAGCCTTCCATAGCAATTGGATATAAATTCCCTCTACCAATAAATAATATGCTATTAAAATCCTTAATCTGGCTAGCTATATTCTTGATATCTTCCGACTGAGATAAAACTTCTGTAATCAAGTTTGGAACTTGTGATAACTCAGTGGTTAATGTTTCAAATCTATTTTGATTAATATTACCTTTTTTCATGCCAATATCTAAACCAAGAGCAGCAATAACCATTAATTGCCCTAGAAAAGCCTTGGTAGAAGCAACTCCTATTTCAGGACCAACCATTATTGGCAATATATAATCCGCTATTCTGCCAATAGAACTATTCTCTGTATTCAAGATAGCTATTGTTTTCTGTCCATAAGATTGAGCTTTTCTCAAAGCTTCCAGAGTATCTAAAGTTTCTCCAGATTGTGAAATAACGATTGTAATTTCATTTTTTTTTGCAGCAATCGTGCGGTATCTGAATTCAGAAGCTACTTCTAGGTCAACAACTATGTTTGTTAATTCTTCAAGCCAATATTTGGCAACTAATCCTGAATAATAAGCAGTACCGCAAGCTAAAATCTTGATACTATCAATCTTATTCCAGTCAATTTTTACTTTATCTAATTCATTTCCTGTTAAATATCTTGTAATGGTTTGCTCTAAAACCACTGGCTGCTGGTATATTTCTTTAAGCATAAAATGTGGAAAATCGTTCTTAGTTACTTCTTCTAATATCGAGGATTTTCTCAAAGGCCGCGTAGCGGGATTGTTATTCTTATCAAATATCTGATATGAATCTAAACTAGCCACAACTTTATCACCATCTTCCAAATAAATTACGTTGTTAACTTTATTACCAAAGGCCACGACGTCTGAAGCAATGTAAATAGCATTTTCGGCTAGCCCTAATATTAGCGAAGTTTTTCGCGAAGTGGCAAACAAAAATTTATCACTCTTGAACATGAACACTACTGAGAATGATCCTTCCAATCTGCCTATAGTCTGTAAGGATGCCTCTTTTGGATCGTTATTTAATGAAATATAATAATCCAGCAAGTTTGTAATTACTTCTGTATCTGTCTCTGATTTAAATTGATAGCCAATATTTTGCAGCTCTTGCTTTAACTCTTTGTAATTTTCAATAATCCCATTATGAACTACAGCAACTCTATCAGTAGCATGTGGATGAGCATTAATTGCATTTGGGACACCATGAGTTGCCCATCTTGTATGACCGATTCCTATTTGGCTATTAAGCTCCTCTTTGGCTAATAGGTTTTTTAGCACAGCAACTTTGCCAGCGGCTTTAACTACATGTATATTTCCTCTCAGGATGAGGGCTAGTCCTGCGCTATCATACCCTCTATATTCTAATTGCTCTAGCCCCCCAACTAAGATTGGTAATATATTACTTGTGGTAATTCCAGCGATAATGCCGCACATATTTATTTCCTCTTATTTGGTTTCATAATTTGCTTCGCTCTGCCTTTAGCAAAAGTGTAGTCAGGAACATCTTTGTTTATAAAAGAACCTGCGCCTATAAGGGAATTAGTTCCAATAGTTACAGGTGCAATTAAAGAACTGTTCGATCCAATGAAACTATTATTTCCGACCACTGTGACGTGCTTTTTAAAACCATCATAATTACAAGTAATAACACCAGCACCAACATTAACATTCTTACCGATTTTGGCATCTCCTATATATGAAAGATGCGATGCCTTGGTACCAGAACCAAGTTTGCTGTTCTTGATCTCAACGAAATTTCCTATCTTCGCTTTTGTTTCAATCTTACTATTACCTCTTATTCTGACAAAGGGACCTATTTCTACGCCACTTTCTATTTCCACTCCTTCCAAATAAGAAAATGCTCTAATATGAACATTATCATGTATCTTAACATTTTCTCCAAAATAAACATTGGGTTCAATTATGACTCCCCGACCAAATTTAGTGTCATAAGATAAATAGGTGGTAGATGGATCTTGTAAATACACCTCCATATCAATAGCATTTTGGCGCAATGTATTTTGCACTTCTTGGTTAAAAGCATTTATATCAGCTGCATTGTCCAATAACTTAAGCTCATTATGCCCTAGATCCAAACACGGCCATTCTTGCCTTATATTGTTGTAAAATAAATGGATATCAGGAAAGAATTTATCGAGTAAGTTAGTGTTAATAGCTACTATGCATGGCTTTGACCCTAGGAAACCAACTAAAATATCCTTTTGCGCTTTTTTATTTATAAACTTGTCAACCATTTTGATGGTTAATCCTATTAAGTCAGATCTAACCACCACCATAATATCTTCAGAAATTATTAATGACCTTATAGAATCTAGAGCAAACTCTTTTATCGCTCTTGAAGCAACAAGGTGATTCCCATGCTTGGAATCTACAAAAAAAATTCTGTTATTCATAAAAACAACTGTATTGTTTACCAGAAAAGATGTAGAAATACGGTATTTTAGACAAGGTTTGTATATTATGCAAAGGAAATATTTCGGTACAGACGGAATAAGAGGTAGGAGCAATACAGGCACCATCACACCTGAAATTATGATAAAATTGGCGAGAGCAACTTCCTTAGCGTGCGATTTTTTAGGGAAAAAACCAACTATTGTTATTGGAAAAGATACTCGTCTATCTGGTTATATGCTTGAATTTGCTCTAACTTCTGGGTTCATTTCTATGGGGGCAAACATAGTATTGGTTGGTCCAATACCAACGCCTGCAATCTCAATGCTTGTTCAAAGTTTAAGAGCGGATTTAGGCATGATGATTTCAGCTTCCCATAATCCATATTACGATAATGGAGTTAAGTTTTTTACTTCCTCAGGGCATAAGATTTCCTCTGAACTTGAAGATAAAATTGAGCAATTAATGAAAAGCGAATTATCGGAATATGTTGCAGGATATGATGATTTAGGGAAAGCTGTTAAGCTCGAGGATGCACGGGGACGCTATATTGAGCATGTAAAATACTCATTCCCTAGTAAGCTTAAATTAGATGGTATAAAGATCGTTGTTGATTGTGCCAATGGCGCCGCTTACGATATTGCGCCAAAAGTTTTTCATGAACTAGGAGCAGAAGTTATTTCCTGTGGTATAAGTCCAAATGGTTTTAATATCAATCAAGAATGCGGTGTTATGGATCCCCAAGTTTTAGCTGGGGAAGTACTAAAGCATAAGGCAGACCTAGGTATAGCTTTGGATGGGGACGCCGATAGACTGCTTATTGTTGATGAAACTGGTAAGGCTGTAGATGGTGATCAGATTATAGCAGCCTTAACGTATTATTCATTGCAATCAGGCACTCTAAAAAATAATTTTGTGGTTACGACCATCATGTCAAATATGGGGCTAGAATTATATTTGAAATCCATTGGCGTAGAGTTAGTGCGTACAAATGTTGGCGATAAGTACGTCGTGGAAAAAATGACTGAACTCGGTTGTAATTTAGGTGGAGAACAATCGGGTCATATCATTACGGGATCAAACCAAGCCACAGGCGATGGTATAAAAGCGGCGCTTGGTGTCCTTGCCATGTACAAAGAGGCAAATAATACTCCTATAAGTGAAGTACTTAATAAATTTATGCCAGTCCCGCAATTTACTCATAATATTAAATATGATCACAATCATTTTAATCAATTTGCAGCTGATGGTAATGAAAAAATCAAAAAGCTTGCAAAATTTTATCAGGAACGCTACAAAGATGATGCTAGAATCATAATAAGACCATCTGGCACTGAACCGATAATAAGATTAATGATCGAAAGTAGAAACGAAACTCTTGGCAAACAGTTGTTGAAAGAGATTGGAAGTGAGATAGACCAAGTTTGTTCTTTTTGAATCAATAATATCCTTTATTTTAAGCTTTTCATTTCTAAATCTGAAACCCACCTAACAAAATCGTTAACTAATATTTTAGCGCCTTCTTGGTTTAAATGATCCTGGTCATAGTATAGTATGATACCATCTTTTTTTACATAACATTTATGTTCATCACAAAATAAATGATTGGGATCATAAACTAATAAAGATGGAACACGCTGTTGAATTTCCGCTACTAACTCGCGATATTTTTTTTGTCTCGCATCTACGTCGCTTCGATCTAAAGAACATACTGGCATTTTTTTCCAAAAGTTCAATGGTCTTTTTAAACATGTTTTTGGGTCAAAACCAATAGCAGGATTGTCAATAACAAACACCACTTTTTTTCCTTGAGAATTTAAAAAATTTATTAATTCAACATAACCCTCCACATACTTGTGATCTGGATCTGATAAATCATTTTTATCTTTTAAATTCTCTATGGTCATAGGGTTGTTTTCATTGTAACCGGAATAAGATATTCCTATATTAACTAATACCACATACTCAATTGAATTATAAAAATTAAGGATTTTGTTTATGACTTCCATCTTCAAAAAATGCAATTTTAACTGATTTTCTCTACGAAAATACTTAGAAAAGGAATCATTGAAATAAAGGAGATAATTTATAAATGGCAGCGTAGAGGGATCGTTTAGGGTAAAAAAGTCGTAATTTTCATTAAGCTCAAAATCAATAAATGACAACGCATGACTATCTCCAAGTACAAAAAACTTTGGATTTTTACTATTTCGTGAGCAGTATATGGGATACCATACATTTTCTGCCGCTTTTTTATTTATATCAGAAACTGGGAGGCAATCTAACGTCATGTTCTCTAATAAACGTGGATCTTCCCTCATAGCACCGGGAATGTAAGTATTTAAATTAGCCCAGCGAAGAGGGTACCCCTTATTCCTCGCAATAAAATGACCAAAAACTCCCATTACAACGAAACACAAGGACAAAACTAATACTATAACTTTTTTATCTTTGGATAAACGAAGTGGTTTTTCAAAAAACTTATATGTTACCCAGGCAAGTATGAAGCTCAATAATATTGCTATCCATATAATTTTTTTAGGTAAATTGCCACCCTCTAATATATGTGCAAATGATAATAATGGCCAATGCCACAAATACAATGGATAGCTTATTAAACCAATACCCACAAACAATTTTTGGGACAATATTTTTTGGTTAATCCAAGTGTTGTTTCCAGCAGCTATAATTAATACACTACCAATTACCGGTAATATTGCCTGGTACCCAGGAAAATTATTACTTTTTTTCAAATAAACAATAGGAAGAACGCACATGGCGATTCCAATAACTGAAGCTATATTTTGAAGAGTTGTATCTTTATGGCTAGATTGGTTTTTATAAATTATTATATTAAAATAATGATTTATTGCTTTCCTAAATTTTTGGATATTTGCAATTTTTTCTAAGCTGACATAAGCAAGCACAGAACCGCTAATTAATTCCCACATACGACACCATGGGAAATAAAAAGCATTAACTGGATTTTTATGCAGTATGTTGATGCTAATAAAAAATGAAAAAAGTAGCATTACTATGCTAATTGAAAGTAAATTCAAACTATATTTTCTTCCAAAATAAAGCAACAATGGCCAGAATATGTAGAATTGCTCTTCAACTGCAAGTGACCATAAATGTAACAAGGGCTTAGCAATAGAGGCTAAGTCAAAATAGCCAGCTTCTTTTGCAAGTGTAAAATTTGTGTAAAACAGTGTACTTGCCTTAATATGTTTTCCAAGCTGGATATATTCAACATCAGTTAAAACAAACCAACCCAATAGCACACAAAAAGATAAAACCAATAGCAAAGACGGGAAAATTCGCTTTATACGCCTTGCATAAAATTCATAAAGACAAAAGTTATTATTTTCTAAATTTTTAAGAATGATAGAACTTATTAAGTAACCAGAAATCACAAAGAAAATATCAACTCCAACAAAACCACCTTTGAGGTACTCTGGAAAAGCATGATGGAAAACAACAGCAAGAACTGCTAAAGCTCTTAAGCCATCAATGTCACTACGATATCTGATGATGGAATAGTTGTTCATTTGTTTTTACTAGGAGTTTGTTAAGTTTTGTATGCTTAATTTCTAAATAAACTTTGCAAATTGTTGTAAAAAATATTTGTTATAATCTTCTGAAATTTCTTATAATATAGCGAAGTGTTACAACCGGCGATAAGCCGAGGATTTTAACTAACTTAAACCAAGAAAGCAAATTTTTTTTCTCTATAAACCACATATACAAGTCGCTAATCGGCTTATATTTTTCAGGAATTCTATATTTAGATAAATAAATTTGCTTAAGTCTCAGTTTTGCTATGCGAATCTCTTCTTTTTTTGTCTTAGTTAAGCTATGCGGATGAACTCTGTAATAATATAAAGACTCAGAGATATGAAAAAAATTTGTGTTCAAGCCCATACGAAGCCAATATTCATAATCTTCTACTAATGTTAATTCTTTATCATATTCGCCAATTTCTTTGGCAACGTCTGCTCTGTAAAGAAAACAAGCTCCTACGCAATCTCTAATTGGTAAAAAATCAGGATCTTCTTGGTAAATCCGTGAGCCGATTTTGCTTTTATCATCTATTAACGTATAATCTGCATAAACTAGCCCTATGTTGGGCATCGTATCTAAGTGAAAGGACATTTCTTTTAACGCGTTTGGTGCAAAAAGATTATCGTCTGAAATCCAAGTAAAATACTGTCCCTTTGCTTTTTCAAATCCTATGTTTAATGTAGAGGGCAATTTTTGATTAGTTTTGTTAGCTATTACTTTGATTCTCGAGTCTTTCTGAGAGTAAAATTTTGCTACCTCTATACTAGTGTCAACTGAGCAATCATCTACAATAATCAGCTCAAAATCTTTTAATGTTTGAGCAAGACAACTATCTATTGTTTGGGCCAAATATTTGGCACGATTATATGAAGGTAAAATAATAGAAATTTTAGGCATATTTAAATGCTTTTTTAAAGATTTGCATTATTGCTGTATATTAATAAAATCTGCTTTTCACCCCAAAATTTTGGATCAGGATATAATATTTTTTTAAAAGTCAGAGTAAAATTGTTGATCATATTTGGTATATTACCATAATTAAAACTGTAAAAATGTTCATCATTAGGTATACCTGGCTGGTCAAACGGCACCAGAACTATTACATGTTTGGTAGCTTTTGTAGTAAGTTTACTCAGCACCTCCCATGGTTTATAAAAATGCTCTAGAGTATTTGAAGATATAACAATATCAAATTTAGAAGATAATGTATCAGAATTCATTAAATCTTCGCAAATAAAAGATATATTTATATGTTTTTCTTTAGCTATTCTAATCGCTTCACAAGAAAAATCTATACCAGTTAGTTTGGTTTTAGAAAGCATTTTTGCAAAGAAATCAGTTCCCTCTCCTTGAGCACATCCAAAATCTAAGACAGAGTAAGCGTTAGTATTTATTTCTTCTTGCAAAGCCTCAGGTATCCCATTTAGTAATAAAGTATAGAAATGCAGAGTCTGTTCATCTCCAAAATTATTCTGCCAATCTTTGGTTTTAAATCTAAAATCCCAGTAGTTCTTAGAATTTATTGCAAAATCGTCTTTAGATAGATCTTTAGATACATTGTTATTATTCATTTTGTACCCTATTAAAAATAGAACGCTTAATATACCGGCGACTAATATTAGTTTTTTATTAAAATTACTTTTGCCCACCGTACTCTCTTATTTTTTTATAAGCAATTGATGCAGTTCCTTAGCACGCATAGTCCACGAGTTTTCCTCAGCATACCGTTGATACTTTTGTTTTAGTTCAAGATCATTACTGTGTTTAATTGCTTCATCAATTTTTTTAATAAATTCTTGGGGAGTGCTAGCTGAAAAAACCCCATCAAATTTTATACATTCTACCAAATCTGATGTGACAATGACAGGTTTACCAATTGCAAAATACTCAAATAATTTCAGTGGAGAGGTGGATCTAGCAATTTCTCCTAACCTAAATGGTATAATACTTACATCAAAATAATTTGCATATAATGGCAAGTCTTTATAATCCACAGCCCCTGTAGAAATAATATTCTCCCTTTTGGGGATATTGTCCCTATCTCCATACAATGGACCTATTAATAATAAGCAATATTCAGGTCTATTTTCTGCTAATTCTAGAATTAATTCATCCCATATCCAAGGTGCTATAGCCCCAAAATAGCCAATGATTTTCTTTTTTTCTTTGATGGCATTTTGTAGGGTTGCTGGTAGCTTAATATCACGAGCAGGGAGTTTAGAACTACCAATGTAATGGTCTACATCAACAGCATTCGGTAAATACAAAATTCTTTTATTTGGAAAGTTGTGTTGTAACTCTTCATATAAGCTTTGTGCTGTAGCTAACATAAAACATATTTGTTGATTCTTTATATTTTGGAATCTATTTTTAACAGCCTCTGCATGTGCAGCAGCAATTATCTGTTCATTAAAATGATCTACATATTCATAAAACACACTATTATTTGCAAAGAAATCATCTGTTAAATATTTGTCAAAGCCATGCAAAGGGTAATTACAGTACACAGAAACAATTGCACCCGATAAATATGGTAATATTTCTCTTTGATCTGTTAAATACAAGTTGCTCTCAATTCGTGTAATTTCACCTTTGCTATGGTACCCAGGTTCTATATATATAACTAGGTAACCATTTCTATTCATTGCAATAGCAAGCTGCTGAGGTCGTTGAAATAATTTAATACCCCAGGGTACTACTGGAAACTGAACAAAAACTGGAATACCATTATTTTTTGCTTGATTGATAAGTTTCTTCAATTCACCTATCGCTTTCATATTTTTTCTATGAAGAAGCGTGTCTCTAAAGTAATTAACCATCCAACCTATAAAATGAAACCTATAATACCCCATATACACCATAGGCCTTATCCTATAGTAAACCATTACTAAAATCGGACGTATTATTTTGCGATATAAACTTTGTTTATTCTTTTCCATATATAAGTTCTTAACTAACTTTACTTAACACATCTATTATATATTTACTGCTTTTTCCATCACCATAAGGATTAACCGCTGTAGACATAGATTTGTAATAATCACTATCCTCAAGCAATTTTTGAGTTTCGGTAATTATTTTCTCAGTATTAGTACCAACAAGCTTAGCTGTGCCAGCATCAATACCTTCAACTCTTTCTGTAACATCTCGAGTTACTAAGACCGGCTTGCCAAGAGAAGGAGCTTCTTCTTGAATCCCACCAGAATCAGTAATTATTAGGTATGACTTTTCCATAAGCCATATGATATAGGGATATTCTAGAGGATCAATTAGAAAAAAATTCTTAATACCGCTAAGCATATGCTTTACAATTTCTTGTACATTCGGATTAAGATGAACAGGATATACAAATTGTACATCTGGATACTTCACAGCTAGCATTTTGAATGCGGTACAAGTATCTTGCATAGGCTTCCCAAAACTTTCACGCCTATGGCCTGTAATCAAAATTATTTTTTTATTAAAATCTAAAAAATTAAAATGCCTCATGTAGGAGCTTTCATCAGAATTTTTGATTAAATTTAAACCTAAAAAAAGAGCATCAATAACTGTATTACCTACTACATAAACATGATTTTTTATATTTTCTTTATTTATATTTTTTTTTGATAGATCAGTTGGAGCAAAATGATAATCTGCCATATGTCCAACTAAAGTACGATATGTTTCCTCTGGGTATGGAGACTGTTTATCTCCGCTTCTAAGACCAGCCTCGATATGGGCTACTTTGCACTTTTGATAGAAACCAGCTAGAGCCCCAATAAAAGCTGAAGTAGTGTCACCCTGTACGAGCACTATATCAGGTTGCACCTTTTGCATAACTATTTTGAGAGCCGCAAGACCAAAGCTTGTTACCTCTGAAATATCTTGATTGGGACGCATTAAATTTAAGTTAAAATCAGGCTGTATTTTAAAAAAATCTAGAACCTGATCAAGCATCTCCTTATGTTGACCAGTTACACATATTATTACTTCAAAATCTTTAGGATAATTTTTTGCATCTTGAATAAGAGGGGCCATTTTAATCGCTTCCGGCCTAGTGCCAAAAACAAATAAAAGTTTTTTACGATTTTTTATCATTTTGTGTCTAAAAATTTTCGTCTAAAAAAGCAGATTACTGCAAAAAAAATTTGAAGTGAATATTAGCTGCTAAATTGCGTTTTTGCAACATTTTTTTCATTGAAATTTTTATTTGGGAAGATAGGCGGATATCAAAAACTATTCTGTCGTGTCTATGAATAGAGGTAAAGCAAAACTCTACTATAGGAGATAAAGTGCAGCTGGGTAGATTTTGTATTTCGAAATCTGGAATAAACCGAAATATGTATTTCTCATAAATATCACCATATTATCGACATTTATCAACTTATAGTATAATTTATTTGTTAAACCTTAAGTTAATATAAATTATTTGAAATCATGAAACGAAATATAGAAAATACTAAGCCATTATCAAACGAAACTGATAAACGTTTAAAGAGTTATGGTATTGACAGTGACTCAGATGAATCCAATGAGGTTATAAAACAACATTCTAGCGAGCAAAACAAAGTCTTGTCTACATCAACAACATCGGGCAATCAAAATACTTTAACAGACCAGACTAATTTTGTTCCCCCTCAAAGAACAACTACAGAAAAACAAGATATTATAGATCTACAGGTTAGGTTAGGAGAGTTATTATACAATTCTTTAGAAGAATTGCAAACATTTATTGAGCAACATAGGGATAGTCTTAATCTTAATAAGCCAAATTTCTTGGGTAATCCTCCCCTTGTACTTGCAGCAAAAAGACAATCTGCTATATTACCTACTGTGCAATTCCTGCTTGAACAAGGAGCAAATCCAAATGGGATAGATAAGAAGGGTAATACTTTCTTGCATCATTTATTAAAAAATAAACATGCTGTTTCAAAAATTACACCATCTTTCTTAGAGCTAGCAATTAAGAAAGGATTTAATCTATACCTTGAGAATAAGGAAGGAGAAACAGCATTTGATGTTGCTAAAAACCCAGATTTAACGCAAGAGATCCTGAGTTTATTAGAAGTATCAAAAATCAAAAAAGAACCAATTATTGAGGAAAAAGAAAATATTACAGATCTACAGATTAAGTTAGGAAGGTTGTTAAACGGTTCTATAGAGGAATTGCAAACATTTGTTAAGCACCACAAGGACAGTCTGGATCTTAATAAGCAAAATCACAATGGTAATCCTCCTATTATCATTGCAGCAAAAAGGTTTGGCGGGGCATTCTCTGCAGTACAATTATTCCTTGAACAAGAAGCAGATCCAAATGGGGTAGATAAGAATGGTAATACTTTCTTGCATCATTTATTAATTAATAAACATTCTATTTCAAAAATTACACCATCTTTCTTAGAGCTAGCAATTAAGAAAGGATTTAATCTATATCTTGAGAATAAGGAAGGAAAAACAGCATTTGATGTTGCTAAAAGTAACAATATGAATAATTCTATCTTAGAGTTGTTACATGGTGAAAGTATAGAAAATAATATAAACCAAAAATTTGTAACACATAACACAATTAATCAACAAGATAATGAAGAAGTAACAGATATTACGGAACATATTCTCTATGATCAATTAAATAATCACTCAATTCCTTTAAGTGGCAATGACGCTATGGATATAATAGACTAAGAAATTGGGACAAAAAAATAGAAATAGGAAAACTAAAAGAAGTAGATAAAAAAAACTTATAAAAAAGTTAAATCATAAGAAAAGTATAGTTGAAAAAGGTTTACGGATTACCATTATTTAGATAAAGGTATAAAACTTACTTAAAACAGCAATTTGCCAAGATGGAAATTAATCCTAGTTTACTTAAGCTTATTTTAAAATAAACTATATAAAATAATGAAAAGAAAGATAAACTATGTTAACCCATTACTAGAAACCAACGAATATTTAAGTATTTGTGATCTAAGAAGACCCAATACTACATTTTTACAATTTGCCACTCCTTTACTTGAAGAGTACAGAGAACAAGATATTATATCCTTGACAGAAGCTTTTGTAGAAGAAGAATCAGGTACTATTAATTTCCAATTCAAACTTCCTTCATCCCAGGATCCTATAGAAGAATCAAATACCCCACCAAGTCTAAAGGATAAATTTGCATATTTCCCACCTCAAAATTCTATAACAGAAGAACAAAATATTATAAACACACAATTCAAGACATCTTTATCCGAAGAGCAAGCTATTAAAAAACTACAGGAGGGCTTTGAAAAAGCTGTCATGGTTGCTTCTGCAGAAAAACTGCAAACATATATCCAACTATACGGAAGGGATATTGATCTGGATCTTCCAAATAAATTTGATAATCCTCCTCTTATTGTTGCAGCAAAAAGGAAGTGTGGTTCATTAAATATAATAAGAATCTTGCTAGAAAAAGGAGCAAATTCAAATGCAGTAGATAAGGAAGGTAATGATATCTTTTTTTGGTTATCTCAAAATAAGTATGTTGATCCAGAAAGATTATTATACTTGTTAAAGCAAGTAAAGAATAAAATCTTTGACCGGTATAGTAAGAACAATAATGGAGAAACAACACTTGATATAACTACAAACTCAGAAAAGCAAAATATAAAAAATCTACAGCTTAAGTTCCAAAAAATCCTATCACATGATTCTACACCACATCTACAAACATTTATTAAACAACATGGAAGTGAGGTAGACCCTAATGCCATAAATCGTGTTGGTAATTATCCTCTTAATGTTGTAGCAAAAAGAACTAATCCATTAACTAAAGTAACGCTCTTACTTGAACAAGGAGCAGATCCAAAGTTAGTAAGTGATAAAGGTAATAATTTCTTACATGATTTATTGGAAAATGAAACTTTGTCTTTAGACAATCCAGCCACACTGAATCACTTTTCTGCTGTTATAAATCTAGCGGTTAAGAAAGAAATTAATTTACGACATAAGAATTTTGACAATAAAACACCCTTTGATATAGCTAGAAGCAGAGGTGCAGATGTCACTGTTTTAGAATTGCTACAGAATAAAGATATAGAAAATGATATAAACCAAGAATCTGTAACATATGATAATTCAACTAGCCAGCAGGATAATCAAAAAGCAATATATACTAATAAAAGCGCTTTAAGCTTTCTCTGTCAGCACCAAGATGATTACACAATTCCTTCAAGTGGAGATGACGGATTCAGTGATTACGTAGTTTAGCACTTATAGCGTTATTTAGAACCCTTTTACTACGGAATAATGAAAATACAGAAGACCGGTAAAGAATATCTGCATATTTATCAGCCTATTATCAGTAAAGACTTATTTGATCAGTGCTCCAAACTAAGACTCGGTTGGAACAAGAAGCCTTTCAAAAGGAGAGAAAAGGAGCATATATTTAGAATCAGAATTACGTAAAAAGTAATAGAAAGTAATAATAGAGCGGATAATAATTTTGTTGCCCCCCTGATAGGGCATTAAAACTGTCTTCTGGAGCAGGTGAAACGTTTAAAGGTTTTGACATTGAAGAAAAACGCAAACTTATAAAGTTGGTATTTCACCTCGAACCAAAAGGCTAGAAGCTAGTCTACACCGTGCATAAACCGTTTGATATGTTTGTGAAATGCACTAAAAATAAGAATGGCTGGGACGGAAGGACTCGAACCTTCGACCTACGATACCAAAAACCGTTGCTCTACCAACTGAGCTACATCCCAATATGACTATAGCTCTTATAACAATATTAAACTCACCAGTCAATAATAATTTGGGTTTGCTATAATTATTGATGTTATAATTTGATCATGTCTGAACTTTATATCCCGCTTCTTTCCAAGCATCTATACCTCCTTCAAGATTCCACACATCATGCTCTAACCCTTCTGCCTGTAACAATTGGCAAGCGCGCATTGAACGCCCACCAATTCTGCATTGAAGAATAATTTTCTTGCCTTGAAGGTTTTTTAATTGATCAATTCCTACTAGGATAGTCGACTGTTGTGCGCCAGGTATTTTAGTCCACCCCTGCGCCAGAAGAGAAGTCCACTTCATACTAACTTTTTTGCTGCACTTTGTCATCCTCCATTTTAAATTTAGGTATAAAGTTTTTTCTATAAGAATCC
>Ga0214192_1000073_pt1 | contig 56009 bp, 83 predicted proteins | sample TroBogEpilimnion_44_FD_153030 | JGI IMG/M metagenome (GOLD analysis project Ga0214192, IMG submission 153030) | Freshwater microbial communities from Trout Bog Lake, WI - 29JUL2008 epilimnion | ecosystem: Environmental > Aquatic > Freshwater > Lake > Epilimnion/Euphotic zone | place: Trout Bog... | reverse complement strand
TAATGCCCTGGGTTTGAGCCAACCGCCGCAAAATTCAGGTGTCATGTTGCACACAACTGGACCCGACACTGGCAACGTCAGTGGTAGACTCTATTCTGACAGTGTGAACAATTACACAGTCATTGCCGGACGTCGTTTCAACGGCACTATAGCCAACCCCACACAGGTACTTGCCGGTCAAGACATTGTGCGTTGGGCCGGTACTCCTTATGGTACCGGCGGTTGGCCCACAATTGGTCCGGCACGTATAACCTTTACTGCCGGGGATAACATAAGTTCTACGGCACAGGGCGGCTATATTGCATTCCATACTACTGCCAATGGTACTGTAACAAGCAATCAAATTCTAACTGCCACAATTGATCCTGCATATGGTGTAACAAGTCCAATTGGCTTTGTTACCACAGGCAACGTCACAGGCGGTAATGTTATTGCAACAACTTATTACGGTAACATCGTTGGTACAACAGCAACACTAAGTGGTAATGTTTCTGCCGGAAATGTAGCGATTACTAACAACGAAACAGTTGGCGGCACTATTACTGTTACGGGTAATGTCAGCATCGGTGCTAACTTAATATTGACCAATACTGCTGGCAGTGTAACTCAATCAACCAACAAAACGACCGCAGTAACAGCCAATGGAGTAACCGGACAAATTACAATGGCATCTGGCACTATTGCTGGAGGTGCTATTAGTGCGTTTACAGTTAACAATAGCTATGTTAATTCAAATGATGTAGTCATTGTGAATTTACAGACTCCTGTAACTGCTGGTACATATTTGGTAACTGTAGGCGCAGTAGCGACGGGCAGTTTTGTTATTAATGTTTATAACAATTCTGGTGTTGGACATAATGACACTTTGATTATAAACTTTGCAGTAATCAGAGCTGTCAGTTAACCAAAACTCTTGACTTTGATGCAGTATCATAGTAGAATAAGCAACTAAACATCTTTTATTACTATGATACTAGCCACATTACTACTACTTTCTGGACTAACCATTTCAGGCGTGGCCATTTACTATTCAGTAATGGGCCTAATGGCCATATTTTCTGCTGCCGCAATACCAATTGCAATTATGGGTGTAAGCCTAGAAGTTGGTAAATTGGTAACTGCTAGTTGGGTCAAGGCACATTGGCCACGTTTGCCCTTGTTAATGAAATGGTATGCAATCACCGCAGTAACCATTTTAATGATTATTACCAGTTTGGGCATATTTGGCTACCTTTCAAAGGCACACAGTGACCAAACCCTAGTAAGCGGTGATGTACAAAGCAAGATTGCAATCTATGACGAAAAAATTAAAACTGCACGAGAAAACATTGAAGCCGACCGCAAGCAACTTAGACAAATGGATGAGGCAGTGGACCAAATCATGGCACGCTCAGATTCAGAAAAGGGAGCGGAGAAAGCCGCAACTGTACGTCGATCTCAGCAACGTGACCGAAACCTGCTTGTCAAGGACATTGAAACCAACCAAGTCATCATTAGTCAGCTTAATGACGAATCGGCACCTGTTCGGGCTGAGAACCGTAAGGTCGAGGCAGAAGTTGGACCGATTAAGTATATTGCGGCATTTGTATATGGTTCGAACCCGGATTCGTCTATTCTAGAACGAGCAGTGACCTGGGTCATTATCCTAATCGTCGTTGTATTTGATCCATTAGCAGTTGTAATGTTGTTGGCAAGTCAAATGACATTTGCCTGGATACGAGAAGAGCGAGCACGGCAGGAGGAGGAATATAGATCTGGCGAGATCACCAAAGACACGCAGTCCGAGATCGTAACTGACTTGGCCGGAGAACCCCCTGATCCGTATGTAGCAGATGTGGGCGAACCTCCTACCGAAGAAGAACGAACAGTGGATGTGCAAACAATGTTGTTGCCAGATCCTGTGGAACCCAAACACCAATATCACTTTGAAGAAGAACACACCGGCGAAGAAATTGATGATTCGATTGTGGCAGAAATTGATGAAGAAGATTTTCCTGACGTAGAACGTCCTGGTGATTATGTGACTGCGCCTGAACCAGTTGTGATTGCCACACCAACCGAACCAGTTCAACATGCGGCTAGGCCGCATCCGGGCAAGAAACAACGTGGCGCACCAGGTGTGCCTGTAGTGCCCGATAACGCGATCGAACTCAATAAAGCCAGCAACAGCGGGTTTGGAAATGAATTTCCAGTCAATCCCGAAAAGGGCGATGTGTTTTTACGAACCGATTTTTTACCCAATCGACTGTACAAATTCAATGGACAAAAATGGATCGAAAGTGATCGCGAGCGGGTAGATCTACTGGCCTACGATGATTTGTACATACAACACCTGGTGGACGAAATTGATGCCGGGCGCCAAGATGTTGATCTATTAACCGATTTGGAACGAGAGCAAATTGCTGATTATCTAAAACGGACAAAATAATCATTGTATTTTATTGAGATTCGTGTATAATAAATAACTGTGCAGTGCCCGGGTGGGGCTGCATTATCAAAAGTCATAAAACTTGCTTATTAAAGGAGAAACAACATGACAAACTTATCCATTCACACAATTGATTTACCCAGTTTACACAGCCAACTACATCGCCACGCAATTGGCTTTGATCAACTGTTTGAACAACTAAATCGCACTTTCGCCAACACCAAAGGTGACGGTAACTACCCACCACACAACGTGGTCAAACTCGACGACACACACTATGTTATCGAGTTGGCAGTTGCTGGATTCAGCGAAAAAGAAGTTGATGTGGAACTCAAGGAAAATGTTCTTACTGTACGTGGTGAGAAAGTCAAGCCTGAAGAAGAAGTTGAATACTTACACAAAGGTATTTCAACTAGAAACTTTGTACGCACTTTCCCCTTGGCCGAACACATCGAGGTTCGTGGTGCCACAGTTCAAAACGGTATACTTGCAATTGCATTAGAGCAAGTGATTCCGGAAGAACACAAACCTAAAAAGATACAGATTACATTTGCAAAATAATGTAGTTTAGTGTATAATAAAAGGGAAGGTTACTTCCCTTTTTTACTTTATAATACTGTTATGTCAAATACAAAAACCGATATTGCCGTTCGTCAACGACTCGATGTCAAAACAAATATTCCCGAACCACCACAGTACCGCGTGATTTATATCAATGATGAAATCACCACACAGGAATTTGTAGTGGAAACACTGAAGCTGATATTTCACTATGACGAAGGTGCAGCCGAAGCACTCACTATGAAAGTGCACGAACAAGGTTCAGCAGTGGTGGCAGTGTTGCCTTATGAATTGGCCGAACAAAAAGGTGTTGAAGTCACCGTGTTGGCCAGAAACAACAATTTTCCATTACAAGTCAAAATCGAACAAGATCAATGATATTCAATCACGTTAAAAAACTAAAAAGCGAGGGCAAGAGAATTGGTATCACATTCAGTCAATTTGATATGTTGCATGCCGGGCACATTGCCATGTTGGCCGAAGCCAAGAATCACTGCGATTATTTGATTGCGGGATTGCAGACTGATGCTAGTATTGATAGACCGGATAGTAAAAATCCTCCTATTCAAAGCATTGTGGAACGACAAATACAGTTAGCCGCTTGCCGTTATGTAGACGAAGTTGTGGTTTATACTGCCGAACGTGATTTATGTGACCTATTGCTGATACTTCCGGTGGATGTGCGTATCCTAGGTGACGAATATAGAAACCGTGATTTTACTGGCCGAGAAGAATGTGGCTTACGTGGCATTGAACTGGTGTTCAATGAACGCAGTCACAGTTTTAGTAGTTCGAGTTTAAGAAAGCGTGTGGTGGCCGCTGAAAGTCACTCAATCCTGACTCAAGGAAAATAAAATGGACGTGATGCTTGACTTGGAGACGTTGAGCACTAGGCCCAATGCAGTTATACTGACCCTGGGTGCAGTCAAGTTTGATCCTTACTCCTCAGCCGATCCCGGGCCCGGTTTATATCTACGCATCGATGTAGATGAACAAACTGCACGTGGTCGCGATGTACAAGAAGATACCTTGGAGTGGTGGTTGCGACAGGCCGAAGATGTGCGTGAAGAAGCATTAGGCGAAACCGATCGTGTCAGCGTGGAAACCATGTATCGCGAACTGAATAGATTTTTAGTTGGAGCAAACAACATCTGGGCACAGGGTCCGGTGTTTGATATTGTGATGTTGGAAAACATCTACTATCAATGGGGTTGGCCAGCGCCCTGGAACTATTATCAAATACGTGATTCGCGTACCTTGTTTGGAGTACACGGTGATCCGCGAGAACGCAACAAGGCAGGCCTGCACAATGCCCTAGAAGACTGCGTAAGTCAGGCACAAGCAGTACAACAAATCTATAAAAATTTAAATATTAAAAAAGTAAGAACATAAATAAATTCAGCAACGCCGTGATACACAATTAATTAAATTTTCATATAATATGAAAAAGAAAAAAATCAATTTGCTATCAAGAATCATATTATCATTTAGTTATTATGATTTTTCTTGTGTAGTTTATTAAGGATAATACTATGTTTAAAACAAAAATCCAAGAACATATTCCTCGTTCGCTTGCAAAAGTGATCACATGGCGTGTTTTAGTAACTATTACAAACTTTTTTGGTGGTTGGCTCAGTTCTGGCAATCCCTGGGTTGGCCTTGGAGTGGTAACATTTGCACTAGTGGTTAATAGTATAATTTATTTTTTTCATGAACGTGCATGGAATTCCAGTGATTACGGTAGAAAAGTAATGGAGACCGAGTGAATGAATCCAAGAGCGGTACTGTGCGTTGATAATCCACAGGATTACTTGTCGCAATTGGTCAACCACAGTATAATGGTAGTAAACCCCAACAGCGCAAAAGATAGGCTAAAATATTTAACGGATCGTGCAGATTGGAGTTTGTTAATAACCAACAATGGCGAACAATATCGTAATGGTGGGAATTATAATGAAAAGTTATTTTGGTATACCAGTGGTACAACTGGCGACAGCAAATTTTGTAGTTTTACTCAAACTCAATTGGATATTCTAACAAAAAAAATTTGCAGTAGTTATAACATTGGCAGCAACGATCGATATACCAGCATTATGCCATTATGGCATGCGCATGGGCAGGGATTTTATTGGGCTGCAAAACAAGCACAATGCGAGATCAATTTTTTGCCGCTCAAGGAAATAAAAAACTTATACAAAACAAATCCCACATTTATTACAGCTATTCCGGACATATTACAAATAGTAACTAAATTTGAATTTGCAAACTTGAGATTTATTAGATCATGTAGTGCTCCAATGAAGAACTTGTTGTATAATCATTTAAAACAAAAATTTAATGTACCGATTGTGGAAGCATTTGGTATGACCGAAGCATTGAGCCATTGTTTTACCAATCCATTAAATGGGGAACAAAGAATAGGTACCGTGGGATTACCCGACGGGGTTGATGCTAAAATTATTGATAAAAAATTATATATCAAGGGACCGACAGTTTTTGTTGATGATTGGTATGACACTGGAGATCTAGCCGAACAAGATGAAAAAGGATATTTTAAAATACTTGGTCGCCACATCGATCAAATCAATATTAAAGGTATTAAAGTTAACCCGATGAGCCTGGAACAACAATTGACTTCTGGTATAGATGGAATCGGTGAATGTGTGATCTTTGGAAAAGATCGTGTAAAATGCCTTTATACTGGTGATATCAATCCCGAGTTAATCAAAAACTTTTTAACAAGATTGGGCAGTCACTGTCGCCCAACATTGGTTCAACATATATCTACAATACCACAATCCCCTTCCGGAAAAATCTCTAGAAGTTATTTAGAATCTCAATTTGATTAGAAAAGAAAAATATTTTATGATTGTTGCTGAACTTAATTTACCAGCCCCGTCACCGTATTTGATTGATCTAGTACGACAAACAGGAGCAAATGCGCCGATTAATCCAGACAACAAACGCTGGTTAGATGAATTTCACAACGGTGAAATAAATTCTTCATTGCACTTGTTTGGCATATCAGATGAAAAAGTAGATCAACAGGTTCTACTAGAATACCAAAAATTTTTTCCTAAGCATAAAATTAGATCAGGGGTCAGCATAATGAAATCTCTTGATAACACAGTTTCTTGCCAACCGCCACACATTGATCGAGGCCGAGCATTGGCCGTAAATTACTTTATTGATCTTGGCGGAAATAATGTAGAAACAGTGCTTTATAATATTTCTGCCGAAGTAAAGAAAATAGAATCCACAAATCTTTTATATAAAGATGCTAGAGATAGAGGCATAGTACACAAGCAAATTTTCCCGGTTGGATGGTATGCTTTCAATGTCAAACAAGCACATAGCGTGGAGAATATACAATCTACTAGATTATTTTTTTCAATTAAATTTTCTGAAGTTCAAACAACTTATGATCTTGATCAGTTGTTAAACGACTATCCAGAATTAATTAAAAACCCCAACTAGGACAAAAAATTTCTATTATACAATATTCAGGTGACCAATTTGGCTATTACACTGTAGGAAAAACATTTAAAACCTACAGTAAATTATCGGCCATTGAGGAAATGAAGCGCACTAGTACACATCTAGAGTGGCATTTCAACCGAGAACAGTACGGTAAATTCAATTGGACCCAAGATCCCACAGAATCATTGGACGAACTATATCGACAGCGAGCACAACAAATAAGGGACAGTTACGATTATATTGTATTATGGTATGGTGGCGGTCCCGATGGTTGGTGTATGCTAGATACTTTTCTCAAACACGGAATCAAGGTAGACGAGATAGCACATTTCCACAGTTACGAAGCAGATCAAAACAAACACAGCGTGCTCAACGAAGAAGTATTTTTTACTGCTATTCCAAAAACACAAAAAATATTAGAAACACGTCCAGATATCAAACATCGAGTAGTTGATATTAGTAATATTATTGCCAATATTTACACTAGACCCGATGTTAAATTTGATTATATCTACAACATCAAAGGAATAATGTCAGCCAATAGTCTGGCTAGATCTTATATACGAGAATATGTTGATGACTACAAAAAAATAATCGACAGCGGCAAGCGTATGTGTTTCCTTTGGGGTGCAGAAAAACCTAGAATCAAACAAGTCAATGGCAAATGGCATACCTGTTTTATTGATGTGTTTTCTGAAACCAATTTGAGATTACAATCCATGGCAAACCAAGGTTATTTTGACGAATGGTTTTATTGGGCACCAGACACTGCGGCCATTGTGGCCAAACAAAGTCATATATTATTAAAAGTAATGGAACAAAATAATCCTGCATGGTTTTCGTCCATTAGTGGTGCTCATCTTCCGCAAAGCAAAATTACCGGGCAATATTTAAGAAATGACATTTATCATACTTTAATTTACCCGGGCTGGGATACCACTACCATAGTTGCCCCCAAGCCCAAAAACTTATTGTTATCCGAAAGAGACAATTGGTTTTGGAATCAAAATCGTGAAACCACTGATTCGGTAAGGTACGCACACAATGGCATAAAAGAATTTTTATCTCGAGTGAGAAAAAATTGGATAAATGATACAAAAGATCTAACAAAAGGCATCAAAGGATGCGTTAATACTTACGCACTGGAATAGGAATAATATGAGTTTTGAACCATTGGATAATTTAAAAGGACAAGTGGCTGTAGTTGTAGGTGCCGCAGGCGGTATTGGATTTGCCACTGCACAAAAACTTGCTATCTCGGGCGCACAAGTGATTGGCATTGTTAGACGCAATGCTGATGAATTGCAAAAGAAATTTGATCAATTTGAAAATGGTCATTTGAATCATCAAGTTATACTGGCAGACAATACAAAAACACAAGAATTTAAACAGGCAGTCGAACATCTAACACAATGCGATCTGTTGGTCAACACAGCCGGTTTTTCTAAAACTATTGCTCATAAAAATCTAGATGATCTAACCGATGATTTTTTTGATACAATGTTGACCGTCAATCTGCGATCAGTATTTTCGACTATTAAAACTTTGTTGCCTTTGTTAAAACAAAGTTCCAATGCACTAATTGTTAATATCAGCTCGGCCTCTGCGCTGCGTCCTGGGCACGGCAGCAATATGGCCTATACTGCTGCCAAGGCCGGACTAGAATCTTTGACCAAAAATTTAGCATTGTCATTGGCACCACAGGTACGTGTGGTGTCAATTTGTCCTAGTTCGATGAACACGGGATTTTTAGATCAAACTGCAGAATTTTATCAACGGGCGGCAGATACCACTCCACTTAAACGAATTGCCATACCCCAAGACATTGCATCGGTGGTTGAGGCTTGCGCCACCAAAATGAGATTTGTCACTGGCAATTGTTTTGTGGTAGATGGGGGACGAATACTATGAAAACCATTATAACTTGTGCAGTGACTGGGTCAGGAACAACACTAAAGCACACACCATATTTGCCAGTTACTCCTGAACAGATTGCTAACAGTGCATTAGAGGCTGCCGAAGCTGGTGCAGCAGTGGTGCACCTTCATGTTAGAGATCCTGCAACCGGCGCACCCAGCATGGACATCGAACTGTACAAACAAGTTGTAGGCCGTATACGAGACAAAAATTCTAATTTAATTATTAATTTAACCACCGGACCCGGATCAACTGGTGCATCTACAGCAGTATTTGGTCAAATTGATTCCGCATTTAAATCCGCAGAAGAACGTGTGGCACATGTCATGGAATTACTACCCGACCTTTGTAGCTTGGATTTTAATACCATGAATAGAGGTACAAACAATATTACAGTAAATTCTATTCCGGTAGTACGAGAAATGGCCCGTCTTATCAAACAAGCCGGGGTCAAACCCGAATTAGAAATTTTTGACAGCGGCGATCTACACATTGCCAAATCGTTAATAGCAGACGGCTTGATTGTGGGAAATCCACTTTGGCAAATTGCCACCGGAATCAAATGGGGATGGGATTCAACAACAACCACATTGGAATATGCCCGACAACTGTTACCCAACAATGCCACATGGTATGCATTTGGAATAGGTAACAAACAAATGCCTTTTGTAGCGTGGTCTTCGTTGAGTGGCGGACATGCAAGAGTGGGTTTAGAAGATAATGTTTTTCTAGAAAAAGGAATATTGGCCAAATCCAATGCAGAACTAGTTACCAAGGCTGTTAGAATTATACAAGATCTAGGAAATAATGTGGCCTCTTGTTCTGATGCAAGAAATTTGTTACAATTATCAAAATAGGAAAAACCATGATTAAAAAACTTGAATCTTCTGACATATTAATACCTTGCATGAAAAAAGAAAGATTTGATCTTGATACAAAAACCACCTTGGCTCCCTATGTTGATATCAATTACGCAGAGGCCGACTATGATGAGACTAAACAATTTTTTGAAAATCAATTGCTAATTGCTAGGACCAGTATGGGATTGGCACACTGTATTCATCACGACTTGGTCAGCAGACTAATGGTATATTTTGGTGATTCAATTGAAGCCAAAGAAAATGTATTCAGTAAAAAATATAACGAGATTACAGGAGGATGGACTGGCATTAAACGAGCCGACGAGTGTACATTGATTGATAACAAATTAAATGGCATGAAAAAGTGGATCACCAACATACACAATTCCTCGTATGTGAATCTACAAATATTAGACGAGAACAAGGTCAGTAAATCTGTTTATGTTGATCTTACAAAGAGCGAACACGAAATAACTTTTGCGAATTTTACTCCACTGGGTATGGAATTAGCTATACCGGGCAGCATAATTTTTAAAAATATAGAAATCAAGCCCGATCAAATACTGGGATTAAATACTTCTCCGCAGTTCTTTTTAAAAAATAATTTCCATAGCTATTGCTTTCTTACCAATCATCTCGGAGTCACAAGACAATTATTTTTGGATCTAAAAGCATACACTGATAAATTTGATTGTGGCGCAGAATTTGACATAAAAAAATTAGAAACAGATGTATGTACTATGCAAATGCAATGGGAAGACAATCTGATATCATTGAAACAGCGCGATTCCACAAACGAATTCTGGCATCGCAGAAACACACAATATTCATTCAGTAAAAAAACATTGATCAGTATTATACAAATGATAATAGAAGTAGGAGTAAGTTATTGGGCAAATAAAGAAGGTGACTACAGTCAACGATTTAGAGACGCCTTGACATATTCGTCCCATATGTATCCTCTTTATAGATTTTCTCAATTGTATAATTTTTTAGAGTTAAAATGACAATAATACCCTTAGACACCGTAGAATGCAATGACTTCAATAAAGAAACCTTAAAGATACTAAAACCGTATTTTGATATTGATCACAGGTCCAATCAAAAAACTTTATGGTTTAATAATTTGCTAACCTTGGCAACACACAGCCTGGGAATTGCTCATTGTGTACAACACAATCACGGAGCAAGATTGTGTATGTCTATTTCATTTGCTGATACTACACCACCGTTGTTTTATCAGTCTGAGTACGAAAAACAAATCGGATGTTGGTCTAATAAAAAAATGTCCGACAGCTTGTCCTTGAAAGGAAATCTGGTTTCGGGAAAAAAGTATTGGATTTCAAATTTATATCAAGGCGATTATGGAATATTCACTATCCCAACTGGTACTACTGTAAATAATTCAGCAGAAGAAGCCTATGTGTTGTTTGATTTTACTTCGGGAGATCATCCAATCGATCTTTCTTTCCCAAATTTGATAGGTATGGAAATTGCCAGAGCCGGTTCCTTGATAGTAGATAACTACCAAGTACCCGACGGGTACATATTGGGCAAAAGGCACTATTTTGATACCAACAGCCGCTTCTCTCAGATATCAAGTTGGACCGACTACGGATTCATCACCAACTATCTTGGATGTATTGTGGGATTGTTTGACGATTTGAAAAATCATACCTCCAATAAAAAAATCAACATCGATTATGAATTAAGGAATATTGGGTTAGAAATATCTAGTCTTAAAATGATGTGGACTGATAATCTAGATTCAGTTGAGCAAACTAGTGGTTTTACTGATAAATTTTGGCATCGCAGGAATACCCAATACACTCAAAGTAAAAATATACTATTAAAATTGATAAATCTTGTACTACAAACTGCAGATAGTCGTTGGTGGGACGCCAATGGAGCAAAAAATCAACGATTTCGTGATGCGTTGGTTTTTTCTACTCACATGAAACCATTGTATACAAATTTGCAAGAAAAGCATTTTATTCAGTTCTAGATACACATAATTTTTGATCCCGCCCACCTTAAATAATAAATAAGGGGGTTTTCTAAGTGGATCCGATTTCTCTATTTGCCCTTGCCAATGGCGCAGTTGCCGCAGTTAAAGCAGGTTGTAAATTATACAAAGACATCAAGGGTGCCGCCGGAGACATCAAAGGGGTACTCAAAGACCTTGACGAACAATTCAACGCTCAACACAAAGACAAACCCGCCACAGCCGAACAACGCAGACAACTAGTTGAAAAGAAAAACGAAGTCATTGAGTTAAACAAAAAAGGTGGTGCCACCGATGACGTTTACGCACAGATTGGCGAACATTTGGGCAACTACTTTGATGCCTACAACAAATGTAAAATGGCCCTAGAAGAAGAAGAAAAACACAGTCGAGAAGAACTCTACACTGGCGAAGTCAGTGTAGCCAAACGTGCACTACAACGTGTGCTGATGAAAAAGAAATTGGAGCAAATGTTGATAGATCTACGCGAAACTGTAATCTATCAAAGTCCACCCGAACTGGGCGCATTGTGGACCGATGTCAATGCCATGATGGATAAGGTATTTGCCGAGCAAAAGATCCATATACAGAAAAAAATGCGGCAGGATCTTGCCGAAGCCAGACGTCGCGACAGACTTATGGCACAACTTAAGGCCGACGCTTATGTAGGCGGATTCTTTTTGTTTTTACTGCTATTTTGTGGTTGCATGTTTGCCTATATCGCACACGAAACTCAAATACGTCATCCTGAATGGGCACGGCACGATGCACAGGCCAAACTAGAAATAATACGTCGACAAGAAATTGCTAGAGTGCTAGAAGAAGCAAATGCCAGAGCAGACATACGATATAGACAACTACAGGATGCATCAGCTACGCACGTAAAAGTAGATGATGGTGAGGGCAACGGCAGCAGCAATTGATCCCACTATCACCATGAAGGCAAAGACTTTGCCGGGCCCGACTTCGTGAAGCCACTCTATGAACTCGGTTGTTTTCATTATTATGTGAGTTCCTTTCTAAGTAGTATTTAAATTGATAAACAATAGGATTAAATACTAGCATATGAGCTGGTTCAACCGAAAACCCCGTCCCAAAAATCCCCCGCAGAACCTTTCCGCAAAAAATCTTACACCCGCCACCGAACGTAAAATGCGCGAAGCCAAAGAACGAGTACGACCCGTCAAGGAGAAACCCAATGATAAATGAACGTATGCTACACAAAATGTATCAACAATGGTGCAGTGGTCGAGACAATGTGTTACAGGACTGGAGTTATTTTGTGGAGTTTGCTGCACGACAAACAGAAATTCCCGCAAATGAAATGGCAATGTTGCTACAACGTTGTGATTGGTTTCGTTGGGTTGCTGAAGACAAATAAATAACTGATGAAATATTTGGAAATCATCAAGGAACTTGGTGGGGTTAAAAAACATACCTCACAAATGATAGACGCCAATCCGCGTGCAATAGGACAAAGCGTAGAACAAGTATTAACACCCATGGGGTTTAATCAACTCGGGCGTGGCAGTTTTGCCACAGTGTGGACCCATCCCAATTATGACTATGTATTAAAAGTTTTTGACAACAACGACGAGGGATACAAGGCCTGGGTCACGGCCTGTATTCAACACTCACACAATCCGCATTTGCCTCGATTTGTCAGCAAGCGAGTTTGGCCATTAAATCAGCTGTACAGTGCAGTTAGAATGGAACGACTTGAACCCGCCGATGAACGTGCAATATATGGTTTGGCATCTGATGTTAAAGATGTAGTTTTTACACTTCGTAGAAATTTACGACTCAGCATGAAACACTATCAAGACCTTGTAGACTATTGCGAAAAACATCCCGAATTTATGGAAGCAGTAGAAATACTTGCCGCGGTGGTAAAAAGCAATCCGGCATTTTATCCCGATGTCACCAGTCCAGGAAATATTATGCAACGTGGCAGTGATTTAGTTCTGTCAGATCCCATATCTTAATCCGCTAGCATAATTCCTTGTTGGCCTAGTGTAAATACTAGTGCATTTATAGACATATAAAAATAACAACAAGGAGCTAAAATGCGTAATGTTTTTTCGAAGGCCATAGTGGCCTTGTCGTTCATTGTTGCCGCAATCTCGGCTCAAGCCCAAATTACAACAGAAGAATTCAGTTTTAACCAAGTATTTGATGTACAATGGTATATTTCCGGCAGTACATTGAATGTGTCTGGTTTCAACTATCTATATGCCAGTCAGCCCACAAACGCACGTTTAACTCAACAACAAGTTGCGGCATATGTTTCAGCTGGTGACTATTTGCAGTTTTTTAACAGTACAACCAATCCTGGCACATACGGTTTGGCAGTGTACAACAATGGCACACAGGTACGTGTGATTGACAACACTGGAACATTTTCGGCACTAGCCAATGGCGCTATATTTTATAACGGTGCTGGCATGTGGGGTACATTGTTTACCACAGGACAGGGTTATAGCCTAGGTGGTAGTGCACAATTTACAAACGTAATACAGAATCCCTCTAGTGCACAACTAGCCAACTATGTTCCTGCAACTACATTGCCATTAGCAGCTGGACAGACTGCCGCTCAAGCAAACTCATCAAATAACACACCTCCTGCGCCTGCCCCAGCTCCTACTGTAACAGGAACTACTACAACAACTACTGCAACTACTGCAACTAATACAGGTGCTACAACCACAGTGACTGCAGTGGTCAATGGTGCTCCGGCAGTTAGCGCTGTAGTCACTTACAGCAAGCAACAGGCCGCTACCACAATCAATATTGATAAAAATACAGTAACAACCACTGTGATTCCAGTAACTACTACAGTGACTGCTACAACACCAATAACCACGACTACTACAACAACACCCACAACAGTTACAACATATAGCGATAATTCTACAACAACATCTGTAGGTGCCGCAACTGTTACAACAAGTACCACAAATCAAGTGGTTACAACCACAAGTCAAACTGTTACTGCATCTAGTGCAACCACAGATCAAATGTATTCAACACGTATTGACATGTATGCACAAATGCGTCAACAAAGTGACGATATCAATCATGCAGTAAACAGTGACCCATTTACTCGTACTACAATTAACAATGGTAAAATCACAATGCGTAATGGTACAGATACTGATGTGTATGTAAACGACATGATGATGAAAACTGGCACAAACGGTTACAACACCACTGCACACATTCAAGGTGTTGGCATGGAACGTTTGGAAAGCCCTACGCTATTACTAGGATGGCAGTATAATCATGCCGACAACAACATGGCGCTTGGTGATAACACGGCCAGTGGTAACTTTGTCAAAGACATGATTGATATCTATGCAGTCAAATCTATCGACAATTGGTTATTGAAATTTGATTATGGTGCAAGCGTAAACAACTACACAGCAACCCACACATTGTCTGAATTAAACTTAATCAATTCAGGCACATACAAGGGAACTGAAGAATGGTTTGGTGCACGAGTATATACTCCCGACTACTATGGCATACGTTTATTTGCGGGAGACCGTGCAACGTATACAAATACTGGAGCCGTCAATGAATCTGGATCGGCATTGAGTTCGGCTAGTTTTGCTACCAACCGCAATGTGGCTTATGTAGGCGAAGGTGGTGTTGCTGTCAACACACCCATCAGCAAGAACTGGGCTATCAATGAAGAGATAAGTCGAGATAGTAAGGATGTTGTCCGTGCCAGTGCAAGCCTAAGTTACAAGACAACCACCAACAGTAGTGTGTTGATCAAGGCAATTGGTCAAGCACAACGAGTTGACGCACAGTGGCAACACAGTAACTTTGCACAAGCGGAGTTTAGACTTAACTTTTAAATGAAAACGCCAAGTAAGTTAGCGATAGGAGTTACAACGGCAGCAGCCTTAGTAGCTCCTTTTGCGCCTAAAACGGTGAATATCACAATTGGCGATGTAACACCAATTGTTGCTGAAGCAAAAAGTTGTACCTTGATCAGTACCATAATTGATGATCGTGGTCGACGTTTGTGTGAATATCGATGTGGTACACAATTGAGAATCATGCCTGAAACTGCGGGTGCCTGCGAAAAAACAATCAACGAAAAACTGATCAAATAAATATCTTAAAGGAGCCACTATGCGTACACTAGCAGTGGCGTCGATATTATTCTTAACCAGCTTAGTAGCACACGCCCAAGACCCAGTTACCCGTAATAAAAAAGTTGTTTGTGCAGACCCCAAAACCGTAATTGAGGGATTGACTGCTGACAGCAACGAGCAACCATTTTGGACCGGTGTTGCAGACAAAACTAAATTTATACTATTTGTAAATTCTCAAACTGGTACCTGGAGCCTGGTACAGTATGATAACAAAATTGCCTGTGTGTTGGGTGTGGGCAACCGAAGCCGGCATATACTGATAGGCAATATAACCTAATACAATAAATACTTGTAGAACAAGGAGTTTTTATGTCAGTGACATCAGCATTTATTGTGGCAGTAGCACCGGATTTGCCAACTGAAAAAATACAAGCCGTTGACGCATTATTTGAAAATTTACGCAATGATGCAGATTTTCAATCGGCTACAACAATAGAACAAGCACAAATGGCCATTGCGGCCAATGTATCTATTACCAATGGTATAGATCACACCATGTTCAGCGTAATTCCCAATCCAGATTTAAAAACTCAGTAATATTATTGTAATAATATACACACTAAATAAACATAACCGGGCACAACGATAGAGTGCACTCTGGAACTCGTAACCAGAATAAAGGGACCGAAAGGTCCTTTTTCTTTGGTAAATATCTAATGCTTTCAAATAATTTGGTTTTACGTAAGTTTTCTTATATAATTGATGTAATGCGTATTTTTATTATTCTAGCTCTGTTGTCATCTGCGGTGTTTGCTCGAGACTTGAAGATTACTGCCACATCCTGGATTGTAACGGATGGTACAGGCACAGTGATAGAAAGTGACAATCCCAATGAAGTACGAGCAATTGGCAGTATTACAAAACTCATGACTGCCATGATTGTAATTGACGCCGAACAGGATTTAAATCAAAAAATAGGACGATATACCAGACGTGAACTGCTGCAGTTGGCCTTGGTTAAATCTAACAACGCAGCCGCAGATGAATTATGTAATCATTATCCGGGTGGTAGGGCCGAGTGTGTTGTGGCAATGAATAAAAAGGCAGAAAGCCTGGGCCTAATAAATACTCACTATGTAGAGCCCACTGGTCTTAGTGCACTTGATACCAGCACTGCCGAAGAACTAGTAAAATTGGTCATAGTGGCCAGTCGATATGCAGTAGTCAACGAAGCAGCGGTTACTCCGCAGGTTAAAATCAAAATAAAGAAAAAGTGGTTGATATTTAATAACACCAATCCCATTATAGGTCGAAATCACAATTTCATAGTTAGCAAAACCGGATACATCAAGGCCGCAGGTGGTTGTATTGCAGTCATGGTTGAAACCGAAATAGGACGTAGAGTAGTTGTGGTACTGGGTAGCAAAAACACACATACACGTATTCCCGAAGTAGAATTCATTATCAATAATTACTAGGAGTTTCAATGAAAATGAAAATGAAAATAGGCATTATAGGCTATGGCTTTGTAGGCAAGGCAGTGGCCAACAGTTTTGAAGGCTACAACAAGATTAAAGTTCTAATCAATGATCCAGCATTTCCCGAAAAATCAAAATCAATTGATAAACTCAAAGAAAAATGCGAGGCCATCTTTGTATGCTTGCCTACTCCGCAAAACGAACACGGTGCGTGTGATACCGGGATACTAGAAGGGGTACTGGAACAATTGTTGGGTTATGAAGGTATTGTTATTAGTAAAAGTACCGCACCTCCCATACTGTATCGAAGATTGGAAAATGATTTGGGACTTAAACTGGTTCATGCCCCGGAGTTTTTAACTGCGGCAAAAGCCAACTTTGATTACGTCAATCCAGTAAACATTGTGATTGGCAGTAAACCCAAGTTATGGGAAGAGGCCGCCAAGTATATTGTGCCTTACACCTATTTTGAACCCGACCATGTACACTACTGTAGTGCCGCCGAAGCTGCTATGTTCAAGTATGTGGCCAATACCATGTTGGCCATGAAGGTTGTAATGAACAACGAATATGCGGAGTTATGCGAACAACTCAACATTAATTGGGAAACAGTTGCTGGCATTGCCGAAAGTGATGCACGCCTAGGATATACGCACTGGCAGGTTCCGGGCCCGGATGGTAAACGGGGATTTGGTGGAGCTTGTTTCCCCAAAGACACTCTGTCCTTGGCCAGCATAGCAGCTGATGCTGGCGTTCAAATGCGTATGCTCAAAACAGCAATAGAAACCAACGACGATCTAAGATCTCAATTTGGCAAGTCTTAGCCAGCACAATATTTTAATCCATATCCAGCCAATGTCGAGTTCAAACCAGCGTCGGCTCAGTCTTGGACTTGCGGGATCTAGGTGATGATTGTTATGTAGTTCTTCCCCGCCAATGACAACCGCCCAAGGACTGACATTACGGCTATTGTCCCTAGTAGTTCCATTTTTATATCCCCACCAGTGTGCTAGTCCGTTAACAACTCCAGCAGCCCAAAATGGTATCCAGATCATTTGTATTCCCCATACAACTGCTCCCGCAAGACCGAACAACTGCAGGTCTATCCAAAGCATGATCAAGATACCTAAAAAGTTGTATTTGGTATAATAGTACTCAATTCTGTCATCAGGAGTTCCCTTTCCGTATTGTTCTACCATTGCAGTATCTCGAGCCGCTTGACTGTAAAGCAGTGCACCTTGCGTCATAACTCGCCAAAATCCAAACACCTGTGGACTGTGTGGATCACCGATTTGATCTGAATACTGGTGATGTTTGCGATGTACTGCAACCCATTGTTTGGTAACCATTCCGGTTGTAAGCCATAACCAAAAACGCATAAAGTGTTCGATGACTCGGTTGAACGTAACCGAGCGGTGTGCTTGACTACGATGTAGGAATAAAGTAACGCATAGGATAGTAATATGCGTAGATATAAGTGTGTATAATATTATGTTCATACTATACTTATGGTCAACCGGCTAGAAGTTTTTTAACTTTTTTGTAATCTATAGAGTTTGACAACCGATGACTTTCTCGCCATTCGCCGTTGTTGGCCTGCCGAACACAACCTTCAAAATTGTCAACCAGTTCATCAACAATTATTTGTTTAAACTCTCCATAAAAATGATTAAAGTTGTGCTCTAAAACTGTACGCATTTCTTGTTCCATCACTTGCAATTGTGACCATGATAAAGAACACAATCGTTGTAATTCACCGACAATATGTTCAATTCTAAGATCTGGATCCGCTATAGTATCATAACTTTCATCTATCCAACGATCAAAAGTTTGAAATCCATACCTTCGTAAATAAGCAAGATTACCCATTGCACCTACCAAAATAAAAGGCCTGCAGGCCACAATTGGTTTGAATATTTTTTCTGTCAGATGCGACTTGTTGTCATAAAAAATAGTTTCAGAAACAACACTCCATAATGCACTTCTTTCTAGATCTAAATTTAATTTAGAACTAAAATTGCCCTGTACCAAATCAGTGTCAGCCACAAACGGCTCTGACCTTTTCATCAAATATTGTGCTATTTTCTTTTTTGCACTCACACTCAATCGACTGTCAGAATCAAATATTTCTTGTTTGATTGTGCCGTGTAGGTCACTGAGTGGCAAACTCACAATGCCTTGATCGATTATGTTTTTTTCTATGTAATTAGCCACCAGGGTCAATCTATAAGATCTATTTCTAGTCATTAAATGATTCAATGATATAAATACTTTTGTAAATTGCGTTTCAAACATAGGCGACATGTATTGATAGTCCCTGTACCAATCAAGAGCAGCAAATCCATGAAAAAAATAGTACCAATTATAAAAATTATATTCTCGACAAAATTCTTTTGTCATGGTTGACACGTCTGAATTGGCTAGTAACTTTGCACGTTTTGTACGATATAAAATTGTCATCAAGTGTCCGTAGTGAATATTATTCTGATGCCACTTTTGCACTGTTGATTCTAATAGGGGTTCTTGGTCAAAAAATAAAACTTGAGCATACTTGTCAAAATGAAGTTTTTGTTCTACATCATATGGTTTTGATTGTATCACTTTTAAATCATTGAAATCTGTGCCTCCGAAAGGATAAAAATATGAATAAGTTGTGATGTCAGCAGGAACAATTAAATTAAGATTTAGTATTTTATAGAAATTATCTAAGGAAAACATAAATGAACGTAGGATTTATCGGAATAGGAAAACTGGGATTGGCATGTGCCGAGGTGATGTCAACTCAACACAATGTGACAGGTTATGATATTTATCGCAAAAACAGTGACCGTATCAAAATTGTAGACGATCTCTGTGATGCAGTGCTGGGTCAAGATATTGTATTCATTGCAGTACAAACACCACATGAAGCTGATTATGATGGCAGTGCGCCAATTGCACATTTGCCCAATCGAGATTTTGACTACACTGTTGTGACCAATGTGTTAAAGCAGGTCAATTGTTGGGCCCGGCACAATCAGCTGATAGTTTTAATCTCGACAGTGTTGCCAGGAACTGTTCGAGGTGTGTTAAAACAACACATCACAAATGCACGTTTCATATACAATCCCTATCTGATTGCCATGGGAAGTGTAGAGTGGGATATGGCGAATCCTGAAATGGTTATTATTGGAACCGAAGATGGAAGCACAACCGGCGATGCCAAACAGCTAATAGAGTTCTATCAAACCATAATGAAAAACAATCCCAGGTATGAAGTTGGCACATGGGACGAAGCCGAGTGTATCAAAGTATTCTATAACACCTTCATCAGTGCCAAGATTGGGCTTGCGAACATGATACAGGATGTTGCTATTCGACAGGGCAACATCAACGTTGATGTTGTGACAAACGCACTTGCGAAATCAAGTATGCGTATTATGGGACCTAAATACATGACCGCAGGGTTAGGAGATGCTGGCCCCTGCCACCCACGTGATAACATTGCATTGCGCTACATGGCCGAGAAGTTGGACTTGGGTTACGACTTGTTTGATGCCATCATGCATGCCAGAGAAATACAGGCCCAAAATATGGCTCGATTCATTCAGCGCGAGGCTGTAACTGAAACTGGCGTGTTGCCCATTTACATACACGGCAAGGCCTACAAACCCGATGTAGCATACTTGGAAGGCAGTTACAGTTTGTTGGTGGGACACTTCCTAGAAAAGATGGGTGCAGAAGTGAACTACATTGATCCTTTGACCGAACCCGATGTGCCGCGTAGCGTTTGTGGGGCAGTACTATTGGCACACAACAAACAAGTTACATATGGCTATGCTGGTGTCAATGACGAACAACAACTGTATTGTGTTATCGAGGACGGCAGTGTTATAATTGATCCTTGGCGACAATTTGCAACAACTAACAATAAAATAAAGGTCATACATTATGGCAACACCCGAGCACAGTAAATTTCAAATAACACCTTTTTGGACCGACAGCTATAAAACACTAGACTATGAACATGAACGATTCAACGATCCTGACAGTCTAGCCAAGTGGAGACAACAGGGGTATGGACCAAAATTTACCGGCGTCATGTGTGATATGCGTAAACAACAGCCGGTATGGAATCAACGATTCGTCGAACTGTTTTCTAAATTTGGATGGCAAGATGTAGGTACTAGTTACTATCGTATGGATACCGGTACTGTGTTGCCCACACACCGTGACTTGTATAAAAAATATATTGAAATATTTAAACTGCAAGGCAAAGAAAATTCAATTCGTCGAGCTGTAGTTTTTTTAGAAGACTGGAAACCGGGCCATTACAGCGAACTCAACGGTGTAGGCCTAGTTAACTGGACTGCAGGCACCACAATAGAATGGACCTACGATGCTGCACATGCGGCTGCAAACATCGGATTAGAACCTAGATACACCGTACAAATAACAGGACATTTATGATTAGTTCACACAATGAATGGGACCAATTACGACGAGTTGTAGTAGGAGATGCCACTTGGGCAAATTGGCCCAAACATGATCCGGTATTTGCCCGAGAAGAATTAAAAACAACTTGGAAAGAAACTCCAATTCCACATGGCCCAGTTCCCCAACACATCATTGATGAAAGCAATGAAGATTTACAAACACTAGCAGATACATTAACAAATTTGGGTGTTGAAATTGTGCGTCCTGATACATTAAATTTTCAAGTGCATGATGGCTTGTACAACTATTGTCCCAGAGACAGATTTTTAATTTTTGGTGAAACTGTAATTGATCCCGCCATGATGTATCCTTGTAGAGACATGGAAGCACAATGCTATCACGAGTTCTTTCGAGATGCTGACGTTATCAAAATGCCACGCGACCAAGGACTAGTGTTGGATGCCGCAAATATACTGCGCCTAGGCCCAAAGAAAATGTTGTATTTGGAAAGTGCCAGCGGAAATCGACTAGCATATTATTGGCTACTAGCAAACTTGCCCACAGACACCAGTATTGAATTATGCAATTTCTACAGTGGTGTACACATTGACAGTACTATTGTGCCCTTACGTGAGGGACTTGTATTGTTAAATGGCAGCAGAGTTACACTAGACACAGTACCCAACGCCTTTCGAGATTGGGAATGTATCTTTGTTGACAATGTGGTTGCACAGGACTTTTGGCAATATCCCTATGCTAGTAAATGGATTGCCTTGAATATGTTAGTAGTTAATCCCACCACAGTCATAGTGGATGCGGCACAACACGATTTAATTGAATTGTTAATTAAAAAAGATTTCACTGTGTTACCGCGTACACTGCGTCACAGTAGAACCTTGGGTGGTGGGTTTCATTGTGTTACATTGGATTTGGAACGTTCCGCTAAATAAAAGTATGAATTTTGCCAATTATACTGATGCAGTTTTATCTGCACTGATTTTTAATCCCAAACAAAACGATGTGATTGCACGTAAACAAGACATTCTTGATACTGTGTATAGAACAGAAAATCTCGAACCCACCAGTGTGTTGTTTGTGGGATTCAACCCTGCAATCGTAAGTTGTCAAGCCAAAACTATTGCAGTAACCGAAATAAGTGAAAGTGCTCGAGCCTGGCTCACCAGCAATGGAGTACAATACAACTACATTGATTCTGCAGATTTAGAAAAATATCGCAAACAATTTGAATGCGTTGTTGCCATGGACGAATACTTTACGTTTGCAGTTAGTGATCTCGAGCAACAACAAAAAATTGCTAACATTTGTAATCTAGCCACTGCTTTTGTAATAAGTACAATACGAGATTATAAAAATCAGGATTTTAAAGATAGAGAATTCAGTTTACCAATTTTGGTTAGACAGTCGGATCAATCGCAAATCTATTTAGAATCGCATGATTGGGATCTCAAAGACAGAAATTCTTGGACTTCCACTGTATATAAAATTACCGAGCCAGGAAAAGTATTACACACTTATGGTCCATTTAATCGTAGAACTATGTTTTTTAAACAGTTGGCAAAGTTCAGTATAGACGCAGGAGCAGTAAACTTTTTGGTACATAAAAATATCATGTACAAATCACTTATTCGAAAAAACTACGAACATGTAGTGTCAATTCAATTTGAGCAATGAACCTAGACGACAACGTAAACACCATAGTACAAACAATAATCGCAGAAATAACAACACAAGTTCAACAACAAGCTGCTGAACAAATTGATGCCAAGATTGCCGATATTGTTAACAATCTAGATGCCACCAGCATACTGAGCAATCTTTTGAATCAAAAATTAGATCAAGTACTGGGTCGATTGCCTATAGATTCCAAATCCATAGAATCACAACTGCTATCAAGATTGGATACCACTGCGGCCACAATGTCAACCAACATTCAAGCGCAGGCCACTGCGGCCATAACTGAATCAATTGCCACACAGGTTAATAATATCAATTTTCAACAACTTTGCGAATCTACGCTGATATCGGCAATAGAAAATCAAAAAATAAATTATGCCAAATCTAGTATTGCTGGTGATGCAATTGATATTGCTTCGTTGATTATTTCGGGTGACAACGTACAAGGTGGAATAATTCGAAACTTTGGTAGTACCGGAATTGACGACAAAGCAGAGAATTGCCAACTCACCATAATGGATGAAGTTATTGTAGTTGAAAATAATTTGTTGACTCAAGACTTGACTGTTAAAGGCACAGTCACAGTTGAAGGTGATTTGAATGTGACCGGCGCAGTGACCAAAACCAGCGCACTGTATGTCAGTTTGGTGGCCGACGCTGCCGAATCAGTCAAAACCAATCTAGATAGCACACTGTTTAACACTTACGCCGATACAGTTTTCAATCGCATACGTGATGTCGGACTTGATCTCACCAAGATTACTCTAAATCAAAATCCCATCTTGGATGAATCTGGATTGGCCAATTCTATTAGAAACAGTAACTTGGAAAAAGTTGGACTGCTAAAAGAACTACAGGTTGCTGGAGAAAGTTATCTAAGCGGAACTCTATATTCGACTCGAAATCGAGTGGGAGTTAACACCATAGAGCCGGCTCGAGCACTTAGTATATGGGATCAAGATATTGAAATTGGGTTTGGTAAACAATCTAACAATACCGCGGTAATAGAGACTCCGCGTGTGCAAAATTTGGTTTTAAGCAGTAATGGCAAAAATAATCTAGTGTTAGACAGCAATGGTGGCACCACTGTTAACACGCTCACTATTGGTCATATTGCCATCAGCACCAGTCCTGTTCCGCCCACCGACAGTCAACCCAAAGGATGCATAGTGTTCAATGCCAATCCCACCCTGGGTGGCCCCATGGGCTGGGTAAGTCTAGGCGATGCACGCTGGGCTAATTTTGGCATCATTGACTAGCGCAAGCAATTCCTGTTTGACACTGTCAAGAAATTCTGAATACCAATCTTTTGCGGTCATTAATTTATAATTGTGTTCGACTGTGTCACGAATTGCATGTAACACAGCCGCTTGATCTCGACTGCACAACAATCTTGACTGATCCAGTGCTGCATGCCATCTAGTTTCATTGTCCTCTATAGCATCATAACTTTCATCAATGATGCCATCAAAGGTTCTAAATCCAAATTGTCTTAGATTTTTAAGATAATTTTGACCAGCAATGGCAACAAACAGTCGTTTGCCCAAAATTGGTTTCACAATTTTTTCTGTATAAAAATTAAAACTATTTTCAAAATTGGTTTCTGTAACTACAGTGTATGCAGATTGACCGTAAATTGACAGCGGTACTAGTTGACTCAAGGTCATTGGCTCACCATGATACTTCACAATGTCAACACTGTGATGATATTTACGGTCGGGATCTAGTTCAACTCCATCTGTTTCCATAATGAATTGATCGTTGTTGATAATGCTTCGATGTGCATAATAAACATACGTCATGATTGCAGATTCTGCAAAGTTACTGTTTACATAATTAAAAACAAATGTTCGATGTGGTCTGGCGTTGCCCAGTAATATATCAAAACTTTTAATTTTTGGTGAATAAGGATCAAGTCTAGTATCTAAAAATCCTGGTTGTGTTCTAGCATAAAAATCACTGCTGGTGTGAAACCAATCCATCCAGTAATTGATCTTGGATCGAGTCAACGGTTGATTTAATTGCCCGCAGATGTAAACACTTATTTTATCATGATCCAATAGTCGCAATTGCGACACAGTGTCGGCGTGCAATTCTGAACAAAACACAAACACATGAAAGCATAAATCTCTAACTTGAACAAGACGGCTGACCCAATCTGTGTTGGCTGGAAATGCAACATGAAACCCGGCAATTTTTATTTGTGCGACATCGCCCACAAACTGGTCAATATCGGTTAGAATCGGAAATGAAAAATCAGGTATTTTTGCAAACACCTGATCAAAATGATTGTAGACGGATTTTGCATCTGCATAAAATACAAAATCCCTGCCTGACATTATGTTACTGTTTTTTGGCTTTGGGTTTTCTAGCAGCAACAGTTTTAGCAACCGGTTTCTTTGCGGCTGCTTTTTTAGCAGCTGGTTTGCGACTAGTAGTTCTAGTAGCACTTGCTTCGGCCGCTTCAACAACTTGAGCTTGATCTATTTCCACAACTGGTGCAGGTGTTTCCACTTTATAAGGTGCTGCGTTTTCAATGTGCCCAATTACCGTTTTTTCAGATCGGCTGTTGATTAGTGATTTGGCTATAACATACAGAATAATAATTCCTAATAGCAATTCAATTGTTGCTGCAATATCGATATTTTCCATTTTGAGTTCTCCTATTTGAATGGTATGCTGTTATTTAGTTAGTGACCATTCACTAAAAAATATTGCATTTTTCATTGATTTGCGCTATAAGTAAATGTATAATACAATTTTAAGGAGATAGATATGTTTACATTTGACGCAGTGGTAGACGCAGTCCAAACAGGAAAGAAAACATTTGTCAACACATTCGTAACAAACGAAAAAGCCAAAGACGCAATGGTAGAATTCATTGACAATCAAAGCGAGTACACCAAGAAAGCACTCAAGGCAACAACAGACGCAGTTACTGTAGTAACTAGCGAAACTGTCAAGGCCATGCAAGAAGCTGCAAAATTTGACTATACCAAATTTGGCGAAGGCATCATGAAGGCTTACAACGCAACTGCTAAAAAATAATTATTATAGCGATCTACATAAATACTATAAATTCTTCAATTAAGGGACTATTATGATTTATGTAAATGCGGACGGCACACGAGAGCCAATTGATGTTTTGGGTTGGGGTAAAAAAACTCTCAGTGAATCTGAATTTGCACAGTTTTGTAAAGATGCTGATGCACATTATCATGCCAATTTGGGGGCCACTGCTTCAGATGAAGTTTTGGAGGCCTGGGAAAATTGGATGCAACGATTTAGAACCGATCCCAACGTAAAATCTGAGTAATTGTGTTGCTTTTATACAACAATTAAAACCCCGTTATCGGGGTTTTTCTTTGACAACTGTTGGCTCTGCTAGTATAATACAACGTACTAACTCAAGGCAAGGAGACTATGAAACTAGGAAACCCCAAATATCGAGTGAGCCATAATATATGGCATCGTAGAGATTTTAACCCAAAAAACATAGATGACTTAAATGAATACAAATATTTTTTACAACATCAAAAGTGGCGCAGCACTTGTCCGTTTGTGCTTGAATGGCCGTTTGTTGACATGCTGCAGATGATCGAACACAAAATTGTTAGACACCATATCAACACCATAGTTAAATCAGTTAAATGAAATTCTTTTCGATCTTGATTGCCGCAATCACAGTTGGATGCAGTTCAGCCCCACAATACTCACCATCAGCAATGACCTATGAACAAGTGGTTCAACTGCACTATGATGATGTTGATTGTCCCAGAGGTAACCAAATACTGGATCAACTTGACGAACAATTGAGATTGAAAGGATATGACAAAGTCAATCCCGAAGAGTTGACTAGAACCGACAGATTGTATAACAGTCGAGTGCGGGCAGCAAAATGGGGACTGATAATCGGTTGTAACAATCCCGACAGGTACGCAAGAAAATGAAGAAATATTTATTGGTTGCACTAATGGCCCTAGCCAATACAACACATGCCGATTGTCTTATGAGAAGCAGTATCAAAATATCACAAGACCAAATCAACAGTGTGCCTACCGACATACAAAAAATGGTAGTGCCCGATGCCAAAGGCAATCGATGTATATTGCATTATCGTTTGCACGTTGGTGCACGTTGGCAAACGGTGGAAGGAGTTGGATTGGGTGCAACTGAACCAGCGGCATGTTCCAATGCACTAGATGTCAGCCGCGGCGCAATTTTGGAAGAAGTAACACCAAAAACCGTACAAGCCGACAGTCAAATGGTCTGCAGCGACCTGCAGGAAATACACATGCACCCGGTACGAATTGGCGATGTTATTTGGGAAAGTGAAACTGATATACACAATATTCCCGCACAACGTCCATATTTTCGATATAAAAACACCCAATGCCGCTTGTTTGTAGAAACCAATTCCAAGGAAATGGATTTGGTGATTTACCAAGGAGTCATTTGTCGTGTAGACTCTACACAACAGAGTAGATGGCAAGTGGTTGACAAGTTTTGAAAAAGAGTGTACAATTGAATTATCACAACTTTAACCCAAGAGGTCTAAAATGAAAAAACTAGCAATAGTGTCAGCGATTGGCGCTGTATTAACTGCATGTGGAAGCAATCCGGTGGCTTATCAAACACAGGATCCAGCTGCAGTTTATTCTGCACAGGTGGCAACGCAACAGCATGCGGTGGACAATGCTCCTGCCTGGATGAGCAAACTACCAAAATCGCCAAATGCAGTTTATGAGAGTGCGAGTGCCACTTCGACTGACTTTGGCATGGCAGATATGAAAGCCAAGACCATGGCCTATGCCAAAATCTGTACCAGCGCCGGAGGCACCATTCGTAGTCAAATGAAGATGTATAAAAACGACACTGATACTGCCAGCTTAGAAAGTACCGAACTTGCAGTACGTAGTATGTGTGCCGACGTTGACATCAGTGGAGTAGAAACCGTGGAAATGCGCCACGTGGCCGAAGGCAATCGTATACGCACTTATGTGTTGGTGGCCTTGCCCACCGGCAGCGCCAATGTTATTAAAACCACAAAAGACATGCAGAAACGTGCACCTGAAGCGTTTCGAGAACTTGACGAAACAGTGGCACCAAAGCAATCGACAAATCCAGCGCCGGTAAGCCAAGTCAAAGGAGTTGATTTGGGTCTACTAGATGTAACCAATCCCGATTATCGGGCACGTCGTGATGCGGCACTGCAACAACCGGGTGCAGTAATAGGGCATGCTACCTTACAGTAAACTGGTAATAGAATACGCCAATCCACAGAATCTTGATGATTCTGTGGTTTTGCCATTTTTGCTTGAAGATAATTCTGTAGTTCCCAAATGGATTTGTAAAGTTGTACAAGCCAAGGAATTGTACTCAATTGACGATCCCGAAAGATTTTACGGGTTTGGCTCGGTTGAGCAACAACAAAAAAATGCCATCAACAAAATCAACAATTGTGTTGACGTTATCAATAGCCATAGACCAATAATACAAAGAAAATTAACTGAAATTCAAGATCAAGACACATTGAATTATCTTCATCATGTCTTTGAAGTCTATCACGGATTGTTAGATCAACAGACACATGAATTTTATATTTCGTCCCCGCCTGAAGTTAAAACTGCATTGGCCAATTTGAATTTGTTTGTGCACAGATGCGAAAGTGTTTATCGCGGTGCCGAGCCCAGACACGTGGTCACTTGGTTTGGACTGCCCAAAACCGATGTGTTGTCGGATGCAGATTATGACTATTTTACCGATTGTTACACATTTGGTACTGTGTATTTGAACTATGTTGAAATTGGAAAAACACTAGAAGATTTGGCACAGGACAACGATCAATACATTGCCGATGAAGCATTTCGACCGTTTAGGCACTACAGTGCTGATTTCAATGTCAAATACTACAATACCTCTTGTGACAAAATATCAAACAACAATCAAAGAATCAGCGGGTACTACCAAGAACATCAAGAGTTTTTTAAAAAACACGGATATGATCAAACACATCCGTATCTGCGTCCGGGATCGGTGCCCTTGGCCAAATTGATTGATCCTGCTCAATTCGAATTGATTAAATCTAGGCAGTATGTAAAATCAGTTGCATTTGAATAAAATAATGTTATAATATATTAGTGTAAACCACTAGTGGTAAATACTAATATACAACAAAGGAGATAACATGAAATTATTACAATGGATCAAAAGTCTTTTTGCTAATACCTCTGCCAACTACAACAACTGGCATATTGAAGCATACCTAGAAAACAAAAAGCCAAAAAATGGCGCTGAAGTAGAGTACTGGATTCGTCGCTACGAACACGAAACACGTCAAAAAGGATGGGCACAATGAAATCAGTAAAAGAATTTTTTAAATCTTTATACGAAGCAATTTGTGCTGCTCGCATGGCCCGGGCCGAAGCCTTTGTTCGAGGACAACGAGGCAGTTAATGATAACCACAGAGTTTTTGTCCGGTACTCAATACTGCAAGTACACCGATTGGCTGCAAGCACAAGACAAAGAAACTCTGCAACTGTATTTCGGTAGCGGTGCACAAGAGGGACTGATCGATCATGTTGTATGTCAAATTGACATGTGTCCCGAAAATCATAGGATTTTGGTAGCTAAACAAAATGGTGAGTGGGCTGGTACTATTCATTTGGCCTTAAATTATCCCACAGTGGAATTTGGTGTCATTGTCAGACAGGATCTTAGAGAACAGGGCATCGCCAGTTTAATGATGGATGAAGCACTGGTATGGAGTCGTAACCGTGGATATACTGAACTGTTTATGCATTGTTTGGCATACAATTCTGCTATTCGGCGTTTATGCAGCAAACACGGCCTCAAAACTCGCAGCATGTTTGGTGAAAGCGAAGTAGAAATGCGGCTGCCACCTGCAAACATACTTACGCTGGCTAAAGAATCTGCAATTAAACAACGCAATTTTTATACCACTGTGGCCGAAATTGCTCAAAACTTCTACAAAAAAGTTTATGGCTAGGTAACGTCGGGGCCGATAAATATACTATAGGCCCAAAATGAGAGCAACAGATTTAACCAGCGCACACCGATCAAGACCCGTAGTTTATTTAGACATGGACGGCGTTCTTGCCGACTTCTTTGGCGAAGTTGCAAGAGAACACAAGGTAGGGTACTGGCGTGAAATACACCGCAAAGATCTTGGTGTAGATCAAATAGCACAACAACCCGGCTTTTTTGCTGATCTTCCGGTAATGGCGCATGCGGCGCAGTTGATGATGGGGGTTCTTGCACTCACTGACCACTACAGTATTTTAAGTAGTCCGCTAATGAGCGAAGTGGAACAGAGCAGTGCAGAAAAAAGCGAGTGGTTGGACAAACATCTTGGACGACATCAACCGCAGGCAGTTATATTTGATCACGAAAAATTCAAATATGCACGACAGGCTGATGGCACTCCCAATATCTTGATCGACGACTGGGATACCAATATTGGACTGTGGGAATCCATGGGCGGCATCGGCATCTTGCACACGGACAAAAATTATCGAGACACGGTTAAAGATCTTGCACACGCATTGGCCGGAGTCAAACAGCCTCATCCGCCCATGCTATCAATTGACAAAAATCACGATCAGCACCATGACATCAATGATGGCCAACTGTTTACCAATCAAGAAGTATTACGATATGTGACCGGTATTCACAACGAATACCACATGCCTAAACCGATACTGAAACACAAGACTTGGATTCTACGCAATGTAGAATTGGCCGATCTTAAATCGCCCGAGTATGTGCATCAAGATGATCCCTATCGACGAGTTATTGATCTTGATTGGGATCATATCAGTAAAATAACACATCAAGATTTGATCAATAAACCCATTGTTGCTGACGAGACTGGATGGATCTTGGACGGCAATCATAGAGTCACAGCCGCACGGGCCGCCGGACTAAAAACAATTCCGGCCATTATACCTTATAACAAATAATCATGCGTTACACCGACATACTTTCCGAAGACGAACTATTTGAAATAAACATGAGTCCCACCAGTCTTAAAAAACTGGCAGGTAAAATTCCCGATGCACAGGTAGGACTGGAATTTGAAATGTGTGTGCCTGGTTACGGTGGTAATGGGGCCGACGATTTTGAATCCGAGCCCGACTACGGACATGATGAATCTGTACGCAGAATCGCTGATGTTGCCGACTTTTTTAGAGGTGGCAACAGTTCAACAACAGTACAACGTGTTGTTGAACGTATGGAAAGCGATTACCTTGATTGGCAAGACGAAAAAATTAACGAAGAGTGGAACGAAGAGGCCGGACAAGAATTTTTCCGAGAATGGTGTCAAGAACATGTGCCTGAAGAAGAATGGCGATCAAGTGCTGATGGTGAACCTGAAGATGAATTTGACGAGTTTGTAAGCGCAGCCTGGAAAAGCCAAGGACGTTATTATGAAGATGCGTTCTCAGATTTTGGCACAGAGATGCGTGAAGGCAGTTTGAGCGAGCGGGACTGGCTAGAAGACGAGGGCATCACTGCCATGAGTGACGTTGAAAGCAATTACGGAATAACTTGGCCTTATTGGACCGAGTATAACAGTGACTCTGACGGTAGCGAACCTGACCTGGACTCGATATCCGACAGTTGGGGCGACGAAGTTGGTGACGTGCAGTCGGTCGGTGGGTACCATGGTGCCAGTCGAGATGATCAATGGGGATATTTTGTTGAAACCGACAGCAGTCTAGAACCCGAGTCGGGTGATGCTGGTGTAGAATTTGTCAGTCCCAAGATGGGGCTAGATAAAATGATTAGTGAACTCAAGAAAGTCAGCAAGTGGGCAAAAGACAACAGTGCTTATACTGGCAAGCAGTTCAATACCGGACTGCACATGAATGTGAGTATCCCAGGCTTGAATGCCGAGCGTATGGACTACATGAAGTTGGCGTTGTTGTTAGGTGACAAACATGTGTTGCAGGAATTTGACCGACTGGTTGTAAAGGGTCATAGAACCAATTATGCCAAAAGCAGTTTGGAAGCCATTGTGAGTCAAGTCAAGGCCAATCCCAAATCAGCACGAGATCTACTGAATCGTATGGCCGACTACATGGAACAAGGTGCCAACAAAGTGGTTGCAACCAAAAATCCCGACAAATACTACAGTATAAATGTAAAATTACAAAGTCGCGATCACAGCAGTAACCGAATTGAATTTCGTGGACCAGGCGGTGACTGGTTGAATGAATATGCCGATAAACCAGAAAAGTTTGTTAATACACTGCGAAGATTTGTTGTTGTGTTAGATGCGGCCTGTGATCCTGAAAAGTACCGACAAGAATATCAAAAAAAATTATATAAATTGTTAAAAGGCGGCCTAAATGAATTCAGTGACGATACAATAAAGTATTTTGCTCAGTACGTGGTCAATAGAAATGACAGTGAAGCAAAATCAATATTGAGTTCTTTTATCAAATCTGCACAATTAGAACGTGCGGTCAAGAGAGGCAAAGACTATCAGGGCCTGGCACGGTACCGAGTGAAACTAAAAGGCTACAGTGGCAACGGTGTTGACATCATAGCCGATTCTTACCAAGAGGCTATTAATAGTGCAATTGATGAAGAACCACATTGGCGTGCGCAAGCAGAAAAATTACGAGCCTTGCCCAAGACTGCACAATTCTGGGATGTTCAAATAGTAGAAAAACCCACAAAAGACACTGCCGCCGCAACATCCAAAGAACTAGCACCCAGCGACCCTGCAGGCAGATACGCAGTTGTTCACAATAACAATCAACCACAAGTGGTATATAGATTCAATGCCGGATCCGACAGTGATGCAAACAGAGTAACCAGTGCGTGGGCACAAGCAAACAACGTACCACGCAGTCAATTGCAAACCAAATTGGACCCCGGTTTCGATTTGGGTCGCGGTCCCTTGGAACCATCAACTGCAGACACCGCAGGCACAGACCAACCCAATCCCGAAAGTCAGGGACGACCACACCAGACCACCGGACGTCAAGGCATATTTGCCATGCAAGTGGCATCAGGCGACCATGCTGACTCGTTCTTTAGATTCAATGTGCCCGAGGATAGAGAACATTATGTGCTACGAGCCTGGGCCACAAGATACGGTGTTGATTGGCGGAAATTCCGTGTGGCCCAGTGTAATCCTGCTCGCCCCACACAGGCATTTGTTCCGTACAATTACGAAATATTTGATAAAACCAGTGGTCGAGTGATCAAGCAGTACTATGCCGAAAACGATACCGAAGCCAACAACATATTTGCTCGTTATATACAATTCGAACATCAATCTGATTCAGACTTTGATTTTGATTACCAACACATAATGCAGGAAACTATCACTAATAGTACTCCGCCACAAAATCTTGAACAACCCGAAGGCGGGACCGGACAAGACACTGCAGCCAATGCCGATGAATTTTCGGGTTGGTGGCGTATTGTGAATGGTGCCGGTGAGGAACTGCATAGATTCCGCGGCATGGGCCAGAATCAAGGTGTGGCCAATCAAATGGCCCGACAGTGGGCAGAACAAACACGACATACCGGGGCAATTGAAGTTTATCCGATCATGGGCGATCCCGGAATACCTCCTGCTCAATCAAATTTTGCGATCAATCCCGAATCGCAATATTACTTTAGCATACAAGACCATTATCGCTCCTTCGTTGCAAGACCGAACGTGACCAAACACCAAGCACTGGAAGCACTTAAAGTAAGTGAACTCACTTATCTAACTCGATCCTTGCCGTTTCGACTATATGTCAATGATCCCATGAGTCATCGCTGGTATTCGATAACAACAAAAACCAACGTATATGAATTTTTCAACAGTGAAGATGGAACAGTATTAAAACGTGTGCCGGGCACTACTAACTATGATGAACTCAGATACATAATGAATCAGCTGGAACATGACAATCGTGATATAACCCCAGGGCAGATACAAACACGCCATGTCGAAATTGAAACCCCAGGCGACATTGAATAAATAAACAACAAGGAGATTTTGATGAAAAAATTACTAACAATTGCATTGGCCAGTTTTGTATTCTCAGCCGGTGCTTGGGACCAAGTGCCACCACAACCAGTTCAGGCCTGCGTTGTACAAGCGCCATATGGCTTCCCGCAAACTGCCAAGCCGGTGGTGGGTATCTGCCGCCATGCTTATGTCACTGCATTTGACACTGCAGCCAAGATTCCAGTTTGGACTGCCTATGTGCTATTACCACAAAATGCCCTGGGTTGCGTTCCACGTAGCAATGCATTTGCTGCAGATGCCAGCATTCCAGGAGGTCCAACTCCACAGGACTATGCCGGTACCGGCTACGACAAAGGACACGTGGCTCCTGATGGAGACATGAGTTTTGATCAACAGGCTGAATTTGAAAGTTTCCTAATGACCAACATGACTCCACAAGCACCCGGTATTAATCGTGGTATTTGGAAACTGTTAGAAACATCAGTGCGCGGATGGGCTGCACAAACCGGCAGTTCTTATACTGTTTATGCTGGTCCATATTATGGTGCCGGTGACAAGACTGTGGGCAAAGGGGTCGTTGTTCCACACGGATATTTCAAGATTGTTATCAACAATAACACACATCAAGTTGCCGGATGGCAGTTCCCTAATACAGGCAATCTCGGTAACAATCTAGTACCGTTGCGTACTCCGGTCGTGACCATAGAACAAACTGCTGGTATCACATTTCCAATGCCACCAAGCGCAGTAGAACTACAACCCGGTCAAGAATGGCCAGTGGACTTTGGTGCATTGACCCGGGCCAAGAAAGCCAAATGCGGTGCATCGGCGTCGGCAGATTAAACCGTAAACATCTGCTCAATGATAAATATTAGGGTAACATATTACCCTAATTTCTTATGCGCTTTACCAACTTTTACAACGGCTCGCTTTACGAAGCACCCATGAATCCCAGTTCTTTTGCTCAGGCTATCAAGCAAGGCGGCGAAAAACAAGTGCTAGTTGGATTTGAATTTGAAGTATGTATTCCCAGTGACTCGATAGCCAACTACAACAATCAAAATCAAGAAGCAACACCGCGATTGAGTCTCGATGACATGACCGTTGAACAGTTTGTTAAACGATTGACCACATTCTACGGCAATCCCGATGCCAATTATGGCGACACTGTCGACCAGTGGATTGTGGGCAAAAGACCCTATCGTGGTACAAGAAAACGTTTACCATACAATGCTTTTAAAATATTAAGAGATGAACAGCAAACAAACAAGGCACTAGACGATTGTTTGCGAGCCAATGCCAGAATGATGCGAGTTCCACTTGCACGGTTAAAATTGGTGTTCTATACAAAAATGAAAGAACTTACAAATTTTGATCTTCGAGACCCTGAACAGTTGTCTGCAGTCAATGGTAGAACTGGCATGGATCAACACCTTAGAAACACTTGGTATCGACTGGATAGAAGTCACGAAACCAGTGCTGACCCTGACATGCAACTATTTAATTCTTTAATTCAAAACATGATGAGCACCCGACACCTTAGACACGGGTCTTATACCCCGACTCAAGTACGGCAATCATACTATGGAGCAGCCGCCAGACAATTTGATCTTACTGTAGGCCAGCCCGGACTTCAAGCATTTAGCGACTGGGTAAAAAGCATACACGGCACCGATAACATGGGGCAATTGCTCAGTGACAACGGCCCTTGGGAAATGACCAACAAATTTAGAGAGTACGAATCAGAATTTTTAACTCCAGGCGTCACGTATCATAACGCGGATCGCGGGCGTGGCGGTTACGCAGTCGGAAGCAAATTTGCCAAAGAAGTTCTAGAACCAGTGTTCGGTCAAATTGAAGTATTTAGAAGTTATCACCAGGCCACAAAACGACTGGACCGTTGGTATGTTGAACCCGATGGCAGTTTACAACCCAACTCAGGCGATAGTGCGGTAGAAATTGTCGGACCACCATTGAGCCCGGTGGCAGCCATGGATGCATTAGATAAGTTTTATAACCTGGCAAGAAGCCACAACTTTTATACCAGCAAACAAAACAATACCGGCTTGCATATCAATGTCAGTATTCCAGACAAATTGGATGTACTAAAACTGGCAGTATTCTTGGGCGACCAATACGTGTTACAGGCATTTGGTCGTGAAAACAATAGATATGCCAACAGTGTGTTGCGGGATTTAAAAAACAATATTCGTGACAACAGTACATTAACCGACATCGCTGGCAGCAAGGACATGATAAAACGATTTGGCGAGATTGCCAAAAATCTCAGTGAGAGCCATTTTGCCAGTATCAATTTCAACGGCAAATATGTGAGTTTTAGACATGCCGGCGGAGACTATCTAGGCGAATATCAAAAGATTGTACAAACTGTGGGACGTTTTGTTCGTGCCATGCTTATTGCTGCCGATCCCACAGTGTATAGAAACGAGTACATGCAAAAATTGATCAGGCTGGCACCCGAGGCCCTCACTACAGATCCAATACAACGCAGTGCAGATTTTAAAAAGTCCGGTATTAAATATTTGGGTATTTACATTGCACCAATGAGTTACAACCTCACAGATGCTGATGGTGCCGAGATCGAACAGAATCAATATGTTTCTCCCGACGAATTGAAACGATTGGCAATTGAAAAACTTATTCGTGTTGGATACTATTTTATGCCAAGTTCGGCTGTCATGGTTCCGGTAGGCAAACAGGCCACGGAAAAAATTCTTGCTCGTGGCGGGTTACTTCCCGACACGGTGGAGAATCTAAACCACACCACGGAATCTTATATTCTTCTAGTGGCAATAGATGACAGTGATAGACGTCAACGCGATACTTATCAACGCATATATGATGACAGTAATAGAAAAATAGTTGGTTTATTTTTGAATAACAACGCCGGAGCCGATTGGAAAGTGGGACTAGCTCTGCCCTATCAAGCCGACGTGGCCATGCCCAACAATCGTTATTTTTCTGTGTTTTATAGACAATTCTTAAAAGGCAGTAATCGGTCTGCAACTTCTAAACCAAGGCTGCCAGAACATGCGTTATAATCAAATACGTCCCATAGACGAAAGTCTACTCGAGCCCACACTAGATGAAGTGGCCATGAATCCCACTGCTTATGCAGATGCAATCACTCGAGGGCATGCAGAAGGTGTACGTGTGGGATTTGAATTTGAAGTTTGCGTGCCGCACAGTGCAATACGCAAGGCCAACCGAATAGCATCAAATCTCAATTTGCCGTCAGTGTTTACTACCGGGTATGAAGCTGACTGGGACGAGGAAGAAATGCCTGATACCGACGCGGGATATTGGGGTGCAGCTTTGTCGATTTATACAAATTTTTCACCGGTGTTGTCACAACCTATAGTGGTGTTTGACAGTTATCACCAACGTCCTAAATCATTGAACAAATGGTATATTGAACCCGATGGCAGTCTAGAAGCCGGCAGTGGTGATGGTGCTTGTGAATTCGTAAGCCCACCGCTTCCGGCCAGTGACGCAATCGAAGCCATGAATCGATTTTACGAAGTGGCACAAAGCGAAGGTTATTATACCGGTAAACAAAACAATACCGGCTTGCATATCAATGTCAGTATACCACGCAATTTGGACGTATTAAAATTGGCGGTATTTTTAGGTGAAGACTATGTGTTGCGCACATTTGGTCGTGAAACCAATCACTATATCTCGCGGGTGTTACAGAAACTACAACGAAACAAACCAGATTATCGATCAGCACCAAGAGAACTGGGAGCCAAACCCGAAGCCGATACTGAACACATGATCAGTCGAATCGAACAACTGGCTCGACAGGCCAGTGGTGGCCACATGAGCAGTATCAGTTTCAATGGTGACTATGTGAGTTTTAGACATGCTGGTGGCGATTATCTCTCTCAATACGGTGAGATAATGAAGACTGTGGGGCGATTCGTTCGTTGCATGTTGATTGCCAGTGACGAGACAGCATTTAGACAAGAGTATATGAAAAAACTCAGCCAGTTCATGCAAACTAAACCGGCACTAAAAGTCGACACCAACATGGCCATGAAAACACACGGCATTCCAATTATTAATATCAGTGGATGGTTAACTTCAGACATGTCTGTGGGAAGCCTACAGGATATACAAAATCAATTTTCAAGTGATTGGAATATCCCAGTTACTGCATCTCCGGGTACAGAAAAAACACGTGCTAAAATGATTTCAGGTACTGGATTCAAACGTGAAACAAAAGATGCTATCCGTGCCAGCGACATCAGTAGATTTTTTGAATTGACTGTATTTGCCAATCAAAGCCGCGACAAATTTCATAATACCACAATGAACAAAGCATACAGTCTCAAAACACATGGCGGCGCTAAGTTTGCAATATGGCTTGCAGAAAAATCAACAATAATGCCAAACGATCCCGGATTTATGCGACTGTACTATCAATTGCGAAAACAATAAGAATTTTCAGCACAAACACAAAACCCGCTTCGAGCGGGTTTTTCATCGGATTTGGTGTTGTATTTCTGCAACAAGTATTTACCGCAAATTTGCCCAAAAATATATACTCTGTTATAATAGATTTATGAATAAAACACTTGATTGGTACGTTAAATGGTTAGCAACTGCCGTCCTTATCGTTGGTACCGCGATAAACAGTATGGGGTATTATCCACTGGGACCATTGGTTCTTGCAGTTGGAGGAATATTATGGTTGGCTATTTCGATTTATTGGCGTGAACCCAGTTTGATTGTTACTAATCTAGTAATGACTGTGACTGGACTTGCAGGACTGGCATATCGTTTGTTGTAAACGTACAACAACGAATTTGTCCGAAAATGGCGCTTGTTATATAATACTTGTATAGTAAGTAAAAAGGAGTTAAAGATGTCAACAGTAACTTTTGCAGGCTTTAGTCGTACTGCTAATGTATTAAAATTTCGCACTGCTACAGATGCTAAACGTGCCGAAGTTTTAGTTAAATTAGGCGATACAGATGTGAATCTTGTACCATTGCCCTGGGCAATGACCAAAGATGAGGCTCGTGCTCATATATCGAGTATTTTACCTAGTTTTGAGATCAATGCAGACGAGGCTAGGTTAGTGCTCACTAACACTGCTCCTAAGGCAGCGAAAACTACTACTAAAGTAGTAAAATCTAAAACTGTTACAGTTAAACGTGTCAAAGCAGACACAGGTCCAATCGTAGTTTCAGGTGTAGGCAAGGACATGACTCCAGAACTGTATGCGGCCTTGCACACATGGGGTAATCCAAAATTACGTTTAAAGCGCATACGTGCCGCAATGAAAAAACGTGATGCAGAAATGGCAGGAGCGTAATATGAACAATTGGGATAGAGACAATTTGAATTTTATTCTTAGCTGTGACGAGGCTGAATTTGACGCATGGATGCAGGAAAGCGAAAAAAGTGATATTGATTATGCACTTGAATTGTTAGCCCAGCATCGTACAGAACTTGCGGTAAAAGAAATGGAAACAAGAGAATCTGTAGAATCTATAGAAGAATTGGATTGTAGTCAAGCACAGTCCGTAATCAATCGAATCAAACTGTTGTAAAAGTGCAACACTCAATTTGCCCAGAAATGGGCGACGTGCTATAATTTAATTTTAAACAAGGAAATATATGAAGTTATCGATTCAAGTACAGGCATTTGTAAATTTAATGAAAAAGTTTTTGGTTGCTCTAGTTATAGTTGGAGCATTTGGGGCGGTGGCATCGTTAGTACCGGTTAACACCTTATTGGGAGTTTTGGGCGTGGCGTTGATGTTGTTTGCTGGATATAATCTTTATCGTATAGAACTCAGTGAACTTGAAAGAAGACGCAATAACGAACTTGCCCAGAAATGATAAGAGTGCTATAATAGAAGTATAGTAAACAACAAGGAGTTGACAATGGGTTATAGAGTCGTTAACACAGTGGATTCCATGCGTGACAATTATGGACCACGCAAGGGCCTAGAAGGACCGTTTAACTTCAGTGGTAGAGTATTATATTACGATGCACGTGAAGGACAATACTATGACCCACGTACTGACTTCTATGTCGATCAAAACGAAATGGATTTGATCAACGAAGATTTTTATCAACGTTTCAAGCGGGAGTGTTCAAATGGGTAAAATGAGTGAATTACATGCAGAAATTGTGGAACTGTCTACAGAGGAATTAAAGCATCGTTATTTGGCACTGAAATACAGTCCCAGCAAAGGTGTGCGAGATGAATTGTTACAAGAGTTTATGGCTGTTGAACTGGACCGACGTGCCATGGAAGATGAAATTTATAGTCCATATCTAGGAGCATTTTAAATGACAGAAGCACAGGCATTTTTGGTTCGTATCAACGAGATTTGGCGTGACATGATCGAACACGGTTTTACTGGCGATACTCGGTCAATGACTGGTTTGTTTGGAATCACATTCACTGATTATGTTGCGTTAACTGCGGAGAGTTTTCAATAATGAATCAAGCAATCTTGGCTGCATTGTTTGTTGTGGCATTGGTGGTACTGGGTCCTATTGCAACCATATGGAGTTTGAATACGCTGTTTCCGGCTCTGACAATTCCATATGATTTTGATCATTGGTGTGCAGTGGTGATTTTAGGCGGAGTGTTTAAATCTAACATTGTTAATCGGAAATGATCATGAAGTTTGTACTTGGCGTCATTGTTGGAATTGTCATTGTAACTGTAGGAGTGGATGGAGTTTGTACCATGCTAAAGCGAGGTGTAAACGAAGTTCAATCGGTAGCAAAGGAGGCGGCCCACTGAATATTTTGGATAAATCGTTTTGTTTTCGACTTGACACATAATTCGAATTCATGTATAATTTGAGTTATGTTAATTTTAATTGACATTTTATTTTTGTTTAACTTTTTGGAGTATTTTATTATGGATAAGCTATTTGCAGTTGGTGGTGTTAGTAAAGGTAAAGATGGTTACAAAGTTCGCTTTGCTAACGATATGACTCGTATCAAAATTCTTGCCAAGACTGAAACGGATATTCAGTTGTTGGAACTACCACAACCCATGACCAAACCGGCTCTTGTGGTACATTTGAAAACTACCGAGTTGTATGCAAATCCGGTTTACAAAGAAGCCATTGACACTGCTGATGCAAAATACAACGGTGTTGTAACTGCCAAAGTTTCCAAAGTCAAGACTGCTGCTCCTAGCATGGACGCAATCAAGGCCAAAGCCAAAGCCAAGGCAGAAACAGTTGCCGAGTAATAGAAAAGGGCCTTGTGCCCTTTCTATAGATAAGTGTTTGAGATGAACATGGGGTATCGTTGGCAGACGTGTCAACTATGCGGGCCTAACTGGCGTGGAACAGGTCCTGACATAACCCGCCGTACGCTGTTGCCGGAAACGATCCGACGCATAAATTGGCACTCGAGCACTTTTCTATAGTTACTGAATTATGATAAAAAAAATCTTTTATAGAACACTGGATCGAATCAACGAATGGTGGAGATATCCACAACCCACCAGACAACAGAAAAAGTTACTGGGATTGTACACTGATGTCATTGACACTGACTTTACCGCAACAAGATTGGCCAGTGAGGAAAGTGCTCGCTATATAGTAGAAAATATGCGTGCAATCAGAAACTTTGCCACTGACTATGATTTGCATGAATGGGTTATGACCGAACTTGATACCGATCTTGTTAGAACGGGATTGTTTTTGGAATTTGGTGTTGCGACCGGACGTACTCTCAATCATTTTGGTCGACTGATTTGTCCTCGACGCATACACGGATTTGATGGATTTGAAGGTTTGCCTGAAGATTGGACATCGCGAATGCCGCGAGGATTTTTTGCTCGTAAACAGTTACCGCGAGTGCGTGACAATTGTGAACTGCACGTGGGTTGGTTTGATCAAACTTTGCCGGGATTTATTGAGCAAAATTCTCAACCGATTGCGTTGTTGCATGTGGATTGTGATCTATATTCCAGTACCAAGTTTGTGCTTGATAATTTGAAAAATCAAATTGTACCCGGTACTGTGATTGTGTTTGATGAATACATAAACTATCCCGGTTGGCAACAAGACGAGTTTCGTGCCTGGCATGAATTTTGTCAAACAAATGCTGTAACTTACAAATATATTGGTTATGTTAGTCGGCATCAAAAGGTCGCAGTCAAGATTGTGGCTAAATAAAAGAATAGTTGTAATCCCTTCCGAGCGAAGGAGTCTTGGACCCGGGGGCAGAGCCCGGCTGGTCCACCATAAGAGCATAAATTTACTTTGGTATTGTGTTTTTATGATGGGCCAGACACAGATTTCGACAGGACTAGATAGTAGAGACGGCAACTCGGGAATGTAGAACCCGTTAGGATTGGGGTAACCCGGTCGAAGAAGCAAAAAACGTAACCGCAAACGACGAACTGTTCGCATTGGCTGCGTAGAACCAGCCTAGGGTAAGACATACCTCGTAACAGAAACTCAGAGCCCGCTCCGGCGGGTTTTCCTTTAATTATCGATTCCAAGCATAAATAATGATATATAAGGAGATAGGTTTATGCCAAGGATCGGAAATTTTCAATCGCCAACTAAAGTAATAGACGGTGTTACTACAGTGGTAGATCTACCACAGTGGGCAAATATAACTTTAGATTCTGCTAATCTTACTATTTTTAATGCCGCATATTCAAGAGAACAGGAAATATGGCGCAACGCATCAATTTCAGGTAATTTAGTGGCCAAAATGGTAGATCCTAACGGTATTGCTTGGCCTAACGAAAATGTGTGGCCTCAAGTGATGCATTCGTCTAGCGACGGATTAACTAGAGAAGTCAGTGCACCATATGTGGCCAACATTGCTCCAGCAAATCTTGGAATTGAAAGTGATTTTACTATTACCAATTATACTGGTGGATTTACAAGATCTGCACACGTATTCGCAAACAATGCGGTAGTACTTTTAGGGCCAGTGGTTCCATTGGATCCAACTGGATGGACTCGGCAATTTATATTCAACAACGAAGACATTGTACAGGATCCAGAATATGTAATGTTTCAAGAACAATATCTAGCAGATACTACGCTAACCTGGCCCGGCTTTAACGGCTACATCAACGGAAATATCTAAACTCAATTTTACTACAAAATGCCCCCTTTTTAGGGGGTTTTTCTTTGTTGTTTTTGCACAACACCCCGTTTGTCCAAAAATGGCGCTTCGCTTATAATAACAGCATAGTAAATGATCAGGAGCAGACATGAAGTTATTTCAAGAAACTACCAAATGGCCCGACGACACTCCCAATCATGCCTACTACCTAGATGACTCAAAGACCAAGATGTACGCTTATATTCGAGCCGGAGATCGTGCAGTTTTTAGATTCAAAAACTTTATCCGCATTGACACACGCGGTCGCCAATTCAAAGAAATTGCAGATCCAAACAATTTTGCTTTGGATGAACCTGTTGCAAATCTGCAACGTTGGCAAGTGACCGGATCAAAAGGCGACAAATATGTTGTGACTTTGGAGGGAAACCAGTATAATTGTACTTGTTCGGGCTTTCGATTTCGTGGCAGTTGTCGACATGTTAAACAGTTTGAGGGGAAATAAATGGGATTAGATATGTATGCTTATGTGGCTACCAAACAAGGTCAGCGAGATGAATTCTTTGAAACGGCCGAATACGACGAAGCCGTGGGCGAATTTGTGAACAAGACTGTGGTTAGACCACACGAGATAGCCTACTGGCGTAAACATCCCAACCTGCATGGTTGGATGGAACAGTTGTGGCGTAGTCGGAATCCCGATGCTGACGAACACAGTTTTAACGGTGTTGAACTGGAATTGACCTGGGAAGACTTGATGTTGTTGGAACAGGATATCTTAAACGGACGCCTGCCCAATACTACTGGATTCTTTTTTGGCGAGACCGCAGACGATTACTATCAAGCACAGGACCTGGAGTTTGTAAGAAAGGCCAAGGCCGAAATATTTGTGGGACTGAGAGTATTTTACAACTCAAGTTGGTAAAAAATGAATTATCAGGTACTAGAATATGACGCCAAACACGATATCGTGTATCTAGAAGACACCAGTGGCCCCACCGAACGTAGCATAACCAATGATGCTGACAGGGTCATGCGAGACATGTTTCGGGACTATGGATCACGGGTGCTTGTGGTGTATCGAGATACTGCGAATGAATGGTGGGAGATGCGTTTGAAGATATCGGGGCCTTATGACGAGTATGAAGAAATATTATTCGAGCCCTGGAACGGACTAGCGTGGAGAACATTAACAAGGAACTAGAATGACAGCACAGCACAAAGTTATTGCAGAATTAGCCGCAGACAACAGTCGTTTGGTCAAAGAAGCCGCCCTACTGCGAGAGGCCATGAACAGCAACAGTGAACTGTTTCGTGGTATACGTGCCGCACTTGACCCCATGATGACTTACGGGGTCAAGCAAGTTCCTGAATCAGCACGAGATGGTCGTGGACTCAACACCACAACATTTTGGTCCACCCTGGAGCGATTGGCCACTAGGCAATTGACCGGTGACGCGGCTCGAGTTGCCATTGTGCACATGTTGAATCATGCCACTCAGGCAGAATGGAACGGCTGGTATCGCTTGATCTTGATCAAGGATCTACGTTGTGGTGTAAGTGAAAAAACTGTAAACAAAATGGTAGAGAAAAACTATCCAGATTATGCCATACCAATTTTCAGTTGCCAATTGGCGCATGACAGTGCCAACCACGAGACCAAGGTACAAGGCCAAAAACTGATCGAAGTCAAACTGGATGGTGTGCGTGTTATCACAGTTGTGTATCCGGATGGGCGTGTGGACATGTTTAGTCGTAACGGCAAAGAACTGGTGAATTTTCCTGTTATTGCACAGCAGTTTGCACGTCATGCACGATTGCTCAAAGAGCCCATGGTGTTTGATGGCGAAGTAATGAGTTCGAGTTTTCAAGATTTGATGAAACAGGTACATAGAAAAGATGGCGTCACTGCTGACGATGCGGTGTTGAATCTGTTTGACATGATGCCGTTGTCGGCATTTAAAACTGGAGCATATGCAGTACCGCAACTGTCACGTAGTCGCGCACTGCTGATATGGTTGGATCCCATTCGCGAACACATGCCCAATGTGACCGTTGTGGGACAAGAACTTGTAGATCTTGACACCGCTAAAGGCCAAGCTCGATTTAAAATGATCAATACTCAAGCAGTAGCCGGAGGTTACGAAGGTATCATGATCAAAGATCCTGCTGCCGGATACGAATGTAAGCGTAGCGTGGCCTGGCTCAAACTCAAACCATTTATTGAAGTTACACTGGAGGTAAAACATGTTGAAGAAGGTACTGGAAAAAATATCGGACGCCTTGGCGCTCTTGTATGTGAAGGTCGTGACGACGGAAAAGAGATCTGCGTTAATGTGGGCAGTGGCTTCAGTGATAGCCTTAGAGATAGTGTGTGGAGTGCTACTGATAGAGTTATCGGGCAATTGGTAGAAGTACGTGCTGATGCGGTCACACAAAATCAAGATGGATCGTATAGTTTACGCTTTCCAAGATTTAAAAGTTTTAGAGGTTTTGAACCAGGAGAGAAATTGTGAACGAAAATATTCGAGAACTTATGCTAAAGGCTGGATATGCGGCCCCAGAATTGGCAGGTCGTGCTAATAAGTTAGTTGAGTTGCTTGTTCGAGATTGTGGCCGATATCTTAACTCTCCTGAGTTTGTTGGACGCAGTGATTTGGATTGGGCAATGGTGTTAAACGAACATTTTGGAGTTGGAGAATGAACGAACGAATTGGACAACTTGCTGAACAGGCTGGACTATTAGGTCCTAGTAGCCGAGTGGGAAATTCACACCAAGCGACAGAAAAGTTTGCCGAGTTGATTGTTCGGGAATGTATTGAACGTGGTAATGATTTATCAAAGCATTATATCAATAATCATTCTGAACAAGAGCAGGTATTTTTATTAGCGGCTATTTCTGATTATTCAAATGAAATTAAAAAACATTTTGGAGTTGAATAATGGCTAAGACAACACAATATAAATGCCAAAGTTGCCAAAGTTTGTTTGCTGCCCGGACAGCAGATCGTGCAAGAGGCTGGGCAAGATTTTGTTCCAAAAGTTGTAAGGCCATTAAGCAAGAACAACGAACAGGACAATATGCCGCATATAAGAATCGTGAAACAAATGGTGGCGAATTTGTCTATGTGAATGGGTTCGGTGAATGGGATGAACATAAAGATTGGATTTAGAGAATGAACGAACGAATTTGGGAACTTGCCAAAAAGGCTGGAATAAATTTAACACCTGCTCAATTTTCAGGTGTACTAGAGGATGAAGTTGATGAATTTACGCTGGAAGATTTTGCCGAGTTACTTGTTCGGGAATGTATTAAATCATTGTGGACAGAAGAATGTCACACAAGTGACTTGGCTGTGGAAGAATACAATCGCAACAGTAAAAAGATCCGACAACATTTCGGAATTGAATCATGATTGAAGCCATACTGGTAGCAGTAGTTATACGCATGCCACCCGAAGCACCTGGTGAAGATGTGTATGGGTTAAAAACATACGAGAGTTATGACCAGTGTGTTGCGGATGCTGAAACAGCAAATAGTCTTACACCCGAGCAATATCATAGAACTTTCTATTGCGAACAAGTTAAAAAGTAAGTATAATTAAATTTTCAAAGGAATCACGATGTCATACGATGCACGAGCAATCAAATTACCTAAACAAGTAAAACGGTCAGCGGCCTTTTACACCAACCGCCATCAGCGTGGCGAATTTATTCGCAGTTATGTTCGCATACTTGAACGTGATCTAGGACAACGCAGTGGACGTCGAGAGCGAGGTGAAAAATAATGACTCGTGAAGAACTGTTAGAATTGTTGCACAACAATGACTGCGAAGTTACCTTTACCAAAGTGGACGGCACCGAGAGAGTGATGCCTTGTACCTTGCGCGAGGCCGCATTGCCACCACGTGCCGTTAACGAAACCAAATTAACAAAGGCCACAAACGACAACTTGATCAGTGTGTTTTGTTTGGATCGTAAAGAATGGCGTAGTTTTCGAGTCGCCAATGTTACCGACGTTAAAATTATCAATGCAAACTAACAAATTTTTGGTGATGTGGGACAATCAGGGACTAGAGTGTGTGCTGGACATTAGTACATATGAACGAGAACTGGTGTGGGCAAAATTAAGCGACACTCAACCTCCCAGTTTGCCTATTAGGGAAATGATGATGCGGGCCCGCACCAATGCCCACAGATGCTACGAGATATATACAATAACAGTGGAACACAATATAAGCGTGGCAGATATGACGGATATGTTTGGAGACAATCCGCAGGCTGTTGTAAACCTAATACGTGAACGTGGCACTGCGATCTACAGTGACCGAGCAAAATCTGCACCTGTAATAGTATGAACGACGCTCCAGATATGTTCAAGGACATGATGGCGGGTGCGTGGTTTTGTGACAAGGTTCGGGCCAGTGATGTGTATGCTCAAAATCTCTACGCTGCCATGTGCAACAACGACTTCCAAAAAATGGAACCTTGGGCCTTACTCAAAGGAGATACTTGGGGTTGCAGTTGGCGACGGGCTGGCGGCATAGTTGCTGATCTTAGAGGCAAAGGCGATTATATGGATTGGTACTGCTCGGGAATTATCAATGATGAATCTCCCAAAGGATGTGTTCCTGAAGGTGTAGTTACTATAGAAATAATTGACGATTTAAAGCGGTTGGGTTGGCAGGTGATTGAAGATACCGATTAATACCCGCCACCATTGCCATAATCATAAGTCCAAGTTTCGGTTGGTGTTTCAAAATGTGGACTGACTCCGATTGGTGTGGGAAATGGTACTCGATTCGGTAGCGCAGTAGCCGGTACTTGCGTGTTATAGGGATCGGGATTTTTGACTGCTCGACCCACTGCTGGTACTGTGGCAGTCACAGTGTGTGGCAACTCATTGCCAATAACCGGACCAGTAGGTGAAGATGCATAATTTGCTCGTCCGGTTGCCGCTCCAGGCGGACTGGGTTGATAATTGGCCTGCCCAACCGTTGGTTGATTTTGCGGAAAGATGATATCCGCTTCGCTCATTAGTTATATACGCTTTGACTGTCTTTGACTGCGACGCCGATTGCGGTTGGTAATGCTGATTTGTAGATAGCATTACCCGAAGCAGGTGCAGCAGTTTTGGCAGTTGCGGCCGGTACTGCGGTATTGGTAGTGACTGCAGTGGCCACTACCGGACTGATCACCACTTCGACTGCAGTGGCTTTTACCACAGTGGATGTTGTGACTGCCACGGTTATTGCTGGTGTGGCAGCCGGTTTGTTGGCTTGAACGGCAGCCGGTGCCACTGCCGGAGCAGTAACAACTGTTTTTGATTTTGGTGCCGTTACGGCAGTGATTGCTCCTGTACTGGCCATGATTAACTTTGAGGAGTATTTCGTCCGGGAGCCACAGTCAACACGCCATTGGCATTTAGACTGCCGGCCTGTTTTACGCCGTACTGAGTGGTGCTGTTATCACTGTTTGCACCATGATAAACATTGGTGTTACTGGTATAAGCACTTTTTACTGTTCCAGCTTGAGTATCGCCATAGACTGCTTTGGCAACTGGCGATGATGCTGTAAAGCCATTTGACAATGTAGATGTACCAGTTACGCTGGGCACACCTGCTTTATAAATAGTGGTTGTTGTCATTTTGATTCCTTTTGGATTAATATGTTAATATTTATACAAGTTTTGGTAAAACTAGCCGTTGCTTTTTTCACACAGTTACCATACAATAGAATCAGCAGTTGAGATTACTGCAAATATTAAAGGAAACATTATGACAACTATCAATTTGAGCCGTTTCGATCTAGAAACAAAACAGGGTAAACTCTTCAAAGCACTGGTTTTGGATGGTGAAGTTCTTAGCGAGAGCCAAATCACCAAGCGTTTTGGCATCAAAAACCCCACTGCTACCATCAGCACAATCCGCAATCGTGGTTATGCAATCTACGCAAACACACGTAAAGCCGGAAATGGTATGCAAGTGACCGAGTACGAACATGGTCATGCCAGTCGCAAACTAGTTGCGGCTGGCTACAAGGCCCTGGCAATGGGCTTGGTCTAATCCTCAACTGGGTTGATTAACCAAAAAAGCCCCTTTAAACGGGGCTTTTTCTTGACTGAGAATGATAACTATGTTATAATATGTTATGAAAGTAAATATTGGTCCTTATATAAATTACATTGGTCCTTGCCAAATAGCTGAACTTGTGTTGTTTTGGCTAAAGAAAAACAACGACGGAGAACAGCATCCTGTAGTGGAACGATTTGGTAATTGGTTGGCTGGTGACCAAGACAAAAAAAATTGGTTGGTTAGATTCTGTTCATGGATTCACAGCCATCGACGTCGGCGAGTAAAGATCAAACTGGATCCCTGGGATTCATGGAGTGCCGACACCACTTTGGCCATGATCACTTTACCGTTGTTGCGGCAGTTACACAAAAACAAGCACGGCGCACCTAACGTGGATGACTGGGACGTGCCCGAACATGTGCGCAGTTCGTCAGCAAAAGACGTCAAGAATGATCCTTGGCAAATTGACAGCAATCACTTTGTTCGTTGGGACTGGGTCATGGACGAGATAATCTGGGCGTTTGAACAACTACAGCCCGATTCGGATTGGGAAGAGCAGTATCAAGTAAATGGAGTTTATGATATTGAAGGGTCTACTGCGCATGCTGAACGCATACAAAATGCATTAAAATTATTTGGAAAATACTATCAAGCACTATGGGATTAATATGAGAGTAAATGTAATCAGCGACCTGCACATTGATTTTGCAGACTTGACACTACCTGGAGGTGATGTGTTAATTTTAAGTGGCGATGTGTTTGAAGCCAAGAGTTTCAAGAAAGAAAACTACAACAACAAAATGGTGTTGTTTGAGCACGAGCGAGAAGATCAACGTCCCGATAGATACTATAGATTTATCTTGGAAGAGTGCAGTGCCAAGTACCGCAAAGTCGTTATGGTCATGGGCAATCATGAGCACTATCGCTTTCAGTTTCATAAAACTTACGAGCATATCAAAAGTCAATTACCTGACAACGTGCACTTACTTGAAAAAGAAAGTTTAGTGCTGGATGGTGTGTTGTTCTTGGGTGCAACACTGTGGACTGACATGAACCGACAGGACGCACTCACAATGTATCACATGCAGGGGGCTATGAATGACTATCGTCAAATAAACATGCTTAATGAAGAAAAGCACGTATATCACAGACTGCAGCCTGAAAAAACTGTGCAAGAACATTTAAAAACGCTAGAGTATTTTACAACTGCTCTTGCAGAGAATCGTGCTCGTGAAGGTGGTGCACTGCCGGTTGTGGTAGTAACACATCACAGCCCCAGCAAATTGAGCACTCATCCCAAGTATCAAGACGAGTACATGATGAATGGCGCATACAGCAGTGATCTTAGCGAAATGATTTTAAACAATCCCGAAATTCGCGTATGGACGCATGGACATACACACGAGCCATTTGATTACATGGTTGGTAGTACCAGGGTTATTTGTAATCCTCGCGGTTACAAGTACTACGAGACTCGTGCAGATGATTTTGATCCCACAATTGGTTTTGACATTTAAGGACCTAATTTGTTAACCATAGACAGTTCGGATCCCAGACTGATAGGCGACATTTATTGGCAAGTGGACGATTTTAAAACCATCAGTAAACTGCAAGCCATACAAAAGGCCGGTGGCGACATCGGTCGGGTACAATATCACTGGATGGATCAGACGTGGGAAAATTATGACATGAGCGTTGATCCTGTACTTTCTTGGGACGAACTATGTAAAATTCGTGCTTGGCAATTACGGGATCGATACGGATACCTGGTGTTATGTTATTCGGGCGGATGGGACAGTACACCGGTACTGCTGACCTTTGCTCGTCACAATATTCCACTAGATGAAATTATTATCTGGGATCGACGCGAGTACATGGATGATCCCGAAATACCAGACGCAGTTGAATATGCCAAAAAGGTTGTTAATGAATATCATATGGATACCAAAATAACAGTATTTGATGTTCCTTGGGATTATCATGCTCGAATTTACAAACAAGCCGGTGAGAATTACATATTCTTGCCTGGATGTCAAATGAGTTTTAATCAAACAACTCGCATACTAAAACAAGATGTACTAGATACCTATGTGGATATCAAGAAAAAATTCAGTGAAGATCAAGTGTGTTTCATTGAAGCGCACGACAAACCTAAAATAACATTATATGATAACAAATGGTATCATTTTTATATAGACAATGCTATGTACAGCTACATCGGTAAAGGCATAACTGAAATGTTTTATTTTTCGGCTGAATTGCCGGAATTGCATGCCAAGCAGGTGTATATGTCTATAAATTATTTTGAAAATTTACTACGCAACACTCCGGGTGCAACTGGTGAGTTGGTACATCATGTGCAGGGATTTGGTGACCGCGAATTGTACGCTGATTGGAATTTGCACATTGGTCGAACCTGTAGTCCCAACTACAGTGCCATTCACGGAATTGGGAAACATGTTGATTATTTTTCAATCAACAACAAACCCGAATTGGCACGACTTATTGGACATACCAAAGACTACATGGATAACATATATTCGATTTGGAAAAAAGGTCACCAAAAGGCCAAAGAAATAACCGGAATAGATCTTCCCAGCGGAAAAAGCATTCCTGGTATCATGAGCAAACAGTATTACGTGAGAGATTTTCGATCCAGCATATGACAGTATCATTATTGATATCAATCTTGTTGCTGGCATTGATTCAAGGTATTGTGGTTGGGTTGTTGCCGGGTTTACCTGGAGTCATAGGAATAATAGTACTGTTGCCGTTATTTGAGCATTGGCCAATCGAAGCGGTATTGTTATTTTTTGCCTGCTACATGTGCGTGACACAGTATTTTGGCAGTGTGAGTGCATTGTTGTTCAAGGTTCCGGGAGAAAGCAGCAGTATTCCGGTACTGGAAGTAGCCCTTAAATTAAAGAACTTTACTAGTGTTGTAAAAACATATCGTGTGACTGCATTAACAAGCCTAGTAGGCGGCTTGGTTGGTGTCACTATGTTTGTGGTATTGTTTGTGATATTTAGAACCAATTGGGCCTATCTGTTTTCTACCAAATACGTGGTGTTGTTTTTGTCATTGTTGATAATGTCAATGCTGGTACAAAATAAAAAATATGTTGCTAACCTTGTGATGTCATTGCTGGGACTGGGGTTTGCCTATTTCAGCGAATTGCCAGTATTAAACAGCATTTGTGACAGTGTTGATGTCTTGTGTTTTCTTAGAACTCCTGCAGAATCAACACTGGTATTATTGAGTTTGTATTGTGTTCCGGTATTGTTTTCTAAAACCAATGCAATAAACAAATCGTCACAGTATACTACCTATGTTCCAACCTGGTGGTCCTTGCGAAATTTTTACAAAATAGGACTCAAACACGGATTGTTGGGATTTTTTGTAGGATTCACTCCCGGCGCCGGAGTCACCTTGGCTAGCAATCTCAGCAACAATATCGAACAAAAAAACAATCCAAATCATCTGTTGCGACAGGCCGGTGCAGCCGAAGCCGGCAACAATGCTGCGGCCATCAGCTGTACTATACCATTTTTGTTTCTTGGTTTGCCTATTACTGCATCTGAAATAGTGATAGATAATTTTTTATCCGGCCAATTTTATCGATTAAACCTGTCGACCCTTGACACCAATATAGTGTTGGCCAATACCGAAATTGCATTCACTGTACTACTTGTTGTCAGCCTCTTGATAATCAACGTGATCAGTTTTTTGTTGTGCAGTCATTTTATTCGATTCTGGCAACGGTTATTGGCAGTTGATGTTAAAATTTACGTTTTGGCAATCAAAATTTTAATTGTGTCATCGTTGATGATGATTGCAGTTGCCAGTCAAATTCCCATAGGTGCTGTTGTGTTTACAGTTGCGCTATTTGGGGCCATTGGGGTATGGGCCGAAAAACACAGTATCAGTGTAATTCCCTTGGCCATAATGATATCGATTGGCCCGTTTGCGGTCAACAAATTTGTTTTGGCTTATAATTTATATCTGATGTAATCTGTGATAAATAAATCTAGCAACGCCGGATAAGCCGACGTCGGACCAACATTGACGCCTAGGGTAGTGAAACCCTTTTACTAGTGTGTTACACATAGAACGCCGATTCCCGTAATGTATTTTTATCCAAAATACTAGCATTTTTACTAATATTCTTGTACAATTTACACATGAACTTTTGTAAATACCTTTTGTCTTTCTGTTTTTTTGTTGCAACTGCGCATTCAGAACCCATTATCATAAGCCATTTTGCTCCCAAAGCATCTGGTGGTGAAGTGGAAATGAAGTACATTGGACATGTCATGACCGATGCCGGTCTAGCAGTAGATTACTATGCCACAGGACAATGTGCTGACACTGCCAAATTTTGGAACAATGCTGGCACACGACCCATGGTAATAGCCTACAGCAGTGACTGGGCCAGAACCGAAAAAGTAAATGGCAAGCCCTGTACTGCCAATCTTGACGGAGCATACATAGTACAACGCAAAACCAATCCGGTTTGGTTGTGTGGTGGAGCCAACCCTAAACCACTGTCCACACCAGGACTGCGTGTTGCTATACTGTCTACCGCTCCTGGTCAAGACATTGTGGCCGATATCAATCAACACAACAGTTGGAGTTGGCATGCGATTCCAGTAACTCAAAGTTTCCGTGAAAGTATCATGCAACTGATAAACGGTGATGTAGATTATATTCTATGGGGACAGGCCGGAACTGGTTTACTGGAACGACACACACGAGGTGAAATAAAATGCATTGCCAGCAGCATGCCACATGATCAATTGCCCAACATGGCACAATTGTTGCACATGTCGGGCAATGCGGATTTGGCCTTGACCAAGCACTACATTGTGGCTGCAAAAAATTTATCACCTGCCGAGTTAGTCACAGTTAAGAATGCACTTGACCCCACAAAAAATCAAGAAAGCCAACAGTTTTACAAATTCAACGACTTCAAGTACACTGCACTAGATTCTGACAATGCCCGCATGGTGTCAGAATTTTGGTATCAGGTGTATCGAGGTTTGGAAGAATACAAGAAATAATTAGATTTTTATTAACAAAGGAAAAAATGAAAATGAAAAAGATAGTAACACTGGCACTGTTGACTTTGTCACTTGCAGCGGCCAATGCTGTTGAAATCACCCAAGACAACGAATTTACTTTAAAGATCAGTGGAAGATTTGATGAGGGGCTAGTAAGCATGGACCATGTGGGCTCGGCCAATGGCAATGCACTAGTCATGGTAAACTCGCCAAGAGAAACCAGTAAAATCTTGTTCGAAGGCACAGATAAAATCAGTTCAGACTTGTCTGCAGGATTTAGATTTGGACAACAGATTAATCCGGCTGAAGGTACCAACGGCGAAAGTGCTGCAACCACAAACACCAATGGTCTTTACAACATCGACAGCCATATATGGCTTAGTAGTAAACAATTGGGTACTGTGAAACTGGGACGACAGGATTCAATTACCTATTTGGCCAGCAACATGACCGATGTCAACGGCGGATTGAATTTTGGTAGTTCGCTGAGTTTCTGGGGCGACAACACTGTGATCAGCGCCACCGGAACTAGATCTGGTATCCAAAGCCTTGATGGAACTTTCCAAATCAGCAACGAAGTCAGATACGATACTACCAGTATATACGGATTTAGACTTTCTACCATGTATGTTGCAGGAGATGTGGCCGACAGTTTCAACGCTGGCGGCAAACGAGCTGCTTCCTTGATTTATGAAGGTGTTCCTGGACTGCATGCAGTTGTAGATCAATTGGTGGGTTACAACAGCACCGGACAAAAAAATGCAAGAACCACAGTGGCAGGCGGTAACTACACCTGGAACAAATATAGATTCGCAGCCGGTTACAATTTGTTTGAAAATCCCTTGAAAGAAGGCCAGGAATACGGACGTTACGAAGAAAAAAGTATTGGTATGGCCTATCGAGTTCGTAACGATCTAGAAGTTGTGGGTGCGGCTTATAAGTTAAACGATGCTGCAGTCAGCGCAAACAATGCCGAACAATTGTCATTGCGTGCCGATTATTATCTCAGCAAGCACTTTTTGACTTATATAGGTTGGGCCGAAATGATCAATCATGGTGCAATGGGCATGGCTCCTTTGGCAGTGGGATCATTTAACATTGGTACACAAAATCCTTCCTATACTTCTGTAGTCACAGTGCCTGGAGAAACAGTGCACGTACTTGCAGTTGGTATACAATTGAATTACTAATGACTCGTTGTTATGAAATAATGCGGGACTTACCAACGGTCCCACGTGAATATGTGGATCTTGCATTTCGAACCGTGAATGAATCGCAAGTTCCTCCTCAAAATCCCAGTTACCAAAGACTGGCAGTCAAAAATGGAAAAGTATCAACCAGTCGTACTAACCCACGATTTGGTCTTGAATCAATTATGGCGGATTGGGTTGACGCTTATATCAGTCAGGACTGGCTGCAGATCAGTATATCTAATAGTGTCACTGTTGATCAGAATAACTGTCAAGATCACATTCACGGTGCTCATACCGACACCACAAGACAATATGCGCTATTATATCTATTAGAAGCAAGCAACAGTGATCAAACCACTATTTTTTATCAAGAGCCCAACAAAGGTGTGCGAAGACGCCGTGGATTATTTTTAGAGAACATGGATGAGTTGATACAAATCGATTCGATCACGATACCATTGCAGACCTGGATTTATTTTGACACTTCAATCTTGCATGCAGTAGAAAATATTCAAAATTCTCGTGTGGCCATACAGATTTCGTTTGATTGCGAACCATTTGGCGTTTTTATAAAGGATTAATTATGTTTGTATTATATTGGGCTGCGGCCGGCTTTTGCACAGTATTTGGATGGAATG
>Ga0214192_1000072_pt1 | contig 56730 bp, 45 predicted proteins | sample TroBogEpilimnion_44_FD_153030 | JGI IMG/M metagenome (GOLD analysis project Ga0214192, IMG submission 153030) | Freshwater microbial communities from Trout Bog Lake, WI - 29JUL2008 epilimnion | ecosystem: Environmental > Aquatic > Freshwater > Lake > Epilimnion/Euphotic zone | place: Trout Bog... | reverse complement strand
TTTTTTATAGCACCTGATGGCTCTATACCAACATTTAAAGTAACAAAAGCATAGATACCCTGCCCTTTTATGTTATGAGGAAAACCAACCACTGCCGATTCGGCAACATGCTCATGCAAATCGATGGCACTTTCAATTTCTGCAGTACCCAAACGATGTCCAGAGACATTAATAACATCATCAACGCGTCCAGTTATCCAGTAATAACCATCTACATCTCTACGTGCACCATCGCCAGCAAAATAATACCCTGGATAGGTTTTAAAATAAGTATCGAAAAAGCGTTGATGATCTCCGTATACAGTCCTCGCTTGCGAAGGCCAAGGTCGATTGAAGACCAGAATGCCTTCAGCTACCCCCTCTAAAACCTGTCCTTTAGCATCAATAATATCGGGTTTTACTCCAAAAAAAGGTAAAGTTGCAGAACCCGGCTTTAAAGCAGTCGCACCAGGCAAAGGGGTAATAAGAATGCCTCCTGTTTCCGTTTGCCACCAAGTATCAACAATAGGACAGCGACTTTCGCCAACAACATCATAATACCATTCCCAAGCTTCTGAATTTATTGGTTCTCCGACACTACCTAAAATGCGTAAGCTGCTTCGTTCTGTACGAGCTACAAAATCATCACCTTGAGCCATCAAAGCTCTAATCGCTGTTGGTGCGGTATAGAATATATTAACCTGATGTTTATCTATAATTCTCCAACAACGATCAGCTTCCGGATAAGTCGGTATACCTTCAAACATTAGAGTAGTAGCACCATTACATAATGGACCATAAATAACATAGGAATGCCCTGTTATCCAACCAACATCAGCGGTACACCAATAAACTTCGCCAGCTTGATAATCAAAAACGTATTTATGTGTCATCGCTACATACAAGAGATACCCACCTGTCGAATGCAGCACGCCTTTAGGTTTACCTGTCGAACCTGAAGTGTACAAAATAAACAACGGATCTTCAGCATCCATTTCTGTAGGCGGGCAATCTTCATCTACTGTGCTCATTTCGTGGTGATACCAAACATCACGCGAAAGTTGCCAGTCAACTGAATTACCGCTATTTTGAACAACTATAATTTTTTTTATATTAGGACAATTAACAGCCGCAATATCGACAGTAGCTTTTATTGGGATAAGCTTACCACCACGATAACCTTCATCAGCACAAACCACATATCGACAATCTGCATCTAGAATACGATCTTTTAAGGATTCGGCAGAAAAACCTCCAAAAACAATCGAATGTACGGCACCGATACGAGTGCAAGCCAACATGGCAATTGCGGCTTCAGGAATCATTGGTAGATAAATACAAACATGATCACCTTTGTTAACACCTTGTTTTTTTAAGACGTTAGCAAATTTGCAAACTTGTTGGTGCAGCTCTCGGTAAGTCAGTTTTTGGACATTGGCAGGATTATCTCCTTCCCAAATAATGGCGACTTGATCACCTCTTGTTACTAAATGTCTATCTAGACAATTAACACTTACATTTAGCTTTCCGCCTTCAAACCATCGAATATAAGCAGATGAGTAGTCATAATCCATTACCTTTTGCCAAGGCTTACTCCACTGCAGAAATAGGTTCGCCTGCTCTGCCCAAAATACTTCAGGTTGTGCTATTGAACGCAGATATAATTGTTGATAAATATCAGCAGTAATATGAGCGTTTTCTGCTATTTTCGGCTTTACCGGATACGAAGGAGGAGTCGTCATAAATTGAGGCCAATATTTAATCGCTGTAAATAACGGTGGATTGTTTTAAGAAGCTTTTAAAATTTAAAGTTTCTATTAGTTCTTAGTTCATGCAAAAGTAAATTTTTCATAATTAAGTTCTATTATTAGTAAGATTATAACAGTTGATGAGTGTAATTTTCTTTTAGCTTGATTAGTAAAAGGTAAACTCCCGACTTTGTTTAAAAGCCCAATTAAATTGGCAAAAAGCTATTTACCCACCCGCAAAATTATGAGCAAATTCTTGTAAAGAACTAATAAGCAGCACACCCGCAGCAATAAGAACTATTTGCTGTATTGATCCCTTCAAATCTGTCTTTTTATGTAATGAAGGAATTAAATCAGCAACAGCTATATAGATAAAGCTAGAGGCAGCTAAAGCCAGAAAATACGGTAAGCTATCATGAAGTCCAGCCAAACTAAAATATGCTAAAATCCCACCTAAAACGGTTGATAAACTAGCTAATATATTATAAAAAAGCGCCTTTTTTTGAGAATATCCACTTGCTAACAAAATTGCAAAATCACCAACTTCTTGAGGAATTTCATGTGCTGCAACTGCAAGACTCGTGACTATTCCTAACTTCACATCAGTAACAAATGCCGCCGCAATCAATACTCCATCAACAAAATTATGAATGCTATCACCTAAAATAATGAAAACACCTGCAGAATGTATTTTATGGGTATGGTGATGCGAGTGATTTAAAGTCGACAAATCATCAATATGAGCTTCGCAACTACCACTATGGCAATGCCTCCATATCAGTAATTTTTCTAATACAAAAAAAATAAGTATACCCACCAAAATAGTTGCTGATAAAGTTTGAAATTGTTCAGGTTTGATGGCTAAAAATGCTTGAGGAATAAGGCCTTCAAAAGCGACCGCTAATAAAGCACCAATGGCAAAACTAACCCCATGTGGCAGAATTGCATTTTTCTTAGACTCAGGTAACAATAAAAAAGTTGCCGCCGCCAATACGCTTAAAACACCGCCCAATGCGGTAAAAATAACAATTGATAATAATAAATTCACTCGGTTAATCTCTCCAGATTAATGTAGCCATGCGCCCAGTCAGTTGATCACGGCGATAGGAATAAAATCTATCTTGATCTCTAAATGTGCAAAAACCGCCACCATAAATTTTGCAATAACCTAACTGAGACAATTCAATACGAGCCAGTTGATAAATATCTAACAACCATTTATCTGTTTGGTGTTGTTTAAAAGCATCGAAAAAATCTGATGATTTTGCTAAAAATAATGAACGAACTTCAGATCCAACCTCAAAAGAATCTTCACCTATTGCTGGTCCTAACCAAATCAAAGCATCCTGAGTATTAAAAACAGCTAGCGTATTACTAATAACACCTGATAACAAACCACGCCAGCCAGCATGGATAGCCGCAATTTTTTTACCGTCAGTTGAACAGACTAATATTGGTAAACAGTCAGCAGTTAATACCGCGCATACGATACCAGCTTGATCTGTATAACTCGCATCAGCAACTAGTTGATGATCTGTCTTTTGAGCATAAACGACCTTATTTCCATGGACTTGCTGTAGCCAAACAGGATCATTAGGTAAAATTAACAGTTTTTTTACAACTTGCCGATTTTTTTGTACTTTTTCTGGCTCATCACCAACATGATCTGCCATGTTAAGACTACTAAAGGGAGGTTGACTGTAACCACCAGTTCGTAATGTTGTCGCAGCATGAATGTGGTCAGGTAATGGCCAATCCGGTGTTAACCAATGCTTAACTTGATTCATTATCGACTAAAGCCTCTAGTAAACGTTGCATATCTTCAGGAATGGGTTGTTCCCATTCATAATATTCATCAGTCACAGGATGCAACAGTCCCAACTTTGCAGCATGTAAAGCTTGGCGTTTAAAATTGCGAAGCTCTAAAGACAATTTTTCACTACAAGCAGGGGGCATTTGAAAACGCCCCCCATACACTTGATCACCTAATAACGGGAATCGAATATGCGCCATGTGAACACGAATTTGATGCGTTCGACCCGTTTCCAGTTTGACCTGAACCAAGGTATGCCTCGTAAATCGTTGCACTACTCGATAATGGGTTATAGCAAATTTGCCTGATTCTTTGACAACATAACGTTTACGATCCGTTGGATGCCTTCCTATTGGCTCATCAACAGTTCCACCGGCAGTCATACGACCGCGAGTAACCGCCAAATATTCTCGGGTAATTTCGCGTTCCTGTAATTGTTGCGTTAGACTATTATGTGCCTGTAAAGTCTTAGCTATCATTAATAAGCCGCTGGTATCTTTGTCCAGTCGATGAACAATACCAGCTCTGGGCAAGGTTTGCAGGTTGACATCATGATGTAGAAGCGCATTAACCAAGGTTCCATGCCAATTTCCCACGGCGGGATGAACAACCAATCCCGCTGGTTTATTAACAATTAATAAACTATCATCTTCATAAACAATATCTAATGGTATGTTTTCAGCTTCAGAAACTATCACAACTTCTGCTTCAGCATCCATAATGATAGTTTCACCGCCTTCGAGCTTGTCTTTCGCTTTAAGTTCCTGTCCATTGACTAAAACCCTGTTCGATTTTATCCATGTTTGCAGCTTGCTTCGCGAATACTCGGCAAATAATTCAGCCAAGACTTGATCGAGACGCATTCCTGCCATTTCTAATGGAACTTCTATTGTTAATTTTGGCATAACAAATTCTTTTTAATAACCCATTGTTAAGTTATACTCGCAGGTCAACTATTCACGTAAATTCGCGGTTCGCTCAGCGAGAAAACCTCTAATATTACAATGTGTCGTCACTAATATGCGATTTATTTTAATAAAATTTCTGTTTGTATTATTTTTAAGCTTTACTTTAATCGGTTGTGAAACACTGGGTTTGTCATCCGATGAAAAAGAGAAAGCCACTGAATATGCTGGCTGGAACTCTGAAAAGTTCCGTGATGAAGCCAAAAAAGCTGTTGATGCACATAATTATGAAAAGGCAATCAAACTTTATGAAGCCTTAGAATCACGTTATCCATTTGGCGAATATTCAGCTCAAACCCAGTTGGATATTGCCTACGCCTATTACAAAAATGGCGAAGCTGATTCAGCAATTGCTGCTGCAGACAGATTTATCAAAATTAATCCTCGTAACCCGCATGTTGATTATGCTTACTACTTAAAAGGATTGGTAAATTATAATCGGGATATTGGTTTTGTAGACCGTTATTTACCAACTGACAGCTCCCAACGAGACCCGGGTAGTGCTAAGCAATCCTATGATAATTTTGAAGAGCTATTACGGCGATTCCCTGGAAGTCGATATACTTCGGATGCTAAATTACGTATGGTTGCCCTTAAAAATAATATGGGCATGCATGAAATACACGTTGCTCGTTACTATATGAAACGTAAAGCTTATATTGCAGCGGCAAATAGGGCGACTGGCGTACTTGAAAAATACCCTCGGACACAAGCCATTCCACTTGCTTTGCAAGTTCTTGAAGATGCCTACAATAAACTGGGAATGGACGATTTAGCTAATGATGCAAAGCGAGTTTACCAACAGAATTACCCTGATGGTACTGTTATAGCAGAGCAAAAAAATCAAACTGTATCCCATAAAGTATGGAATTTTATTGGTTTAGAGCGATAGATCTGAAAACTTATTAGTCAATCAAAACAGCAGGATTCAAAGTCTGAATTCCTGCTGAATAATTATTGAGTCATTTTAATGATGATGACCGTCGCCGCTGTGTACATGACCATGATCAATTTCTTCTGCTGTAGCCGGTCTGATATCAATAATTTCAACATCAAAAGTCAATGGAACTCCAGCTAAAGGATGGTTACCGTCAATCGTAATATCATCACCATCAATAGCAACTATGGTTACAATTCCTGGACCAGCACTGACATCAGCATGAAACTGCATACCCACTGTCAATTCATCGACTCCTTCAAACATTTCACGGGGGATAATCTGTACTCTATCTTCCATAAAATGGCCGTAAGCGTCTTCAGGGGTTATATCAACCACAAATTGTGCACCTATACCTTTACCTTGCAATGCCTGCTCCAGACCTGAAATAATATTACCGTTACCGTGTAAATAAGCTAAAGGTTCATTACCAATGGAGCTATCAATAATCTCTTTGTCCGGATTAGTCAAAGTATAATGGATAGAGACAACCATGTTGTTTGCTACTTGCATGATAAATTTTCCAAAAAAAACGGTTATTCTATAGATTAACTGACTGTTTGTCCGAAAAAGTAAATAATTATCTTACGCTAATGAATTATTTAAATCTGGAAACAAATTTGAATAACGATACCGAATTGAAATTTATAGAAACTAACCTAAAAACATAATCATTCAATACATTTTATTATATTGATTTTATATAATAATCTATTATTTTATACTGCTTCAATTATTCCCAAAGCTTCGGCCCGACGAGCAAAAATATTTTCCAAAATCGCAAATGGAATAGGCTTACCAAGAATCGTTACATTTTCTGGCAAACCACCACGTCTATAAATATCATCTGATTCCATTCCCGTTATAACAACAATACGCAAATCTTTAATGTCTGTTGCAACTTCTAATTCACGAATCATTTCAAAGCCGTCAATACCGGGCATTCTTAAATCGGTTAATAATAAATCTGGCTGATATTGACCTATAGCTCGAATCCCTTCATATCCATTACTGGCTACATGAAGTTCATAAGGCGTTTTAAAAGATTGAAAACTCAACTCACAAAGCTGTCTGATATAAGCATCATCTTCAACCAACACAACAACTAAAGGTCTAGGTACAATCTCATTAGGCATTTGTTGAGACATCAATTGAGATAAATACTCACGACTGATGCGACGATGCCCTCCCATGGTTTTACTAGAAACAATTTTGCCATCATCAATCCATTTTTGGACAGTACGCTGACTAACGTTCAGTAATATTGACGCTTCTTTGGTTCCAACCCAAGCTTCTGATTTCATTACTATCTGATATATAAATTGTTAGAGTTAAGCGAAAGTTGGTATTTATGATACCTTGCTAAAAAATTTATAACTAATTTAAATTGATTAATGCTAAATTTCAATTTTTTAAAGCTAATCATAAAATATGATGTGTTTATGATAAACATTTCATTTGAAATTTTATCACAGAAACATGGTAAAATGGAAAAAATGAAACGTATGTCATAGAATAATAAATCTTGAGCTATTGAGCTATACAATATCTATAAGTTTTATTTTGATCGCATTACTAGACCTAATAGTATTGTTAGAACCAAAATCACATCAATTCACAATCTAAATACACCTATGGAATATTCTAATACAGCATTAATTTTGATTGGTTTTCAAAATGATTATTTTTCTCCTAATGGTATTTTAAGAAGCGTTATAGAAGAAAGTGGCAAAGTTACCAATATTCTTGCTAATACTATTAGCCTTATATCATCATTGTCTGACACGTGCATACCGATTGTTGCTACCCCCATCATGTTCACCGAAAACTACCAAGAACTCGACGAAGAGCCCGTTGGTATTTTAAAAACAATTAAAGAAGTACGGGCTTTTCAAACTAACCAAGTAGGTAGTGAATCTATTCCTGAATTATTACAGTTTGGTGATCGTATTGATTACATTACGGGTAAACATGGACTGAATGCATTCTCCAATACCGAATTAGAAAATTATTTAAAAGCAAGAGCTATTAAAAATTTAATTATCGCAGGAACCGTTACCTCTATTTGCATTGATTCTACTGGTAGATGCGCTGCTGAATTGGGGTTTAACGTCACAATTCTATCTGACTGTACCTCATCACGAACTATTTTCGAACAAGAATTTTATTGTAAAAATATTTTTCCCATTTATGCTAATGTACTTGACCATCAGAAGCTGATATCTTTAATGGCTTTTACTGCTTCTTAAATTCCCCATAAACCCTATTCGATGGCAAACAATCGTATCAAAACTCAGGATACTATCAGTACCCAAGTTAATTATCGGTTGGTAGAAGCACTATCCGAATATGACTCTCGTTTTAAAAACCTGATTGAACAACTTAATGAAATTGTCTTTACTGTTAATCCTGAAGGTCAGTTTACCTTTTTGAATCCAGCCTGGGAAATTTATACCGGTTTTCTAGTCAATGAATCGGTTGGGCAGCCTATTCAACGTTTTATTTACAACGATGATTTATCACTGTGTATCCGAGAATTTCTCAGTGTAAAAAAACAGACCCGTCTAGAAATTCGTTTTGTTGATAAGCTTGGCAAAATTTTATGGTTCGAAGCTAATGTAAAATCAATTTGGGAGAAAAAAAAACTTAAAGAAATATTTGGCACACTAGTCGATATTTCTGCTCGAAAAAAGCTTATAGATTCTGAAATGCTTTTTAACTCACTAGTAGCGAGTACTTCAGAAATTATTTTTCAAATTGACCGCTCTGCCCACATCCATTTTCTTACCCCTGCCTGGTATAAAATTACCGGTCATGCGATTACGGAATCCCTCGGACAATCCCTTCTACAATATATACATGAAGATGATCGCCATTTTGCGGTGAATTTTATTTATGACCCACAAATAACCGTACCATCTGAACCCCATCAAGACTTCAGAGTAATCACCAAAACCGGTGAAATTCGCTGGGTAACGATTAACATTCATGAAGGTGATACCAAAACAACACAGATAGGTCAAATTACTGGCAGCATGCAAGATGTCACTGAACGAGTACGCGTTCAACAAGAATTAAAAGCCAATAAAAATCGCTTTAGCCTTGCCGCATCGGCCGCCAATGATGGTATTTGGGACTGGAATCTATTAACTGACGAAGTTTATTTTTCACCTAGATGGAAAGAAATGCTCGGCTACACTGATGCTGAATTAGAAAATAGCTATGCAACTTGGCATAATCTTATTCATCCCGACGATTTAAAAGAAACTATTAGCTCATTAATGAACTGTCTTGAAGGTCAAGTGGATCTTTTCGAAAATGTTCATCGATTAAAAAACAAAGATGGCAGTTGGAGTTGGATTTTAGATCGTGGCATTGTAATGCGAGATGAAGCCGGTAATCCTTTACGCATGGCTGGTTCACATGCCGACATTACTCGACTTAGACAAATTGAGGAAGCTTTGCTTAACCAGCAACAAGAACTGAGTGTCTTATTTAGTATGAGTCCTGATGGCATAGTTACCTTGTCCCCTGAACACATAATCAGTTCAGTCAATGCAACATTTTTATCGATGACTGGATTCTCATCCGATGAACTGTTGTACCTTACTGAAAATGAATTTATTGAAAAATTAAATAGCATTTGTGTATCAGGAACTGTTTGTTTTTTTGATGAAAATGATCCCCCTTCGTTGTTACAAATCTTAATTAACGATATTAAGCGTATTGATACTGACTCATATGTCTCTCCATCTATTAGCCCTAACATGCTAACGTTGAGAACAACTGTTTGTTTGCTAAATATCGAATCAATTGAAAAGGTTATTTATTTTCGGGATGTTACCGCAGAAACTGAAGTTGACAGAATGAAAAGTGAGTTTTTGTCTACTGCTGCCCATGAATTGAGAACACCTATGGCAAGTGTCTATGGTTTTACAGAACTGTTATTAAATCGTGAATTTGAGAAAGGAATGACCAGAGATATTTTAGGAAATATTCATCAACAAGCAGCAAGCCTTGTCAGGATGATTAACGACTTACTCGATTTAGCAAAAATTGAAGCCCGACTAGGAAAAGAATTTCATTTTCTCTATCAGCCTTTAGAGCCTATTCTTAGACAATCCATTTCAGAATTTATGATACACGGTGATAATCGAGAAATTAACACAACATTTGCTGATATCAAAGGTACTGTTTATGTGGATGCTGATCAAATAAAACGAGTTTTTACTAATGTTATCGGGAATGCCTTTAAATATTCCCCTAATAATGAAAACATACACATAACTATGACTAGACGTACAAACTCATTGGGTAATGCTCAAATCGGTGTGATAATTAAAGATAAGGGATTTGGCATGACTGATGAGCAAATAGAGCATATTTTTGAACGCTTTTGGCGTGGTCCGAATACGACACATATCAATGGAACAGGTCTTGGTATGTCTTTAGTCAAAGAAATCATGAATTTTCATCAAGCAGATATAGACATACACAGTCAACCTAACGAAGGAACAACTGTAGGTTTGTGGTTTAAATTATTTAATGAGTCCGAAGGAACATATTGTGAATCATAATGTTATTGAAAAAAATCAGCAAACTGATGTGAAAATTTTAATTGTTGATGACAATCCAGAGATGAGAAAACTATTGAACTTGACTTTCAGTTATTCAAATTATCAAATCTTTGAAGCTCAAAATGGCGATGAAGCACTGAATATGATTTTAATGGAAAGACCTGATATTATTTTACTTGATATCATGATGCCCGGAACAATTGATGGCATTGCTGTTTGCGATTACATTAAATCATCGACAATGAGGAGCAGTCATGTCATTTTACTATCAGCCAAAGGACAACAAGAAGACATCAAAAGAGGTAATCTCGCTGGAGCTGATTTTTATATTACTAAACCTTTCAGTCCAATTGCCCTCACTGAACTTGTTGAAACAATCGTCAGCTCTCTATAATCTGTAGGGTTTATGAGCTATTTATTGCAACATCATTCGAAAGAAGCTATTATTTTTTGGAGTTAACTGGTTTTAACTATTTATCATCATTCAATAAAATATAGCTATGATGATTAACAGATTTCCAAAACCAGAACGGAGATATCATCTTCGAAATCATCACTACCACGCCAAGATCTAATTAATTCATCAAGCATTTGAACAACCTCATTTACAGGTAATTGCCTTGTTTCATCAACAAACATTCGAAGACGCTCAGTACCAAACATTTCTCCAGAAGTAGATTGGCATTCAGTAATACCATCAGAATAAAGAAATAATCGGTCACCGCTTCCGTAATTTAATTGCACAGATTCGTAGTTAGCTTGTGGAATAATGCCAATAGGAAGACCACTATTGACGATAAAACTAGCTGATTTATCTGCTTGCAAAAAAAGAGGATGAGGATGTCCCGCTTGACACAAATCTATAGTTCCCTTGACCGTATCAATAACACCATAGATCATTGTAAAATATAAAATATTTTTCTCATCCGTCTGAAATTGCTGATTTAGATTTGCAACGACAGCTGTTGCTGGCCTTATTAAATCACTATCAGTTCTATTAACTACTTCCGATTGTGTAAACCTCAATCGATGACCACTACTGATATCAGGTGATAATAATCTGCTCAGCGTAAAAGATTGCATTGCTGAAGCAATACCATGTCCAGCAACATCCAAAATGTAAAAACCAACATGATGCTCATCAAGTGGGAAAAAATTGAAAATATCGCCTGATAAATCTGTAGATGGATGAAAAAGCCAATTAATTGCAATGCCTTGACAGTTAGCAGTAGGGCTTGGCAACAAACTACGCTGCATATTAGCAGCCATTTTTAAATCGCGATTAATAACCTCATAGGCATTAAGTAGTTTGTTACTCACGTCGGTTAACCACTCATTATTTTCCTGAAGTTTCTTTTCAAGATCTAAAACTCTCTCTCCTGCCCTTATCCTTGCGTGTAATTCATCTAACTGGATAGGTTTGCGAATAAAATCATCTGCACCGGCATCCATACCTTCAACTGTAGATTGAATATCATCCAAAAATGTAACCAAGATAATATATGTATAAAATGGTAAACTCAATTCCCTAACTTGCTGACAAAGCACAGTTCCGTTACCTCCTGGCATCATCCAGTCAGTAATGACAAATTGAATTTTTTCGTCCAGAATTATATTTTTAGCTGATGTTATGTTGTCAACAGCAACGACATCATAACCCCATTTTTTTAAACTTCTCTCCATCATAAGACGAGTCAGCATATTATCTTCGACTATCAAAATTCGCATGGCTCAATCCTTTTTAGGTAGTAATTCAATCATTGAACAAATTCATTATATTGGCAATTTATTTGCGCTTTTGGTTCTAAGTAATTGATTAATTAAATCTGAAATTGCATTCACCAATGCCTCAGTTAATTTGTGAATATCTTCAAATTGTTCGTTTCGTGCTGCTTGTTCTAGTTTAATAGCACAGGACTTAGCTTCTTCGGCACAAAAGTGCGCTATTGTGCCTTTTATGTTATGTGCAATATGAGCTATTGACGATAGATCGTTCTGTGTTTGTAACCTAGACAGTTCGATTAATTGTTTAGGTGCTTCTATGAGAAATAAATTAATCATATCGGTTAATAAATCTTTATCTCCATCTAACTGCTTAAGTGCTTTACTTTCGTCCCAAATTAATTTGGGCAGTTCTATGGAAAAATGATCTTCGTTTTTGAAAATCAGTGATTTTTCTATTGTTTCATCGCCCAAATAATATTCCAACATTTCAACAAGTTGCTGTGAAATAATGGGTTTAGCCAAATAATTATCCATTCCAGAAGCCAAACATTTCTCACGCTCTCCTTCGAGAGCATTAGCTGTCAATGCAATTACAACTTGATGAGGCTGTTTATTTTTTATTTCTAGTAGACGAAGTTCTCGAGTCGCCATATAACCATCCATAATTGGCATCTGACAATCCATTAAAATTAGATCATAGGTATTTTGGGCTAATTTTTCTAACGCCATCTGACCGTTCTCAGCTAAATCTGGATATATATCAAATTTAGCTAATTTAGCAATAATAACCTTTTGATTGATCTTATTATCTTCTACAACAAGTACTTTTTTATCATGGAAATTTGGCAACTCTATTTCAGGTTGCTCTGATATAACAGGTTTTTCAACGATATTTTGCAAAGCATTGGCAATGGCATCAAAAAGTTGAAGCTGTCTAACTGGTTTCAATAAACGCTGAACAATGCGGGTATCTTGATAATCCGCTAATTCAAAAAGATCACCTGATGATAATAAAATAATAGGTATTTCTGCTAATGCAGGGACATGGGCTAAACATTTTGCTACTGTTAACCCATCCATAATAGGCATTTGCATATCCAGTAAAATCAAATCATAGATTAATCCTTGAATTGCCGATGTCTGCAATATCATTAAAGCAGTACTACCATTCTCAGCTTCAGTTACTTCTAATCCCCAACTGGATAAATAGTTAGCCAATATATTACGATTAGTCGCATTATCATCAACGACTAAAGTGCGCTTACCTGAAAGATCATAAGAATGTCGGGAAGTCTCAGTGCATTCACTTTGTTCCAGAGGAAGCGTAAACCAAAAACACGAGCCGACTCCAACTACACTGTCGACACCAATATTACCTCCCATTATTTTCACTAATTCTTTACTAATGGATAAACCTAGACCCGAACCGCCAAAACGTCGAGAAGTTGCACTCTCTGCTTGTGAAAAAGGCTTAAAAAGGCGCGACTGAGCATCAGATGAAATACCAATTCCAGTATCATGAACTTCAAATCGGAGCTCATTATTACCTTCTGTGTCTGTCAAATTTATTAATTTAACCGAAACCTCTCCACGCTCAGTAAATTTAACTGCATTTCCAATTAAATTAGTCAAAACTTGCCTTATCCGCATCGGGTCACCTCGCCACCTTAAAGGCATCGCAACGGGAAGCAAACAATTCAATTCTAATCCTTTGGCGTGTGCTCTTCCTGCTAACAAAGCACATATATCATCGACTAAATCAATTATATTAAAATCAACTTTTTCAATTTCAAACTTTCCTGCTTCCAATTTTGAAAAATCCAAAATAGCATTAATAATTTCCAGTAATGATTCAGCAGATCGATGGGCTGTCTCAATCCAGTCCAACTGTGTTGGCGTCATTTTAGTTTCACGTAATAAATCTAGCATTCCCAACACACCATTCATAGGCGTACGGATTTCATGACTCATATTAGCTAAAAATTGGCTTTTTATTAGTGAAGCTTGCATGGCCATATCTCTAGCCGTTTCTAAGGCTGTTTTTGCCTCTTCTTGACGTAAAGCAAGAGCCATCATTTCACCGACCTGCTTTAGCATACTCAATCGACTTTCTGACTGAAGAGGCTTCGGGTCAGTATAGAGAAACATGACGCCGAGAACTTCACTCCCTGAGGTAATTGGAACAATGTAATGTCCATGAACAGGCATATCAGGATATTGATGTTCGTGACGAAGATCACAGAAACAATCATCAGAGACAACGAGTTCACCTGAAATTGCAACTTGTCCGCACAGACAGGAGCCACAATCGATACACTGTTCTTTTTCTATAAATTCAGGACTAAATACTCCTCGGAGTACAAAAAGATTTAACTGATTATTATTTTTATCTTTTAGAAAAACGCCTCCTTTTCGATGTAAATCAAACGCTTTAAGATTAAAAAATATATCGAGAACTTGCCTAAATCTTTCTTTGATGGAACTGTATTGATGCAATACTTCCGAAATAGCTAGTCGTATCATGCTATCGGTAATATCTCTATGAATCTGCACGTAACCTGACAACGAACCTAATTTATTACGTACCGGTGAAATGCCTACATCTGCATTATACAAACTACCATCTTTATGTCTATTGATGATCTCGCCTTGCCAATGTTCCCCATTTGTTAGTTTTTCCCACATATGAGTATATAAACACTGATCATGTTCATCTGACTTTAGTAGGTCTATGGGTCTACGACCCAAGGCTTCCCTGAAAGTATATCCGGTTAATTGAGTAAAAGCCGGATTTATCCATTCTATTCGGGTATCTCGATCAGTTATAATAATGGCATTAGACGTTGCTTCAAGTGCCGCAACTAACAGTTGGTTACGCACTTCCATATCTGCGCGATGTAGTACGTATCGCATAACACGAACTAAACTTTCATAACCGACATCATTCTTGATGATGTAATCATTAGCTCCGGCTTTTAAGGTAGTTTGTGCAAAATTGATGTCATCACGATCAATTAAAACTACCATTGGAATATTGTTCACTGCTCTTCTAATCGAGCGAATAACAGATAAATCTTGAGAATCAGGTAAAATTAAACTTACAATTAGAATATCAAAATGAAATTCTGCAATCTTTTGTAAGGCTTCTGCTAAAGATTTTACCCAAGTAAGTTCAAACCGCATATCCCTTGATCTGGAATCAACCGTTTTTTTAGGCTCTTCTTGGGAATTCCCTGCCCTTAACACTTCCAAAGGCATTTCAGCAAATTGACGCAAGCAGACTTGTATACGTTGAGCATCAGTTGCATCTGCTTCCACTAAAAGTACACAAACCGGTTTTGTCTGATTCATAAATCGCCTATTAGTGGAAGTTATTAGATCAATTTAAACTAAACACACCTAGAGCATCTGGCAATGTTGGTAAAATTTCAAAAATTGTATGCAATCGAGTTAATTCAATTAATGATTGAACAATTGGACTAGTCACTAATATCAAACGCCCTGATTTAGATTGCATACTTTTAAAAGCCGAAATAAGTACAGCACAGGCACTAGAATCGATAAAAGATACTTTCTCCATATCAATAATCATCTTGCCATGACCTTCTTCGATTAAGACTTTTAAACGTTCTCTCACCTCAGGAGAATCCGCCATTACAAACCGTCCTGATAAAACAATAACGTCTATATCGTCATGTTTTTGTTCATTCATTACCATAGTCAAGTTACCTTTTTAATATCTGTTTATTTAGTCTAAAACTGTTTAATCAATGTCAAAATATTTTGATGAGATTTGACCAAAGTGGTATCAAATTTATCATTTTTTTCCCCTGGTCTTAACGCACATTCCCGCTCAATGTTTTCCACTACTTTATAATAATATTCATCAACACAAGCGCTGATGATCCACCAACCACGACCGTTCTCTGCTTCAAAATCTGGCAATACTGGTTTAGGTAAAACAGTCAAAGACCGACCGTTATCTATTATTTCTATTTGCAAACGATTATCCTGATGTAACCAAGAGATGATAATTTCATGATCGGACTGATAACCATAAGCGTGTTCGACCACGTTGTTTAAAGCCTCTACTAGAGCATATTGGACATCAAAAGCACATTTTTCATTACCTGTTACATAAACACAAAGTGCGTGTAACGCCTCACAAGCTAGCGAAATTTCTTTAGCATTGCTGCTGATTTTAAGGGTCATTGCTGTCGATGATTGATCAGTTACCAACATATTATGGAATCCTTAAATTTAGCTAAACCAAGCCTTGCGGGAAAAAAGCATTTGCATCGCCATAAATAAATATCGAAAATCATTACGAATATTAAAGTTTGCCCAATAAAAAGAGTCACTCATTAATTTTTCTTCTTCAGGTGCATCAGTAGGTATAATAAGTTGTGTTGGCCCTATTAGACCAGCTGGAGCCTGATCAGCAAACTTTTCCCATTCTTCAGTACGTTGCGAAGCAATTTCTAAACTTATCGGCAACGCACCAACCAGTTGTATGTCACCACTAATAACTGCTAGAAGGCGAGGTAATTGGCGTAAAACAGGAGCGGCCACTTGAATTTCAAAAGCAGTGAAAGGACTTCGCTGAGGTAAACCAAAATCATCTAAACTAATTTTATTGCCCCGTAATGGATATTTTATCAACGGCTTTACCGGTCTTTCCCATAAAATGAACAAAGCTGCTAAAATCCAAAACGGCAAACTGAAAACCAATAATATTAATCCTAATATTCTGTTATAGACCGTTCCCAGTGATTTATTAATAGGTGTTGTCGTAAGATCAGCAAGTAAAAAAGCATCACTGATTTTAAGAACCGTACCATTGTCGACACGAATAAAATCATTCCCTCTTACTATTGCGTTACGCAACTCAACCAGTTCACCTATATAACTGTGTGGTAAGACAACCGTATTTTCAAGACTTGCGCGACGATCAATAATAACATGGTCGTTGATGACGACTTCCCCGATAAATTCTACCGAAGGATCTAGACTACAATAAGCACCTACAAAAGCTATACCTTGTTTAATGTTTTGCGGAAAAACCTTACTATTACGTCCTTGCATCAATCCAATCGCGGTTTGCATGCCAGGTAACAACAAGGACAACCTGCCTGCAGCTGCCGCTAAACTAGCCTGATGGAATGCGGCTAAAGAATCCAACTTTGCTACCATACCCGACAGCTCAATTGTAGCTGAATCTTGTGATGACTGAGTTGACACCCAATTTAAATTTTCAAATTCTGCAACATTTGATTCGCGACAAAGCATGATATAGCCATTTTCACCGTCACACAAAGCTTGTACACAAGGGGCATCAATATGTTCTGATAGTTCTAAAAAGTTTTTTATTACTGTTCTGTTTCGTACTACATCACCTCGTACCATTAAAAATGGTGCTACTGGCTTGGTAGTCAAACTGGCTAATACTTGTAAAGGACTCTCTTCACCTCGGCTAGTACTATACGTTAACTTTATTCCCCAACGTTCTCCAGTAGCAAATGATTCTTTAATACTCTCTGCATGGGATGATAGTACGATATGGGCGTGTTTAAATCCTGCTTCAACTAAAGCTTCCAAAGTATGTTCCAGTACTGGTTTACCAGCTATCGGTAATGAACAGAGACTGGTATCAGCTGTTAGTGGTAATAATTCTTGACCTTTACGATCAGCTAAAACAATAACATCCATTAATAAGCTCCCCGACTGAGTAATACCGCTGGAATTGTTTGCAATAACAATTTAATGTCTAACCATACAGAGTGCGATTGTATATATTGGACATCAAGCTGAACTTGCTGGGGAAAGGGTATGCTAGATCTACCTGAAACTTGCCAGATACAAGTAATACCTGGAATAACTTCTAATCTTTGTCGATCTTGTAATGAATATTGGTTAACTTCTGATGGTAATGCAGGACGTGGACCAACCAAAGACATATCACCTTTTAAAACATTCCATAATTGAGGTAATTCATCAATTGATGCTTTACGAATAAATCGACCAATCGGAATAATACGAGGATCATTTTTCATTTTAAAAATGACCCCTCCAGTCATTTCATTCTGAGCCATTATTTCTTTTAGTCGCACATCGGCGTCAAGGTACATGGAACGAAATTTCCACATAACAAATAATTTCCCCCAGCGACCAACACGCGTTTGTTTATAAAATACTGGTCCAGGTGAATCCTTATAGATAAGGATCATAATAACAATGAATAATGGTATTAGTACGATCAATAAAATGATTGAAGCAACTACATCAATTAATCGTTTTAAAAAATAAGTACCACTTATTACACTCCGCCATAATAATCGCTTGACTTGCATACGCAAGGAAATATGCCCTTTAAGATACGAGAGGCTACTATAACGATGTAATAATTCATTACGTAAATCATCATTGTTCATAACTTTTTGCCTTCTGTTGACGCTGCAACCAAACACGATAAAGAAACAAAGGATTACCAATAATATAACGCTTCCACATACGACTAGGCTCCTGTATTAACCGCCAACTCCATTCAAGCCCAATCTCACGCATCCAGACAGGAGCGCGTGGAATACGACCGGAGTAATAGTCAAATAATCCACCAATTCCCATACAAACAATAGGATTCAATTGATCTCGATGAGAGGCTAACCATAATTCTTGTTTAGGTACTCCAAAACCAACTAATAATATGGCTGCACCAGAATTATTAATCATTTCGATAATAGACGATTCTTGTTGATCCGAAAAATAACCATCATGGAATCCAGCAATTTTCAAATTTGGATAACGCTGTTGCATTGTTATAGCCGCTTTTTCTGCCACCCCATCCATTCCACCTAATAGATACAAACTATAAGAATGATCAGCGACCCGCTCACAAAGTCGGGGAAATAAATCTGTCCCATTAATATTTGCTAACAATGATTGATTGAGCAAGCGACATCCTATTTTAATTCCAATACCATCAGGTAGTATTCGGTCAACATTTTGTAAAACTTGATGATATGCTTGATTTGTATAGGCAATATTCAAACAAGCAGGATTAACGAACGCAATTAACGCTTTTTGATTATTCTGTACTCGCTGTTCTATCCAATCTAAAGCTTCTGTCATAGTGGTATTGACAATATTAATACCCCAAAAATGTAATATCGGGGGGACTTCTCTTGGGTTATTTCCGTCTAACAATGCTCCTATTAAAGCACGCAAACATAAACCTATATATGCTTTTAATGTTACTTTTGAGAAAAACTCATAATCGGTCTTAAATTCATCATCATAATCTAAACCAACATTCTTCTTGGCAAGATAAGCAGAAACAACACCTGGTTTAAAATCAAAATGATGTAAACCGGAAGTTGTTGACAGTTTTTCTGCTTCTTCACTGGCTAATGCTCTAACACCAGCCCAAGCCAAATCGTTACGAAATACATTGATTAGGACAGCAAATGCTTTACCACCCTGATCTCCGGCAAATTCTAGTCTGTAAAATGGCCGTTTCCCGTACCCTATTTCCTGATGACAATCAAAAATTTTTTTTGTCTGCCAATAAGCGAGTATTCCTCGATATAATAAAAACGGCATCAAAAAACATAATAGTAAGCTACTAGTGATTAAGTCGAAAAATCGTTGTGTTGACATTATATTAACTCTCAACAAGAACTGTTTTACGCGGCTTGATGATAGCGGGTACACCAACCGCTAATGAATTAGCCGGTACATCTTGTAAGACAACAGCATTAGCACCTATAACCACATCATCGCCAATACGAATAGCACCTAAAATTTTTGCCCCTGCACCAATATCAACTCGATTACCAATAATAGGCGCACCTGCAATGCCAGTACGTTTTAAACCAATCGTAACGCCATTACGAATAATGACATCATCTCCCAGCACTGTGTCACCACTGATAATAATATCACCGAAGTGCTCTATTAAAAGTCGACGCCCAACGCGGACTTCGCAAGGTAAATCAATCCCAGTTAGGATTTGCGAAAGCAATTTTAAAATTCTGTACACTAAAGAAAATGGCATACGTAACCAGCGTTGTTGGATGCTGTATCGCCAGCGACCAAAACGATAGACCAGCATAACGCCCAATCCTTGACGACTTAAATCACCTTCATAAGTTCGCCAATCTTCACGAATATTTTCAAACATAAATCTCACCAAGGTTGTGGAGGAGAAATCTTGCCGCCTTTGGTATCTTGCCAAGCTTGTTTCCAAAGCTGTATGAGGTGTCTTGATTCAGACGCTTTATGCGGTGCAATGCTGTTATTTCTTAAAGCTCGAAGATAATGCCATGTTTGTTCAAGCATTTTGACTAACACACTATACATAAGACCATGCCATTTACGATAATATAAAAGCTGACTGCGCATACGCCATAACGTTAGCTGTTTTCCAGAACTAGAAAAAGCCAACTCATCAACGGTTTCAGAGGATGCTCCACCGATATGGGTAATCACCAAATCTGGCCAATAAAAAACTTTAAAGCCCGCTTGATGTATGCGTCGACATAAATCGACTTCTTCGTAATACAAAAAGAAACGTGGATCAAATAGCGTAATTTGATCTAATAAACTGCGGCGTATAATAGCAAAGGCTCCGGGCACCCAATCCACCGCTACTGCTTGCAATGGATCTGCCCATGAACGATCAAAACGACCAAAAAAACGAGACTTAGGAAAGCGATTTGCTAAACCAGATATCGTTAGACCATCATTTAAAAGTGATGGAAATAATCGTGCTGATGGCTGCCATTCGCCTTGAGTTCCTTGTAGCAAACCGCCGCCCATACCAACTTCTGGGTTTGCTTCCATATGCTGAAGAGCCCGTTCTAAAGTTTCTGGAGGTAAAACCGCATCAGGATTAAGCAAAACTATATAAGAACCGTGTGCATCAGCAAGCGCCAAATTACAAGCATTGGCAAAACCTAAATTAGTAGCACTCGGAATCAGCTTAATCTCAGGATATTCACTACGGATGATGTTTGCAGAATCATCACGAGAAGCATTATCGACCACAATCGTCTCAAAATTTTTTATCGTTTGAGCACGTAGACTATCTAAACAACTACGTAACAGTGGGGCGCTATTGTAGGTTACAATAAAAACAGATATATCATTCATGAGTTTTCCCGATCGGTACGCTGCCATTGTGCATTATTGCGAGCATTACGCCATAATTTAGGCATCAACATTAATTTCCAAAGTATATAAAAAGGAACAGTTGCTAAGGTTTTAAAATCTTCAATGCCACCACCGGCGACACGGATAGCGATCAAAACATGAGCAAAAACTAGGAACAAAGCCGCGATCGCATAGAATTGTAAAAATGGCATCGGAACAAGCAAGGTCACTAGCAGTAACAGTACATGAAAAGCTAACGGCAACAATAATAATTCAGCCAATGGTTCGAACAATTGTAATTGTCCGCGAATAACCGCAAAGAATAGTGTTGGAATATGATCTATCATTAATCTGAATCGACCACCTTCCCAACGACTCCGTTGTACAGCTGCATTATCCCCCTGATTAGGAGCATCAGAATGTACTGTTACAGTATCTAAAAAGTGTATTTTGAATCCCGCAGTGACCATACGTAAATGATATTCCATATCTTCTGCAATAGAACCCGCTTCGTAAGGAACCTGCTGTATTAATGCTCGACTAAGTGCGAAACCATTACCTAAAATTCCTACCGAAAGATTGAGTTTCTCGCGACCCAACAAGCGTAATTCATTAAAAGCTAACCAAGCAATATATTGTAATCTAGCTCGGCGAGATGACCCTGGATTAGCAATCCGATAGCGGCATTGAAGAGCATCAAAACCTTGGGCAAAAGCATATTGAAACTCTAATACCAGCTTTTCATCGACACGACTATCAGCATCTATAACTAAAAATGCATCAAAATCCTCGTTTATTAATGTTCTGAATGCAAAGTCGAGGGCATAACCTTTGCCACGCTGCGTTTCATTTTGACGAATTAATACCCTAGCACCCGACGTTACAGCAATTTCTGCTGTATCATCATTACAGTTGTCAGCTATCACAACCAACTCACAACCGGTTGTTTGCTTTAAGCTTGTCTGTATATTAGCAATACAGGCTGCTATACCAGCTGCTTCATTGTGCGACGGCATCACTATCGCTAATTTTGGAAGTTTTATTGATTTTTGGGTTTTATCAATTAGCAAACCTTTTTTAGGAAAAATCGCAGCAACTGTTAAAACTAACAATTCTAAAGTCCCTGGCAAAGTCACACAGAGCACTATCATTTGCAGCAGCATTATTAATGTCTGTGTCATAACAAGACCTCATTTTTTTTAAAATCACCCATATTCAGAAAAATCATGAAAGCCCCCAATGCTGTGGAAATCTTGCTTCGAAAAATACCTAACTTAATCTGACAATTTACAATGTTTTTACTGGTAGTGCCACAATCAAGCCATAAGGTGGAATGATTACTTCAAAGGTGTCTGTTTGACTCGTAATTTGTTCTTCTTTGATACGAACATTTTCATCTTTTTCGTTATTAGCTTCCGGCGATGAACTATCGAGCCTCAATATCCTCCAAAGCTGTTTAGGTTTCTGATTAGGAAAATGTACATTTATTTTCTGTTTATCAGGTTTAGCAGACACAGCTGTTAATCCCCAACCATTTTGATTATGAAATGCCGTTAAAGTAATATCTTTATCAGTAGCTTGATCTAAACTCTTAAGATCATGAATATCTGCTGGCAACACTTCATTAATCATCGACATTGCTAATCCAGTGGGTCTTAACAATTGAGTGCCACCCAAATCACGAACCACACCCCAAAGTTTAACCAAGTCTTGCTGCCCCTGATTAGACTCAATAAATGCATCATATTGCGCCAAAGTATATACACATTGACGCTTTACTCCTAAATTGATAGCCGTCAACAAGCGTTTAGCTAATGCAGCGCCCGCTGCTGAACTAGTCGTAGCTATATCACGCATTGTTGCTGGCGCATCACCAGAAGTAGTATGCAAATTAACTTCATAAATCATCAGCTCTTTATCCCTAGACTGAGTCCCGGTAAAAGCTTCCTTGAAGAAATCATCTTGTTTAAAAAGTGTTGATAAAATATTGTCAGTTTTATTCAATGTAAAAAGGAAATAAGGTGCTATGGCTAACGCATTAGCATTTTCAACGCTATCAAGAATTTTTAATGACAACCAAGGATTAACATATTGCCCATTAACAATGGTTTTAATAGCAGGATGATTTTTTGCACCTATCAACAGATACTTAAAAGCACGAGTGGCTGCTGCACCATGCATTGAATAATCGGGAATACCCGCAGGTCGAAAAGTTTGATTCCAATTTTCATTACCAAATTCCACTAACATTTCTTTGAAATCATACTTCTTGATTTGCTCAGTTAAATAAGCACCCAAATTTTGCAGTTCTTGATCATTGAATGTAGGTGGAATTATTATCCAAGGCTGTGCATCGACATTTCTTACTAACTGAAAAAAATCAGGAAGACTATAGCTAAAGGTACTATTTTCATCTGGTCGGTAGCGTGTAGGTCGTCTGGCAAAAGTTGGTGCTATACGGTTTTCAAAAGTATCCCCTAATTGACCCTGCCAATCTCTCAGGTAACCGGGATTTAATCGTTTAAGCGCAGTTATTAATTCGGAACGGAAGATTGGATTTGCGTCAGCTTTTGTTGGAGCCGCGCCCAGTTCAATATCATCTAAGAGAATCAGTCCATTAGTACCCTCACCCAGTAAACTTAATTGCAGGGTTCCGGAAGCACCTACATCATGGGCTTTAAAACTACGTTCATAGATTTGCCATTCTGATGTCGGCTGAAAGGTTTCCTGAAAAAATGGTTGACTACCATTCCTCTGGAAACGGATAGTTAATTTTGCGTTAGATTCAGTTTGTCGCATCCAGAAACGAAGCTTCCACTCCCCATTAACTGGCAATAACTTTCCTGCACGATCTCCGATTGCGTCCAGATAAGAAAATATTTCTACTGGTTTTTCTGATTTTGGTTTTATCGCTAATGTTCTTACACCCGGACTACCGGGGCGTTTTTCGCTTGTGATAACCGATAATTGTCCTGGTAATAAATCTTTAGAAAACCACCATTGGCTAGGCAAGTCTGTATCATCAATGCGGGTTAAACTAACAACATCATCGGATTGAAGTTGTGGCGCTCTTCCCGTCACACTAAATTCTGGCAACCCATCTTTTCCAGCTGATGATGAATTAAACAGCGTTCCTTGAGTCCCTGCTTTAAGACCTGTCCGTATATCAAATTGGGCTCCACTCCAAAAACCGTCAGAACGTTTAGTCCAATTCATATCATCAGAAAAACTCAGTGCAGTTGAGTTTTTTACAATAACAATTGCACGATCAATGATTCCTTCAAAACCAGGGTTTTTAAGGACATTAACCATTAATTGCGAAGCCCCCCAAGACACCCAATCGCCAAGATTGATACCTATACGTGGTGAATCGATTGTTATGGGTTGCTCAACAACTTGATAGCTTAGTTCAGGATTGGCAAACACAGTATTGATCCAAACAGAACTAACAACTATCAAGATGAGTTTTTTATTGCTCATAAATCAGCTAGACGCTTTTCCAAAGCGGTATAAAGCGATTTTGTATTTTTGTAAAGATCATAATCTGACATTACCTTTAGCCTACCTGCTTCGCCTATTTGATGACGTAAATCAGCATTAGCAACTAATCTAGCCAGCACAGCAGTTAATCCAGCGGTATCTGATGCTGAAACTAATAAGCCATCTTCGTTATTATTGATAAGTTCAGGTACGCCGGTTATTGCTGTTGTTACACAAGGAATAGCCATTGACATTGCTTCCATTAACACAACCGGCAATCCTTCAGCAAAACTGGGCAAGACAAAAATATCTGCTTGTTGATAATATTTAAGGATGTGATCTTGGTCTACTGCGCCAGTAAACGTTACCCGTTCAGAAATCCCTAACTGATCAGCATACTGTTTAAGGCTTTTTTCATCTGGACCAGTGCCAATCAGCGTTAACATCACTGGTATAGATTGTTCGCTTAAGTTCGCCACTGATTCCAATAAAATTGCTTGACCTTTAGCTGGAGTTAACCGACCTACACAAAGAAGCTGGCATACTTGATTGCTTGCCTTGTTAGAGTTAGGGATGAACCGCTGTGGATCAACACCCAATCGGCAAACGTCTAATTTTGACCATGCCTGAACCGGTGATAATTTCATAACCTGACTACGAGCATAGTGGCTGATACAGAAGATAAAATCTGCCGCCAAAATTTTTTCTGGTAAATTATAACCAGGGGCATCGTAAAACTCATCTGGACCATGAACTGTAAATGAATAACTGATACCAAAGACTGTTTTCACAAGCATCCCAACAGATGCAGCCGGCGTTGCAAAATGAACATGCAAATGATCCAATGTCTGTGAACGCATCCATTGCCCTAACAAAAGGGCTTCGGCTAGATAAAAAACATGATAAAGCAAGCGTTTAATATCCGACCCTCCTAATTTTATAACGTGCCTTACTCCACGTATTAAACCTGCAGGATGGGTTATGACTGTTTTTGCTAAAGCCAATATCGCTTTAAAAACACCTTGAGACTTAATATAAAAAGTCTGCTCTGCTTCGTTACGTTCTACTTCGGTTAATTTTTCAAGTGTTCTATCTGGCTGATTAATTGAAGCCACACTAATAAACATACCGAATTGGCGTAATTGCAAGACTTCTCGCAAAATAAACGTATGTGAATAAGCCGGATATTGACTAACCAGATAGGCGATTCGATGGCTCATGATCTTGCTTCCAATAAGTGACGATAAAAATCAATAGCAGTGTTTATTTTTGCAGCCCAACTGTAATTTTTTTCAACCCGGTGTCGACCTTCTTGCCCACGTAGTAACCATTGCTCCGGTTGTTCTCTTAGGTTCTCAAAAGCTGTAACTAGCCCCTTGATAACATCGTCTTTACCCGTTGCCGGTAACTTAACCCCAACACCTTCATCAACTATTTCCGCAGGACCACCAAAATCAACAGCAATGACTGGACGACCTACTGCCATTGCTTCAAGTAACACGGCTCCTCCAGACTCACGAACAGAAGGTAAACAAAAAACATGCCCTTGACGAACAATTTGAGAAATCTCATTTAAAGGTAAATTCCCAGTAAAACGGACTTGTTCGGTCAATTGCAACTGAGACGTTATCGTTTCCAAATTAAGACGCTCAGGTCCATCACCAACCACTGTCAATTGCACTGGAAAAGTCAGTTTTTTAATTGCCTCAAGCAACATAGCAACCCCTTTAACAGGTATTAAACGACCCACAAATACTATATGCAAAGGAATAGAATCACTCGGAAAAGATGGATAAGGTGCAGCAGTAAATAAATCTAAATCGACGCCATTTTCCAACAAAAATTTACATTTTTTTTGATAACGTTTATGGATAGAAGCAAAAGTTGCTTTCGTTGCAGTAAGAATAACAGCAGCATTACGTGTAGAACCAATTAGGAAATCCAATATTCGTCCTAGATTACGAATGGGATAAAGCCATTTGGACTCGGCTTGCATAATTTCAGGAAAAGTTGTTGGAGAACTCATTCCTCCATTCCAAGGCCCCAAGACCAATGGAATATTTAGCTTGTGCAAGCGCGTGGCGGCTAGTGGGGAAACAGGAGTCACAGCATGAACAATATCCCAGTTCTTCCCTGCTTTTAATTGTCGCCGAACTTGACGAATCGCAATCCAGTCATAGACATAAAAATCCAGAGAAGCGATCAAAAACTTAGGATGTTCGCTATGAGGAAAGCAACGTGCTGCAAACCGATACAAGGGCCCTGCAAACCATTCCGTATCGACATAAATAATATTGGAGTCAAACAAGGGGGCTCCAACTGCCTCTAAGGCTGGTCGATTACGGATGTGCGTCAATAAAGTAACATGACATTGTTCACTTAATCGGCTATACCATTCCCAACCTATCTGTGAGACAGAGCCCATACCTACACCACATTGATAAGCAGAAACTAAAACACGAATTTTTTTGCTTGTATTCATTGTTCGCCCTTGAATTGATTGGAATAGGCATAACTTAATTGACGGAATGTGATTTAAATCTGCTTAGGTAGCACCGTGAAAAATATTTTTCACGATATTGAAACCAATTCATCTATAAATCTTGTTGGAGATCTATTTATTATTTATTATCATTCTCAAAAAAATACTCACAACGCATTTTTGTTAATTCCTCAGAAGCTGGCATAAAATCATCAGCTGATAACAGATGCTTCCAAGGTAATCCCTCCGTCCTTTCTATACAGCGTTGCAAATATTCATCCAAAGTTCCAATTGGTTTTGCAGGAATTCCTCCAACGATAGTATTAGGAGGTACATCTTTAGTAACCACAGAGCCAGCTGCGACAATAGAATTGGGACCAATGGTCACATTAGGCATAACGATAGCGCGATGTCCAACAAAAACATTATCTCGAATATCTATTTTGCCAACACTGTCCAAAACTTGACCGGTCATCCTTTTTAAAATATTAACTGCGCCATCATGACCGAATAAGGTACACCCTGTTAAAACAACGTTATTTCCTATACGCACATGCTTTGGATCAGTAATTTCAACATTAGTTTGAATTACACAATGATCTCCGATTTGGTAAAGTATGTTATGACGTTTAAGGTAAACAGCCCAATCTTCACCCATCGGCTGACAAAATTTGCGATATAGGCGAACAAATCGCCCATGTTCCACAGCATTCTTATACAAGAATGTATGAATTATTTTTCGAAAAAATCCCACGTTATAATACCCAAGTAAGGTTATAAATTTTGATTGTCACAATTATCTAGCAACGTAAATTTGCAACTAACATTTTGACTCTAGAATGCATCTGACTTTTGAATATAGTAAATCAAAAATTCATTGTACCCTATGTGTCTTTAATAAATCATTACCTACACAAATCTACGTTTAATCAAGAATAGCTATCTATAATCCACTTGGAGAAACAGACAGTATGCTTTTATTACTATGCGTCTAACGGATAGGGTTATAGTACACATTAACCGGTGCATTCTCAATAAAATTGGTTTTAATTAATCACTAAATTTAATGGATTTTGGCAATGAATTTTTCAGTAATGACCATCTACAAAAATCAGATATTTAGCTATAAAAATATGACGTTAAAAAATCATCAATCAATCAATCAATCAAAAACATTATTAATAATCTATTTTTGTCACAAGTTTAAAAAGTAATTTAAGACTTTCCTGCAGAACTTTTGCCAAATTAGCTTTCAAACCTCATAATCTTCAACAAACACATTTCAAAACTGAACTTAGGTTTAAAAATGAACATGACTACGATAACAGATGCTCCCACCTTCGATATGCGCCCAAATGTGAATATCCTTGTCCAAGATATAATTACTGGAAAAAAAATTCATGATCAATTTTTAATTGCTTGCAGCAAAAATCCTTCAGCAATTGCCATCAGAGATTCAGTTGGAACACTTTCTTATCAACAAGTCGATCAGTTTAGCCAGGCGCTTACTCAGTTAATCGGTTCTAAAGAGTTATCAAAAAATAGAATCATTGCTATTTATGGAAAGAGATCAGCCTCTTTAGTTATCTCAATCTTATCGTGTAGTCAGGCGAATTTCACGTTTGTAGTCATTGATTCAGCTTACCCAAATGAAAAGATCACTCAGTTAACCGAACTGATTGACCCTGCTTTTATTCTTGGTATTGATTCTACGCAAGATGAACTTGCAAAAATATTTATTCAATTTGACCACAGCGACCTTATAACGGTCAGTAGAGAAAGCTTACAAAGTTTGGTTGAGGACAATCAACATATTTCACACGGAGAATTGGATAGCGTCACCAATGATGTGGCTTATTTGTTATTTACTTCGGGCACTACTGGCAAACCAAAATGCATAAAAACCAGTCATTCACCATTAGTCCATTTTGTAGATTTTTATAAAAGTACATTTAATCCTGAACCTGGACACAGGTTTTCAATGATATCAGGCTTAAGTCACGACCCAATCCTAAGAGATATTTTCGTACCATTATCTGTAGGAGCGGAAATTAACATTCCAGAGAATGAGATCATTGCCAATGGCATAAAGTTATTTAACTGGTTTGAATTTTCCAAAATCACTCATACGCACTTAACACCACAAATGATTAGGCTTTTGTGTGCGGGTGCTGAGGGTCATAAAAGCCTGCCTGATCTTCGAATGTTGTTTTCTGGTGGCGACGTACTGCGTGCATTGCATGTTAATGAACTTAGAAATGTATCGCCAAACGTTTCTATCGTCAATTTCTATGGGACAACAGAAACGCCCCAAGCGATGGCGTATCATGTAATAGAAGACAATGAAGATTTGAATGAAATTCCGATTGGCAAAGGTATTGCGGATGTGCAAATTCTGGTTCTAAAAGAGAATCTAAGTCAATCAGAAATAAAAGAACTCGGCGAGATATGTATTCGAACTAAGTATCTGTCATTAGGTTATTTAAATGACGAAACCCTTACTTCAAGTTGTTTTGTTCATTCACCGTTCAGTGATGACAGCAGCGATTTATTGTACCGCACTGGTGACTACGGATACTACAGAGAAGATGGCGCAGTTGTAATCAAAGGTCGGATGGATGATCAGGTTAAGATAAGAGGATACAGAATTGAACTGGGGGAAGTTGTCAAAGCTATTCAAAATGAATCTCTCGTTAAAAATGTAGCCGTTTTACCCCAAACTTTGCCTAACGGCGAAAATATATTAGTTGGGTATGTTGTTTTAAACGGTACTGAACAAGAAGATACGTCAGCTTTGTTAAAAACCAATATTAGCAATAAACTTCCTATTTACATGGTTCCATCGAGGTTTATTTATCTTGATGAATTACCTTTACTACCCAACGGTAAGCTTGATCGTAATCAACTTTTTCAACTAAGTAAAATCATCGAAGGAAATGAGGAAACCGATGAATTAATTGATGACAACGATGACTTAAACAATTTGATTAAAGAATTTAAAAAATTACTTTCTTTATCTAAAATTGATCCTAAATATTCGTTTATACAACTGGGTGGCGATTCCTTATCATTCATTGAAGCATCAATGGTGATGGAAAAAAAATTGGGCTATTTACCAGAAAACTGGGAAGAAACTCCGATACAAGAACTGATTAAACACCGTAAAAAAGACAGCAAACCTTTTTTACATAAAATCTATTCAAGTGTTCTTGTACGTGCCATTTCAATTATTCTTGTCGTACTGGATCATTTTAAACTTCTTTCAATAAGCGGTTCGACAGATGCTCTATTTATGGTCGCAGGTTGTAGTTTTGGAACTTACCAGCTCAATACTATCTGTCAAAATAATACTGTTACGCCTATACTCAAAACTGTCGGTAAAATTTTTGTTCCGGTTTTTTTGTATATTTTACTTTTACAGCAAGTGTTTTCTGAATTTCACTGGGAAAGTGCATTTCTCATAAGCAATTTTATCTCGCCTTATTTTGATCACGCACTTACTTACTGGTTTATTGAAATTCTTGTTCAAATCTATCTTATCCTAGCATTAATATTTATGATCAAGCCAATCCGAAAATTGGCACTTAATAAACCATATTTGTTCGGACTGGCTGCCTTAATTATTTCCATCATTTTAGGAATTGTTATCAATCATTACTGGGATACCGACTATTTATATAACAGAGTACCTCATATGAAATTGTGGATTTTCTTTCTTGGGGTAACCATGGTGCTTGCTGACAATTACAAAAAGAAATTATTTCTAATTTTATTTCCAGCTGCTTTCTGTTTTCTTGGTTATTTCCAGATTTTTGCTCTTATTTCTATGGTTTTTGTGCTTTTTATTAAGCGAGTCAGCTTGCCAACTGTACTGGCTTATTGTACAAACATTATAGCTGCGTCTTCGCTCTTTATTTATTTAACACACTTTCAGTTTCACTCCTTAGTTAAACATGCGCTTTCTCAAGTTAATAACGAAATAGGCGCAATAGCTGCTATTATCGGAGGATGTATTATTTGGAAAGTCTGGGAATGGGTTACTATTTTTGCATTAAAACCAAGATCCTTTTTTAGAAAAAATTAATTAATGTAAATTTATTTATTTTTAAGCTGGTAACGGGCTATGCTAACTACCATCTACAAATATAATTGAGTGATGTAGTGATATTACGGGCCCTATATAACTAACTATTAATTAAGTGACATCTATTTTTTGCTTTCCAACTTAATGATTTTTAGATTCATTGCGTAACATCAATAATTAAGATGTTATATTTAGACTAGTTACAATTACTGTTAAACAAATAGTCTCGGCTATAATCAAACGAATTAAACATTAACTTATTATTTTTTATACAATTATAGATAGCCATTTCTATAACCAACAAATTTATGTATGAGACTTTTTAATAAAAATGGGAACAAAACGCAGTAATGCTAAAATTTACACATCGAGGTTTAACTTTAATACACTAAAATTTGTGACAGAAGCCTAAAAACAACATGAAGCAACTTTTTGATCGACTTTCAACCGTTTTATTCTGCCTGTTACTGCTATCAGCTTGTCATAGTGCATGGGAACAAATTCCCAGCGCAACTCCTCGTGCTGAAAAAGCCTTCACAATTCCAGACAGATCTGCACGTATTTCTGAAATGAGTGCTTTAGAAGCCTTTAAATCAGACACGCAAAAAGTAAATGATTATCTCTTGTATGATGGAGATGATATTCATATTGAGGTAATAGGCAGACCAGAATTATCTGGCGTGCAAAGAATTGGTCCTGACGGCAGGATAACACTTTCTATCGTTGGTTCTGTGTTAGTACGAAATCTTACCCGTGAACAAGCAGCAGAAACCATAAATAAAGCATTATCGCCTTATTATCTAAATATTTTTACCACGGTACGAGTTGAGCAGTACAACTCGAATCATATTACCATTATTGGTCGGGTAGAACATCCAGGTGAATTAGTATTCAATAGTCCTCCTAATTTATTGGAAATTCTTGCCCAAGCTGGAGGTATGCCACTTTTAAGAAAAGAGCAAGTATTAACACGTTGCGCAATTATTCGTGGTGACAAAATTCTATGGGTTGACCTGACTCGGTTACTTACAGGTGATAGTAATTTAAATGTTCCCTTGCAACGTAAAGACGTGGTTTATATTCCAGATGCAACGGATACATCAGTATTTGTGTTAGGAGAGGTTCGTGAACCCGGCGTACTTCGTTTAACACCACAAATGTCCTTTATGGACGCATTAGGTCAAGCAGGAGGTTTAACCAAGGATGGAGATTCGCATTCAATCCATCTGATTAGACCAGGTTCTGGAGTGAACATGGAAATTGATATGTCTGCATTACTCAAACCCGATATAAAACTTAATGTCGTTATGAATGAAGGTGATATTGTCTATGTTCCTCGAAATGGCGTAGCAAAAGTCGGATATATGTTACAACAAATTAGTCCATTCAGTTCTTTAATAACCATTTTCGGGCTACTACATATTATCTAAATTATGGCAGAATCCAGTTTATCGCCGGTCGCTAGTGAATCAGTAGCAACAGGGGCTATCATGCCCTTAGTCAGCCTGAAAAAACATTACAAAATTAGCATAGGCATTTTTGTAACACTGGTAGTATTAGGAATTCCAATAGCATGGTTTAAAGGCAAAGCTTACTATTTAGCAACTGCTGTAGTTTATGTTTCACCTCATTTTGCTAATATTTTACAAGACAGTAAAGAACAAGAAATTTCTCAGTATCAACAATTTTTGACTCAACAGACAGGCACTGTTGGTCGTTATGATATTCTTCTCTCCGCACTTCAAAAGTTAGGTGATAAACGTTTTGTCTGGCAAAACAAAGAAGAAAGTGACCGTCACGCAGCTGAACGCCTTCAAGCGGCTTTGGTCATTGCTGCAGTAAAAGATACTTATCTTTTTTCTGTCTCATTAGAGTCAGACAAAAAAGAATATCTTGATGAAATAATCAATACTATTGTATCGACTTATCTTGAAGAATCCCAAAAGGATCAAATACTTTACGCAGCGAAGGAGCGTTTATCTGTTTTGTATGAACAACGTGAAAAATTACAACAGATAATTATTGAGAAAAAGAAGCGCGTACAAGAAATTTCTAAAGAATTAAGTATTACCACTTTTGTGGATAGCTCTACTAACCCTTATGATGCCTTACTAGCTGATAGTCAGCGTGCATATTCTGACGCTCAACGTGACCGCATGACCGCTGAAGCGGGATTATTGTTATTTGAAAACCCAAAGGACCCTGGTGCATCATCTTCTGCACTTGAATCAATTGTATCAGACATTGTTTACAAAGATCAGGGGCTACACAGTTTAAAAGCTAATATGTATCAACAACGGAGTAGGTTAGTTGAACAAATTAGTGGTCTTGATCCTAGACATCCTTTACATGAGCAAATCAAAAAACAGTTAGCAGTTATTGAAGCAGAGGTTGTCAGTGCAACAGAACAACTCAGTCAAGTTGTCACACGTATGCTGCTAGAAGAACGGCGCTCAAAAGTTGCATTAACAACAAAAATAGAACAAGATTTAGCCAATCAAATTAACGAACAAAAAAAGCATTCAGCTTGGTTTTCTACAAATTACAATGAGGCCTTGACATTAAATCAGGATATTAAACGATTTTATACGCAACTGGAAACAGTAGAAAACAGAATCAGTTTTATTGAACTAGAATCAAAAGCTCCCGGGTTTATCCGCGTAGAAAGTTTCGCGCGCCCACCTGAACAGCCTGTCCGTGGTGGTCGTAAAAAAATAGTAGTCATATTTTTTGTACTAGGCGGAATACTTGGTTTAATTGTTCCCATCATTATCGATATACTTGATAAACGTATTAAAACTGCTGGGCAGGTAGAAAAACTAATTGGTTATAAACCATTAGCTGCATTATTAGAAAATGACCCTGAGGTGTCTCCGAATATCATTGCTGATCAAAAACGTCGTTTGGCGTTAGCTTTAGTCCGAGAACGAAAGCGTTCAGGCAAACAAAGCAACTTGATTTTACTAACAGCAGTTAACCATGAAAGTGCTGTTACATCACTTGCCTTTGATTTAGCGATGGACTATCAAAAAATCGGTATGCGCAGTGTGGTAGTCGAAGTTAATGCCTTAAAACCCGATAAGCGCTACATAACTGAAGCAATCAATAACGGCATCATGAATATGATTCTGGATCCTGATATAACCATAGATCAGGTCGTCAGTACAGCCAATGACAAATATCCTGACCGTATTTCTATCGGCATGCCCGATGGCGGTTTGCTTTTCGGTTATCATCATCTAGAAGCTGTATTAGCAAAGATTGCTGAAGATTATGCTATCGTTATCTTGGATACTGCACCCATTTTATTTTCTGCAGATGTCGAATTTTTAGTGAGTATTAGTGATATAACTTTACTCGTGATTGCTGCTCAATCGTCACCACCTCAAATTAAGCGTACTGTACAATTATTGGAGCGCATTGACCCTAAAGTAATCGGTTTTGTGGTCACCCGTTTACAACTTTTCAAAGGCGGTGGATATTATTCTAAAGTATATGCCAAAACATCTACTACCCAATCCGCAGATATAGCGACAAGTCAACCCAAACTTAGGAGAACCATGACGATGAAACCTACAAGACTGCTTTATCTTTTACACAGTGGCAATTTATATGGTACAGAGCGTATGGCATTGGTTACCTTGGATGGCTTCCGGAAAGAATTACAACCTTTGTTATTTGCCCCTCCAGGTCCTGTTCATCAAGCAGCTAAAGACTTAGGTATAGAATCGCAAGTTTTCAACGGTGCCAGTGATTTATTGAAACAATTGCCACAATTTCTATCCAATAGTCAAAAAATCGCAGTGTGTGCCACCGGCGTTTCTCATTCTCTGATTTTTTTAATGTTAAACCTTAGATTTCACTTAAAAAATGTTCATTTACATCTAGTTCATGGAGGAACCGATGAACGGCTCAGTTATGGAAGAAAAAAATTACTTAATTATTTACCTATCAAAATAATCGCTGTTTCCAATTATGTAGCAGAGCGACTACTGGCAAATGGCGTCAGAAACCAACAAATTAAAGTTCTTGAAAACTTTTTACCGGATCAACAGATTGAGTCTGCCAAACAACGATCTGAGTTTACTCAGGTAGGTATAAAAAAAGTGATCGTGGTCTCAAGAGTTGATCCAATTAAAAGAATTGATGTATTGCTTGATGCGCTGAATTTAGAGCCGTCATTCCAATCTCTTGAAATCCGAATATTGGGTACGGGCTGGGATTATGAACGCTTACGAGAACAGGCACAAAAACAGTATCCTAATGTAAATTTTGTCGGATTTAGTGAAAATGTTGCCGAAGAATTAGCGGCTAGTGATTTATTAATTCACTTATGTCCTGTAGAACCTTTTGGTTTAGCCATTCTAGAGGCAATGGCTGCGAAAATTCCTGTATTGTTACCCAACCAAGGTGGAGCTGCTGGATTGATACCTCAACTTAGCCTAAATGATAATGCGTTAGCTGGATTACATTTTAAAGCCAATGACCCAAACGATTTAGCTATCCAATTAAAATATTTACAGTCTGCAAGTGCTGATCAATTAAATCTGATCGTTAATAACGCTCATCAAAGACTATGGAGTCATTATTCCAGCAAAGCGCGTTTAAATGATTACCGTGAACTTTTTAATCAGGTGATAAATCTATGAAAACCCCTCTCGTTTCTGTTGTAGTCATTGGGCGTAATGAAGGACAGCGTTTGAACGACTGTCTAGCATCTATCAAAACGATAGATTCGATTGATGGTGATTTAGAGCTTATTTATGTAGATTCTAACTCACAGGATGGCAGTCCTGATTTAGCTGAAAATTTTGGTGCAACCGTACTACGAGTAGTACCCGAACGCCCCTGTGCCGCGATCGGACGTAATGCTGGTTGGCGAATTGCAAAGGCACCCTTTATTTTGTTTCTAGACGGCGATACCCGCTTACATCCTCAATTTCTGACGGCTGCATTAAAAGCATTGTATGAAAACCCAGAGGTTGCTGTGGTTTGGGGACACCGTCGCGAACGTTATCCTGAGCATACATTGTATAATCGTGTTTTGGATCTGGACTGGATTTATGCACCTGGTATCACTGATTTTTGTGGTGGTGATGCACTGATGCGCAAAGATGTTTTAGCACAAACCAATGGTTTCAGCGAAAATCTAATTGCCGGTGAGGAACCCGAACTCTGCCAACGCATTAGAGCATTAGGGAGTACCATTTTGCATATCGACCAATCTATGACTGATCATGATTTAGCAATGACCCGTTGGCAAGCATACTGGAAACGCGCCTTACGTGCTGGTCACGCCTATGCAGAAGTCTCGCAAAGAATGAAATCAACTTCATTTCCACTTTGGCTAAGTGAATGTAAACGAAATGCAATTCATACTAGTGTGCTGTTATTAATGGCTTTTGGATCAATATTTTTGAGTGTTTTGTTAGGTAATATCCTGCCCTTAATTGGTTTAGTATTTGCTTACTTATTCTTGATTGTTCGCTCAGCTTATAAAGCTCGCTGGAAAAGTAAGGAACCAATAACGCTTTTTTTGTACGGCATACATTCTCATTTACAACAAATACCTATTTCCATAGGACAATTAGGTTATTGGTATAATCGACTCAGAAATCGTCAACAGGGTTTAATTGAATATAAATAATGGGCTATTTAATCAATAATGTTGTCATTAATGCCAATTTAGTTGTTAACAAGAATACATCAAACAATATTTTAGTGGCTAAAATAGCCACTAAAGTCATTAATAGCTAATAAGATGCTATCCTACATAGCATATCTGCCAGGAATTTTGGCTTATTACGTTGCTCAAAATCAATCTGTACACAAGTCTTTTATCTGGGTATATATTCCTTCTTTACTGTTGTTACCCGATTATTACCATGCAGTCACACCGGGTTTACCTGATCCATCATTTAATCAAAGTGCTTCAGTTGCATTATTTATTGTTTTTTTACAAAAAGGCGCGCCCGGTTATAAATTCAGTTACACCGATTTGATTGTGGGCGGTTATGCGGTTGCAGTATCAATATCAGAATATTTAGCTTCTGGTTATGCCGATGCCCAAAATTTAATGTTTTTTGAATTAACTTCAGTTTTATTTCCTTATATTTTTACTAAGAGTTTAATCGAACCATTTAACTTACGTTATGACTTTGCCAAAAGCGTAGTGATCTGTTTATCCATCGTATTTATTTTTAACCTATACGAAAATAAATTCGGTGCGAATTTATGGCAAAAATATTTAGATATGTTCTTCCCCGGACAATCTGCTGGCTGGATCACCACGTTTCGGTTCGGTTTAGCAAGAGCAGCAGGACCCTATGCGCATTGTCTGGTAGATGGGGTAATCATGGCTGTCGGTTATCGACTGCAACGTTGGCTACAATGGTCAAATGCTTGGCCTGCCAAAATAAAACAACTGGCATGGGTGCCTTTACTTTCACCCTCGCAGCTTTTCACCTTGATGATATTAGGTGGCGTACTATCAACATTAGGCAAAGGTCAATGGCTAGCTGGCATTATTGCCGCAGGTATTACCATTATTGGTCGATCGAGACAACGGGCAATAGCCATGTCTGCTGTTATTGCCGTGATGATTTTTGCCGGCCTTCCACTGTTCATTTTATTTTTAAACTACGCATCGGTTGGGAGAGCCAATGCAAAAGATGATAACCAAGAAACCGCTGCTTACCGTTACGAATTAGTGACTGAATATATGAACGAAGCCAGCGAACATTTATGGTTTGGCTGGGGTTTAATGAGATGGCCTGAAATTGCCGGATTTGAATCTATCGACAATCATTTTTTGCTCACTTATTTAAATCATGGCGTAATCGCCGTGATACTTTTATTGAGTATTATTTTTGGCATGATGGGGCGACTAATTAGTCATGGAATGACTCGCCCAATAGCCGAACCCCGTGGTAGTTCTTTGGCCTTTACCCTTGCCGCAATTTACCTAATGTATTTGATTGCTGTCGCAACCGTTGCCATGATGTATCAAAGTTGTACCTTATTCTTTATAATTACTGGGCTATCAGATGCTTATTTACGCCTTAGCAATTGGGACGGAAATCAAGGTGACGGAAACACTAAAACGATTCCTGATAATCGTAAGTATAAATTTCGCAAAGTTATTTAACTAATGTGAAAGTATATTGTATCAGTCTATTTTTGATCTTTTACCAATATCCGACATTTCGAGGTTCTAAAAAACAGTATGAGCTATTTACTCAAAAGAATTTTAGTTAAAACTTTAAATCCCTGTGCTGCTATAGTCAACAATTTGGAAGCTTTAAGACGCTTATGGGCAAATACCCGATTAAACCAAGCACTAGGCGGAGCTGTTGATGCTTCGGTTGTAGTTTTAAGTACACCAGAATTACACGGAAGCAAACAAATTACTCTTGGAAAAAATCTTTATTTATACCGTGACCTGTATTTAGAAACCCAAGAACAAGGTAGCATTCAAATAGGTAACGATGTCGTATTGTCTAGAGGTGTTCACCTCGTAGCTTTTGCTTCAATCGTCATTGAAGACGGTGTTATTATTGGAGAGTTTTCAAGTATTCGCGATGCAAATCATCGTATCGTTTCTGAGGGTTCTATGCGCCATAGTGGCCACATTGGCAAACCAATTACAATTCATCGTAATGCTTGGATTGGTCGAGGAGTCACTATTCTTGGTGGCGTAACTATTGGTGAAGGGGCTGTTATTGGTGCAAATGCAGTGGTCACCAAAAGTATACCCGCTGGCTCAGTTGCGGTTGGCATTCCGGCCAGGATAATAAAAAACTAATTGCATGCTTTCTTATATCGCCTATCTGCCAGGAATTTTGGCGTATTACGTTGCCCAAAATCACTCCGTACAGAAAGCTTTTATTTGGGTATATATCCCTAGTCTGCTGTTACTACCTGATTATTTTCATGCGATGACCCCGGGTTTACCGGATCCCAGTTTTAATCAAAGCGCATCAGTAGCATTATTTTTCGTTTTTTTACAAAAAGGCAAACCAGGTTATAAGTTTAGTTACACTGATTTAGTTGTTGGCTTTTATGCCTTTGCCGTTTCATATTCTGAATTTCTAGCCTCTGGCTATTCAGATGCTCAAAACTTAATGTTTTTTGAGCTAACTTCAGTATTATTTCCTTATATTTTCACTAAAAGTTTAGTAGAACCCTTCAATTTACGTTATGACTTTGCCAAAAGTATTGTAATCTGCCTATCCATCGTATTTGTCTTAAATGTATTCGAAAATAAATTCGGCTATAACTTATGGCAAGCTTATTTAGGAATGTTTTTTCCGGGACAAGGAATGGGCTGGGTTACTACCTTTCGTTTTGGTTTGGCTAGAGCCGCCGGACCTTACGCTCATTGTTTAGTCGACGGCGTCATCATGGCAGTTGGTTACCGATTACAGCGATGGTTACAATGGTCTGACGCATGGCCTGAAAAAATAAAACAACTTGCTTGGATTCCTAAACTTTCTCCCGCTCAAGTGTTCACATTGATGATATTAGGTGGCGTTTTATCTACTTTAGGAAAAGGTCAATGGTTAGCGGGTATTGTCGCTGCTGGTATTACTATAATTGGTCGCTCTAAACAAAGAGTCCTTGCTATGACTATCGTCATAGTGGTTATGATATTTGTGGGCATTCCTTTATTAATTGCTTTTTTGAGCTATGCATCTGTTGGTCGCGCCAATGCCAAAGATGACAATCAAGAAACGGCATGCTATCGCTATGAATTAGTTACAGAATACATGGATGAAGCTAGTCAACATTTATGGTTTGGCTGGGGACTCATGAAATGGCCAGAAATTGCCGGCTTCGAATCAATCGACAATCATTTTTTGCTCACTTATCTAAATCATGGGGTCATTGCCGTAACACTATTATTAGGGATTATTTTTGGCATGATGGGACGCCTGATTGTTCACGGCATGAAACAACCGTTTTCTGAACCCAGAGGCAGTTCATTAGCTTTTACTCTTGCTGCTATCTTTTTAATGTATTTGATTGCTGTAGCAACAGTTGCCATGATGTATCAAAGTTGTACATTATTTTTTATAGTGACTGGTTTATCAGAATCTTATTTACGCCTAAGTAAATGGGATGGTAATCAGAGTTTTTTACTTGGCGAAGGTAAATCTAAGATTATTGTTGACACTCGTAAATACAAATTTCGTCGTGTCATTTAAATAAAATTAATAACCTGAATCATCAAAAATAATTATTTAAACCTTATTAGCTTCGACAATTTGTACTCTTTGAGTTACCCCGCAGACCAGCGTGTAAGGAATTGTATCCGCACAAAAAGCAATTTCTTCAATAGCTAAGCCCTCCCCCCACAATGTAACAGCGTCACCCGGTTTAGCTTGCGGCAGGTTGGTCAAATCAACTGTAACCATATCCATTGAAACTCTACCAATTAAGGGTACGCGCTGACCGTTTACAAGTATTGGCGTACCAACTCTAGCATAACGCGGGTAACCATCACCATAACCTATCGCTACAACCCCTAAGCGTATTGCCTGTGTACAAACCCAACTAGCACCATAACCAACCGTTTCACCGGGGACTATGCTTTTAACTGCAATTAATCGGGAATGAAGACTCATAATAGGTTTTAAATCAAGCTCAGCTCCAGAAACACCAGAAAATGGAGATATACCATACAGCATGATACCCGGGCGCACCCAATCCACTAATGCTTGTTTCCAAGCGAGAATACCTGCCGAATTAGCAATACTTCGCTCTCCATGAAAACCGTCAACCGTATTATTAAACAAATCAATTTGTCTTAATGTCATTGTATCGTTTTTATCATCGGCATTGGCTAAATGTGTCATCAAATTAATTGGGAATTTGAGCACACCACAAGCCTGTAATTTTTGATAGGCATCATTAAATTCGTGTGCTTTAAAACCCAAACGATTCATGCCTGTATCTAGTTTTAACCAAACAGCTAATCTTTCAAACTCATTTCTTGACGCCAAAATAGCCAATTGATCCCAAGAATGAACAACCGCATCTAATTGATGACAAATAAGTTGATCTAATTCTTCAGCGCAGGTAAACCCCTCTAATACTGCAATACGTTGAGTTAATCCAGCTTTTCGCAAACGCATACCTTCACTTACTCTAGCAACGGCAAAAGCATCGACATTTCCTAAAGCTTGAGCAATCCGTAACAACCCATGTCCATACCCATTGGCTTTAACAACGGCCATTATTTTTGCAGCAGGTGCATAACGCGACACTATAGCTAAATTATGCTGGATGGCAGATAAATCGAGAAGCGCGAAGGCAGCTGGATTCATGATGATGTCCTGTCATTATTCATAGTCATTATCACTATAAAAACCGCCAGCAAAATTTTCAAATCGGGTATATTGTCCCAAGAACGTTAATCTGACTGTTCCTAGCGGTCCGTTACGCTGTTTGCCAATGATAATTTCAGCAATTCCTTTATCTGGACTATCTTCGTTATAAACTTCGTCACGATATACAAATACTATCAAATCAGCATCTTGTTCTATGGCCCCCGATTCGCGTAAATCCGACATAACGGGGCGCTTGTTAGGTCGCTGTTCTAAGTTACGATTAAGCTGAGATAAAGCAACAACGGGGACATTTAATTCTTTAGCGAGTGTTTTTAAGCCTCTTGAAATATCAGAAATCTGCTGTACACGATTATCGCCACTGGCTGGCGATTGCATAAGTTGCAAATAATCGAGAACTATCAATCCCAATTGCCCATGCTCGCGCATCAATCTTCGCGCGCGGGAACGCACTTCAGTCGGCGTTAAAGCGGGCGTATCATCAATAAACAATTTTGTTTCAGCAAGCAAATTAATAGCTGATGTTAATCTAGGCCATTCATCATCATCTAATTTACCTGTTCTAACCTTGTGTTGATCTATGCGCCCGAGTGAAGACATCATTCGCATTGCTAAAGCGTCTCCTGGCATCTCCATACTAAAAACAGCCACTGGCTTATCACCTTTAATTGCAATATTTTCGGCCATATTCATAGCAATAGTGGTCTTACCCATCGATGGCCTACCTGCTACAATAATCAAATCAGCAGGCTGTAACCCGGATGTCATCTGATCAAAATCAGTAAAACCAGTTGCTGCACCGGTAATTGATCCTTCTTGATCATAAAGCGTTTCAATTCTGTCAACCGCTCTAGCCAGCAAAAATTTAATCGGCTGGAAGCCTCCTTGCCCTCGCTGACGTTGTTCAGCAATTTTAAATACTTCTGTTTCAGCATGTTCCAGCAATACTGAGGTATCACGACCTTCGGGATTGAATGCAGAATCGGCAATATCTGTACCGACATGAATTAATTGTCGTAACACCGAACGATCTCTAACAATAGCCGCGTAACTAACAATATTAGCGGCACTCGGTGTGTCCTTTGCTAGCAAACCCAGATAAGCTAAACCACCTACATTTTCCAACTCTCCGATTGCTGACAACGCTTCAGAAATAGTAATAATATCGAAGGGTTGTTGCTTTTCGGCAAGCTGTTCTATTATTCTGAAAATAAGCCGGTGATCTTTACGATAAAAATCACTCTCAACAATTTTGTCAGCTACTGAATCCCATGCCTGATTATCAAGCATCAGACCACCTAATACTGATTGCTCGGCTTGAATTGAACTTGGTGGAATTTTTAACGCATCAAAAGCGTAATCTCGTTCAATAGGATAATTTTGTTCGGGCATGAAAGTATTAATAAATTAGACAACAAAAACATTTGTGCTGGATATTATATCGTGATTGATACAATAAAGCCTGAGTTCCTCATCGCAATAAAATATGAATTGATCTCATTTAATTTAACAAAAAATATTAATAGCTTGTTATAAACATATAAAAAGATATAAAATATTAGGCTCAATAAAAGTGCGAATGTGGCGAAATTGGTAGACGCGCTGGATTTAGGTTCCAGTAGGTTGCCCTGTGAGAGTTCGAGTCTCTCCATTCGCACCACTTTAAATTCAAATAGGTAGCAATATCATTTGTTGCCTTTCCAGCTATATCAGCCGATTTTCGGTATCTATCTTTAAAAATAAATGCGTGGGGTAAAGAAATGCAAGTTTCTGTCGAAAAGACATCAGAGTTAAGCAGAAGAATGACTGTTAGCGTACCTGAAGAAATTGTTCAGGAAAAAATGGCTGCACGTCTAAAGTCATTGGCCCGCGAAGTTAAAATCGATGGCTTTCGTCCAGGTAAAGCACCTCAACACGTTATTAATAAGCTATACGGCGAACGAGTACGTGATGAAATCACTGGCGACATAATTCAATCAACTTATTTTGAAGCCCTTCAAAATCAGGACTTAAATCCAGCCGGTCATCCACATATTGATACACTTGATGTAACCGATGGCTTTAAATACACTGCCGTTTTTGAAGTTTATCCTGAAATTTCACTGGAAACAGTTAACCAATTAGAAGTCGTTCGTACAACTGCTGTAGTTGATGAAAAAAATATCGATGCGATGATAGAAAAATTGAAGGATCAAAAGAAAAGCTGGAAAGAAGTCACTGATCGTCCATCTCAAAAAAATGATCGAATCACCATCAGTTTCTCTGGCAAATCTGAAGAAGAAAACTTTACTAACGGAAATGTTGACAATCATATAGTCGAAATCGGAGCGGGTCAAATGATCCCTGGTTTTGAAGATAACCTGATCGGCCTTAGTATTGGTGAACACAGAACATTCACCGTAACTTTTCCAGAAGACTACGGAAATAGCAAACTTGCAAGCAAAGTAGCCGAATTTGAAGTAAGCGCAACCAAAATTGAAGAACCTGTTTTTCCTGAAATTGATGAAGATTTTATCAAAAGCTACGGTATTGAAGAGGGATCTCAAGAATCATTCAGAGCAGACGTTCAAAATAATATGGAAAGAGAACTGTCTCAAGTCATACGTAATAAATTTAAAAATGCTGTGATGGATGCAGTGTATGAAAAAATTCAGTTTGAAATTCCCAATACGTTAGTAGACCAAGAAGTCGAAAACATGATGAAACCTTATATTGAGAACGCAAAAAAACAAAAAATCAATCTTGACGATTTGCAACTACCTCGTGACGCCTTTGAAGATAGAGCTAAACGTAGAATCGCCTTAGGTTTGATTCTTTCTGAAGTTATCCAAAAAAACAATATTACTCTAGATAATGATAAAGTACGTTCGACTATTGAAGATTTAGCAAAAAGTTATGAACGACCTGAAGATGTTATTAAATGGTATTATGACGACAAAAGTCGACTAACTGACATTCAACAAATGGTACTCGAAGATCAAGCTGTTGATTGGTTAGCTTCTCAAGCGACAGTAACTGAAGAGCAATCCTCTTTTGATGCGATCATGGAACAAAAAAACGCTTATGCATAATTCTCAAATAAATAGACAATTTATTACTCCCCAAGCCGCTGGCGGCTTGGTTCCAATAGTTATTGAGCAAACGGCCAGAGGCGAACGTTCATTTGATATTTATTCTCGATTATTAAAGGAACGTGTCATTTTTCTGGTTGGTCAAGTTGAAGACTACATGGCTAACTTGGTAGTTGCTCAATTATTGTTTCTAGAATCAGAAAATCCTGATAAAGACATTCACTTGTACATCAATTCACCAGGCGGATCAGTAACTGCTGGCATGTCTATTTATGACACCATGCAATTTATCAAGCCAGATGTTAGTACACTTTGTATTGGTCAAGCAGCCAGTATGGGCGCTTTATTACTAACTGGTGGCACCAAAGGCAAACGATTTTGTTTACCCCATTCCAGAATGATGATACATCAGCCATTAGGTGGATTTCAGGGTCAGGCTTCTGATATAGATATTCATGCACGTGAAATTTTGTTAATTAGAGACAAACTTAATCTCGTTCTTTCTCACCATACAGGTCAACCATTAGAGAAAATTCAGCAAGATACGGATAGAGATAATTTCCTCAGTGCTCAAGATGCAGTTAATTACGGTCTTATTGACAAAGTACTATCAACTCGATCAGCATTAGCTGACGAATAAATGAAGTTGACAATCAATCACCCAAACATTCGCTTGCAGCTTTAAGGATGATTAATGAGTAACGATAAATACAAAGATGACGATAAACTGCTGTACTGTTCTTTTTGTGGAAAAAGTCAGCATGAAGTACGCAAATTAATTGCTGGTCCCAATGTATATGTTTGTGATGAATGCGTTGAATTATGTAATGACATTATTCTCGACGAATTACAAGACTCTTCTGCGCCAACTAATACCGAACTACCAAAACCAAAAGAAATCAAAGCCGAACTTGACAGTTATGTGATAGGACAAGATAAAGCAAAAAAAATTCTTGCCGTTGCTGTTTACAATCATTACAAACGCCTACGCAGTAAAGCCAAAAAAGATAACGTCGAATTGGCGAAAAGTAATATCTTACTAATTGGTCCAACTGGTTCTGGAAAAACATTACTGGCTGAAACACTGGCAAGATTACTTGACGTTCCTTTTACTATTGCTGATGCGACAACCCTAACAGAAGCGGGTTATGTAGGCGAAGATGTCGAAAATATCATCCATAAAATTTTGCAAAAATGCGATTTTGATGTAGACAAAGCAGAAAACGGTATTGTTTATATTGATGAAATTGACAAAATAACTCGCAAGTCGGATAACCCATCCATTACTCGCGATGTTTCTGGTGAAGGCGTACAACAAGCATTACTTAAATTAATCGAAGGTACGGTTGCATCGGTTCCACCACAAGGAGGTCGTAAAAACCCTCAACAAGAATTCTTACAAGTTAATACCGCCAATATATTGTTTATAGTGGGTGGGGCATTTGCTGGTTTGGACAAGATCATCAAAGCACGCTCAGAAAAAGGCGGCATTGGATTTTCTGCCGAAGTAAAAAGCAAAGATGAAAGTAAAAACGTTGGTGAACTGTTCTCTGAAGTAGAAGCCGAAGACCTCATCAGATATGGATTAATACCTGAATTTGTTGGTCGCTTACCGATAATTGCAACACTCGAAGAACTTGACGAGCAAGCATTAATTCAAATTCTGACCGAACCTAAAAATGCTATCCTTAAACAATATAAGCATTTGTTTGAAATGGAAGGAGCTGAATTAGAATTTAGGGATGATTCTTTAAGTGCCATAGCAAAAAAATCAATGAGTAGAAAAACCGGTGCACGCGGGTTAAGAACCATTGTTGAGAACATCCTGTTAAATACCATGTACGAACTACCCTCTACAGACAACATTAGCAAGGTAGTAGTAGATGAAAGTGTAGTTAATGGTGAAGTAGAACCTTATTTGGTTTATAAATCTGAAAAAAGAAAAGCAACTGCTGAATCTTAACCACCTAAAAATAGCGTGTCAGCCTACTTTAAAAAAGGAATGTAGTTGTTTTGCATTCCTTTTTTATATTTAACGATCACCAAAGTACCTCAACTTAATGGCTTTAGCGAGTTGATGCACCGCCATGGCGTACTTATTGCTGTTGTTATATTTCTTAATCACTTTAAAATTAGGATGAATAATCCAGTATTCATTACCCTGATAAGTGCTCAACTCAATATCATTGCCAGCATCGTTGCTCGAATGAGTTGATTTAAAAGTTACAGGATCATTTAATTGCCAGCCACTACGTGAAAAATAATGTGCGACACTGCCAATGGCATCTTCAGGGTTCCAAATATCACGACGACCATTAAGATCAAAATCGACAGCTAACCGACGAAAACTACTGGGCATAAACTGACCTAAACCCATCGCTCCCGCCCAAGATCCTACAGGTTTTCTTGGATCAATTCCCTCTTCACGCGTCATCAATAAAAAATGCTCTAGTTCTGACAAAAAATATTGTGAACGCCGATAAGTATCAAAAGATAATGTCGTTAAAGCATCAAAAGTGCTAGTTTTACCAATATTTTTACCAAAGTACGTCTCGACACCAATAATCGCAACAATATATTCTGGATCAACGTGGTAAGTAGCACTCGCTCGTTCTACTGCTGAGCTATGATCACGCCAAAATTGAACACCGTTATTAATATGCGCTTCAGTCAGGAATTTATCCCGATAACGTGTCCAACTACCTATACTTGGCTTTACTGGTCCAACGCTCGGTACTGGACTTTCAAGTTTAATCACGTAGTCCAGACGATTAGCTGTAGAAAATAATCCGTTCAGATAGGCTTCAGAAAAATTATATTTCTGCACTAGATTCTGAATAAAATTGTGTAGCGCAAGGGACTGACTATAGTCGCCAGTAACTTTGTTCGCAAAATAATGCCCTGTACCCGCGGACTCAAGATCAAGATTTAAATAAGGCTGCTCAGGGGCGCGAGGTATTGAAGAAATCTGATTGGGTTCCAAAACAGTTGCTGTATTTAGGTTTTGCGGTTCCTTTGGGGCACTACTACATCCAGCTAGTAACAGGACAATCGACTTAAGCAGTTGGTTAGCGATAAAAGTCACCTCAATAGCCTCTGAGATTAATATTCAGTAATAATTTGCACAATTTATCTATCCGTTATCATCCAAACCAGATTGACATTACAATTTTAGTAAAAACCTAGTAGAATGCCTGAAATTCTTGGTGAAAGATAGTATTTTATAATAATTCATCCTGCCATTTTTTAATAGAAGTCACTTATCTATAAGTGATTTATCATAAAGACTTTGGCGTTGGAAAATGATCAGTTTATTGAGGTGAACGTGGAGTTAAGCGGCGGACAAATTATCGTTCAAAGTCTTAAAGACGAAGGCGTAGAGTACATTTTTGGTTATCCTGGTGGCGCAGTATTGCATTTATATGATGCTTTATTTCAACAGGAGGATATCAAACATATTTTGGTTCGACATGAGCAAGGTGCCACTCATGCTGCAGACGGCTATGCACGTGCCACTGGCAAACCCGGTGTAGTACTGGTAACATCGGGTCCTGGTGCAACAAATGCCATCACAGGTATTGCAACTGCTTATATGGATTCAATTCCACTCGTCGTTATTTCTGGACAAGTCTCTTCTCCGGTTATCGGTAGTGATGCGTTTCAAGAAGTTGATATGATTGGTATCAGCCGACCTTGCGTGAAACACAACTTTCTAGTCAAAGATGTCAATAAACTGGCAGAAACCATTAAAAAAGCTTTTTATGTAGCAACTTCCGGTCGTCCTGGTCCCGTAGTTGTCGATATACCAAAAGATATCACTGATCCCAAGATTAAAGTCGCATACAAATACCCTAAAAAAGTAAGTATGCGCTCTTATAATCCAGCGGTCACTGGTCATAAAGGACAGATAAAGAAAGCCGTTGATTTATTACTAACTGCTAACAAACCAGTTATTTACTCTGGTGGTGGTGTCGTTTTAGGAGAAGCCAGTCAACAATTGACAGAGTTTAGTCAACTACTCGGCTATCCTGTGACCAACACTTTAATGGGACTAGGGGCTTATCCAGCAACTGATAAACAATTTATTGGTATGCTGGGCATGCATGGCACCTATGAAGCCAATATGGCGATGCACGAAAGCGATTTAATTATTGCTATTGGCGCACGATTTGATGATCGCGTGACCGGTAAACTAGCTGATTTCTGCCCTTATGCCAAAATTATTCATATCGATGTTGACCCTGCTTCAATATCTAAAACAGTTAAAGTGGACATTCCTATTGTCGGTGAAGTAAAGCCCGTCTTGGAACAAATGATTGAATTAATTAAAGAGAGCAAAATTAAGCCCCATAAAAAGTCACTGGAAGCTTGGTGGCAGCAAATTGCGCAATGGCAAACTGTTAATTGCCTCGAATTTGATCGTGACAGCCTATTAATCAAACCACAATCAGTTATTGAACAGCTTTATGCAGTTACACAAGGCAATGCCTATGTAACCTCTGATGTTGGTCAACACCAAATGTGGGCAGCACAATATTATCGATTTGATAAGCCTCGTCGTTGGATTAATTCAGGCGGATTAGGCACAATGGGGTTTGGTTTACCAGCAGCCATTGGCGTTAAATTAGCATTCCCTGATGCCGATGTGGCTTGTGTTACCGGCGAAGCTAGTATTCAAATGTGTATTCAAGAGCTTTCGACAGCCCTGCAATATAAAACACCCGTTAAAATTATCAATTTGAATAACCGCTATATGGGTATGGTACGGCAATGGCAAGAATTTACTTACGAAAGTCGTTACTCCCATTCGTATATGGATACCATTCCTGAATTTGTGAAATTAGCCGAAGCTTATGGTCACGTAGGAATACGTATTGATAAACCTGAACAAGTAAGACCCGCGCTTGAAGAAGCCTTTGCTTTAAAGGATCGTACAGTATTTTTAGATATTATTACGGATCGCACCGAAAATGTTTATCCAATGATTGAAGCCGGTAAAGCTCATCACGAGATGAAATTGAGAGTAGCACCCGGTACTGCAACTGACAGGGAGTTAGCATAATGAGGCATATTATTTCTATTTTAATTGAAAATGAGTCAGGGGCTCTGTCACGTGTTGCCGGCTTATTCTCAGCACGTGGTTACAATATTGAGTCATTAACAGTTGCGCCAACAGAGGATATTAGCTTATCACGCATGACTATCGTCACCCGAGGTAGTGAAAATATCATCGAACAAATTACTAAACAACTGAATAAACTCATTGACGTAGTAAAACTAATTGACTTGGCAGAATCAAGCCATATCGAACGCGAACTAATGTTACTTAAAGTTAGAACGTGCCCAGAAACCAGGGAAGAAATCAAGCGCACCGCAGATATTTTTCGTGGCAAAATTATTGATGTGACCACTGACACCTATGTAGTCGAAATGACTGGACCTTCTGATAAACTAGACGCTTTCATCGCAACTTTAAAAAAAGACGCTATTATCGAAGTAGTGCGCTCAGGTGCAACCGGTATCTCCCGAGGTGAAAAAGGTCTACACCTATAACTGTACATTCACTTTAAGCAACTAAAGTGGAATAGAAATTTTCAAATAATTAATAAGTTATACGATAAAAACAGGAAAAAACATGCAAGTTTATTATGACAAAGACGCTGACCTATCTATTATTAAAGCTAAAAAAGTAGCTATTATTGGTTACGGATCACAAGGTTATGCACATGCAAACAACCTAAAAGACTCTGGTGTTGAAGTAGTGGTCGGTTTACGTGCCAACTCACCGTCAGTTGCCAAAGCTCAAGCCTCCGGCTTAACAGTCAAAGAAGTACCTGCTGCAGTTGCTGATGCAGACGTCGTCATGATTTTAACGCCTGATGAATTTCAATCACACTTGTATAAAACTGAAATTGCGCCACACATTAAACAAGGCGCCGCATTAGCATTTGCTCATGGTTTTTCAATTTTATTTAATCAAGTCGTACCTCGTAGTGATCTTGACGTCATTATGATTGCTCCTAAAGCACCTGGTCATACTGTTCGTTCTGAATTTGTGCGTGGCGGCGGTGTACCTGATTTAATTGCAGTTCATCAAGACGCTTCAGGCATGGCAAAAGCTATTTGTTTAGCTTATGCTTCAGCTATCGGTGGTGGTCGTTCAGGCATTATTGAAACTACATTCAGAGACGAAGCAGAAACCGATTTATTTGGTGAACAAGCTGTTCTTTGTGGCGGTGCTGTTGAATTGGTTAAAGCAGGCTTTGAAACATTAGTTGAAGCTGGTTATGCACCTGAAATGGCTTATTTTGAATGTTTACATGAGCTTAAACTGATTGTTGACCTAATGTATGAAGGCGGCATTGCTAACATGAACTATTCAATTTCAAACAATGCTGAATACGGCGAATATGTCACTGGTCCTAAAGTGATCAATGCTGAAAGTCGTCAAGCAATGCGCGAAGCATTAAAGAACATTCAAACCGGTGAATATGCAAAACGTTTTATTGTTGAAGGTTTAACAAATTATCCTGAAATGACTGCACGTCGCCGTCTGAATGCAGAGCATCCAATTGAAGTCGTGGGTGAAAAATTGCGTAGTATGATGCCTTGGATTAAAGCAAATCAGATCATTGATAAAAGTAAAAATTAATTGATTTAGATCAGGTGGTCAAACATATTATGACCACCTGAATTGTACTAGCTCAGACCTGCTTTTCAGCTTCATTGACATGACACTTGTTAATGGATTCTTGCTGTGACCTCCATTTATAACATCTTATTTTTCTTAAAGAAACAGACTACGGATTCAATCCGTTTCAAAGCCATTATTTCTTTAGCAATTATTACTCCGATAGGCTTTTATAGTAAGTTTTATCAAGGCATCTACGCGGAATGGGTTAATAATTTATCTGGAGGGGCGTTTTATGAAATTTTTTGGTCTTTACTATTTTTTCTGATATTTCCAAAACATCCCAAAATCATCGCTTTTTGGGTATTAATAGCAACCTGTTGTCTGGAATTTTTACAATTATGGCATCCGCCGATGCTCGAATGGCTACGAAGTTTTTTTATCGGTCGGATTATTCTCGGCACCACTTTTAATTGGTGGGATTTTGCTTTTTATATCCTTGGATCAGCTATTAGCTGGTTATGGATGATGCGTTTAGCTAAATAATGTGCTACTTCACTGACCATCCTGTGTTTCTACAAGTAACAAATTCAATTCGGTATAGCTTTCTCTAGTAATTTTAAATCCACGTATTTCTAATAAACCTTTGGTATTAAGAGAAATTATAAAATAAATGAGATCTAAGTAAGCCGCCAATTCCAAATCAGTCTTTGAGGGAATTGCAGGAGCATTGGGGTGTGAGTGATAAATAGCCAATAATTCTTCGCCATTTTCACGCATTGTCTTTAAAGCTGCAACTTGTTCCGCCGCATCTAATAAAAATCGTTGAGCAGGATTTTCAGAAACGTTTTTAACGGGATAACACTTGTTAAGATCGTTCATTTTTCCACTGATAAAACCACAGATTTCATGACCCGGAGAAGCTTGAGCAAGATGCAACAGGCGGTTGGCAAGTTGGCGAGAAATTTTTATTTCTTGAGTCATTTGGACAGTATATTTTCTAAAATTAGTTAGTAGTTAAGTCAAAATTATTGCAAAATAGCGTGTAATGGCAATAAATTTCCGTACTGTTTATTCGTTGTTTTTATTAAGAAGCAATGTCTAAATTCTAAATACGAGTAACCAAACTATGTATTTCTTTATTATCCTGAGTCTTGTTCTTTGTTATATGACTCAAATGCAAAACATTTTACTTATTTCACTCGTTACCCCAGAGCTTATGTATTTGGGATATACACTGTCCGGTATTGGCTTACTAATAGTATTTTTAAAAAAAATTCCCATAAAATATGGTTATGAACTTTTTTCTATTGGTGCCTTATTGATTTGGTATACCCAATGGCAACCCATATTTAAAGATGATTCCCCTATTTTCTTTGTTTTTTCACTATATTTCGTTTTCCTTGCCACTTTTATTGAACTAAATTTACAAGGACAAAAAATTACAGTTGACCAAATAACTCGTGAAAAAATGAATATAATAGTGACAAGGAGTCAATTTAAACCGTGGACAATCATGCTGGGTGTTTTAATCAGTGTAGCATTATACGAGCATTATTTATTATATCCCGTCATGATGACTTTATTGATGATTCGCTTTGCCCTTTTCCGTTACCTAAAACAGTGTGATAACTAACTATCAATGCATTAGCAATCTGAATTCAAAAAACTTATCCATCATTTCTATCGATTATGTCGATAGTTTTTTTTGCTGTGTTTAATCTCTTTTTTAATAGAAACAAAGTGATGCCTAACAACACTTCTGACTTTCTTGTTATTGACAGCTTTAAATTTAGCTAATTTTCCTACCCTTTTTGAAGATCGAGGAGAAATTAGATGCTGTTCTTGGAATGAATTTTCATGTGTAATATTACTATGTGAATATCTAAAATCCCCACAATCCAACAAATAAGGTGTTGATTCTACTGATTTACTAGGAATTGTTACAATCAGCTTTTCTGTACGGGTAAATTTACCGCTAAAACCATTATCCATTAATTGTGTCATTAGCTTATAACGTTCCGCACTGGATTGACCACCCAGCACCACACCAATTAATCGTCTGTCATTCTGTTTGGCAGAAGACATCAAATTATAGCCAGATCCACAAGTAAAGCCTGTTTTCATGCCTTCAGCACCCGGGTAGCTAGCCGTAAATTTATTGATGCCTCGCAATTCTCTGCCACGAAAATAAAAACTATGTGCAGAAAAATAAGAATAAAACTGGGGAAAATCATGCATGACCCGCCAAGCCAATAGTGCCATATCGCGTGCGTTCGTCACCTGCCATGGATGGGGCAGTCCTGTTGCATTCATAAAATGACTGTCAAACATCCCTATTGCGTGTGCTTTCGCCGTCATTTTCATAGCGAAATTTTCTTCGTTGCCTCCAAGATGCTCGCCCAAAGCGACAGCCGCATCATTTGCAGAACGAGTAATAATTGCAAGTATAGCTTCTTGCACCGTAATCGTTTCACCTGTTCTTAGACCAAGCTTACTGTTCGGTTGCTGTGCCGCATGAAGCGTGGTGACGATACTATCATTAAGATTGATTTGCTGCTGATTGAGAGCAGTAAAAGCCATGTAAAGAGTCATGACCTTAGTAAGCGATGCCGGATACCAAGAACGCGTGGCATCCACTTCATTTAAAATATGACCCGTGTCAGCTTCAACTAAAATAGCAGCATGACGAGCATAACCAACCGTCGAGAGTAGCGACAGAGAAAGCAGTACCAGAGAATATAAAATAGATTTTGCTGTTTTCATTTGAAAAAGATTTAAATAGAAATAGATACGACAATCAGTTATTGGATTTGAGTTTTAGAAATAACTTGAGATTTAATTTACAGACTCTTAATTGATGAGACGATGCCATAGTCTATATTTCTGACCCTATTTAGGTAGTTAGCTATATCAAATAAAATGCTAGCAAGGTAGTCCGAGCATTCTATCAAACACTGCTCATGGATAAAATGCTGTTTTTATCGAATTTTCAGTTATTATTATAATTTTTATTACATTTTAAGATTTTTCATTAATCTCTATTCAAAATATTTTAATTTCTGTCTGAATAGACATAGGGTGTTTTACTTCAAGATTGTATAATTTGTCAAAAGAGATAAGCGGACAAAAGTTAACGATCTATCGATACAAAAATTTTTGCCAAACAGTTTAAATTGCAATTAAAGCAATAAACCTTACAAAAACTTTATCTAGACACCCAATAGCCATTACTAATTACCTAATTAAATTTAGTTATTATAGAACTTGGCTTACAGCGTTTTTGCTAAACACTTGGTAACCGACCCCTCTCTTGTTAAAACTTCCTACACTTAATTAAATAAAGGCAGCAACGAATGATCCCAATGGTAAACCTGAAAGCCCAGTACGCTGAAATAAAAGACGAAGTAGAACAAGGTCTGGCTCAGACAATAGAAAATTGTTCGTTTATCTTAGGACCTAACGTGCATGCATTTGAACAAGAAACAGCTGCTTACCTAGGTGTTAAACACGCGATTGGTGTTGCCTCAGGAACTGATGCGTTACATTTAGCCCTCATCGCTGAAGGCATAGGAGCGGGTGATGAAGTTATTACCACTGCTTTTACCTTTATCGCCACCGCAGAAGCGATAAAATATGTGGGGGCTATTCCTGTTTTTGTTGATATTGATCCGAGAACATTCAATATTTCTCCAGAGGCTATTATCAGTGCCATCACCCCAAAAACCAAAGCGGTTATGCCGGTGCATCTATTTGGCCAACCTGCTGACATGGCAAAAATTAAACAAATCTGTCAGGATCATGACTTAAAATTAATTGAAGACTGTTGCCAGTCATTTGGTGCCAACATTAATGGTAAACAAACAGGAAGCATTGGACATGCGGGTGGTTTTAGTTTCTTTCCTAGCAAAAACTTAGGAGCATTTGGCGATGGTGGACTGGTTGTCACTGATTTGGATGAAACTGCAGCAAAAATCAGACAACTGCGTAATCATGGCTCTAATGTCCGTTACTATCATGATGTCATTGGCTATAACAGTCGTCTTGATGAAATGCAGGCTGTCATTTTACGTGCTAAGCTTAAACGGATTGACCAGTACAACCAAGCTCGTCGCCGTGTAGCTCATAGCTATTCAAAGCTATTGGCTGATTTACCGCTAAGCACACCTTATGAAGATGGGCTGGGTCAACATGTTTACCATCAATACACATTGCTATCAGAACATCGTGATGACATTATGAAAGCATTACAGGAACAACAAATTGCTTGCGCGATTTATTATCCTGTACCTTTACATCAGCAGAATGTCTTTAAAAATGAATGCATGAACGTAAAATTACCAGAAACAGAAAAAGTTGCTGCTAATTGCTTCTCGTTACCTATCTGCCCTTTTCTGGCTGATCATGAGATTGAACAGATTACTAGCGTTATCCGCAAAGCCTTAACCGAAACACTTTGATATAAAAAAGGTAATCCTAAACTTGAACACAACCACTAACGAATCAGCTGTGAAAGCAAATACACACATCCACGACCATAAAATTCTGATTTTAGATTTCGGCTCGCAATATACCCAATTAATCGCGCGACGTATCCGTGAAATCGGTGTTTATTGCGAAATATATTCTTGTGAATCTCAAATTCAAGAAATCAAAAATTTTGACGCCAATGGTATTATTTTATCGGGCGGACCCGAAACCGTTACCAGCAGCGATACACCAAGAGCAGCGCAAGAAATTTTCTCACTAGGCATTCCTGTTTTAGGTATTTGCTACGGCATGCAAACCATGGCAGAGCAATTGGGCGGCAAAGTTGAAACCGCCAACCAACGCGAATTTGGTTATGCAAAAGTGCGTGCTCGCGGTCATTCACGGCTATTAACCGGAATTGAAGACCATCTATCAGTGGAAGGTTTTGGCTTACTAGATGTCTGGATGAGTCACGGTGATCATGTCGTCGAATTGCCTGCTGGATTTACCTTAATCGCCAGTTCTGATGGTGCCCCTATTGCTGGTATGGCTGATGAACAAAAAGGTTTTTACGCCCTACAGTTTCATCCTGAAGTGACGCACACCCATCAAGGCGGACGAATTCTAGCTCGCTTTGTACTTGATATTTGCAATTGTGAAGCCTTATGGACGTCGAACAATATTATCGAAGCCAGTATCCAGTCGATTCAGTCTAAAGTAGGCAGCGATCAAGTTATTTTAGGGTTATCGGGTGGCGTTGATTCCTCAGTAGTTGCAGCTTTGTTGCATAAAGCTATTGGCGATCAACTGACTTGTGTGTTTGTCGATACTGGGTTGCTGCGCCTTAATGAAGGCGATCAGGTGATGGCAACATTTGCAGAACACATGGGCGTAAAAGTCATTAGGGCTAATGCCGAGCAACGCTATCTGGATGCCTTACAAGGTATTACTGATCCTGAACAAAAACGTAAAATCATTGGTAACCTATTTGTTGAAATTTTTGATGAACACGCCAGCCAACTAACGGATGCAAAATGGTTGGCTCAAGGTACTATTTACCCCGATGTCATAGAATCTGCTGGTTCAAAAAGCGGTAAAGCGCATTTAATCAAATCGCATCACAATGTGGGTGGGCTTCCAGAAAATATGAACTTAAAACTTTTGGAGCCCTTAAGAGAATTATTCAAAGACGAAGTAAGAAAACTGGGGTTAGAACTTGGTTTACCTGCTGATATGAACTACCGACACCCATTTCCAGGACCCGGTTTG